>Ga0068863_100006120_pt1 | contig 11804 bp, 25 predicted proteins | sample KBSSwiS62_FD_66596 | JGI IMG/M metagenome (GOLD analysis project Ga0068863, IMG submission 66596) | Switchgrass rhizosphere microbial communities from Kellogg Biological Station, Michigan, USA - KBS Switchgrass S6-2 | ecosystem: Host-associated > Plants > Roots > Rhizosphere > Soil ...
ACTCGACGTACTCGTGGCAGGGCCAGCACAGCGGGACGATGTTCGCGGACACATTTCGGAGCACGGCGACGCGGCCGTTTCGCTTGAACCACACCCTGGGCACGATGTGGTGTCTGGTGAGGGGACGCAGGGAGGAGGGCCGGAGGCACATCCGGCACCGGCCTTCCTCCCGCTTGTCCCGCCAGCGAACAAGGGACGGCGACACGCCCCGCCGGTGGGCGAGGTCGCGGATCGTCCGCTGGCTCTCCAGCCTGTACGCCTCGTTGGTCACCACGTCCACACCGGGGGGAGCGAGCCCAAGGGCTGCTTCCGCTCGCGCAGCACGCGGTCGGCCTTCTCCACTGGGACGGCGATCAGGGGGTCCTGGAGTGGGTGCCGGGCGGCGAGCATGTACGCGAGCGCGTCCATGCCGCGCAGCCCTCCACGGCTGATGATCTTGTCGGCAACCTCCACACGGAGGTCGATCGGGACGGAGGACAGACGCACAAGCGCCTTCCCCGCCCCAGCGGTTGCGCTCACGGGGAGCCTCCTTCCAGGGGTGCGGGCGGGTGGTTAGACCAGCGCTTGGGCGCGTGGTGATTTCACCTGCGCCCTCCCTGTGCTCCCGATGCAGGCGTCCCACGTGGACATGGTTCCGAGCGAATTCACGGCGTCGTTCGACGGGCCGCTCGCGCGGTGGCAGACCAAACCGGCCTGCTTGAGGAACCACTCTCCAACGGGGATCAGATACAGCATCGAGGCCGCCACCTTAGCGTGGACGGCGGATGCGGTCTAGGTCAACGCTGAAAGCCAGGCGTTCAGTTGGGTGACGTCGTAGCCGCGCCACGTCTTCCCGTTCTTCAACTCCTCGGGGAAGATCATCGCCCAGCCCTCGTCGTTGTACGTCTCGTAGAACGCGCGGGTGAAGCCGACCCGTCGGGCCCACGAGACCGCGCCCCCGTGGGTGAGGGAGTAGCGGCCGACGATCGGGATGTCGTGCCCGCCGATGATCTCCGCGTCCGGGTCGACGACATCCCACGGCTCGTGGTTGTCGAATTGGTCCCAGATCGTCTCCGGCACCTCGAACCCGATCGACACCACCGTGAACGCGTAGACGGCCTGCATGAGCTCGTCCCAGTCCTTGGGGTTGATCGAGACGTACGCGCCGATCTTGTGCCGGGTGCCCGCCGAGTCGAGGGTGCCGGTGGACCGGCGGAACTTGAGCGCCTCCCGGATCTCGGTGCCTTGGTCGGTGTTGTCATCGCCGACCACGTAGCCGGTGTTGTCGGAGTAGTCCTGGACGACGGCGTAGCCATCAACGCCCACGGGGTGACCGGCGAGCTTGTTGACCAGCATCGTCGCGTGCCCGGCGTCTGACCAAACGCAGCATCCGCATCCTTGGAAGCCTGCTCGGACGGTGTCGTCGGGGCCGTTCCCGAGCATCTTCCAATCCTTGAACGCGAGCCCATGCCCAAACCGGTATGGCGGCGTTGGAAGTGGGGCGGCCGCCTGTTGGAGGGCGGAGAGCTTGAAGTCCCGGTCGTCCGGCACGAACGGCTTCTTGCCAAGCTGGAGCGGCATCGGTTGGGGATGCTACCCGCCGGGTCGGCCCGAGGCGTTGTAAGCCCCGCTGTGCTCGCCAGGATCGGGTGTGACCTAGATGATGGGGGAGCCCACCCGAGACGCTCTACGGCCGTTCTACGGGCTCACAAACTGGCGATCAGGCCTACCGGGCGGCCCGATAGTCGTCGGCCTCCCATTGGGCCGTGTACCACGAGTCCCGGTGAGGGACGATCAGACCGCGGGAGTAGTAGAAGTCCTGGGTCGCTCCGGGGCACCCACCATCCTTGTACGTCGCGCCGAGCGTGCCCGCCATCGGCAGGCCGCCCCAGTCGGGGTCACCCCAGCCGCAGTTCTTGTAGCACTCGCTGATCCCGAACACATTGCCCCGGTTGATCCTGCTGACCAGGTCGGCGTATTGCACCGGGTCGGTCGCGATCTGGGAGCGGTTCAGGATCAGCGGGTAGCCGTTCCCCCCAAGCTGGTCGATCATCGCCGTCGCGGCCGCGTACTCCCGGTTGAGCTCGGCTTGGAACATCGGCCTGTCCAGGTGGAGGTCGTTGCACATCGCGACGATCTGTTGGGGGCTGGTGCCATCACCGTCGGAGGCGGGGCGGCTGTCTCCCCACCCTGCCGTCCGGATCCCCGCCGACTTGTACGCCTGCACCTCGGCGACCGAGGGACGAGGGTACGCACGGTCAGCGACGAACGCACGGCCGAAGTAGCCAGGCCCGGCGGTCGCGGCCTGGTAGTTCTGGGCGATCACGAACCAGCACTGTCCCCACGCCAGTGAGGGGGTGACCGGGCCGGGTGGGTTCGGCACCGGCAAGGGCGGGTCGGGCTGGGTGTCGTGCAACGGCCACCGGACGCGGATCTCCTTCAGCAGGTCCCATGGTGTCCACCCATCCCAGTTCGGGACGGTCTTCCAGACGCCGGGTGGTCGTGGGCCTCCCCGATCCCGCCATGCCTTCCACGGGACGAAGTTCTCCCACCGGGCGTACACGTAGGCGTATGGGCCACTCTTGGGGCCGAGCCTCGGCACGCCGGGTGGGCGGGAGGCGCGGAGGCCGAACCGGTAGCGGGTGAGGGCTTTGTACTGGTCGGGGGTGAGGCGGGCCACCGACCTGGGAGGTTAGGTGACCGAGCGGCTAGAGCGGGGTCAGGAGCTTTCCCAGACGACCTTCATCCGGTCAAGATCGGCTCGCCTTCGCTCGTACTCGCCCCGGTCGATCTTGCCCTCGGAGAACCGCTCGACCAGCAACAGCAAGCTTTGGTCGAACAGCGAGAGCTCGTACCACACCTCCGCCGGGATCACGCCGACGAAGTCCTTGCGTTTGCCCATCAACTTGGCGGTGCGCCGGATGCGGCAGCCTCGATCATCGGCCAACCATTCGAGCCCTCGATGACCTGCGTGTGGTCAAGGTCATCCGGCTCATCGAGCATCTCGGCCCGAGTCGCTCGGTTCAACGTCCAAACCGTGTAGGCGGCACGCAGCTCCTCGCTCATCTGGAAGTCGACGCTGAAGCGGTCGGCCTCACAATCCTCCTGGGCGATCTTCCACTCCGCGAACGCCTTGACTAGCGCCTGCTCCAGCCTTCGTAGCTCGTCGGCGACGGAGGACAGGTGCAACAGCGCCGGGCTGGTGACCAGGACCTCCGCGACCTCTGGCTTTCTTGCGCGTCGGAACATCTTTCCCCGCTCCCTTCCCCAGCTCGTGGTGTAGTCGTCTTTGATCATTCTTCTGCGCGGACGCGCCTCACCCCCGTTCCCCCACACCGGCAGCACGGCCGGGTGGACTCAACCTCGATCACGCTCGTCCCGCTCGCCGGTACGTAACGGCCCTCGAAGACGACGTCGCCTGGGGGTGGGTAGCGGTAGCCGAGGATCTCGGTGATGGTGCCTTTCTTACACTCGGGGCAGGGCTCGTTCATCTCTCCTCCCTTGCTGGGTTGGGGTCGCGGCTCCACCAAGCTGCCCGGCGGGCCAGCTCACGGTCGCACTCCTCACGGTCGATGCCGCCAACGATGCGGGCGCTTTGGAACTCCAACGCTTGGTCGCTGAACGCCTGGAATGTCTTGCGGACTTGGGCTCGGTACGCCTTCTGCCGCTCAGCCTCCGCTGCCTTCCAGTCGATCATCGCTCCTCCTTCCGCTTTTGGACTTGGGCGTCACACCAGGCCCGCGCCTCACGGAGAGTGGGCTCGGCCGCAATGACGTGGCGTGGGGTGACGCGCTGGCGGTGGATCTCCCACGCGATCCTGGGGCTCGCCAGGCTGGCCCCGCGCATGGCTCCTACCCGCTCGTCCCAATCGCGTGTCCACTTGCGGATCACGAAGCCACCGGGGTGGACGTAGCCGTAGGGGGTCCGGCGGAGCTTCACGCGCGCTCCCTTCTGACACAGTCGCATCCATCGCGGTGGCAATGGAAAGCGAGTGGCTCGTAGTCCGGGTTGGGTGTCTCGACGATCTCGCCGTTGACGAGGACGTTGATGAAGGTGGCGCGCAGCTCGCGGTGCTCGCGCATGGTGTGGCCGCAGGAGCAAAGCTGGTCTCCGGCGTGCAGGGCTCGCTCAGCCTTGAGGTGCCAACCGGCGCGGGTCACCCGTCGAATCCCTCCCTCGCCCACTGGGCCTCCATCGCCATGTACGCGGCCTCCCTCGCGGCGCTCCCGGCGGGCCCCATCATCTGCGCCATCTTCACGTCGTTGTAGCCGCGCGCGTACTCGCTGTCGCCCATGTTCTGGGCGTGGGAGTAGCAGTGGGGGTGGAGCGCGCCGGTCGCCCTGCTCCAGACGATCTCGCTGCCCTTGCTCACCCGCTCGCCGCACTCGGAGCACTTGCCGTTGTATTTCGCGCTCATGTACCGGGGCATCAGGCCCTCCTTTCTCGCAACACGAACTCGTAGGCACTTGACCATGCGTAGGCGTCCCGGCGCTCATCGCTCGCCGATGGCCGCCCGTTGCCGATCTGGCGATACTTGGCCGCCTCACGCGCGAAGACCGGCCGCCAATCCATCCCCAGGGTTGTCAGGGGGAGCAATTGCTCGATCTTGTCGACCACTTGGGCGCGGAGCACCATCCGGTCACGCTCCGAGAGGCTCTCGATCCCTTTTCTCTCTCTCATGTTTCCAGCCACACCAGAAGAATAACCCACCCCCCGCCCTTTGTCAAGCGGACTTTACACCGCTAGGGGGTGCGGCGAAGATGCGCGGGGGTCGGCCCCACCGGGATCCCGCGAGGCTGAGGCATGTCCCGGCCGGTGAACCGAGGCGGCGACACGCCGGGGATCTCACCGCGTGGCTTCTGGACGGTGGTGTGGCCGATGTTGCCGCTGCCGGTGATCGCGTTGTGAGCCCCGGAGAACGCATCAACGCAGTCGTCGTGGATGCCCTCTTGTGGGAACATCGCGCACTGGGAGAGGAAGTCCCGGTGGTTGCGCCCCCTGACCAGGCGGACGAGGTGGTTGCCCACCGCTGCGGCTGCGGGCGCAGCACGGACGGCCTTCGCCTCGTGCCGTCCTCGCATCCTTGTTGACCCCGCCCGGACGACGTAGCCGCGCAGCACCCGGCGGACGTAGTTCGTGAGCTGGGCCTTCCCCGCTTGGCCTGGGTCCTGCTCGATGTAGATCGGGACGGCTCCTGCGCCGCCGTACATGTCGGCGTCAAGGGCGGCTTGGTTCTTGACCTCCTCCTCGACCTCGTCGTCGTTGAGGCGGAACATGTTGACATCCCGGATCGTGAACCGGTCGTCCTCGTCCAGGCTGTAGAGGACACCGACGGTGAAGTCGGGGTCGGGTGACGAGGGGGAGGGCTCCGTCCCGGCGAGATCCCAATAGCGGACAAGGGCTTGCGGGCGGGGAAGGGGGCTGGCGTCCACGAGCTCGAAGTCGTGCCGTTTGAACTTGCCGCCCTCCTCCATCACATCCCAGTCGCCTCGGATCAGCCGCTCCCGGTCGACGGGGTGCATGTGAACCAAGACCTGGTTGACGTACGTGTCGTAGTCGAGGTAGGGGTTGTCGGCGATCGTCGCCTTCACGTAGAGCGCGTCGGGCTCCTTGGTCTCGTCCTCGATGAACCGGCCCTTGACCCACCCGTGGCCGACGTTGCCTGGGTTACTCGCCGACCGGACGCGCAGCGGCACACCCTCCAGCTTGTCGACCGCTTGGCGGAGCAGGCGGAACATGCCCAGGTAAAGGCGCTCGGTGAACAGGGTCAGCTCGTCGAAGCCGAGGAAGCTGACGCCGCCGCCGGGGTAGTGGGAGAGGTCGGCCTCGTTTCGGAGGTAGCCAAACCGGACGGTCGCCCCGGAGGGGAACTGCCATTGCCGCTTGCCGCCATGCCAGTGCGCGTCGGTGCGGCCCAGCCACATATGGCCTAGCTCGATCAAGCCTCCCTGCTGCTCGAACTCGGTCAACGATGGGCGGAGCAACAGCGCGTGGTAGCCGGGATGCTCGACGTATTGGAGCGCCGCCATCAACAGCCCCCAGCTCTTGCCCGGCCCGGCCGCCCCGCCGAAGAACACCTCCAGGCGGTCCTGCATCAAGAACAGCCATTGCTTCGGGGTTGGCATCACCGGCACATACTGGGCGGGAAGCTCGACGTTCTCGATCGAGTCCACCAGCGACTGGCGGAAGTCGGGGTTCGACCGGACGACTTCGAGGATGTCGGTGCTCAGAACAACGCTGCCTGGTCTGGCTCCGGCGCGACCGGTTGATCCTCGGGTGTGGCTTCCGGGCAGATCGCGACGTGCGGCTGGCCGGGCAATGCCCAACAGTGCTTGCACCTCAACGACAGGTCGGAGTCTTGCCGGTCGAACGCCTGCTGGCCGAGCTCCTGGACGTACCGCTCGTCGCTCACCGCTTCCTGGCCTTGCTCGTGGGTCGGGGGTCAGGCCCCTTGAACGGCTTAGCCGCGTTCAGCGAAGGAGACGGGGCGGTGACAGCCGCCCCGGAGAGTGGCGGCGAAATGCCTGCCTGCGAGGGCATGCGGCTGCCCTCGCCCTCCCGTGGATCTCCTTCGCTCAGCGCGGTTCGACACGCCCGGCGCACCCATTCGGAGAGCGAGACCCCTGCCTTGGCTGCTGCGGCTCGCCACGCCTCAGCCTCCCCAGCGACGACCCGCAGCTTGATCTCCGAGCCCTTGCCGTTTGTTCCCACATCGCTTCCGTTTGTTCCCACAAACCGGAAAGCTAGCGGGTGGTGTGGATATACCCACTAGCCGCCGTTCTCTGACCCGCTGCCGAGTAGGCCGGTCTCCATCATCCCCTCGGCGACCTTCGCCAGCATCTCGTCCGTGAGCACGCGCGGCCCGATCTCCACCTGGAGAGGCGAGTCCGGGTCACCGCTGATGGTGGTGCGGTCGCCGTACTTGTGCGGCTTGTGCGCGACCAGCATCCGCTCCAACAAGCGGTCGGAGCGGCGCAGGCCCTCCTTCACCGTGGTTGACTCCTCCACCACCTCACCGCTCGAATCCCGCTTCGTGGTGGTCGTGACCGTCCGCTGTTGTTCCCCCACGGTCGCCAGCCTCCACGCGACTTGTTCTAGGAAGTCGGCGTGGACGAGCTCGGCCTCCTTGCATGCGCTGCCGAATTCGGGGTCGTCTTTCTTCTCGTCCATCGCGTAGGTGTACGACCGTTGGACGTGGCGGCAGGCGGCGGCGTAGTTGCCGGTGCGTGCGAGGGCGACGAGGAATGGGCGCTTCCAGGGTTTGGAGCCCCATTCTCGGGGGGTGAGGGCGGCTTCGGCCTCCTCGGAGGTGGCTGCGGGTTGTTCGTTGGCGGTGGTGCTCATATCGTCGGATTGCTTCGGATGGTAGCCGGGTGGGTTTGGGGGTTCAAGGAGGGGGGCGGCGCGGCCTCGGGGGGGTTGTGGTACCGCGCCGCCTGTACGCCCGGTCTGCCAGGATCCGGGCGGTCTTGGGTCATGGCCGTCGCCTCCACGAGCCACGAGCGAACACCCAGGCCAGGAGGGTCACAGCGAGCAGGTACATGGCGATGTAGCGGAGGATCTCGGTCATCACCAGCGTCTTATTGATCGGGCCATGAGTATCAGCAGGAAGAACGCGCACACGAGCATGATGTAAACGGCAAGAGGGTCCCAGCCGCGAGGGGTGATCGTGTCAAGCGCTGTGCGGATCGCGTCGCCCATTTATGTCCCTCGGAACCGCACTTTGAGCATCAGCCAAAGGATCCGGAAGAAGCGGGGCGAGAACAGGACCGGTGGCTCAGACATCCTCGCCCCGCTTGCCCTCCACTATTTCTGCACCTCGCGGCGGAATCGCTCGGCCTTGATCGCGTCCCGCAGCTCCAGCCGATGGCGCAGGTTGTGGCGGAACGGCCACAACGCGATGATCGTCGCGGCGTGTGACGCCCAGTGGTACGGCATGCCTCCTCCCTTCCTTAGTTGCGGTCACTTGTCTCCCTCCATAGACGCAGCGAGTCCACCGTCAATCACGTTTTCAGTGCCTAGGGTGATGTGGCATCGATCGGCCCGGTCAACTCGACAGCTAAGGAGTGTCACGTAAGAGTCAATGACTCGAACGTTCCGGCCGCGGATGACGGTAATGTCTTCCAATTCCAGACGGACGGGGTTTCCGTCGGCATCCCAACCTTCGACAACACCGGGGGTCATTTGTCTCCCTCCATAGACGCGAGAGCGGCGTCGAATCCACACAGGCAGGGGTTCATTTCGGGCGAGCCGCTCGTTATCCAGCGGGGACAGGGTGGGACGTGATTTCCGAAGTGGCGCAAGTCGCTTTCCAGCCGGTCGCGCTCGGCCACGGCATCCTCTCGGTAGTGTTCCGCCACGTCCTCGGCGTGGAGCGCCTCGTCCCGTTCTTTCTTGACCTGTTCTAGTTCGGCCAGGAGCGCGTCGAGGGCTGCCAACCCGTCCTGGAAAGCTTCGGGTGAGACCATCCCAACCCGCACCGTCTCCACGAGCTGGCGCGGAGAAGTGCTGGCCCCGCCTACACCGGACAAGTCCGCACCCCTCTCCTCCGCCGCCCATCCTCCCTCGGCGGGACCAACCTTTTCGAGGATGCTTTCAAGCACGCCGTCGGAGACCTCGTCGTGGGGGACGCCGCCATCGCTCACGGCTCTCCATCAAGGTCGCGTAGGGCAGCGCAAAGCGGGCAGTCGTCCGGCATCCGCATCGGCTTCCCCGGCCCGTGAGCGTGGATCAGGTCGGCGGCTTCCGCGACCGCGAGCAGGCGCAACATCGCGTCTTCCTCCTCACCGCCCATTCCCTTCGCCCAGCGGCGGAAGAAGTCGAAGTCGGTGCGGACGGCGAGGCTCATGCCGCTGCCGCCTTCCGCTTCCGATACGCGCGAGCTGTCTCCGTGTTGCAGACCCGGCATCGACGCATCCCCGGCTTCCACGCATAGGTGTTGTGCTCGTCGTATAGATGCCCCTTCGGGCAATGGGTTTTCCCAGCGTTCCGAGCAGCGAAGCCCTCTCCACGCCGCAAGTTCTCAATCAGCGGGACAGGCTCTAGGTGGGTGGGGTTGACACACGCCCGGTTACGACATAGATGATCGAGCGTCATTCCCTCTGGGATCGGCCCAACCAACAGTTCATACGCAACACGATGTGCTCTCGTAGGTTGTGGATGCCCGGCCGCGCTGCGTCTGCCAGCGAAGAATTGACCGTATCCCTCGACTACCTTCGACGCGGTCCATAGCCAGCACTCGCCTGACTTATCGACCTTCGCCCAGAAGCGTTCTTCAAGGCTCACGTCGCGGCGTCCTTATATGCCTGCCACGCGGGGCGAGGCTGCCTGTTGTCATCAAGCAGCCCGAAGCCTGGAACGTCATCATTAAGGATTGTGTAGACGAGTGACATCGTCGTGTGGGGCTCCGTCAGGGCGTGAGAGACGGCGCTCGCCTGGTAGCTCGTCCCTCTCGTGTTGATCGTGTCTCCGCATTCCGTGGCCCAGAACGGCTTCAGGCCTCCATGCGCGTTCATCACGTTGATGATGTTGTTCGTGGCCCACTGCCCCTGGTTGCCGAACGCGACCGCCCACGCGGACCAATCGCCGGGGTTGCTCGCCGAGGGGTCGTTCGGGTCGTTGTACGGGTGCCAGGTGAACGCGTCGTACTTGCCTCCAAGCGCCGGAATCAGCTGGGACGCCCACGACCAGATCGACGTTGCCGGGTAGGCGAGCCCACCGACGCCGAGCATCGTCCCGGCCGCCTTGTGGATCTCGTCGTAGGCGATGATCGCCTTCTTCGCGAGGTCGGCGACGTTCCACCCATTGAGGTTCGGCTCGTTCGGTGTCTCGAACAGGCGGACGCCCATTGGTGTGTAGTGGTCGCGCAGCGTTGTGACGATGCTCCGGTAGGTCGCGTCGTCGGTCGGGGCCATCTGCCCGCCGAGGATGATCAGCGGCTCGATCCCGCGCGCCTTGCACGAGGCGACCATCCTGTCCTGCGCCTTCAACCAGGCGGAGGAGGTTTTGCAGTCGAAGCGGAGCACCTTCTTGGCCGCGTTCGCTGTCACGGCGGCGATTTGGTCAAGCTCGAAGTCGTGGTCGACGTTCGACGTGAATGTCTGTTGGGAGTCGCTCCACCCGCGCCAGAGGCTCTTGCTCCCCACCGAGATCCCGACGCGCGGCACATCACCCGTTGGGGGAGGGGGCGGCGGAGGCGGGGGCGGAGGAGGGGCAGGCTCGGGATACGTGTGCTCGCCATGGCCGACGGCACCGAGGATGTCCACCCCGTACACGTGCGGCTTGCCGTCGTTCGGCTTGCCGATGTCAACGTGGGTCGCCGTCTCGGAGGTGCCGGGGTGCCGCTTCCCATCGGCCAACCTGTCGCTGCCGTCCAACAGGGGCAGGTAGCCCTCTTGTCCGGGGAACGGTGCTGACCAGGAGACGCGCACGACGTTGCCGCGATCCTCGAAGGTGAAGGTCGGCACGGTGGCCGCGTGGACGATCGTGAGGGGATGATCGGGGTGTGGCTTGCCGAGCAGTCCGGCGGCGATGAGCTCGTTCGATCTCACGGTGTGCATCCTTCCGGGTAGTAGGTGACCACCGCTGGGCGGTCAAGCGTGATCGAGGAGGCGGCGGCGGTGCAGCGGACTTGCTTGTGGCCTCCGCTCGCGACGCCGGTCACGTACAGGATCGCGAACCAGAACGCGGCGACAGCGAGCCCGATCCCGAGCCACACGAGAGTGCCGCTCCAGTGGCTCCGTCGCATGAGAAGTAGCAGGATACAAGAGCGTACGGTCGGCTTCCTCAGCGCTGCCATTGGAAAACCCTCCTGGGACGGACGATCAACGGCAGGCCCGCGTCGCCCTTGACGAACGGGCTGATCCAGATTTGCCGGTGTTGGCTCACGGATGGGTACCACTGTTGCCGCCAATGGCCGGAGACGATGAAGCGGTGTGAGTAGTTCGCGGTCTCCCCGGCGGGCTCGTTGCGTTCGCCTTCCTCGCGGCGCAACCGGACGACAACCACCTCGCGATCCTCGGGGAACGCGAGCCGTTTTGCCTCCCGGCGGGAGTGACGGTCAGGTCGGTGAAGGTGCTTGGCGGAGATCTTCTGTTGCATCAGACGGAATGTGGTTTGGGCGATCCGCCACCACCACTCGGCTCCGGTTGGCTTGCCGATCTCGTCCCATTCGTTGCCGTCGAAGGTCATGTCGAAGAACCAAGGGGTCAGGTGGATCGGCGCGACCGGGACGGGGAGGATGGTGCCGTCGGAGGAGGCGTACACGGTGAGTTGAATACCTCGCGGGAGGATGCCCTCTTCCTCCAGCTCGCGTTTGATCGCGCGGCCGGAGGGGAACGGCCCGGCCCGCTTCTTCATCTCCGCCTTTTGCTCCTCGTCCTTGACTACGTAGAACAACATCCATGAAAGGGCCTGGATGTGGGTGGGGCTCTCAAAGCGGTCGGGGACGGTGAACGGTCGCTCGTAGTAAAGGAAGCCGTACGGGGTCACCAGGTCGGTCTCGATCAGCGGTTCGGGATCGAATGAGTCCTTCGCAGCATCAACGAGCTCACACATTTCGCCGGAGACGTAGATTGGGTCGAGGTCGAGCATCCGCTCGCGCTCCGTCAGGTACACGCGCGCGTGCTGCTCACGTGTCTCGCGAGGTAGACCCTCGGTGTCCTTCTGGAAGGTGCTGGCTAGGAACCGCATGCCGAGGTCGGTTCGGTAGAAGCGCCACAACGACATCTGGGCGTCGTAGGCGTCGTGCCAGTTCGCCCGCTTTTGGGGAGCGTGGGTGGTCACGACTCGCCCCTCGGCGACCAAGGCGGGACGATCCAACGGCC
>Ga0068863_100006122_pt1 | contig 11799 bp, 10 predicted proteins | sample KBSSwiS62_FD_66596 | JGI IMG/M metagenome (GOLD analysis project Ga0068863, IMG submission 66596) | Switchgrass rhizosphere microbial communities from Kellogg Biological Station, Michigan, USA - KBS Switchgrass S6-2 | ecosystem: Host-associated > Plants > Roots > Rhizosphere > Soil ...
GACCGGCCGCTCTGGCGGGTGCTGGTCGGGCTGTCGATCCGGCACGTCGGGCCCACCGCCGCGCAGGCCCTGGCGCGGGAGTTCACCTCGATGGACGCCCTCGAGGCCGCGGCGGAGACCGCGCGGGTGGAGACGGAGCGGGCGGGGGTGGAGATCACCTCGGACGGCACGGACGGCACGGACGGCACGGACGAGGACCCTCAACCCACCCCGACGCCCCGCGAGTCGGACACCACCGGCCGCGAGTCCCCCACCACCGGCCGCGAGTCGGACACCACCGGCCGCGAGTCGGACACCTCGGACGGCTCCGGGCTCGAGCCGGATCCCGATGCGACGGCCGCGGAGGTGGAGAAGACCGCGAAGGCGGCCACCCGGGCGCAGGCCAAGGCGGTGGCCGCGGCGATCGCGCCGATCGCCGGGGTCGAGGGCGTCGGGCCCACGATCGCGATGGCCGTCCGGGACTGGTTCACCGTGGACTGGCATCGCGAGGTCATCGCCAAGTGGCGGGCCGCGGGCGTGCGCATGGCGGACGAGGTGGACGAGTCCGTGCCCCGGACGCTCGAGGGGCTGTCCATCGTGATCACCGGGTCGATGGAGGACTTCTCCCGGGACGAGGCCAAGGAGGCGATCATGGCCCGCGGCGGACGCGCGGCGGGCTCGGTGTCCAAGAAAACCGCGTTCCTCGTCGCCGGGGACGCGCCCGGTTCCAAGTTCGACAAGGCGCGCGAGCTGGGCGTCCCGGTCCTGGACGAGGCGGGCTTCCGGATCCTGCTGGAGCAGGGCCCGGAGGAGGCCACCCGACACGCCGAGGCGGCGGAGGGATCCTGAGCGACGTCAGCAGTTGGGGGGATCACGCCGCGCCGCGCCGTCGGTGTCGGGGAGGGACTGGCTAGTCTCGGCATCTCCGCTCCCCGCACGGAACCGACCGGTCGCCGCCCGTCCACGGCGTGATGTCCGCCCGGGCGCGGGAGCGGGCACGAATCTCACTGGAGGAGGCACGGTGCTGCAGGCGGTCTTGAACGGTTCGCGTCCGGAGGACGCGCACCCCGCGCTGCCCGTGCTCGCCCGTCACCTCGCGCGGGACGCCCGCGCGGTGGCGCGCCTCGGCGTGCGCTCGGTGCACGTGCACCCGCGGGACCCGCTCGGGCACGAGACCATCGAGCCCGTGCACGTCGGGGACGCGGTGTCGCTGATCCGGCAGGAGGCCCCCGGCGTCGAGATCGGCGTGACGACGGGGCGGTGGATCCAGCCGGACCCGCGCAAGCGCATCGAGGCCGTGCACGGCTGGGGTCGGTTGGGCGCTGGCCGCCCGGACGTCTGCTCGGTCAACGTCCACGAGAAGGGCTGGGTGGACGTCTGCCGGGCGGCCGCCGAGGTCGGGATCGGCGTGGAGCTCGGGGTGTGGACCAGCGGGGACGCGGTCACCCTGCGGCAGAGCGGCGTCCCGCCGATGACGGTCCGGGTGCTCGCGGAGTCCACGGTCGTCTCGGACCCGGAGACCGCCGTCGCGGAGGCCATCCGGATCGTGCGGGCGCTGGGCCAGCTCCCGGTCCCCGTGCTGCTGCACGGCGAGGAGGACGGCGCCTGGCCCGTCCTGGAGTACGCCCTGCGCATGGGGGTGGACACCCGGATCGGGTTCGAGGACGTCCTGGTCCGGCCGGACGGCTGGCTCGCGACGGGGAACGACGACTTGGTCCGGTCCGCGCTCGCCATCCGCGTCTGACCGGAACGTCGGAGCGGGTCGCAAGGTTCCGCAGGTCGGCGTGCGTCACGGGCCGGTCGGCGCGTTGTGGGTTCGGCAACAGAATGGTCTCGGAGGCCGTGGTCGAGGCGGTGGCTCCGCTCCGTCCGCGCTCCCTAGCGTGGTGACCATGAGCGTGGCAACCGGATTCGGGAGGCACGCCCGGTCCCTGGCCCGGGCACTGACCACCCCGCTGTTCCCCGACGACGTCCTGGGCACGCTGAACCCGCTGTGGTCCCGGCACGCGCCGCGGGCGAAGGTGGTGCGGGTGGTGTCCGAGACCGCGGACACGACCTCGCTGTTCCTGCGCCCCGGCACGCCGTTCGCGGCGCACCGCCCGGGCCAGTACGTCGGGATCGGCCTGCGGGTGGACGGCGTCTGGCACTGGCGGACCTACTCGCTCACCTCCCGTCCCGGGGACGACCTGCTGCAGGTCGCGGTCACGGCCGTGCCCGGCGGGCTGGTCTCCGGGCGGCTCGCGCACCACACCCCGGTGGGGTCGGTCGTCGGGATCGCACCCGCCGAGGGCGACTTCACGGCGCCGACCGGCAAGCCGCTCTACGTCACGGCGGGCAGCGGGATCACGCCCGTCATGGGCATGCTGCGCAGCGCCGACCCGGCCGACCTGGCGGACGCGGTGCTGGTCCACGTGGACCGGACGCCCGCGGACGTCGTGTTCGGGACGGAGCTGCGCGCGCTGCCCGGGCTGCGGCTGGTCGAGTGGCACACCGCCGAGCGTGGCCGCCCGACCCCCGCGCAGCTCGACGAGATCGTCCCCGACCGGCCCGCGCGCGAGGTCCTCGCCTGCGGCCCGGCGGGCCTGCTCGACACCCTCACCGACGCCTGGCCGGGCGTCCGCGTGGAGCGCTTCGCCCCCAAGCGGGTCGCGCACACCGCGGGCACTGGCGGTCGGATCACCCTGTCCACCAGCGGGATCGTCGCCGACGCCGCCCCCGACACCCCGCTCCTCGCCGCCGGCGAGGAGGCGGGTGCCCTGATGCCCAGCGGCTGCCGCATGGGGATCTGCCACACCTGCGTGGGGAAGCTGACCGCGGGCGCGGTGCTGGACATGCAGACCGGCGAGCGGCACGACGCCGCGGACCAGCCCGGTCGCCCCGTCCGCACCTGCGTGTCCGCCCCGACCGGCGACGTCACCCTCGACCTCTAGGAGCACGCATGGCGCTCAGCGCCGTACTGCCTGTGGCGCAGAGCGCCGCCGCCCACCTGACCGACGAGCAGGTCGAGGAGCTCGGGGCCGAGCTCGACGCGATCCGCACCGAGGTGCTCGCCTCCCGCGGCGAGCGGGACGCCCGCTACATCCACGCCGTGATCCGGGCCCAGCGCGGGCTGGAGCTCGGCGGCCGCGCGATCCTGCTGTTCGGGAGGTTCCCGCCCGCGTGGATCGCGGGGACCGCGGCGCTTACCGTGGCGAAGATCCTCGAGAACATGGAGCTCGGCCACAACATCCTGCACGGCCAGTGGGACTGGATGCGGGATCCGAAGATCCACTCGACGACGTGGGAGTGGGACCACGTCGACCCGGCGGAGTTCTGGAAGCGCTCGCACAACTACGAGCACCACACCTTCACCAACGTCCGGGGCAAGGACCGCGACCTGGGGTACACGGTCATGCGGATCACCCCCGAGCAGGAGTGGAAGCCGGCGGACCTGATCCAGCCGCTGACGAACGTCGGGCTGTCGTTGATCTTCGAGTACGGGATCGCGCTGTACGACATCGAGCAGGACAAGATCAGGTCCGGGGAGAAGAGCTGGGCCGAGGCCAAGCCGCAGATCATGCGCACGCTGCGCAAGATCGGCAAGCAGGCGGCGAAGGACTACGTGCTGTACCCGCTGCTCAGCGGCCCCGCGTTCGTCGCGAACCTGACGGCGAACCTCGCCGCGAACACGGTCCGCAACGTCTGGTCCCACGCGGTGATCTTCTGCGGGCACTTCCCGGACGGCACGGAGACCTTCGCCGAGGAGCGTCTCGACGGCGAGACCCGCGGGCAGTGGTACATCCGCCAGATGCTCGGCTCGGCCAACCTCACCGGCGGCAGGGCCATGCACCTGATGACCGGCAACCTGTCGCACCAGATCGAGCACCACCTCTTCCCGGACCTGCCGAGCAACCGGTACGCGGAGATCGCGCCGCGGGTGCGGGAGATCTGCGAGCGTTACGGCCTGCCGTACAACGCGGGCCCGCTGCCGACGCAGTACGCGAAGGTCTGGCGCAAGATCATCCGGCTGGCGTTCCCGGGGGGCCACGAGCGCTACGGAGCCCCCGCCCAGCCGTCGCGTTCCACGATCCGTCGGCTCACCCGCCGCCAGCCCACGGTCCGCCTCGCCGCCTGACGCTGTTGCCCATTATGGATCCGTAATGGGAAAAGTCCCCGGCGAGATTCCCATTATGGATCCTTAACGGGAGAAGTCCCCGGCGAGATTCCCGTTGTGGATCCATAATGGGTGCTCGGGCTGGGGGGTCACGCTCAGGGGGGGAGCGTGCGGAGGGCCAGGGAGAGCTCCAGGCGGCCCTTCGGGGTGTCCATGGCCGCTCCGTAGATGTCTCTGAGGCCGGCCAGGCGGTAGCGGACCGTCTGGGGGTGGACGTGGAGGGCGGCGGCCGTGGCCGTGACGTCCCCGTGCGCGTCCAGCCAGGCGCGCAGCGTCTCGATCGATCTCGCCGCCGCGCCCGCGGGCAGCTCGCGCAACGGTTCCTCGACGCGTTCCCGCAGGTCCGCCGCCAGGTCCGGGGCGGCGGCCAGCAGCAGCTCGACGAGGTGCTCGTCCGCGATCAGCAGCCCCTCGGCCTGGGGCAGCAGGCCCGCGGCGTGCACCGGCCAGGCCGCCTGCGCCCGCGCCGCCGACCGGTGCGCCCGCGCGACCGGCACCGCAGGCCCGAGCACCCCGCAGCGCTCCCGCAGCGCCGTTCGCACGACGTCCGCGAACCCCTCCCGCACCGCGGGCAGGATCGCCACGCCGGCAGGCGCCAGGTCCCGCCCGACGGCGCCGGGGATGCGCGAGGCGACCTCGACCGCGTCCTCCACCACGAGCGCCGCGACGCGCGCGGGCACCGTCCAGCCCGCCGCCGACGCCAACCGCTCCAGCTCGGCAGGCTCGACGGCGGGCTGCGCGAGCAGGGCGTCGACCACGGCGGCTCGCCGGGCCTGCACCGAGCCCGCCCGCATGGCCTCCTCCTCGGCCCAGCCCTCGACCGACGCCGCGGACAGCTGCTCGACGTAGGAGAAGAGCGCCTCCGCCAGGGCGAAGATCACCGGCGCGGGCAGCTCGCGGGCGGCGGAGCTCTCTCCGATCGCCTGCCACACCGTGCGCGTCCCGGCCTGGTAGGCGGCCTGGAGGGCGGCGAGCGTCCGGCCGTGCCGGTGCTCGACGCGGCCCAGCTCGGCGTACATCCGGGTGTCCGGCAGGTCCGTGTCCGCCCCCAGCAGCCCGACGAACTGGTCCAGCGCCACCGACACCCCGGCCGTCAGCCGGGCACCGAAGTTGCCCTGCAGCGGGAGCTGGTAGTCCGGCACCTGGGCCTGCACGGCGGCGATGAGGGAGTCCGTGGCGGCGAGCACGTCCGCCCGCAGCGCGGCCCCGACCGAGGCGGGGACCCTCGACCACGGCCGGTCCACTACAGCCCCAGCACGGTGGCGACGATCCCCGCCAGGTAGGTCAGCCGGGCCAGCTCCGACGGCCGGAACGCAGGCCCGCCGGGACGCCCCACCACCAGCGCCTTCGGCGGCTGCGAGGTGCCGAACGGCGCCGCGGCCAGCTCGGTGTCGAGCGCGCTCCACGGCTCGGGGACCCAGTGCACCTCGGGATCGACGACCATCGCCTTCTCCAACGGCAGCCAGGGCAGGTCCCCGGCGCGCGTCTCGGGGGCGGCGGAGGAGTCCGCGAGCCGGTACGAGCGGCCCTCCTCGCGGGTCGCGATGAGCGCCCACCCCGCTCGGAACAGCCGCGGGACCTCGTCGGCGAGGGTCTTGAGGCCGTGCTCGGGGTCCGACGCGATGGCGTCCACCAGCTCCAGCTCACGGTGGGTGTCGAGCCGCCCGGCGTAGGGGCGCACGGACTCGACCTGCACGCCCGGCACGGACTCGGCGGCGGTGATCAGCACGTCCGGCGGGCGGCCCGTGGGGAGCTCGATGGCGAGGTCGTCGACGGCCTGGCCGTCCACCCGCTCGACGACGTCCACGCCGAGGATGTCCGCCCCCGCGTCACCCAGGGCCGTCGCGACCGCACCCAGGATGCCCGGCTTGTCCGGGAGGACCACCCGGAGCAGGTACGACACGCCCTCAGTCCTCCTCGTGACAGCTCGCGCACCGAAACGGCGCCGACCGACCGAGCCGGGGCGCCGTCGCACCGAAGTCTGCCAAACGCGGTCCGTGACCGGGCGACGGCGGGGGCTTGACAGGGGCCGCGAGAACTGTCGGCGGGCGCGAATAGACTCGGGCGCACATCCCCTACCTGCCTGGAGTGACATGTCACCCGACTCCGGGGCCATCTCCCGGGACGAGGTCGCGCACCTCGCCCGCTTGGCCCGGCTGGCCGTGACCGACGACGAGCTGGACACCTTCGCGGGCCAGCTCGACGTCATCCTCGGCTCCGTCGCCCGCGTGGGCGAGGTGGCCGCCGAGGACATCCCGCCGACCTCGCACGCGGTCCCACTGGAGAACGTCTTCCGGCCGGACGAGCTGCGCCCCGGGCTGACCCAGGAGCAGGCACTGGCGGGTGCGCCCGCCGCCGAGGACGGCCGCTTCCGCGTCCCGCGGATCCTGGGGGAGGAACAGTGAGCGACCTGATCAGGCTCTCCGCGGCGGAGCTCGCGGAGCGGATCGCCGCCAAGGAGGTCTCCGCGGTCGAGGCCGCGCAGGCCCACCTCGACCGGATCGCGGAGGTGGACGGCGCCGTCCACGCGTTCCTCCACGTCGGGACGGAGGCCGCGCTGGCGTCCGCCGCGCTGGTGGACGAGCAGATCGCCGCCGGGCAGCGGGTGTCGGCGCTCGCGGGCGTGCCGCTCGCGCTCAAGGACGTGTTCACCACCTCGGACATGCCCACCACCTGCGGCTCCAAGATCCTCGAGGGTTGGCGGCCGCCGTACGACGCCACGGTGACCACGCGGCTGAGGGCCGCCGGGATCACGATCCTGGGCAAGACGAACATGGACGAGTTCGCCATGGGCTCCTCCACCGAGCACTCGGCGTACGGACCCACCCGCAACCCGTGGGACCTCTCGCGCATCCCGGGCGGCTCCGGCGGCGGCTCCGCCGCCGCGCTGGCCGCGTTCGAGGCGCCACTGGCGATCGGCACGGACACGGGCGGCTCGATCCGCCAGCCCGCGGCCGTGACCGGGACCGTGGGCGTCAAGCCGACGTACGGCGGGGTGTCCCGCTACGGGCTGGTGGCCTGTGCGTCCTCGCTGGACCAGGGCGGGCCGTGCGCCCGCACCGTGCTGGACGCGGCACTGCTGCACGAGGTCATCGGCGGGCACGACCCGCTGGACTCCACCTCGATCGACGCGCCGGTGCCGTCGGTCGTCGAGGCCGCGCGCCTGGGCGCCTCCGGAGACCTGTCGGGGCTGCGCGTCGGCGTCGTGAAGGAGCTGGGGGGCGAGGGCTACCAGCCCGGCGTCCGCGCGAGCTTCGACGAGGGGCTGCAGCGGCTCGAGAAGCTGGGCGCGGAGATCGTCGAGGTCTCCTGCCCGCACTTCGAGTACGGCATGGCCGCCTACTACCTGATCCTGCCGTCCGAGGTCTCCTCGAACCTCGCCCGGTTCGACGCCATGCGCTACGGCCTGCGGGTGCAGGAGGGCGCCAGCGCCGAGGAGGTCATGGCGCTGACCCGCGAGGCCGGGTTCGGCCCCGAGGTCAAACGGCGGATCATCCTGGGGACCTACGCCCTGTCGTCGGGCTACTACGACGCCTACTACGGGCAGGCGCAGAAGGTCCGCACGCTGATCAGCCGGGACTTCGCCGCGGCCTTCGCCAAGGCGGACGTGCTGGTCTCGCCGACCGCACCCACCACGGCGTTCCCGATCGGCGAGAAGGTGGACGACCCGCTCGCCATGTACCTCAACGACCTCGCGACGATCCCGACGAACCTGGCGGGCGTCGCGGGGATGTCCGTGCCGTCGGGCCTGGCGGCCGAGGACGGGCTGCCGGTCGGGCTGCAGATCATGGCGCCCGCGCTGGGCGAGGCCGTGATGTACCGCGTCGGGGCCGCGTTCGAGGCGTCCCGGGTCGCGGACGAGGGTCTGCTGATCGCTCCGGAGGTCGCGAAGTGAACACGTTGGTCGACTACCCGAGCGTCGTGGAGCGCTACGAGCCCACGCTCGGCCTCGAGGTGCACGTGGAGCTGTCCACGAACACCAAGATGTTCTGCGGCTGCCCCACCACCTTCGGCGCGGAGCCGAACACCCAGGTCTGTCCCACCTGCCTCGGCCTGCCCGGCTCGCTGCCGGTGGTCAACCGGACCGCCGTGGAGTCCGCGATCCGGATCGGGCTGGCACTGAACTGCTCGATCGCCCCGTGGGGCCGGTTCGCCCGGAAGAACTACTTCTACCCGGACATGCCGAAGAACTTCCAGACGTCCCAGTACGACGAGCCGATCTGCGTCGACGGGTACATGGACGTCACGCTGGACGACGGCACGGTCGTCCGGGTCGGGATCGAGCGCGCGCACATGGAGGAGGACACCGGGAAGTCGCTGCACGTCGGCGGCGCCACCGGCCGGATCCACGGCGCGGACTACTCGCTGCTCGACTACAACCGGGCGGGCGTGCCGCTGATCGAGATCGTCACGAAGATGATCCCGGACACCGGTGGGCGGGCGCCGGAGGTGGCGCGCGCGTACGTCACGCAGCTGCGGGACCTGATCTCCTCCCTCGGTGTCTCGGACGTGCGCATGGACCAGGGCTCGATGCGCTGCGACGTGAACCTGTCGCTGTCCCCCGCGGGTTCCGGTGTGCTGGGCACCCGCACCGAGACGAAGAACGTCAACTCGCTGCGCTCGGTCGAGCGGGCCGTGCGGTACGAGATGTCCCGCCAGGCGGGCGTGCTCGACGCGGGCGGCGAGATCGTGCAGGAGACCCGGCACTTCGAGGAGCAGTCCGGCACCACCCGCGCGGGGCGGCGCAAGGAGACCTCGGAGGACTACCGGTACTTCCCGGAGCCGGACCTGGTGCCGATCGCGCCCTCGGCCGAGTGGGTCGAGGAGCTGCGCGGGACGCTCCCGGAGAAGCCGTGGGAGCGGCGCGCGCGTATCCAGCAGGCCTGGGGCCTGTCGGACGAGGAGCTGCGCGACCTGGTCAACGCCGGTGCGCTGGACCTCATCGAGGCCACCGTCGCCGCGGGCGCGCCCGCCGGTGAGGCCCGGTCCTGGTGGGTCGCCTACCTCGCCCAGCAGGCGAACTCCCGGTCGGTCGAGCTGGCCGAGCTGCCGATCACCCCGGCCCAGGTCGCCCGGGTGATCGCGCTGGTCGCGGCCGGGGACCTGAACAACAAGCTGGCCCGCCAGGTCGTCGACGGTGTGCTGGCAGGCGAAGGCGAGCCGGACGCGGTCGTCGAGTCCCGCGGCCTCAAGGTCGTCTCGGACGACGGCGCCCTGATCGCCGCCGTCGACGAGGCGCTGGCCGCCCAGCCGGACGTCGCGGACAAGATCCGCTCCGGCAAGGTCCAGGCCGCAGGCGCGATCGTCGGCGCGGTCATGAAGGCCACGAAGGGCCAGGCGGACGCCAAGCGGGTCCGCGAGCTGATCATCGAGCGCTGCGGCTGAGGACGCCTCCGAGCACCAGCGTGGTTCCGCGGACCCGGAACCACGCCGGTACTCACCTCACGCCCGGTCCGCCCCGCCGCTCGGCAGCAGGGGGAGGCGGATCGCGCGGTCGTCGCTCGGGACCGGCTTGCCGCCCGACTTGTTGACCGTGCCCAGCCAGACGAGGCCGTCCGCGCCGACGGCCGTGGCGGAGAGCCTGCCGAAGGTGTTGGCCAGGGTGAGCTGGGGCGGGTCGGCGAAGCGGCCGTCGGCGCCGGGTTTGAGGATCGCCATCGCGCCCGCCCCGGAGAGCGCGACGCCCACGGCGTCCGGCTGGGCGGCGCAGCCCGCGACACCGGGGCGGTCCGGCCAGGTCCAGGCGGGCGAGCGCAGCGGGCCTGCGGTGACGCGGTAGAGCAGGTCCCGCGAGCCGTCCCGGTCCGTGGCCCAGATCGTGCCGGAGTCGGTCTCCGCGCAGATCCCGCCCGGCCTGCGCAGACCCGTCGCGAGGACCGGTGAGGTGGGGTCGGGGTTCGACGGGGCGGGCCGGCCCAGCGTGTCGATCTGCAGGATCTTCCCGGCGAGGGAGTGCGGGTCGGCGGCCGTGCCGTCCGCGGCCGTCGCGACGAGCAGGGTGTTGTGCTGGCCCACCGCGAGCCCGCCGACGCCCGGGCTGCTCCGCGGCAGCCCGGTGAGGACGGGCTTCGCGGGCTCGCCCGGCGGGATCCGCACGACCTCGCTGCCCGTCGGGGTGCCGATCAGGGCGTAGAGCAGCCGGTCCTCGGCGTAGGCGGGGGAGAGGACCAGGCCCAGCACGCCGCCCGCGCTCGCGTCCACCCCCAGCGTGGTGACGAGCTGCGGGTCGCTGTCGCGCTGGACCCGCAGCACCCGGCCGGTGTTCCGTTCGGCGACCAGTGCCGCGTCCGTGCCGGGCAGCGGAGCGACCGCGCCCACGGGGTCCAGGCAGGTCGCGACGACGCGGGGATCCGGGTCGACGCAGCCCTCCGGCGTCTGGCGGGACGCCGAGCCGGGCGGCGGCGCCTGGCCGCCGTCGTCGGTGGGCGCGTCCGGCTGCGCGACGGCGGGCGGGCCGCCGAGCTCGCCCTGCCCCTCGATCTTGTTCTGCCAGTCCCGGGGCCCCGCGTCCGGGAAGCTCGCGCAGCCCGCGAGCAGCCCGAGCACCGCGACCAGCACGATCAGCAGGCTGCGACGAACGGACACCCCCCAAGGTTAGGCATCGGGCGGTGAGCGCCCCGTGAGTGGATTAGCGTGGCTCGCATGACCGTGGTCCTGGTCCCCGGCAACCGGGGCGCCGAGGCGCTCGCCGATCTCGACGTGCGCACGATCGTCTACCACCCGGGCGACCCGCTGCCCGCGGGCGCCGAGGAGGCGGACGTGCTGGTCGCGCCGTTCCTGTCCGGCCCCGGCGCCGTCGGGATGCTGGACGGGCTGCCGAAGCTGCGGCTGGTGCAGCTGCTCACCGCCGGTGCGGAGGCGTGGATCGGGGCGCTGCCCGCGGGCGTGCAGCTGTCCGACGGCAAGGGTGCGCACGGCGGGGCGACCGCGGAATGGGTCGTGGGGGTGCTGCTCGCCGTCTACCGCGAGCTCCCGGCCTTCGTGCGCGCCCAGGAACGCGGGGAATGGGACCACCACCGCACCGAGGAGCTCGCGGGCAAGCGGGTCCTGGTGGTCGGGGCGGGGGACGTCGCGGAGCACATCGTGCGGCGCCTGGAGCCCTTCGAGGTCACGACCACACTGGTCGGCAGGCGGGCGCGGCCCGGCGTGCACGGCGTCGACGAGGTCCTGGACCTGCTCCCGCGCCACGACGCGTGCGTGCTCGTCATCCCGCTGACCGACGAGACCCGGGGCCTCGCCGACGCCCGCTTCCTCGCCGCGATGCCCGACGGCGCGGTGTTCGTCAACGGCGCCCGCGGCCCCGTCGCGGACACCGACGCCCTGGTCGCCGAGCTGCGATCGGGGCGGCTGCGCGCGGCGGTGGACGTCACGGACCCGGAGCCGCTGCCCGCCGGGCACCCGCTGTGGGAGGCGCCGAACCTGCTGCTCACCCCGCACGTCGGCGGTAGCGTGCCGGGCGCGATGGACCGCGCGTACCGGGTGGTGTGCGAGCAGCTGGCATACGTGGCCAGGGGCGAGGAGCCGCCGAACCTCGTGCGGGACGGGTACTAGGAGCGCGCTGAAAAGCTCGGGCCTACTGCGCGGCGCCCAGCCGGCGCCCTCGCGGCGTTGCGCGGATGCGCCGATACAACAGCGGTATCGGCGCATCCGCGCGCCTTGCGAGGTCA
>Ga0068863_100006125_pt1 | contig 11795 bp, 14 predicted proteins | sample KBSSwiS62_FD_66596 | JGI IMG/M metagenome (GOLD analysis project Ga0068863, IMG submission 66596) | Switchgrass rhizosphere microbial communities from Kellogg Biological Station, Michigan, USA - KBS Switchgrass S6-2 | ecosystem: Host-associated > Plants > Roots > Rhizosphere > Soil ...
GCCCAGTACTGCGGTGGGACGGTGCGAGCTCGCTGGTCGAATTCCCCCTGGAGCGCGACGAAGGTGGCGCGGGCCCGTGCCGCGACCCGCGCGGCAGCCACCCGGCGCGCGTCGAACGCGGGAAACCACCGGTCGTCCACCGCCCCGCAGCGCAGGGCGAATGGCTCCAGCACGAGGAGACGCACATTGGGCAGAGCCTGACGGGTCTGCTCCAGCAGCAGCGAGTACTGGTCCTCGTAGTCCTGGACGGTACCGGTGTAGCCATGGGTCAGCGTGTGCCAGAAATCATTCACGCCGATCAGGATGCTCAGAACGTCCGGGTGCAGGGCGAGGGTATCGGCGACCCAGCGTTGCTGGAGATCCGGTACCTTGTTCCCGCTGATGCCGCGATTGTAGAAGCGATAGCCGCGATCCGGATGGGCCGCGAGCGCCGCCGAGGCGACCAGCAATGGATAGCCGGTGCCGAGCCCGCTCGCCGTGTTCGGCTCCGCGGCGGCGCGATCCCGCCCGCCATCGGTGACCGAATCTCCCTGGAACAGCATCACCGGACCGGGCTTCTGCGCCGACGCGGTGCCCGGGGCGGGCCACCGCGCCGCGCCGACCAGCGCGGTCGTCGCTCCGAGGAAGGCCCGCCGCGTGAGTTCAGCTGACACGATCGCCCTCCGGCTTAGGTGGCACTCGTGAGCCGTTGTCCGAAACAGAGCAGGTGGCCCTGATCGTCCTCCACCCAGAACTCCCGGGTCTCCCATGCCGTATCCGCGACGTCCCGACGGAGGACCACCCCGTTCCGCTGGAGCCGCAGGGCCAGGGCGTCCACCTCATCGGTCGGAAAATAGAGATGCAGGTGGCCGCCGTCGGACACGAAGCCGATGGATGGATCCTTCGAGTCGACCAGCTTCAAGTGGAAGGACTGGGGGCCGACCGTGATGCCGGCGTAGAAGTCCCGGTACCGGAACTCGAGCTCGAAGCCCAGCTTGGACACGTAGAAGTCGATCGAGTCGTCCAGGCTGGTGGTACGGAGCTGCGGAATCACACCCAAGACGGTCATCACGGCTCCCTTGGCCTGGTACAGCTCGAACGTGGGGCTTCCACAAGTATAGGAAGCCGGGTGACTGGCTCCAACCGATCTCCGGAGAGTTACCGCAACAGATCCCGGTATTTGGCGATCAGTCGCCGCGTCGTCGCGACCGCATCACCCCGCGGCTCGGTGGGAAAAGTCGCATCCCCGCGCGACCACGCCTTCTCCCACGCGCACATGGCCGTCGCGAAAGGCGCGCGATCGAAGGGAACCCCGGTCGCGAGGGAGCGGTCGAGGCGGGCGAAGAACTCGCGCCAGCGGGGCAGGAAATACGAGCCGAACATGCCGGCCCACTCCTTGAACGCGTAGAGATTGAGGTCGTCGTTCTGGCCCTCGGTGCACGCGGTGCCCCACAGGGTGATGATGTTGCGGGCATTCCACTCGTACAGGCGTCGCTCGGCGTCGCTGTGGCCCCACCGCCGCGCGTCGGCGATCCAGCGCCCCAGGAGGAATTCCTCGCGGGTACTCACCAGCGTGTCGAGGTCGCCGAGCAAATCGGTCACCCGGCCCTCCGCGGCCGCGAGGGCGGGGCGGTCGCCCTGGGTGTACGCCTCCTGGACCCGGGTGACCAGCGGGATCGCCAGCTGGCCCAGTACCTGGCGCGCGAGATTGACGACATCGTAGCGGTAATTGTCGTTACCGCCGAGCGCAGGCGCCGCGCTCAGCAGTGAGTCCAGCGCCTCGGTCAGGACCCGCACCTCGTAGGGTGCTACCGGTTCCGACCGGTATGCCGAGCCTTTGGTGTAGAACTGCGGGCGCTCGGCGAGAAAGTTGCCGGTCTGGGCGCTCGACCGGAACGCCGTGGCGAGCAACCGCTGCCACGCGGACCACGCGGCCGCGCTGGATGCTCCATAACGGCGTCCCACGTATTCCTTTGCCCACGTGTCCACCGCGGGGACCCGGTTCCGCCAGACCTGGTCCATGACGAAATCGGGCACGACGGGATTGGTGCCCAGCCCTTCCATCATCATGCCGAGCCCGGATAGCCGCCCATGGGCCGGACTCTCGAGCGCGCTGTCGAGGTTGCCGGCGATGGCAGGCAGGTCGCCGTTCACGCTGATCTTGCCGCCGAAGTTGTAGAGCACATTCCAGACCCATGGCTTGCCGTAGAACGCCTGGCGCGCCGCCCATACCGGGTGCCGGTCGCCCCACAGGTCGAGCACCACCATGCGATCGTCGGGCACGGCACCCAGCAGCGCGCGCGCCTGCGGTTCACCCCAGAACGCCGCCTGGTAGTAGAGAAACCAGCCCTGCAGCAGCCACACCGCGTTGGGGTCCACCGCCTGCATGGCGGAGTAGATGGCGTGGCCCATGCCGGCGAGGAACGTGGAGTCGTTGGACGGCGGGTTGATCTCATTGAACGGATCGGCGGCGTACAGGTGATCGGTGCCGTACAGCTCGGCCTGCCGCTCCATGAAGCGACGCCCGAACCGGTGAAAGAGCGGGTCGAGGGGATCGACGAACCAGGTCCCGCTGAACCCGGCCGACCAGTCGCCGGTCTGGTGGATGCGCGCGCCGGGAAATACCTGCGTGATGGATGCCGGCACGTGGCCGGTGAATCCCTGCAGGACCGGGGTCATGCCGAGGGCGCGTTCGCGCCGGAGGATCTGGCGCTCCAGGGCGATGTGGCTGTCGATCCAGGAGTCCGGGAGCGGGCCGCCGAGCCCATCGATGTTCCCCATCCACCCCCACGGGAGATACGCGGGCCCCACCAGAAAGCTGGCGATCTGGGCGCTAGAAAAGCCGAGGTCCTGGAGCACCAGACGCCACACCGCTTCCTGTCCCGTAACGGCGAGTGGGGTATTGATGCCCTTGAGCGCCATCCAGTCGATCATGCGCTGCCACTGCTCCCAGTCCCACCAGGCCATGGAATAGGAAAAAGTGCAGTAGTTGAAGAAGTAGCGGAGGCGGTAAGGCGTGCTGATGCGTACCGGCGTCGTCACGGGTCGCAGCGAGGCCAGACGAACCGGCTGGAGGGGCAGGGAGACGTTCACCCCCGCCACATGCTCCAGATACCAGTTGAGCGCCGACGCGATCGCCACACCGGACGATCCGCGCAGAACGATGCGGCGGCCGTCCTGGGCCACCTCGAAGACATCGAGCCCGTCGCGACTTGCGATCGCCGCGAGCCTGAAGTCCCCGGCATGGCCGGGAACGACGCGCGCCACCAGCGCGGCGGCGGCGCCCAGGTCCACGGCATGTTGTATCGCGGGGCCGGGTCCTCCGGCCGGCTGGCCCCGGGCGGCCGGAGCGAATGCCGCCAGTAACCCGATCAGCAGCGGCGCTGTCCGATTGCGCTCCATGGGTATTCTCGAGCCGGGTGGCCGGCGGAGGTGCGGGTTAGTCGACGGCCGGGCGCGGCACGATCAACATGACAAACTGGACCGCGGCGACCAGCAGACTCCACACCAGGCCGGCGATAAAGGCCATCACGGCGAACCTGGGCAAGAAGCCGAGCGCGATCAGGGCGCTGAGGATGCCGCTCGCATATCCACCGGGAATCAAGACGAACCGGAGCGGTACCGGCTCCATCAGCGTGGATTTCAATGCCGCCCGAAGTGCGCTCGTGACGAGTGCCAGGTGGATCGCGGCCAGAAGTCCGTTAGAGGTCCGCCAGATCAGCACTGGGGATTGAATGCCCGTGAAGGCCACCATCGGGATGAAGGCGAGAAAGAGCACGACCACCGACGGCATCAACAGGTTGAGAAGCGCCGTGCGTTCCGCGGGACTCCAACCATCCAGGGAGGAGCGGCCGACGGCAAAAATGACCCCGGTGAAGCCGATGAACGTCGCTGCGACTCCGACGATGACCGCGAGAACGCCCTCAGGCTCCAAGGCTACCCCCTTTGTGGTCCGCGACAAGCTGCATCAAGGTGCCGTCAAATGCCATACTTGGTGGATCCTGGGTACAAGGCGCGGTGTAGCTCACGCGGCGCGCCGGTCAGGCGGCCGTTCGTGAGGCCCGGAAAGCCCAAATCGCGAAGGACCCCGTGATCAGAAAGGCGATGACCGAGGCCCACAGCGGAACCGTGACCGTGGCGACCTGCACCGGCCAGCCGGCCACGACGCGGGTCAGCTGGATGAGGGCAAGGAGGGAGAAGAAGGTGCCCGACACGTGTTCATAGCGGCGCATACATCCTCCAGGTTGTCTCCGCCCGACGAATCGCCTTGCTGCGCCGGGAGATCCGCCGGCACCGGACCAGCGTTAAGGTACTCCAGCGACCGGCCACCGGTGGCGGTGCCTCGAACCGCGGTGCCGCAGTTGCCGCTCCCCGCCTGCTGGGGATACTTTGCGGGATAAAGTTACCCCCACGCCATCGGGTGGCGCACCGTCATGACCCAGCCGTCCTCCGAATTCCTCGACCTCCAGGCCGCGCTGGCCGGTGAGTACTCGCTCCAGCGCGAGCTCGGCCGGGGGGGCATGGGGGTGGTCTACCTCGCGCGGGATGTGCAGCTGGATCGTGACGTCGCCATCAAGGTCCTGCCGGCCCCCTTCGCAGGCACGCCATCGGCGCGGGAGCGGTTCCTGCGCGAGGCGCGCATGGCGGCCGGACTCTCCCACCCGCACATCGTTCCGATACATCGCGTCAGCGAGGCGGGCGGCTTCGTCTTCTTCGTCATGAGCTACGTGGAGGGCGAGACGCTCGGCGAGCGGCTCCGCACCCAGGGGCCGCTGGCGCCGGTCGAGGCGATGCGCGTGCTGCGCGAGGTCGCCTGGGCGCTGGCCTACGCGCACGGACGCGGCATCGTGCACCGCGACGTGAAACCGGACAACATCCTGCTCGAGGCGGGCACCGGCCGCGCGCTGGTGACCGACTTCGGCATCGCCCACGGCGGTGGAGATCCCGTCACTGCGAGCGACCCCGGGAAAATCACCGGAACGGCTCACTTCATGAGCCCGGAGCAGGCCGCCAACGCCCCGATCGACGGGCGCAGCGACATCTACTCGCTCGGCGTCGTCGGCTACCTCGCGGTGAGCGGCCGGCTCCCCTTCGAGTCGTCCAGCTTGCCCGCCCTGCTGGTGCGCCAGGCGAGCGAGCCGGCTCCCAGCGTCCTGCGCGCCGCACCGGGATTGCCCACGGCGCTCGGCACGGCGATCGACCGCTGTCTCTCCCGCGATCCCGACCTGCGATTTGCCGACGGGGAGGCGCTGGCCGACGCACTGGTCCCGGCCACGGAGACCCGTCCCGCGCTCCCGACCTCCCTGCGCGCGTGGCTGGCCACCCGGAATCCGCTCCTGGCACCCTACATGGCCTGGTCGGGCGTGCTCAGCTTCGTGACCCTGATGAACTTCCTCGCCTGGCTGCAGAGTCATCGTCCGCATGGACCGCGCGACATCGTGGTCCTCGCGCTGGGCGCGCTGTCGCCGCTGGTGCCGGTGGTCGGGTTCCATATCAATCAGGGGCTGCGACAATTCCGCGCCGGGCACACCCTCGCCGACCTGCGCGCGGCGCTCGCCGTCCAGCGCCGGGAGCGCGAAGAAACCGAGGCGCTATCGCAAGCCGAGGCCGAGCCGCCGATGCATCGGGTACTGCGGCTCGCCACGGTGAGCGCGGCCACCTGGCTCATCGTCACCTTCGCGCTGATGGCGGCCGACGTGGTGCACGAGAGTCAGCTGAGTCCGCTGTTCATCATCGCACCGTTCCTCGCCACGCTGGCGCTTGGCGCGCTGAGCAACGCGCTCGACGTCCAGTTCATTCCCACCCGGATCCGCGCCTGGTGGCAGACCGGAATCCGCGAGCGCCTCTGGAACAGCCGGCTGGGGGAATGGCTCGCCCGCCGGCTCCGCGCTCCGGAGCGGTCCCATGCGGTCGGCGGCGGCGTGTTCCGCGCCACCGAGACCGCCCTTGGCGTTGCCGCGGGGGAGCTCTTCGCCGCGTTGCCGAAAGCCTACCGGGAACAGCTCGAGGAGCTGCCCGCGATGGTCGCGGCGCTCGAGGCGCGTGCGGCCGAGGCGCGCGCCGAGATGGACGTGCTTGCGGCGCTGGCCCAATCCGGTTCGGGGGACGCCGGGGCGCTGGCTGCGCGGCGCGAGCGGGCCGCCGCGCACCTCAGCGAGTGCGTCGCGGCGTTGGAGGGCATTCGGCTCGATCTTCTGCGGCTGCATGCGGGCGCCAGCGATCTCGCACCCCTCACCACGCTGATCGATGCCGCGCGTCTCATTGGCGAAGACGTGGACCGGCTCGCGGAGGCCCAGCGGGAGGCCGAAGACGCCGCCGGTCCTGGTCTGGGAAAGGGTTGAGGAGACCGCACGCGGTCAGGGAGCCGATACCGGACTTCTTCGGATCGTACGGACTTCGACGACGGCCTCCCCCCGTTCGGTCATCCGGAGAATCGCCAGCCGGTCGTTGAAGACATCCAGGAGCTCCACCCGACCGGGCAGGAACGGATCATTGAGCGCCGGCAAGTCGAGCTGACCCAGCGGAACACCGTGGTCCGAGAAGATCCACCAGTGCCGCGTCGCTTCCCGGGCGGTGGTGTAGGCGCCAACCCAGATGTTGCCTTGGTCATCGAGGCGGACTCCGCCAACAGCCGGCAGGGATGCAACGGCAGGTGCAGACCGTATGGCCCTCAAGTACACCGGGCCCACGCCCGGATCGGCCTCGACGATGGCGTGCTCCTGATCGTCGACCGTTTGCGCTGGCGGTGGGTCAACCCTGAGAGGAGACGTAAGCCGGAGGATCACGATCGTATCGGCGTAGACTGAAAAATCCATCGAATCGCTGGGGCCGATGACCGTCCGGGCGCCCCGTCCGTCGTACACCGTACTCCGCGCGAAGAGCAGGGGCAGTCGTGAGGGTTCTCCCTCCAGTTGGACCTGGGCACGCTCGAGGCCTCTCCAGAGCCCCAAACGGGTGTTGGCGCTTCCGGTCGCGGTGTAAACCATCAAGGGCGCCGAATCCCGTTCGATGCCCCCCGCCGCAATGCCGGGGTGGCCACCGCGATTCGGGCGCTGTTGCCAGTAGGTCACCAGCAGTCGTCCGTCGGCCAGAACGCCGATCGGGTCGAGTTCCACCGCGGCTGGTGCGGGGAGCCGGGGAATGACGCGGATCACCTCGCCGCTGTTCCCGAACCGGGTGAGTCGGCCAGCTCGGTCGCCGACCAGCACTGTATTGTCTGCGCCGAGCAGCAGCTGAAACGGGCTGCGGAATTCCCCCGGGCCATCTCCGGCTCGGCCGATCCGCCCCATCAAATGCCCGGACGAATCGAACCGGAATATCTCGTCCGGGCCGGTGACCAGCAGCTCCGAGTTGGGGGTGAATGCCGCCTGAGCGTTCACGCCGAGTCCAAGAGAGTCCTCGTGCTCCGTGGAGTATGCTGCGTCGGTACGCCACACCGGCGCGGCAAGGCTCCGCAGGTCCGGGATGCGGACCGTGGGTACGCCCGCAGAATCCCGACCGATGGTAGAGACCCGATTGGACGCTCCGCCGGAGCAGGCTCCGGCGAGGAGCAGCACGAGTGTGAGCGCTGACTGAGGGGGTCGGTGAACGAGTGTCACATCGGGGCCGGGAGCAGAGGGGGACATGAGAGCGCGCAATAGCAGCGGCCGTCGGCTCGCGCGGCTGGGTTCAGGCGGCCCCGCCTCGTAAGCTACCCTGAACGCCCTGGGCCGTCCGTCGACCGTTACCCGAGTCGATGCGAGAGGCCCGAACTCCCGATCCCCGGGGCCCTCCCACCCTGCTTGACAATCAATAAGTATTCACTTATATATCGGCATGCAGAGCGTGGCCGTGGTAGAAGCCAAGGTGTTCCAGGCGCTGGCGGACCCCAGCCGCCGGGCGATCTTCGAGTCACTCACTCGCGGGGAAGTGGCGGTGAAGGACCTCACCGCGCGCTTCGACATCTCCCAGCCGGCGGTCTCGCAGCACCTCGCCGCGTTGAAGGACGCCGGCCTCGTCCGCGGCCGACGCGAGGGCCGCAATGTCTTCTACCGGGTGGAGCCGCGCGGGATGAAGCCGCTCATCGACTGGATTGCGCACTACCGCGCCTTCTGGACTGAGCACGTCGGTCGCCTCGAACACCTGCTGGAGACCATGGACTCATGACCCTCATCGACACCACGGCACCATCGCAAACCGAATCGCTCGCGTTCGAGTTCGATTTTCCGCACCGGCCGGAGAAGGTCTGGCGCGCGCTCACCGACCCGGCTTTGCTGGCCGAGTGGCTCCTGCCGGTCATCGGTCTCAAGCTCGAGCGAGGATCGGCATTCACGTTCCAGACCCAGCCGGTGGGCGGTTGGGACGGCATCGTCCACTGCCGGATCGCCGAGCTCGAGACCAATCGGAAGCTCAGCTATGACTGGGGCGTGGGCGACATGGCGACCGTGGTGACCTTCACCCTCGCGCCCACGGCGTCGGGCACCCGTCTCTCCCTGGTGCACTCGGGCTTCCGGCCCGACCAGAAGAAGAACTTCGGCGGCGCCCGCTACGGCTGGAAGATGATGGGTGGGAAGCTGGTCGACCTGCTGGGGAGGACCCCATGAGCAACTGGCCTTCCCCCTGGGTCACCTACTCGCCGCTGTTCCCGCTCGCCTTGCTCCTGTTCAGCGGGCTGTATTTGTTCATCCTGCCGCATGCCACCAGCCACCGCACCGGGCGGCGGCCATACCTGAAAGCCGGAGATTGAGCCATGGCGCAACGACCCAAGGCAGGTGGGGACTGGCGGGAGGACACCCTCGCCCGCATGCGGGGACTGATCCTGGAGGCCGATCCAGAGATGATCGAGGAGCGGAAATGGAAGAAGGCGGCCAACCCGGACGGGGTCCCGGTATTCTCGCATCACGGGATCGTCTGCACCGGCGAGACCTACAAGGACAAGGTGAAACTCACCTTTGCCAAGGGAGCCGCGCTCGCGGACCCGTCGGGTCTCTTCAATGCCGGCCTGGACAGCGGCTCGCGACGGGCGATCGACATTCACGAGGGGGAGACGGTGGACCCGCGGGCATTCAAGGCGCTGGTAAAGGCGGCGGTGGCTCAGAATGGCCCGCCGGCCGGGAAACGCTAGAAGTAGATAGGCAACGCGAGGCCGAAGGCCAAAGCGGGGAAGCTGCTCTCGGGCGGTAACCCGCAAATCGCCAAGGCGCAGCCGGCGGCCTGGATGATGCAGACCGCCGCGTTGCCCGGTGGGAATGCGGGATCAGGTGGCGTTCCGGGTGTAGAGGTCCATCTGCCACATGAACGTCGCACGCGTCCGTGACCGCGTGAACCCCTGTCGGTGAAGGAGTGCCGCCATCGCGCCGGGTGAGTGGAGGAATGACCTGAAGCCATCGCCACGGAACCCGCGCCAGCCGTTTTCGACGTGCAGGGCGAGGCGCACCCACCATCGGTCGCGGGGGTAGGAAACCGCCAGGGAGCGCCGGCTGTGGGCGGCGGCCTGCTCCAGGAGCGGAGCATAGTCCGGATAGCAGCACACCACCCGGTCGAGGGCGACGAGGTCCACGACAGGCAGGGTGGGGGCGAGAGCAACAAAATCGCCTGCCACCTGTTCGACGCGATCACCCAGCCCCCGTCGTCGCGCTTCTTCGGCGTTGACCGCAAGGGCGGGTTGGGACATGTCCACGCAGATCGCGTGGTGCACGCCGGCATCGAGCATGCCAAAGGTGAGGGCGCCAAAGCCCGAGCCGATGTCGAGCATCGTTTCGGGCGTCGGGGCAGCAGGGGTCAGGTGAGTGAGCAGCCCTTGGGTCGTCGGGCCCGGACCGGCGCGGTGGTAGGCCGCCAGCTCCCGGCGAACTCGCGTCTCGTCATAGTGACGGGCGGCAGAATCGATCAGGGAGGAGCATGAGCACGCCACGCGTCAGCCTCCTGTGGCCGCGACCGCGGCGGCTGCCGCAAGCTTGTGCCGGGCCTGCCACGGCGGTCCGATCGCCCGGCCCATCGCCCGCAGGAATTCGTCGAGGTCCTCGCGGCCGAGCACTGCCGCGGCGTCGCCGAACACGCGCGCACGGTCGTACCAATGCACCGGCCAGCCGCGCGCCTCGGCGGCGGTCGCGAGGGCCTCGCGATACATGACGGAGTCGGCGACGGTCTGCGCGCGGTGATCGGCGATCCGTTCCTCGGTCGATGGCGGAAGCGCGGGACAGACCCGGATCGCGACGCCGCCGATCGGCACCGGCACCGCCTCGGCCAGTGCCTCCAGGCTCCCGCGCGCGCCTTCCGCGGCGGCCGCGCGCACCCGCTCGACCAGCGCCACCGCTTCGGCGAGCGATAGCGCCCGCGCTCCCGGGGTGTTGCGGTACCGTCCTACCGCCCAGGATCCTTCGTGGTGATGCGGGTGGGTGGGTACACCGCGATCGGTGAGGTCGATGTGCCGGCGGTCGAGTAGCCGTCCGTCGGGCCCGACCGTGACCAGCACGGCCGAGTTGCCGTGCTCGGCCACACCGACGATGGCGGTTCGCTGCGGTCGCCCTCTTGCCACGTCGTCCTCCGCTTCCTGGCGCTCGTTACCGGGAGATACGGTGCACTTCCATGGTCCAGTAATCCAGTATCCAGGTCTTGCCGCGATCGAATGTGGCATCGGCGCGCCAGAGAAACCTGTCCGACTGGATGCCAAAGTAGCGAAAACGAACCAGCATCGGCCCATACCATTCGGTAAGCAATCGACTGTCCCCGGCGGTCCACATCAGCCCGGGCTGCCAGGCACCGGCATTGGTGTTGATGCCCCGCATCTCCCAGATCTTGCGCTCGGGGTTGAACGCGCGATACGTCCAGGTGCCCGCATCCCAGGTCGAGGTCGGGTCGTCCGGCCGCCAGTGATCCTCCAGCAGCACCCCCTGACCCCCGGTCTGTTTCTTCGTAAACACCCAGTGTCCGGTAAAGGCGGGAGAAAACGACCCATCGCGGTTCCGGGCCTGGAATGTGAAGCGCCACGTGCCGACCAGGAAGTCGTAGTCCGCGGGCCCGCTGGTTCCGGTGAGCGTGTCCGCCGCGGCGAAGTTCGCCCCCAGGGTATCCGGCAGCTGGATCGCGCGTGGCACGGACGCTGGCTTTTGTGCGAGCACGGGCGCGGTGGCGACGAGTAATACGACAACCGCGCGCGGTACACCTCGCATCATGTGGCCTCCTCTTCGATCGTGGAGAAGCGGAGAAGACGATCGGTCATGTCACCGCGAGGGCTCGCCCCTGGACGCCGGGGCCCGGCGCCCGGGTGGACGCCGAACGCGGGTCGCCGGTCGGACCGGCAGCTTGGGCGGCGAGATGCTGTTGAACGCGCGCCCGCACTGGTCCAGTGTCCCGCAGCGGCACCCATCGAGCTTGCCGAGGAGGGCCTTCATGCGCGCCAATCGCGCAATCTGTTCATCCAGGTCGATCCGTTTCGTCTTGCCCAGCCGTTTCCAGGTCGAAGCGGGCTGCCGATCCCCGTTCCGCGATAACGTATCGCGGATCTCGTCGATCTCGAACCCTGCCATCTTGGCCAGCGCAATGAATCCCAGTCGGTCCACGATGGACGGGTCATAGACGCGTTTGCCGCCCTGGCGAGCAGCCGTGGGCAGAAGCCCCTGCGCTTCGTAGTAGCGAACGGCCGAAGCGCGAAGGCCCGCCCTAGTTGCCACTTGTCCGATGGTCAGCATGATCAACCACGCCCCTTGACTTCAAGTCGGCTTGAACGAGTAGCCTCAATGGTCCCGTCACTCTGCGAGGAGCGCGTCATGACGACACCAATGGTCCCGAACGTGAAGATACCTGGCCTCGTCAAGTTTGCCGTGTGGCTCAGCTTT
>Ga0068863_100006141_pt1 | contig 11780 bp, 10 predicted proteins | sample KBSSwiS62_FD_66596 | JGI IMG/M metagenome (GOLD analysis project Ga0068863, IMG submission 66596) | Switchgrass rhizosphere microbial communities from Kellogg Biological Station, Michigan, USA - KBS Switchgrass S6-2 | ecosystem: Host-associated > Plants > Roots > Rhizosphere > Soil ...
ACGGCGAAGACCGCCGACGCCGTCCTCGACGTCCTGGTCAAGAGCCTCACCGAAATGATCGACAAGAACCCGAACTACTTCCTCCTCCTCTACGAGCTTTTCAGCGCCGGCCGCCGCAACCCCGACATCCAGCGCGAGGTCGGCCAGCTCTTCGAGCGCACCCGCTCCCACGTCGCCGCGGTGCTGGACGCGAAGCAGCGCGAGGGCGTGCTCAAGCTCCGCTTCGAGGCGGAGGCGATCGTCTCCTACCTGTTCGCGGTCGGCGACGGCTTCGCTCTGCAGGCCCTCTCCGATCCCGAGCGCGACAACAGCGCCGCGCTCGCCGCCGGCGCCGCCTCGGCCCGGTACCTGCTCGTCGCCGAATAGCTGCGGCCGCGATAAACCGCCCGAGTGATGGCACTCACAGACTGAGCCTCGCCGTTGCGAAAAGCTGGCCAACCAGCCAATGCGCAACGCAATGAACCGACTCGCGGCAGTACTCGGCCGGCGCCGCCGCTGGGTCGTCGCGATCTGGGTCGCGATCGTCGTCTGCGCCCTGCCCTTCGCCAAGCACCAGACCGACCACCTCACCGGCGGCGGCTTCGACGTCCCCGGCAGCCAGTCGCTGGCGGTCAGCGAATCGCTGCAGCAGGACTTCGGCGCCAAGGCGGACGGGATCATGGTCGCGCTCAAGGCCGCCCCCGACTCGACCCGGGCGGAGCGCGCCGCCGCGGTCGGCCGGGTCCGCCGCGAGGTCGCGACGATCGAGGAGGTGACGCTGCCCCCGGCCGCCGCCTTGCAGGGACGCCGCCAGCTCCAGCGCAGCGGCTTCGCCTTGCTGCCGCTGCGCAGCGACCAGTCCTCGGACGAGCTGATCGACTCGGCCGCGACCCTGCGCGAAGACCTCGACCTCGGCAGCGCCGAAGCGGGAGTCACTCCCTACCTGATCGGGCAGCCGACGATCTGGGCCGGGATGCAGGAGATCTCCAAGCGGGATCTCTCGCGGGCCGAGGGGACCGGCTTCCCGATCGTCGCCGTGATCCTGCTGATCGTCTTCGGCTCGCTTGCCGCGGCGGCGCTGCCGCTGGCGCTCGGCTTCGTCAGCGTCCTCGTCACCGGCGCCCTCATCTACTTCATCTCGCTGCAGATGACGATGTCGGTCTTCGTCACCAACATGGCCTCGATGATCGGCATCGGGGTGGCGATCGACTACTCGCTGTTCATCCTCGCCCGCTACCGCGAGGAGCGAGAAGCGGGGCGCGATCAGAGCGAAGCGCGGGCGGAGGCGCTCTCGACCTCGGGCCTGGCCGTGACCTTCTCCGGCCTCGCCGTGATCATCTCCCTCGCCGGCCTCTGGATGGTCGACAACCAGGCCCTGCGCTCGATGGCCCTGGGGGCGATGACCGTGGTCGCGATCTCGATCCTGACCGCGACGACGCTGCTGCCGGCGCTGATCGCGATGCTCGGCGACCGCGTCCTGCCGGGCGGGGTCGTCGGCCGGGTCGAGCGCTTCCTCAAGCACCGGGTGCTGCGGCGTCCGGTCGCGGAGCCGGCCGTCGCGACCGCGACGGCCGGCGCCAGCCGCTTCTGGGAAGGCTGGACGCGGCGGGTGATGGCCCGTCCCTGGACCGCGATCGTCGCCGTCTCGGCGGTGCTGCTGACCCTGGCGATACCGGTCCTCTCGCTCGAAACCGGGACCGAGGCGCTGGCCCAGTTTCCCAAGGGCAGCGACGTCCGGGTCGGCAACGAACTTGCCTCGGCCGAGCTCGGCGGCGGCACCGACCCGATGCAGATCGTCGCCAGCTTCGGCGGGCCGCCGAGCCGGGCCGACCGCGTCGCCGTCGCCGGTTTCGAGCGCAAGCTTGCGGCGACGCCGGGGGTGAGCGCGGTCGCCGCGCCCGCCTACTCCGGCGACGCCGTCCTGATCCAGGCGACTCCCAGTGCCGGCAGCGAGAGCGACGCCGCCGCGGCCCTGGTCGACCGCCTGCGTGAGAGCGTCGTGCCGACTACGGCGCTGGCAAAGGTGGCCGCTGTCAACGTCGGTGGCGAGACCGCCCGCAGCCACGACGTCCGCCTTCAGATCAGCGGCTCGATGTGGAAGATCATCCTCTTCGTCCTCGCCCTCAGCTTCCTCGTGCTGATGGTGATGCTGCGCTCGCTGATCCTGCCGCTGAAGGCGGTGCTGATGAACCTGCTCTCGATCGGGGCGGCGTTCGGCGTCCTCGTCGCGATCTTCCAGTGGGGCTGGCTCGACGGCTTCCTCGGCTTCGAAAGCCAGGGGGCGCTGGACACGATCAACGTGCCGCTGATCTTCGCCGTCGTCTTCGGCCTCTCGATGGATTACGAGGTCTTCCTGATGTCGCGAATCCGCGAGCGCTACCTGCGCCACGGCGACAACGAACGCGCGGTTGCCGAGGGCCTCTCCTCCAGCGCCCGTACGATCTCCTCGGCGGCGCTGATCATGACCTGCGTCTTCGCCGTCTTCGTCCTCACGGGTGTGCCCTCGATCAAGGAGCTCGGACTCGGCTGCGCGGTCGCGATCGCGCTCGACGCCACCTTGGTGCGGCTGATCCTGGTCCCGGCGGCGATGAAGCTGATGGGCGCCTGGAACTGGTGGATGCCCTCCTGGCTGGACCGAGCGCTGCCCGACCTCAGCTTCGAGGGTGGCAGCGATCCCGAGCCGGCCGAGGCCTGAGCCGTAAGATCGGCACGTGGCCGATCACGACATCGCTTTTGCCGGGGCCGCTCGCCAGGCCGAGATGGTCCGGAGCGGGGAGGTCTCGCCGACCGAGCTGGTGAAGCTGCACCTGGAGCGGATCGAGCGGCTCGATCCGCGCTTGAACTCGTTCCGGGTCGTGCTCGCCGAGCGGGCGCTGCTGGAAGCCGAGCAGGCCGAGGCGCGGCTGAAGGGCGGCGACGAGCGGCCGCTGCTGGGGGTGCCGATCGCGCTCAAGGACTCGACCGACCTGGCCGGGGAGCTGACCACCCTCGGCACCGACGGCTTCACCGAGCCCGCCGCGGCCGACTCGGAGATGGTGCGGAGGCTGCGTGAGGCGGGCGCGATCGTGGTCGGCAAGACGCTGCTGCCGGAGCTGGCGATCTGCGGCTTCACCGAGTCGGCTACCTACGGGGTGACCCGCAACCCCTGGAACGACCAGCGCACCCCGGCCGGCTCCAGCGGTGGCAGTGCCGCCGCGGTCGCCGCCGGCCTGGTCCCGATCGCCTCGGCCTCCGACGGCGCCGGCTCGATCCGCATCCCCGCGGCCTCCTGCGGCCTCTTCGGCCTGAAGCCGCAGCGCGGCCGGATCTCGCTGGCGCCCCACCGCGAGCACTGGAACGGGCTCTCGGTCGACGGCTGCCTCAGCCGCACGGTGATCGACACCGCGCTCTGGCTCGACGTCACCAGCGGCGGCTCCGAGGAGCCCGGCGCGCCCGCGCCCCCGACGCGGCCCTTCGTCGAGGCGGCGAGGACGCCGCCGGGCAAGCTGCGAATCGCCTACTCGATCGTCCCGCCGCGCGCCGCCGCGCCGCCGACCGTCTCCGATGTCGTCAAAAACGCCGTGGCCGAGACCGCCGACCTCCTGCGCTCGCTCGGCCACGAGACCGACCAACGGGATCCCGAGTGGGGGATGATCGGCAACAACTCGGTCCCGCGCTACCTGCGCGGCGCCGCCGAAGACGTCGCCAACGTGCCCCACCCCGAGCGCCTCGAACGCCGCACCCGCGGCTTCGGCCGGCTCGGCCGGCTGATCCCGGACAGGGTCTTCGAGCAGGCTCGCCGCGGCGCCGCGACCGACGCGGCCCGGGTCAACGCGATCTTCGACAGCCACGACGTGCTGATGACCCCGGTGATGGGGGGCACGGCGCTGCCGGTGCGCCGCTGGGAGGGCCGCAGCGCCCTCTACACGGTGCTGGGGATGAGCCGCTTCTATCCGTACTGCATCCCCTGGAACCACCTCGGCAACCCTTCGATGGCGGTGCCCGCCGGCTTCGCCGCCGACGGCATGCCGCTCTCGGTCCAGATCGTCGGCCGCCCCGGCGACGAGTCGACCCTGCTCTCGCTCGCCGCCCAGCTCGAGGCAGAGCGCCCCTGGGCCGACGCCCGCCCGCCGATTTCGTAGGGAGGGCTTGCTTCGGGTGGGTGCGTGGAGGAGTCGGGTGCCCCTCTACCTTCGCTGGGCTATTCGCCTGACAGCAACAGCGCTCGTCCGAGATGGAGCTCAGGTGCGAATAGCTAACGCCGCTCGTACGAGGGGCACCCGACTCCTCCCCAACCCTCCCAACGGCCCGAGGTACAGCGAGAGCCGCAACCCTCTAGGAGGGAAACACCTTGCGCATGCGGGCGATCTCGCGGATCGGGCCGCGCGGGCGCAGGCGGCGCTGCAGCAGCATCTTCAGCGGGTTGGTTTCGGGTTTGGCCTGGGCGACGAAGTCCGCCCAGTTCGACTCCAGCACCAGCGTCGGGTTCGGCGCCTCGCCCGGCTCGGCCCGGGTCGAGCCGTTGGCGATGGTCAGGTGCCAGGGGTCGGCGTCGGTGAAGCGGTACTGGTAGACCAGCGGCGAGCCGTTGGCGGCCGCCGGGTCGGCGACGCGCTCGACGATGTCGAAGTAGAGCCGCTGCAGCTCCGGCGAGGAGCTCGGCTTCGGGCCGGAGGGCGACCCGAGGATCCCGGCCATCATCAGCTTCACCTGGCGCTCGGCGATTTCCCGCTCGTCCTTGTTCGGGTCGAAGGGGAAGGTGCCGGGAGGCATCTCCTCAGTCGCGTAGCCGATCGTGCGCCAGCGCTGGCGGATCAGTTTGAGGCCGAAGGCGAAGATGTCCTCGAGGCTGAAGCCGTAGCACTCGGTGTACTCGCGGTCGAGGTTCGGCGGCGAGAAGACGGCCGGGCCGTAGGGCAGGACTTCGCGCAGCAGGTCGGTGACGGCGGCGCGGTTCTCCTCCCAGCCGGGCCGGCCCTCTCCGAGCAGCTCGGAGAGGACCTTGACGCCGAAACCGATGTGGCGCTGCTCGTCGCGGGAGACGTTGGCCATCCCCGAGCTGAACCCCGGCATCGTCTCTTCGTTGGAGAAGAAGTCCTCGATGAAGTGCTGGCCGGGCTGGGCCAGGCTGCCCTCGACGATCAGGTGGTAGAGCGTGATCGCCTGCGCGTACTTGGGCAGCGAGCGGTCCTTGCGCAGTTCCTCGGCCATCACGTCGAGGCGGTCGAAGATGCCGCGGTAGCCCCAGTTGAGCTGGGGCAGGGTGGAGGCGAGGGTCGACTGGATCGAGTCGCCGCCGACCCCGATCACCTCCTTGAAGAAGCGGTGGAAGAAGATCGAGTGGCGGACCTCGTCGACCTGCTGGGTGGCGAGGAAGTAGGACTGCTCCTCGGTCGGGGCGGCGGTGATGTAGGGAGCGAGGGTGTCGGCGACCCGGTCCTCGCCGTAGAAGAACATCGAGTAGATCCACATCGCCGAGCTCCGCTGGATGTCGCTGAGCGAGCCCCAGCCGGCCTTGTCGCCGGAGAAGTCGATGTCGTAGGCGCTCCAGTTGCCACCCTCCCAGCGCCGGTAGAGGTCCTCGTAAGTGACGTTGTCCATCAAGCTCTGGGAAGCGACGCTCATCTCTGCTCCTTTTGGTGTTGCATGCTCCGGTCGGGAGAGCCTAGCGCGATTCCTGGCTGCCCAGCCAGTAGTCGCCGGCCGGGCCTGTCAGGCCGCGGCGGGGGGCTCGATCTCGCGCTTGAGGATCTTGCCGGTGGGGCCTTTGGGCAGCTCGTCGAGAAACCAGACCAGGCGCGGGTACTTGTAGGCGGCGATCCGCTCCTTGACGTAGGCGCTGATCTCCTCCGGGTCGAGCTGCTCGCCCTCGTGCAGGACGACGGCGGCGCCGATCTCCTCGCCCCACTGGTCGTGCGGGACGCCGATCACCGCAGCTTCGCGGATCTTCGGGTGCTCGTAGAGCACTTCCTCGACCTCGCGCGGGTAGACGTTGTAGCCGCCGCGGATGATCAGGTCCTTCTTGCGGTCGACGATGTAGAAGTAGCCCTCCTCGTCGACTTTGGCCATGTCGCCGGAGTGGAACCAGCCGCCGCGCATCGCCTCGGCGGTGGCGTCGGGACGCTGCCAGTAGCCCTTCATGATGTTGTGGCCGCGGATCACGATCTCGCCGACCTCGCCCTGGGCGACCTCGTTGTCGTCCTCGTCGAAGACCTTCATCTCGACCCCCTCCAGCGGCGTCCCGATCGAGCCCGGCTTGCGCTCGCGGTCGGGGTGGTTGGAGGAGGAGACCGGGGAGGTCTCCGAGAGGCCGTAGCCCTCGAGCACGATCGCCCCGAACGCCTCCTCGAAGCCGCGCAGCACCTCGACCGGCATCGAGGCGCCGCCGGTGATGCAGGTGCGCAGCGAGGAGGTGTCGTAGTTCTCGCGCTCGGGGTGGTGCAGCAGCGCCCCGTACATCGTCGGCACCCCGTAGAAGTGGGTGACGCGGTCGCGCTGCATCGTCTCCAGCGCCTCGCCGGGGTCGAATTTGGGGACCAGGGTGAGGCAGGCGCCGACCATCAGCGAGGCGTTCATGCTGACCGTCTGGCCGAAGGAGTGGAACAGCGGCAGGCCGCCGAAGACGACGTCGCCGGCGGCGATTTCCGAGGTGGTTCGGGAGGAGACATCGGCGTTGCGGTGGAGGTTGGCGTGGGTGAGCTCGGCGCCCTTCGGCTTGCCGGTGGTGCCGGAGGTGTAGAGGATTACCGCGGTGTCGTCCGCGGCGGTCTCGGCCAGGCCCGGGCTGGGCTCGTTCTCGGCCAGCAGCGCCGCGAAGCTCTCCGGCTCGACCTCGATCAGGTCGACGCCGGCGTCCTCGGCTCCGCCGCGCGCCTCCGCGCAGAACCCGTGCCAGGCGAGCAGCAGCTTCGCTCCCGAGTCCTCCAGGTAGAAGGCGATCTCGCGCCGCTTCAGCAGCACGTTCATCGGCACCACCACGCCACCCGCCCGCAGCACGCCGTAGTAGGCGACCGGGAACTGGGGGACGTTGGGCAGCATCACGCCGACCCGGTCGCCGGGCTCGAGGCCCTTTGCCGCCAGCAGCGTCGCCATGCGGGCGCTGAGCTCGTCGAGCGCGGCGTAGGTCAGCTCGGCGTCGCCGAGGCGGATCGCCGGCAGGTCGGGCACCTTTGCGGCGCTCTCGGTGACTATCGATGCGAGGTTCAGTCCCATTCCCTTGCTTCCCACGCAGCAGTCTAGGCGCTGGTCGCGTCCGCTAGGCTCGGCCGATGGACGACCTGGGGGAGCCGAGCTCCTACCTCGCGGTGAACAAGGGCGTGCCGGTCTACTCGAGCGACGGCGAGAACCTGGGCCGGGTCGTGCGGGTGATGTCGGCGCCCAACCTCGACATGTTTGACGGCATCGTCTTCGACACCACCGCCGGTCCCGGCGGCCACCGCTTCGTCGACGCGCCCGAGGTCGGCCAGATCTACGAGCGCGGCGTCGTCCTCAAGATCGACGCCGCCGAGGCCGCGAAGCTGGGGGCGCCGGAGGCCAACCCCGGATCGCTGAAGGTCAACCCGGCCGATATGGGTGGCGCCAAGCGTGGAGCCCTCGGTCGCTTCTGGGACCGCCTCTCCGGCAAGGGCTGAGTAGGATGCCCGCCGTGAGCAAGGGACGGCTTCTGATCTTCATGTTGTGCGCGGCGCTGGCGCTGGCGATCGCCGGCTGCGGTAGCGATTCCTCGACGGAATCGAGCGGCGAAACGAGCGGCTCGCCCAGCTCGGAAGTGAGCACGAACCTCAAGGTAAAGCCGGAAGTGACCGTTCCCGACGGCGAACCGCCGCAGGAACTGGAAGTGATCGAAGTCGTCGAAGGCGACGGCGCCAAAGCCAAGGAAGGCGACGAAGTCACGGTCCAGTACGTCGGCGTCGGCTACGACTCCGAAGAAGAATTCGATTCCTCCTGGAGCCGGGGCGAACCATCTACCTTCGGCCTCAACGAAGTCATTCCCGGCTGGAACCAAGGCATCGCCGGCATGAAAGTCGGCGGCCGCCGCGAGTTGATCATCCCGGCGAGCCTCGCCTACGGTTCCGAAGGTCGCCCGCCGACGATCGGGCCGAACGAAGCGCTGATCTTCGTGATCGACCTGCTCAAGGTCAAATAGCGCGAGTGGCTTGGACCGATGAGCGCTTGGACGATCTGTCCGCGCGAATGGATGTGGGGTTCGACCGAGTCGACCGCGACATCCGGGACTTGCGCTCGGAAATGCGCGGCGGATTTGCCGAGTTGCGGGGGGAGCTCGATTCGCTGCGAGTCCTGATGTTGCGGCTGAACGTGGGCCTCCTGGTCGCCGCGCTGGGCGCGGTCTTCTTCCGCGGCGTTTGATCTCCCACGAGCGCCAACCGCCATCATCGGCATTTCTGTGATGCGCTCGCCGATCGCCGACAGACTGACCGCCCAGGCGCTCTCGGGCGCTCCGTTGAAGCGTCCGGTCGACGTTGCCGAGCGACTGCTGGCGGTGCAGGGGCAAGATCCGCGCGGAGCGCGGCTCGCGATCCGGGCGCGCACGGCCGGGCTCTCCGCCTCCGACGTCGATCGCGAACTGACCGAGGAGCGATCGCTGTTGATCACCTGGCTCAACCGCGGCACCCTGCACCTGGTCCGCGCCGAGGACTACCCGCTGCTGCAAACGCTGACGACGCCACCCCTGCTGACGAGCTGCACCCGCCGCTTGCGGCAGGAGGGGGTCCCCGAGAAGGCTGCCGAGCGGGCGATGAAGACGATCGAGCGTGCGCTCGGGGACGAGGGACCGCTGACGGGCGCCCAGCTGAAGGAGCGCCTCGAGGCGGTGAAGGTGCCGATCGCGAAGCAGGCCTTCATCCACCTGATGTTCCTCTCGGCCCTGCGCGGGATCTCGGTGCGGGGCCCGATGGTCGGCAAGCAGCATGCGTACGTGCTCGGGCGCGACTGGCTCGGCCCCCAGTCACCGTTGCCGGATCGCGACGCCGCCCTGGCCGAGCTGGCCCGGCGTTACCTGACCGGCCACGGTCCCGCCGGCGCCCGCGACCTCGCCAGGTGGGCGGGCTTGCCGCTGCGCGATGCCCGGGCCGGCCTCGCCGCGATCGCCGCCGAGCTGGTCGAGTGCGAGGACGGTCTCGTCGATCTCGCTAAGCGCCCGGCGGCCGAGCCGCACCCGGCACCACGGCTGCTGGGCGCCTTCGACCCGCTGTTGCTCGGCTGGGCCTCGCGCGACGAAGTCGTCGGCCCACACAAGACGCTGGTCACCACCAATGGGATCTTCCGCCCCTTCGCCCTGGTCGACGGCCGCGCTGTCGCCACCTGGCGCTACGCCGGCGGCAAGGTCACGATCGAGTACTTCGGCAAGGTCGTGAAGAAGGCGGCGGCGGCGTTGGAAGCCGACGCGCGCGCCGTCGAGCGCTACCTGGCCACCTGAGGTCAGGCGCGCCCGCCTTCGCCCCGCGGCAACGGCGGACCTTGGCCGCTGGGGACGATGACCAGGCAGGGGCTGCCCTCGAACTCGGAGATCGCGATCGAGGTCTCCCCCTTCAACGTCTCGTAGGGGGATTCGACTTCGAAGCTGACGATGTCGGATTCCGCCGTTATCTCCGAGCTCTTGACGGTGCCGATCCGCTTGCCCTCGTAGATGACCGGCATCCCGGTGCTGATCTGGCTCGCGTAGGCGGCCGGAAAGGAGACCTTGAATTCGTGCGTGGCCGGCCGCGGCCCGAGGATCGCGCCGATCACCGCCGCGGCCACCAGCAGGGCGCCGATCGCCAGGCCGATCCGGACAATCCAGGACTTGCGGCGCGGGCGCCGCTCGACGTAGGAGAGCTCGTCCGGGAAGCCGACGGTCCCGTCGCGGTAGAGGGCGACCACGAAGGCCTGGGCGGTGGTCGCGGTCAGGACGGCGACGGCGAGAAGCGCGACGGCCCCGATCACGACCGCGAGGGTGCCCGAGCCCGGTTCGCGGTCGTTGTAGTGGGCTCCGACGCTGAGCAGGATGCCCGGCACGATCGCGGCGAGAACGGCGATCCCGCCGATCCCGAACATGCCGGCGAACTCCTCGCCCCAGCGCCGGCGCAGCAGCTCGGGGGCTTCGCGCAGGGCCTCGAGCGGGGTCAGCAGCTCCAGCGCCAGCATCGGCACGACGAAGACGGTGCAGAAGCTCCAGAGGAAAGCGACGATGGAGATCAACATCCCGAAGCGGCTCGAGAGGTTCAGCAGCAGGGCGAAGAGAAGCTGGACGGAGACGGCGATCAGTGCCCAGGCGAGGAGCGCGCCGAGACGTTCGCGGGCGTCGCCGAGCGCCTCGCGGGCGGTCATCCGGTCGCCGTCGAGCGCCTCGTCGGCGGCGAAGGTGAGGCCGGCCTGGAAGCAGACGGCGACCGCGGCGGCGACCAGGCCGGTGACGAGGAGGAGCGGGATCGCGGCGCCGTGCGCTCGCGGCAAGGACAGGGTCGCGGCCCCGATCCCGGCCCCGCAGAGGGCGTAGGCGAACCCCAGCGCGAGCATGCTGCGGCTCGTGCGGACCACTCGCCACGACTGCTTGGCCAGCCGCCAGCCGCTGTCCATCCGGGTCTCCACCGGCATCCTCAGTTCTGCGCTCCAGGCCCGCGGAGGGCCCCGCCGTGGCGGGGCCCTCGACGCTTCGAGCTGGGCCTACTGGTCGTCCGGCAGGCGCGGCGGCATCGGGTCGGCGGCCGGCGGCGGCTCGTGCCCCGGCAGGGCTTCGGCCTCCTGCTCCCAGACGTGGTTCAGCGAGACCTGCAGGTAGGCGAACATGCCCGGCGAGATGAAGAGGTAGAGCAGCAACGCGATCCAGCCGTTGACCGGCTCCTTGCCGCCGAGTTTCGCCGCCCCCATCACGCGCTTGGTGCCGCGCCAGTAGGAGACCAGCGGCGGGATGATGATGATGAAGCCCGGGATCAGGGCGAGCAGCGAGTTGGTCGGGTTCTGACCGAGGTCGTAGCCCTTGGCCTCGCCGTACGCCTTCAGCTCCTTGTTGATCTTGTACCACCAGACGAAGTGGTAGATGCCGAAGGTGATGAATGGCAGCAGGGCAACCGCCCACGGGCTGCGCACCTTCACCTCGTGCTCGGTGCCGCGGATTTTCATCTCGTAGGCCATGCTCTCCTTCGCGCTGCGTTTGAGGTCAGATCCGTACTGCTTCGACCATGGGGGCGCTCCCCCTTTAGAGGTGGGACGTCGTCACCGCCGGGCGCCGTCGCTCAGGCGCTGAGCTTGGGGCTGCGCCAGGGCTGGTTCAGGCGGGTGACCAGGTCGTCGCCGAGGCCCGCGATCGGGACCCGGGTCTGCTCGAGGGAGTCGCGGTCGCGCAGGGTGACGGTGTCGTCCTCCATCGTCTGGTGGTCGACGGTGATGCCCCAGGGGGTGCCGATCTCGTCCTGGCGGCGGTAGCGCTTGCCGATCGAGCCACCCTCGTCGAACTCGGCGGGGAGGCGCTTGCGCAGGTCGCTGAAGATCTCGCGGGCCTTCTTCGGCATGCCCTCCTTGGAGACGAGCGGTAGCACCGCGACCTTGACCGGGGCCAGGCGCGGGTGCAGGCGCAGCACGGTGCGCTGGCGGCCCTCCACCTCCTCGACCTCGTAGGCGTCGACGAGGAAGGCGAGGGTGGCGCGGTCGGCGCCGGCGGCGGGCTCGATCACGTGTGGGACGTAGCGCTCTTTCGTCTGCTGGTCGAAGTACTCGAGCTTCTCCCCGCTGAACTTGGCGTGTTGCTTGAGGTCGAAGTCGCCGCGGTTGGCGATCCCCTCCAGCTCCGACCAGCCGATCGGGAAGAGGTACTCGACGTCGCTGGT
>Ga0068863_100006143_pt1 | contig 11779 bp, 6 predicted proteins | sample KBSSwiS62_FD_66596 | JGI IMG/M metagenome (GOLD analysis project Ga0068863, IMG submission 66596) | Switchgrass rhizosphere microbial communities from Kellogg Biological Station, Michigan, USA - KBS Switchgrass S6-2 | ecosystem: Host-associated > Plants > Roots > Rhizosphere > Soil ...
CACCGGCGCGACTCACGCCATCTTGCTGGTCAACACCGAAGGGCCGGGCGGCGCGCGACACAGCCAAGGATCGCCCGACGGCCTGCTCATGCTCGCCTGCGACCTCTCGGATCGCAGCATCTCGATCGACACCTCGTGGTGGGACCCGGTGGGCATGCGCGCGACCGCGAGTCACCTTGTGCAATTCGAGAACACCTTCGTGTCGCGCGATTGCCTGATTGGCAAGCCCGGCAGCTACTTGAACGACCAGTGGCAGGCGGCGTTCGTGCCACACTACGCGGCGAGCTTCCTCGGCGCCGCCGAGGCGGTCTACGACTACGCCGTGAAGTACGTCAAGCACCAGAACAAGACGGCCGATCCGTACATCCAGCATCGGATCGGCAGCATCGGAATCAACGTCGACACCGCGCACCTCTGGCTGCACCACGTCGCGGGGCTGTGGGACCGAGGCAACCGGGACGACGCCGCCCTCGCCGGCGTGCGCGTGCGGCACCTCGTGGAGCACCTGGCCGAGCAGTCGGTGCATCACGGCATCCGCGCCTGCGGCGCGCGCTCCCTGATCCGGCCGAGCCCGGTCGAGCGGGTCCTGCGTGATCTGACCGTGTACCTCCGGCACGACAACGATGACCATGTCCTGGCGACCATCGGCCGCCAGGTGCTGGGCGAGCGGCACGACGTCTCGTTCTACAAGCCCTGAGCGAGCCGCGGTCCTCGCGATCGGTTCGCGGCAATCGACAGTGCCGCGCGCGGAGCACACGCAATCGATCGCCGAGGTGTTTCAGCGCTTTCACGCGGGAGTGACGACCCACCGTTCGGCTCGCCGCCCAGCGCCTCGCGGCCGGGTTGCCGCGCGGCGTCACAGTGCGCCGCGCCGGGGAGCCCGCCGCGTGAGCGGGATCGCCACACCTGCGTCGCCCGAGGCTGCACGCCGCTCACTCCGGGTGATGCAGATTGCCTATTTCGGCGCCGTATCAAAAATTTGACTCCGTCGCGGCGATACCGGTGTTGGCTCACTTCGACATTCAGGATGCCTGCCTTGTGTCCTGATTTCCGGGACAGCAGCGACGGCGAACGCTGGCAATTATGCCTTGCCAGGAAGACCACTACAGTTCTAGTATGCGCTCACGTTCCGACGGATCCCGTGCCTCGGGCCTACCGAGCGTCGCGTGCACACCTTGGGAGGAAACCGATGAGATATTCAATTGCCTCGAGAACAATCTCAGCCGGTGTGGTCGCCATCTGGGCGCCACTGATCGGCTGCACCTCTTCAGCGGAGGACCAAACAACCAAAACGCAGGCAGTGGGAACTCCGTCGCCCGATCAAGTACCGCTCGATCCGGCGACAATTCCCAAGTTTGCACACGAATTGCCAATCCCGCGCGTCTATGCGCCCACCGTGATCAGGGACGCCAGCGGCAAGGTCATCCGCCACGAGTACACCGTGGCCGTTCAGAAGACCACGGTGCAGATGCTGCCACCCGGGTTTCCCGCGACCACCGTCATGGCGTACGGCGGCACGGTCAAGGTCCCCGGGTCCACAGCCACGGAGTTCGCGCGCACGTCGCCGGGTCCGGTGTTCGACAACACCCGTGGCATCCCGGCGATCGTCCACTGGCGCAACGAGGTCACCGGGCCGCACTTCATGCCGATCGACCCCACGCTCAACTGGGCGAACCCGGCGTTGAAGGAGTCGCCCACCGGGCTGTCGACGTTTCCGGGGTTCGATCCGTTCCCGATCGCGAACTTCAACGGCGACCAGCCGGTCGCCATGGTGACCCACAACCATGGCCTCGTCGTCGTGCCGCAGAATGATGGCATCGCCGACGAGTGGTTCACCAACAGCTTCCAGCGCGGGCCGGGCTTCGTCACCCGCGACTACTTCAAGCCCAATGACCAGCCGAGCACGCAGCTGTTCTATCACGACCACACGATGGGCATCACCCGCCTCAACGTGTACTCCGGCCTCGTCGGGACCGCGTACTTCATCCGCGATCCGAACAACCCGCTCGACCAGCCGAGCTCGACGCTGCCCAGGGGCGAGTTCGAGATCCCACTCCTGATCAGCGACCGTGAGTTCTTCACCGATGGCGAGCTGAACTTCCCGCGCGGAGGGGAGGATGCGGCGAACATCAAGAACGCATTCTGGACGCCCGGCGGCGATGGCGATGTCATCCTCGTCAACGGCAAGGTATGGCCGAACCTCAATGTCCAGCGCAGGCAGTACCGCTTCCGGACGCTCGCCGCCGGCAACGGCCGCCAGTTCGTCATCCAGCTCGACAACAACGGGACGGTCGTGCCGTTCACGCTGATCGGCTCCGATGGTGGTTACCTGCCGCAGCCCAAGACCGTCAACAGCGTGACGATCGCGATCACCGAGCGCGCGGACATCCTCGTCGACTTCTCGCAGTTTCCGGCCGGCACGCAGATCATCATGCGCAACGTCAACGACGACATCGATGACCCCAACCTCGATGGCGTGATCATGCGGTTCACGGTGCAGAACTCTCAGGCAGTGAGACCGCCGGCCGTCCCGCCGCTGATCGCACGCGCCGCGCTGCCGACCGATGCGCCGAAGCGGATCAAGACGGCGCACATCCACTTCGACGCCGACGATGATCAGCTGCGCTCGCTCGACGGGCTCGACTTCACGTCTCCCACCACCGAGTACCCGCTGATCGGATCGACCGAGGAGTGGGACGTTGTCAACGGCGGCGGCAGCTTCCACCAGATCCACATCCACCTGATCGAGTTTCAGCTGATCAACCGCCAGGCGATCGACCTCGACGGGTACATGAAGCAGTGGCACCTGCTGAATGGTCACCTGCCCGTGTCGCGGCCGATCGTCGTCGATCCGACGCCGTTCCTCATCGGTGATCCGATCGCGCCAGAGCCCTACGAGACCGGCTGGAAGGACACCCTGCTCGCCAGGCCCGGCGAGGTCATGCGACTCGTCACGCGATGGGCGCCGCAGGAGATCGCGACCGGCGGTGTCGCTCCGGGCCAGAACAAGTTCCCGATCGAGCCGGTCAGCCCCACGACCGATGCCTGGTACCTGTGGCACTGCCACGTGCTCGGCCACGAGGACAACGACATGATGCGGAAGATGCCGCTGGTGAACCTGTGGGCCGCCGGGAAGGCGTATGTCACCGGGACCGTCATCTCCTACCGGAACACCAACTATCGCGTTCGCGTGAACCACACGTCGACGGCGGCGGAGCCGCCGACCTCGCGCTTCGATCTGTGGGAGCGCGTGAATAACAACGACGGCACGTGGCAGCCGCAGATCATCTACGCCGTCGGTGACCGCGTCCTCCACAACGGGCAGCTCTTCGTCTCGAAGTCGGTGCATCAGGCGCTGTCCGGACATCCCCCGGCCAACACTCCCTCGCGCTGGGACGCCTTCCCGATGCAGGCGTGCAGCCAGATCACGAGGCTGTGCGCCGACAACACGCAGCCCGACGCCCTGGATTGCCAGAGCATCGCGGCCGACGGCGACGAGGCGGCCTGCGGCGACAACCTCGACTTCTGCCTCGGGGAATGCGACGAAGACCTCCGGTCCCCGTGCTCCGGTCTGTGCGAGAACCCGACCACGTTCACCGTTCCCGATGGCTCGACGTTCCAGTCCGGTGCGCTCGGGAACGGTGCGGGGTGCTTCGCGACCACCTCGGAGATCTTCACCGGTACATGCACGGGCCTCGGAGCTGGCCGGCAGATCACGATCAACGGCAAGGTCCAGCGCTGCGATGGCTCGGACTGGGCCTACCCGCTGCCGGGACAGCGCAACTACGGATACTGCATCCAGACCACCGCCGGATCGGGCGCCTCCGCGTCCTTCACGGCCAGGTAGCTCGTGCTCGATCGCCTGCAGATCCCGAGGCCGAGCCCCACCGGCAAGGTGGCAATGACGGTGGTCTTGCTTGCCGCGGCCCTCGTGCTCGTCTTTCGCGGCGAGCTCGCGGGGTGGCTCGCAGGCGATCACGGCGCGACAACGTCGAGCGCGCCGGCGACGTCTTACACGTGCCCGATGGACCCGTCGGTCGAGTCCGACCATCCGGGCACGTGCCCGATCTGCGGGATGGCGCTCACCGCCGTCACCCAGCAGGAGCGTAACTCCGGGGTTGTCCGGGTCGCCGCAAAGGCCCGGGTCTTGATCGGGCTCGACGTCGCGCCGGTCCAGAAGATGACGTTGTGGAAGCACATCGTCGCCTCCGGCGAGGTCGTGGAGCCCGCACCGGCGGCCGACCGCCCCCGCGTCAGCGCTCCAAGCGGTGCGGCCTTGGGGCCGGAGCGCTCGGAGATCACGGCGCGGGTCTACCGCGGCCCCGCGAGCGAGGCGCGCCCGGGCGATCCGGTCACGGTCACGGCCCGCGACCTGGCGCTGGCGCAGTTCACCGGCACGGTCGTGGAATCCGCGGCGGACGCAGCGGGAACGCTGCGGGTCGTGGTCGACAATCCCGAGAAGCTGCTCGGGCCCGGGATGAGCGTGGAGGTGAAGGTCGACACCGAGCTGCCTCCGTGCCTGGCCGTGCCCTCCACCGCGGTGCTCTACGCCGGCAAGCGCAGGATCGTATTCGTCGAGCGCAGCAAGGGAGTCTTCGAGCCCCGCACTCCCACGCTCGGCATCTCGTCCGATGGGCTCGTCGAGATCGTCAGTGGCCTCCAGGACGGCGATCAGGTCGCCATCAGCGGCACGTTCCTGCTCGCCGCGGAGAGCCGGATCCGATCCGACGGCACACTGTGGGGGGAGCGCCCCGAGCCGGCCCCGGTCAAGCCAGCCCCGGTCAATCCGGTCCCGGTCAAGCCGGCCCTGGTCAAGCCGACGCCGCCGAACACCCCCAGCCCCCCATCGAATGGTCGCCCATGACACCTCCGCTCCCGCAGTTCGAGTCGCGCGCGGGTTCGCGCGTCGGCGTGATCGGCCGGATCGTGGCCGCGTGCGCGCACAACCCCATGCTGACCATCGTGCTGGTGGCGGCACTCGCGGTCTGGGGCGTGTACGCGCTGCGCACGACACCGCTCGACGCGATCCCTGATCTCTCGGATACCCAGGTCATCGTCCTCACCGAGTGGCCGGGCCAGAGCCCCGATCTCGTCGAGAACCAGGTCACGTACCCGGTGTCATCGGCGCTCCTGTCGACGCCCAAGGTTCGCGCGGTGCGCGGCCAGTCGTTCCTCGGCCTGTCGTTCGTGTACGTGATCTTCGAGGATGGCACCGATCTGTACTGGGCGCGCAGCCGGGCGAGCGAGGCGCTCGCCCGGATCGAGCACGAGCTCCCGAGCGGCGTCCGGCCGACGCTGGGGCCGGACGCGACGAGCGTCGGCTGGGTCCTTCAGTACGCGCTCAAGCCGATCAAGCCGGTGTACGTGCGGCCGGGCCCCGCCGTCGGATCGCATCGCCACAAGCCGATGGAGCACCACGACGCCGCGCACGAGCGTCTGGCGAACCTGCGGTCGTTCCAGGACTGGAACCTGCGCTACGCGCTCGAGAGCGTGCCCGGCGTCGCCGAGGTGGCCTCGGTGGGGGGCATGCTCAAGCAGTACGAGGTCCAGCTCGATCCGGCCCGGCTCGCCGCGTACAAGCTCGGTGTCGAGGATGTCGCGCGCGCGGTCCGCGCCGCCAACGTCTCGGTCGGTGGGCGCACGCTCGAGATCGCCGAGCACGAGCACGCGCTGCGCGGCCACGGCGCGGTGTCCACGCCCGAGGAGATCGCCGCGACGTTCGTCGCGGCCAGCGCGACCGGCGCCCCGATCCTGGTCCGCGATGTCGGCACGGTCGTGCGTGCGCAGGTGCACGGCCAGGGGATCGCCGAACTCGACGGCACGGGCGAGGTCGTCGGCGGTATCGTGATCATGCGCTACGGCGAGAACGCGCTCGCCGTGATCGACGCGGTGAAGCGCCGCCTCGACGAGGTGCGGACCACCCTGCCCAAGGACTGCGAGCTCGTCGTGACCTACGATCGATCAGAGCTCATCCGCTCTGCGATCGGAACCCTGACGAGGACCCTGATCGAGGAGCTGATCGTCGTCAGCCTCGTGATCTTCCTGTTCCTGCTCCACGCGCGGAGCGCGCTCGTCCCGATCCTCACCTTGCCGGTCGCGGTGGTCGCGGCGTTCATCCCGATGCACTATCAGGGGCTGACCGGGAACATCATGTCGCTCGGCGGCATCGTGGTGGCGATCGGCGCGATGATCGACGCCTCGATCGTGATGGTCGAGAACATCCACCAGAAGCTCACCGCTCGTGACCATCAGCCGGCGCGGCGGCAGGCGGTGCTCCACACGATGATCGAGGCGATGCAGGAGGTCGCCGCGCCGCTGTTCTTCGCGCTCGCGGTCACCGCGCTCGCGTTCCTGCCGGTGTTCACCCTCGAGGGAACCGAGGGCCGGCTGTTCAAGCCGCTGGCGGCCACCAAGACCTATTCAGTCGGCTTCGCGGCGATCCTCGCCGTCACGCTGACCCCCGCGCTCGCCGCGCTGTTCATACGCGGCCGGGGGATCGCGCGAGCGGGAGTCCGCCGCGATCGAAATCTGTTGAACCGCCTGCTGATCGCCGCCTACACGCCGGTCGTCCGGTTCGTGATCCGCAGGCGCGGGTTCGTGATCGCGCTGTCGGTCGGCGCGGTGCTGGCCACGATCCCGCTGCTCGGCCGGCTCGGCAGCGAGTTCATGCCGCCACTCGACGAGGGCGCGATCCTGTACATGCCGACCGCGCCCCACGGCATGGCGATGGCGGAGGCAGCGCGCGTGCTCCAGCAGATGGACCGCGAGATCCGCACGATCCCCGAGGTCGCCTCGGTGTTCGGCAAGATGGGGCGCGCCGACACGGCCACCGATCCTGCGCCGATGGGGATGGCAGAGACGGTCGTGATGCTCAAGCCGCGCGCGCAATGGCGCCCCGGCCTGTCGCGCGAGGATCTGATCCGCGAGCTCGATGGGAAGGTCCGGATTCCGGGCATGCCGAACCTGTGGTGGATGCCGATCCAGACCCGGACCGAGATGCTCTCCACGGGGATCCGCAGTCCGCTCGGCATCCAGGTGTTCGGCGACGACCTCGCCACCCTCGAGCAGACCGCGATCGCGATCGAGCGCGCGGTGGCGCGGATCCCGGGGACCCGCAGCGCGTTCGCCGAGCGATCGAGCGGCGGGTTCTTCGTCGATATCGACGTCAAGCGCGATGAACTGGTTCGCTATCAGCTGCGCGCGGAGGACGTGCTCGATGTGGTCGCGGCGATCGGAGGCCGCCCCGTGTCGCGCGTGGTCGACGGCCGCGCCCGCTACGACATCACGCTTCGCTACACCGACTCGTTCGAGAACGATCCGCAGCGGCTCGGTCAAGCGCTCGTGCGGACCCCGACCGGTGACCACGTGCCCCTGGCCCAGGTCGCCAACATCCGGTTCACCACCGGCGCCGCGACGATCCACAGCGAAGGCGGCAGGCTGGTCATGTACGTGTTCGTCGACACCGACCGGCCGATCGCCGATTACGTCGCCGCGGCCAAGCAGGTCGTCCACGACCAGGTCAAGCTGCCGACCGGCGTCCGGGTCGCGTGGGCCGGGCAATTCCGCAACTTCGAGCGCGCGCGAGAGAAGCTCGAGCTGGTGTTGCCGATCACCCTCGCGATCATCGTGCTGCTCCTGTACTGGAATACCCGGTCGTGGGCCGAGACCGGGATCGTCCTGCTCGCGGTTCCGTTCTCGCTGGTCGGCGCCGTCTGGCTCCTCTGGCTGCTCGGCTATCACCTGAGCGTGGCGGTGTGGGTCGGCATGATCGCGCTCGCGGGGCTCGACGCCGAGACCGGCGTGGTGATGCTGCTCTACCTCCGCATGTCACACGACGCGCGCGCGCGCACCGGCCAGCTCACCACGGAGGCCGAGCTCGACGACGCCATCGTCGAGGGCGCCGCCAAGCGGATCCGCCCCAAGGTGATGACCGTCATGACGATGCTGATCGGCCTCCTGCCCGTCCTGTGGAGCAGCGGCACCGGCGCCGACGTCATGCGGCGGATCGCGGCGCCGATGATCGGCGGCCTCGTCAGCTCGTTCGTCCTCGAGCTGATCGTCTATCCGGCGATCTATGCCGTGTGGAAGCGACGCGCGTTGCAGCGACACCTCGCGACCGCTCCGGCATCCGCCTCGGGCCACTGACGTAGCCGCGTCGCGCTGTGCGATGGGATCGCGCCGCATCGCAGTGACGTTCAGATCCGCATCCGCAGCACCTCGTACGACTCCGCGAACTGAAAGCCGCTGATCCGGCCCATCGCGCGCGCGAGGTCGCGGCTCGACTCGAGATCGAACTTGGGCAGCTGCGACGCGTGGGCGCGGATCGCGCGCATCTTGGCGTCGATCGTGTCCGTGATGTCTGCGAAGCACTGGCCGATCGCGCGCGAGAGCGCGTTCATCTCGGGCGACGACAGGAACGCGATCAGGTCACACGGCGTGCGTCGCAGCGCAGAGACGGCCGCCCGGTTGACCAGCCCGTGATCCCAGTGCAGATCGTGCGTCGAGTGGGTGATCACGAGATCGGGACGGACGCTGGCGACCACGGCATCGAACCGGCGGACCAGCTCGTACATCGGGACGTCCTCGACGCGCAACGGCCTGTCGTCGAACAGGATCTGCAACTCCGCGCGCAGGACGTCGGCGCCGGCGCACGCCTCGGCGCGGCGCTGCGCGGCGTGATCCGGGATCGAGACCACGGCCATGGTCACGCTGCCGCCCGCCGCGGCGAGCCGGGCGAGCAGCCCGCCCGCGCCCACCTCCAGATCATCGGGATGTGCGCCGAACGCAAGCACCCGGCGCCCGGACGATAAAAGGCTCATGGGGTCGTCCCCACGGCGACGGGTGGCGGGGTTCCCCACAGGATCACGGTGCTGTACGGGCCCCAGTTGAACAGGATATCGAGAAACGCGAGGTGAGACACGAAGCCGATGCGGGAATAGCGCTGCAGGTAGCTCGGGTGCGTGAACCGCTGCCACAGTGTCGTGATACCGGCGCGCGCGAGCAGGGCCGTGTCGACGTAGGTGAGCGAGCCGCCGCGGCCGGAGAGGTAGGTGTCCGCGCCGACGGCCTCGCACAGCGCGCGGATCCGCTCGGTCCTGGCGCCGCGCAGGCCGAGCACCGACGCCCGCATGACCGGCCGGGTGATCCCGAACCAGCGGCGCGCCAGTTCGAGGATGTGCAGATCGAGATCCAGGAGCCACTCCCAGCGCCGCGTGAACGCATCCTCGAGCTCCGGTGCGTAGCTCGCGAAGTGTGGCGCGCTGCCGTAGTGGATCGTGAGCGTCCGCCAGATCCGATGCTGCCAGTGATGGCGACCGCCGCGGCCCGTGTTGTCGATCCGCTTGTCCATCACGCGATCGGTCTGCGCGCCGCGCACGACCGGGACGGTGAGCCAGTGCGGCCCACGCTCGAGCTTGATCCGGTTGCGGTTCTGGAAGTTCTGCGCCTCGTACTGGAGATCGTCCATCACGACGAACAGATCCGCGTTCGCGAGCTTGTCGATGTAGCCGAGCCACGGCAGGAACGCCGGCTGGTGCGCCGCGACGATCACGTCGGCATCCCCGGGCTCGGGTCACCCGGCGGTGGCGCGCCGCCGTGGCCGCGGGTCTCCCAGCTCGAGCTGTCGAGCGTGAACAGGCCGAGCGGCGTCAGCAGCAGGTACGCCACCGGCATGAGGACCGCCATGGGCAGGAACGCGATCGGGTGTACGCGCAGCCACGGCGGCAGCCGGCGCACGCTCGGCGCCAGGTGGTAGATCGCGCCGAACACCGCGACCATCCCGACGTGGAACATCGCGAGCTCGAAGAACCGGTGCTGCTGCAGGTGTGCAAAGATCAGTAACGGGTACACCAGCAGCAACAGCAGCAGCGACAGGTAGTGCAAGCACAGCAGCGGGTGGAGCTTCCACGCATGGCCGACGCCGACGACGAAGTCGACGATGTTCGAGCGCTTCCACCGCAGCTGCTGGTTGAAGTAGCCGCGCATGGTGTTCGCGGCCTTGGTGAAGCACAACGCGTCCATCGTCATCACCGTGCGATACCCGCGCCTCACGATCTGGTGGGTCAGGAACCGATCCTCGCCGTACTTGATCGGCACCCCGAGGATGTTGCGATTCTCGAGCACTGGCTCGAGCTCGATCAGCACGTGACGGCGATAGGCAGTCAAGCAGCCCGACAGGCACATCACGGAGCGCAGGCTGCGCTCGAGGTTCTTCAGGTGCTCCTGCCCGAAGTAGTACTTGATCGTCTGTAGCCGCGTCAGCCAGTTCTCGTTCGGGTTCGAGACGTGGACCCTGCCCCCGACCGCCGCGACCTCGGGCGAGGTGAACCGCCGCACCAGCTCGCGCAGCGCGGTCGGGAACACGATCACGTCGGAGTCGACCGAGACGATGATCTCCGCCGCGGAGTCGCGCACGGCGCGGTTGATGCTCTTGCGCTTGCCCATGTTGCACGCATTGCGCAACACACGCACGTTCGCGTGCTCGCGGGCTGCCTTGCAGGCCCAGGCGTAGCTGTCGTCGGTCGAACAATCATCGACCACGGTGACCTCGAGCTGGGCCGCGGGATAATCGAGCCGCACCAGCGACACGATCGTCTCGTAGATGGATCGCCCTTCATTGAACAGCGGCACGACCACCGTGATCGTCGGCAGGTAGCCCGCGATGGTCTCGTCGAGCCGCCTGCCCCGCGCGACCGCCAGGTAGAACCCGAATACATAGCGATTCAGAAACACGATGAGAATGAAGAGATAGAAGGGGAATGATGTCACGACTGCCTGCGCGGATCCCGGAGCAAGACGAGTGCCGCGCCTGTCACGCGCATCGCGCGTCGCAGATGGCCTAGCTGGGCAATATGTCGAATCAGATCCAGAGGAGCCACCCGCCACCCTGATGGCCGCCGCCACCACTGGTGGTTGCGGCCACCGGAAAACGCACGCTCACGCCCGGATCCAGACCGCGTGACGTGGGTCCCGGCAGCTCGGAAGGTCTGGATTCGCAAGAGGTTGCGCGCCCCGGGCGCGATGGCCGGACGGTTGCAATTCGGCTTGCCATATTCGCCATGAGCCAACCACACCGCGACGGCGTCGCTTCTCTGCGCTCGCTTCTGACCACCGGCGACGATGATCTCGAGCACTTCCGCAGCCCGGCGCCGCCAGTGAGGTTTGCCGATGGCACCCTGCCGCTACACCATCCCATCCGCGAGCTGTGCAAGTGCGGACTGGGGCACACCGCCGGCAGCGGGTGCCTGCGGAGCTGGCCTGACGACGTTGCCGCGCCGCCCGAGCCCGTGCGGAGCTGGCCCGACGACGTTGCCGCGCTGCCCGAGCCCGTGGGGAGCTGGCCCGACGATGTTGCCGCGCCGCCCGAGCCGGTGCGGAGCTGGCCCGACGATGTTGCCGCGCCGCCCGAGCCCGTGGGCCCGGCCCTCGAGCCGGTCCTCGAGGCGGTGCCGATCGAGGTTGCGTCACCGACCGCGGAGGCGCGCGACGCGCTGCCGGACACCGACTCGACGCCCACACCGTATGCCCAGTACGAGGCGCTCGGGCTGGGCGCTCCGGCGCCGACCGGCCTTCGTGCCGCCAAGCTGATCGTCTCGGCCTATCGGGTGCTCGGGTTCTCGATCCTCACGCTCATCGTCGTCGTCCTGGTCGACTACATCACCCAGTCCGCGTTCTTCTACTGCAGCACCAGCTGGGTGCTGCCGATGTCGGTGACCGCTGGCGACGAGCACGTCGTTTCGCTGCAGGCACAGCTGGTCCAGCAACAGGACGCGCGCGACCG
>Ga0068863_100006146_pt1 | contig 11776 bp, 9 predicted proteins | sample KBSSwiS62_FD_66596 | JGI IMG/M metagenome (GOLD analysis project Ga0068863, IMG submission 66596) | Switchgrass rhizosphere microbial communities from Kellogg Biological Station, Michigan, USA - KBS Switchgrass S6-2 | ecosystem: Host-associated > Plants > Roots > Rhizosphere > Soil ...
GAGCGAGATGTCGCGGATCGCCGTCACCTGCCGATTCGCGAACGGATCGAAGTAGGTCTTCTCGAGGTGCTCGAGGGTGAGGCTCTTCATCGTTTCAGTCCTTGCGCGTCACGAGGCCCCAGCGCTCGCCTGTGGCACGCTCGATCGGCGCCAGCACCCAGCTGTCGACGACGTACCAGAGCACGCCGAGCACGATCATGCCGAGCAGGATCTCGACCACGGAGCCAGCGCGTCGCGCGTCGAACATCAAGAATCCGATGCCGCTGGTGCCGACGATGATCTCGGCCGCGATCAAGGCCCGCCAGCCGAAGCCGAGGCCGTTGCGCAGTCCGGTCATGATGTTGGGCAACGCGCCGGGCAGCACCACCTCCCAGACGATGCGCGTCTTCGACGCGCCGAGCGACAGCGCCGCGCGGTGCAGTTCGATCGGCACCGAGCGGACGCCGAGCACGGTGTTGAGAACGACCGGGAAGAGGACGGTGTAGACGATGACGAAGATCATCGTCGTGAGGCCGAAGCCGAACCAGATCAGCAGGATCGGCAGCCATGCGATGTCGCCGATCGCCTGGAAGAAGAGCAGCACCGGCCAGAGCATGCGGTGCGCGCGGTCGCTCATGCCGATGAGGAGCCCCAGAGGGATGCCGAGCGCCATGCCGACTGCGGTGCCTGCGGCCAAGCGGACCACGCTGTCTTCGAGGTAGGCCGGGAGGATGCCGTTGGCCATCAGCGTCCCGAACTTCTGGATCACTTCCACCGGCCCCGGCAGGAACACGGGTGGAAAGAGCCCGGATTTAGCGATGGCGGCCCACGCCACGACGACCGGCACGAACGGCAGCACCGATGCGAGCCAAGGGTTGCGGCTCGACCAGCGCACGTAGACGCCGAGCAGGCGCTGCCACGGCGAGACCTCGAGGGGCACGGTGGCCGACGCGGTGGCGGTCCTCATGCGGCCCTCACCAGGCCCCAGCGCTCGATCGTCGCGCGCTCGAGGGGCGCCAGCAGCAGGCGGTCGATCAGGAGCCAGAGCACGCCGATGACGACCATGCCCAGCACGATGACTTCGGTGCGATAGAAGTCGCGCGCCACGAAGAGCATGTAGCCGAGGCCGACGTTGGTCGCGATCATCTCGGCCGCGATCAGGCCGCGCCAGGCGAAGCCCAGCCCGGTGCGTATGCCGGTCACGATGTTGGGCAGCGCACCGGGCAGCAGCACCTCGGTCAGCAGCTGCCAGCGAGTCGCGCCGAGCGACGCGGCCGCGTGACGGAGCGGCATCGCGATCCCGGTGACGCCAAGCAATGTGTTGTAGGCGACGACGAAGAAGACCGCATTGAAGATCACGAAGGTGATGGCGCCGAAGCCGTAGCCGAACCAGAGCGTCGCGATCGGGATCCAGGCGATGCCGGCCAGCACCGAGAAGAAGCGCAGCAGCGGCGTGAAGAACGCCGACACCGCGCGGTGGGTGCCCATGGCGACGCCGAGCGGCACGGCCAGGACGATGCCGATCGCCGTGCCCAGCGCGATGCGGCCGAGGCTGGCGCCGATGTGGCGGATCAGCGTGCCGTCGGCGATCGCGGCGGCACCGGCCTGCGCGACAGGTTCGATCGCCGGAAACACCCGCGGGCTGACGTCGAAGACGCGGACCACCGCCTCCCAGATCGCGAGCAAGACGAGCAACGGCAGGACGAATGTCGCCGCCGCGGCAAGGCGAGCCGGGCGAATCATCGGGGGCCGCCTCGCGATGCGAGCCCGGCCTCGGCCGTCTCGGCGACGTTACTGGCAGCCCGGTACGACGCCAGCGTGTCGCGGATGTGCAGTGCCAGCGCGCGCTGCGTGGCTGCGACGCGGCCATCGCGGAGCAGGCCCAGGATCGCCGCGTGGTTCTGCTGGCAGTGGTCGACCTGCTCGTCTTGCACAGGCAGCCGAGCGCGCAATGCGCCGATCTTCGACGCGATCAGCTGATGCGCCTGCCTGAGGTAGGCGTTGTCGCAGTGGTCGACGATCGCCTCGTGAAAGGCTTCGTCCAGCTGGCGGATCGCCTTCCAGTTGCGGGTCTTTCGGGCGAGCGCCATCTCGCGCACATTGGCCTGCAGCGTCGGCACCAGCCGGGGCGCGCGTGCCTCCATCGCGAGTTTGACCGCGGACACTTCTATCACCTCGCGAAAGGCGCAAATCTCCTCGACCTGGCGCGGCGTCAGCGAGAAAACGAACGTGCCGCGCTGCGGCTGAATCTCGATGAGGCCGTCGACGCGCAACCGCAGCAATGCTTCGCGCACCGGCGTCTTGCTGATGCCTAGCTGGGTCGCGAGCGTGGCTTCCGAGAGCTGCGCGCCCATGGCCAGCTCGCCACCGACGATGAGCTGGCGGATTCTGTCGTGCGCGAGGTCGGTGAGCGACTTCGGCCGGACGAGCAGGCGGTGCATCGTCGCTGGGCTCATCGATTGTGGGGAGTGTCGGTTTCGTATCTCATACCTAATATATGAGATTGCGCGGGCTCCGTTTCAGGGGTTTGCCCCGATTCCTCGCTCGGTTTCGCGTAGCGCGAGGCCCCGGCTATTCGCCGTCGCGCGCCGTCGCGGCACGCAGTGCACGACCGTGATTCGATCCTTCCTGCAAAGCGCGCTGAGCCTCATTCTCTAGCTCGATAGCGCGATCAAAGCGGGAAAGGCCAACTTCGTTGAGCACCCGCTTGAACTGACTTGCGACCTCCGTCCCCAGCGAAGCCAGGTGCGCACCGATTCGCCGAGAGGTGGACTCAAGATCGGCGTCAGGAACGACTTGCCAGACGAGCCCCCAGGCTTGCGCCTGAGTGGACGAGAACTCCTCGCCAAGAAGCATGAGGGCCTTTGCTCGCGCAAGCCCTGCGTACGCAGGCAAGGTTGCTGTCAATCCGCCGGTCACGAACACGCCGATTGACGCCTCCGGGAGTCGAAAGCGAGCGCTTTCCGCCGCGATTACCAGGTCGGCATTGAGCATCCATTCGAGTCCTGCACCGACAGTCCACCCGTGAACGGACGCCACTACCGGCTTGGCCAGGGAAACAAGTCCTTTGGCGACGGCTTGGACGAGCACGAGGTCTTCTTCGGTCGCTGGATGGGTGATGTCTCTTCCTGCGCAGAAGGCCTTGCCGGCGCCGCGCACCATGAGGACTCGGACGGATTCCTCCTGAGCAGCCCTGTCGATGACTTCGAGAAGCGAGCGCGCGAGCTCGTTGTCGATCGCGTTAAGCTTGTCCGGGCGGTTCAGAGTCACCGTCAGGATTCCGTCGCGAGCGTCGACCAGCAGCCGGGATGAAGTCATGCGACGATTCTGAGCCAGAGGGCGGCGCCCCGAGCCTCTGTGACGCCAAGCGTTCGACCTGGGCGCGGAAGCTCCATTGAGCATAGGCGGCCGCGAGTCGAAGATGCTTGGTGCGCACGATGCACGAACGACCTGCAGATCAAAGATCCGTGGGTCTATCGACCTCTGTCAGAGGGAAAACGGCGCCCTGTCGACCTGGAACGTAGTCAAAACGTAGCAGAACCCTAGCCAGGTTTAGCCACGTTGAAGGACCAAGGGGTTAGCTCGCGTGAGCTAACCCCTTGATTCTTATGGTGGGCCCTGAGTGACTCGAACACTCGACCTACGGATTAGGAGAGGCTGACCGCTCGTTCTTTTACCGGGCTACGGACACGCGCACGTGATGGAGCAGGAGCCTCGAGGATCCTCACGGAGCCTGAAAGAGCATAAATTGGCTACGTTGAGGGCACTATCAACGTGAGGTTTACCAAGGCGCTGCGCGCAACGCTCGGGAGACTCAGCTCGTGAGTCCCGCAAGGGTCGACCACTTGCGCCAACGAGGTCAAAGCCGCCCGTCTCTAACTCAGAACTGACCGGAAACGGGGGAGACGTCACAGCCAGTGACGGTTCGATGTCTGATTTGAGGCGCATTCCCGAGCAGCTGCTAGTGGCCGAGTGCAGGTACAGAGGTACAGACTGCAGTCCGCTGCCGAGTCAGCCACCGCAATGAATCGACCTGCTTTGCTGCCGCGACCAGCCCCCCTGCACGCTCGGAGCGGTGAGCGACGATCACCCGAGTCAGGGTGAGCTTGCGCGCCGGTGTCCGGCGGGATTGAACCACTCTGTTTCAACTGCCCGCTAAGGAGTAATCTCTTGGCGTCGGGTGGGTGCACCCGACGCCTGCCTTGGCTTGCCCGCGGAAAGCCATGGCGCCGTTCGGAATCGATACCGCGGCGTTTCAATCGCTCAGGAACCTCAGCTCTCAGGTTCGGACCTGAACCCCAACGGAGGAGTCTCAACATGCTTCGCGCAGCGCTGATATTCGCTTTCGCAGTGATCGCCTTGTCGTCGAGCCCGATTGCATTCGCACAGAGCGATTGCAAGTCGGTCGTCAAGCCCTCGCCCTTCGGCCCTGATGATCAGACCGGCGCCACCAATCGAGTCACCCCCGCGGTGACCAAAGCTGCGGCCGCCGAGATCCAGACCGGCAAGGTCACGAACATGACGTATCCACTGGTCGATGGCGTGCCGCTGTTCGGCTCGCGCTTCACCAAGACGATCCTCACCGCGACGAGCCTTGCGCCTGGCGCCTCCTTCGGCGAGAACCAACTCACCTACATGGAAGACACATGGCTGAGCCAGAGCCACGTAGGCACGCACCTCGATGGCATGGGGCACATCGGCATCAAGGACTGCTACTACAACCAGACCCCGATGGGCAAGTTCATCAACCAGAACAACATGACCAAACTCGGCCTCGAGCACCTGAAGTCGTTCGCGACGCGCGGCGTGATCATCGATATGGTCAAGGTGTTCCAGGACGCCGGCAAGCTCAAGTCCAACGCCGCGTGCAAGAAGCCCTGCCTCGACAAGGGCACCGTCATCACCGTCGCCGACCTGCAGGCGGGCCTCAAGATTTACAACGTGACCTTGCGCGAAGCCGACATGGTCATGATCCACACCGGCTGGGGCGACCTGTTCGAGCAGTTCCCCGCGCAGAACGCGCTCTACAACAGCGGCGAGCCGGGCCTCGGTAAGGAGGCGGCGAACTGGCTGGCGGCGCAAAAGGTGGTGGCGGTCGGCACTGATACGTGGGCGGTCGAGGTGATCCCCAGCGAGAACCCGAAGGAGGCGTTCCCGGTCCACGCGATCCTGCTCACCAACAACGGCATCCACATCATGGAGAACGTGCGCACCGACCTGATCGCCGCCGAGGCGGCATCGACCAAGCGCGCGACCTTCTTCGTCAACATGACGGTGCCCAAGGCGGTCGGCCTGACCGGCAACTTCGTCGCCATCGACGCCATTCAATGATCGATACGGCCCGCGGCATCGTGTGGTTGTCGCGGGCCCGGCTCGTGAGGGGCGCCATCGCGGCGGCGGCGGCGTCGTTCGCCTTGGCGACTGGTGTGGCGGCACCCGAGCGCCGCTACACCATCGCCTTCGCCAACGCGACCGAAGAGCCCGGTGTCAGCGTCGAAGGCACCGGCTTCACCGGCGCCGAGATACGCCAGAGCTTCGTCCTCGCGGCGCGCACGCTGCCGATCGACCTGGTCTTCTACGACAACCATGGCGACGATGCGCGCGCCATCGCGAATGCCGAGGCCGCGATCGCGCGCAAGGTCGATCTCTACGTGCAGTACCACCTAGGCAGCACAGGCAATGCCGCCGTAGCGCAAAGACTGAAGGCTGCAGGTATCCCGATGCTCGCGGTCAACGAAGCGGTGCCCGGTACGCCGCTCTATACCCTCGACAATGCGGCGGCCGGGCGCATCGCCGGTGAAGCGCTGGCCCAATTCGCCGGGCGCACCTGGGCCGGCCAGCCGACGGTCGCGGTCGTCATCGGTCGGGTGTCGACCAACACCGAGCGGGTGCAAGGCGTGGCCGAGGCGCTGCGCAAGCGCTTGCGCAACCTCCGTGTGGCGATGCTCGAGACCCAGGGCAATCCAGCGCAGGTGGCGCCACTGCTCGGGCCGCTGTTGGCCGCACAACCCACGAGCAAGTTGCTGATCGCCGCGACCGACGATGCGACCGCCTTGGCCGCCAAGGCCGCCGTCGAGGCGGCGGGCCGCGCGCGCGACGTGGCCATCGTCGGCCATGGCGTCGACCGCAGCATCCACGGTGGCGCCAACGATCACAAGGAACTCGACCCGACCAATCGAGCCAGCATCGTGCTCGGGTCGGTGGCGTTCTATCTTGATCGCATGGGTTATCAGGTGTTGCCGCTCGCGTTGCGCATGCTGCACGGAGAGGCCGTTCCCGCCCGCACTGCCACTCCGCATAAATTGATCACGCCAGCGAACGTGTTCGCCGAGTACCCGCCCTACGACATGAACTGACGCCCGCCCTCAGGGCTCGGCGGTTGCTAGGAACAGGCCCTCGGGGCCAACACCGGTCGTTGTCGGCGTCACCGCGAAGCTGACGTCACCGGCGGCGCCGATGCTCACGACCGGCAGCAGGCTGAGCGACGCGATGCGCGCGCCGCCAGGCACGCTGTCGCCGACGCCGACCACGCGACGCGGCCCGCTGGCGGCAATGCGCACCGCGATGACCGGGCTCGGCCCGCCGTCCACCGCCGCGGTGAAGGCGATGGTCCCCTTCTCGCTGACCACGGGCCACAGTCCGAAGTTGGAATACTGGCCGCCGCCCGGGGCCGTGTCGCCCAGGCGCGCGACCGCCTGAGTGCGACCGTCGCGGATGGCGAAAATGCCGGCGGCCGCCGGCGCGCCCTTGAGCTGGCCGTGGAAGACGACCGTTCCTTGGTCGCCGAAGCCGATGCGCTCCGAGAACTTCGCGAAGATGCCGCCGATCGGTGACTCGTCACCGGCGCCAAGCACCATGCGGAGCTGATCGGCCTTCCAGATGAAGATACCGCCGGGCACCGAGCGCCCTTCGATCGCGGCGCCGAACGCCACCGCGCCGTCGCGATCGATGATCGGCGGACCGAACGCGGCGAAGCTGCCGCCTGATGGCGCCGGGTCGCCTTGGGCGACGACCTTGCGCAGCCGGCCGCCTGACGCGATGAACACCGCCTCCAACGTCTCGCGACCGCGCCGCAACCCGGCAAGGAAGACGATGTCGCCGCGCGCGTTGATGGCCGGCGCATCGAGTGTGGCGAGCACACCGGCATTGCCGGGCGCCTGCGCGCCGGCGAGCGCAACAGGCCGGACGGTGCCGTTGCGCGCGACGAACAGGCCCTCGACGGCGCGGCCACCGGCGATCGCGGCGGCGAACACCACCGTCCCGTCGTCGCCGAGCGCCGGCACCGGGTGCCGGCCAAAACCAGAGAGGGTACCGACCGAGCCCACCCGGTCGCCTTCGCGCGCGACGGCCACGGCGCGCCCGCGCGACCACCTGAATAAACCTTCTGTGCTGTTGCCGCGCCCGAGAGTGGCGAAGAAGACGACATCGCCGCGCGCGTTCACCGGTGCGACGATCGGCGCGGCCTCGGCGCCGAAGCGGTCGAACACGCCACCGCCCGGAGCGGCTTCGCCGGTACTGGCCACGCGCTGCAGTCGCACGGCCTCCTCAGCGACTGCGCCTGCGCACGCCACCCCGACCAGCAACACGCCGATCGCACTCGCGCGTCCGAAATGCAAGAGGCGAAGTGGCATGGCGGGCGAGCACACGAATTCTGTTGCCAGCGGTCCAAGAACCAAAATGGGTTAGCTCCCTTCGAGAACTCCAGTACTTCGTCTCGCTGGATCGACACCCGATACCGCGCGGCGACATGGCCAGATGAGCGATAGGTACGCCCTCACCGCCGCCAATGGTGTGGTGTTCCGCGCCGGATATTGTCGCAGTCGTCCGTTGCCACTTGCGGATGACTGCTGTGAGAGCGTCTGCACACGTTTTGCAGTCTGGCCAAGAGGTAAGCTGTCTCTTTTAGCAGCAGATCGGCTAGACATCATGGTCGCCCGATAGCGGCGAATTGGCTCGTCTCCGCTATCGTGGATTGCGCACCGAAGTGCGCCGAGCCACCGCGGCCGGATGGGCCGGCCGCACGCTATTTGGAGACGAGCCATGGACGAGCGTATCAAGTTCTTCATCGGTTTGGACGCGCACAAGGAGAGCACCTCGGTAGCGGTCTGTGAGGCGACGCGGGAGCCCGCCCGATTTGCCGGCACGATCGGCCCCGATATGCGCGTGCTGCTCAAGCTTCTGGCCAAGGCCGGGGATCCGGCCCAGGTGAGCGTCGTCTATGAAGCCGGCCCGACAGGCTACGGGTTGTACCGCGAGCTGCGCCAGCGGGGTTATCGATGCGAGGTCGTGGCGCCCTCTCTGATCCCGCGTCGTCCCGGCGATCGGGTCAAGAACGACCGTCGCGATTGCGCCCGGCTGGCCGAGCTATCGCGCGCCGGCGAGCTCAAGGCGATCTGGGTTCCCGATGAGGCCCACGAGGCGCTGCGCAATCTATGGCGCGCTCGCGAGGACGCCGTCAATATGCGGCTGAAGACGCGCCAGCAACTGAAGGCGTTCCTGCTCCGCCAGGACCGACGCTATCCCGGCAGGACATCGTGGACCAAGAGCCACGAGCGCTGGATCGCAGAGCAGCGATTCGACCACGAAGCCGACCGCATCGTGCTGGCCGAGTACCAGCTCGCCGTCGACTCAGCCGAGCAGCGCGTGCAGCGGCTGACGATCGCGCTGACGGAGGCAGTGCAAGGCTGGCGCTTCGAGCCCGTTGTTGCCGCGCTGCGCGCCCTGCGCGGCATCGACACGGTCAGTGCCATAGGGCTGGTCTGCGAGATCGGCGACATCAACCGCTTCGCCAGCGCGCGGCAGTTGATGGGCTATCTCGGACTCGTACCGTCGGAACATTCCAGCGGCAACAGCGTTCGCCGTGGCTCGATCACCAAGACCGGCAATGCGCACGCCAGGCGGCTGCTGACCGAGGCGGCATGGAACTACCGCTTCCCGGCCAGGCTCAGCCGCGACCTGCGCGCGCGAAGCCAGGCCTTGCCCGAGGCGGTGCGCGCGCAAGCCTGGAAGGCGCAGCTACGACTGTGTTCACGCTTTGCGCGACTGTCCTCTCGAGGCGTGCAGGTCAACAAGGTCTGCGTGGCAGTCGCGCGTGAGTTGTCAGGCTTCATCTGGGCCATCGCCCGCCAGGCGTCCCCGGCGGTCCAGACCATTCATTGAATCAGCTAGAGGCCAGCGGCATGCGGTGATGCGGTACGAATCACGATAGGAAGAACCCTCATACACACTACCAACAGAAGGCCCCGGGCAACCTGCGCATCTAGAGCGAGGCAGCTTCCATGACGGATCGATGCACGGTGGTAACCAACCCACGGATATCAGTCTGATCCATCGTCGCAGCAGCAGACTTGTGCCGCATCACCCCAGGCCGCTTGCCAATGAACGTGTTATCAAGACTTGACAAGAGCGACCATATCAGTGTGCTGTCCCGCTGATACGTGAACAAAGTCGATGGAGCTTCTCGAGTATCGAGTCAGCGGTGGCGGTCCACTTGAAGGGCTTGCAGTTGGTGTTGTAGGCCGCGACGAAGTGCTCGATGCGCTGTACGAGTTGCTTGACGCTCGTGAACGAACCACGCCGGATCGCCTTGTCGGTGATGAGCGAGAAGAACCGCTCGACCTGGTTCAGCCAGGAGCTGTAAGTCGGAATGAAGTGCATGTGCCAACGCGGCCGAGCGAGCAGCCAAGCCTTGATCTTCGGGTGGCTGTGCGTGGCGTAGTTGTCGGCGATGCAGTGGATGTCCAACTCGGCAGGGACGGCTTGGTCGATCTCGCGCAGGAAGGACAGGAACTCCTGGTGCCGATGGCGCGGCTTGCAGGTGCTGAGTACCGCGCCGTTGAGGACGTTGAGCGCGGCAAAAAGCGTCGTCGTGCCGTGGCGCTTGTAGTCATGGGTGACGCCCTCGACGTAGCCAAAGCCCATGGGCAGCATCGGCTGAGTGCGCTCCAGCGCCTGGCACTGGCTCTTCTCGTCCACGCAGATGACCAGCGCGTTATCGGGAGGACTGAGGTAGAGGCCCACAACGTCGCGCAGCTTCTCGACGAAGAACGGGTCGTTGGACAGCTTGAACGCATCGCTGCGATGCGGCTGCAGCCCGAAAAGCTGGAAGTAGCGCTGCACGCTGGTCTTGGAGATGCCCGTCTCGGCAGCGACCGTGCGTACGCTCCAGTGCGTCGAGCCATCGGCGGGCTTGGTGTGCAGCGTCGTCTTGATCAGCTGCGAGACGCGTTCATCGTCGATCGTGCGCGGCTTGCCCGGCCGCACGTCGTCGTAGAGGCCCGCGATGCGCCGCTCGAGAAAGCGCGAGCGCCACTTGCCCACCGTCGCCTTGGTCAGCTTCAGGCGCGCGGCAATCGAGTTGTTGGGCTCGCCCTCGGCGCTGCTCAAAATGATTCGCGCCCGGTTGCTCAGCGCCGCAGGCAAAGAGCGACTGCGCGCAAAGGCCTGCAACTGCACTCGCTCCTCGCTCGACAACACCAGATCGGCCTTCGGTCTGCCCGTCCTCATCGCGGTATCTCCGTTCCCAAGATACCGCACTGGCACGCAAGACTAATGCCAGTTACTTACGGGACAGGACACTAGGTTCTAGCTACGATTTGGCCACGTTGACGGACCAAGGGGGTTAGCTCTAGTGAGCTAACCCCCTTGATTTCACTGGTAGGCCCTGAGTGACTCGAACACTCGACCCCACTCATCCGTCGCCGGCTTCAAACCGAGTTTTTCAACGGAATAGAGGAATAGACCCCGTTGCGGGTCAGAAGAACTTGATATGCGCGCTCGTCCCTAGGAAGTAGTTGTTGTCCACACCGTTGTAAGGGCGCGACCACTGCGCGTCGAAAGCCAGGCGGAACCACGGCGTGACGGCCCAGTTGTAAAAGGTCTCAACCCCCTCGTTCGGCTTGATGCTCGAGCCGATGCCGGGCAGCGCATTTCGGAACACGTTGCTCAACCGGTACGAGTAGTAGGCCACACCCCAGCGGTCGCGCCCGCGGCCGTCCATGAGGTTGTTGCCTGCCAACCCGATGAAGCCATGGCCCTGGAAGGCATTCGGGTTGCCATCCGAATATCCAAGCTGGCCGAACAGCCCCCAACCCACCTTCGGGTCCTGCGGATCCTGGACCAGGAACTGCTCGAACGAGTACTGGACGTACCAGCGATCGGTCTTGAACCGGGGCGGCTGGCCGATACCCGGCGGCAGCGAGCTCAGGTCCACGCCATCCAGCGTGCTGTAGACCAGGCGCAGGTTTTGGAAGCCGTTCAGACCGGCAATGGTGACCGGAAAGGTGGCCGTGCCGCTGTAGGTCACGCCTTCGGAGAACAGGTCGCTGATGATGTCCCGGTCCTGCGCGTCGCGCGGGTCGTAGATGAAGAGCCCGAAGCTGCCGAGGTCGTTTCGCGTGTTGAGCGACACGCCGTAGATGTACGGCGGCGTGATGTTGGTCAATGGTGCGGCGACCGCCAGGTTCCAGAAGGTGTCGATGCCGCCGCCGCCGACGAGTGGCCGGCGCGCTGCAACGTCGAACATGTTGAACAGGCCGGCGGTCAGCGTCGTCGTCGCGCTGAAGGCCTGCGTGAACAGCAGCGAGAACATGCTCGACTTCCGCGACGGATAGGCCAGCGCGGTGTTGATCGGAATGATGTTCAGGCCTGGTGCCGCCTGGTTGACGTCGTTGCCGTAGTTGTATTTGATGTGGCTGCTGATGAAGAAGCCTGGCCAGGTGCCCAGCTTCTGCCCGTCGAGCCGGATACGAAGGTCGGCCTTGCCGCCGTTGGCATAGTCGCTGCCGCCGGTCTCCAG
>Ga0068863_100006151_pt1 | contig 11772 bp, 10 predicted proteins | sample KBSSwiS62_FD_66596 | JGI IMG/M metagenome (GOLD analysis project Ga0068863, IMG submission 66596) | Switchgrass rhizosphere microbial communities from Kellogg Biological Station, Michigan, USA - KBS Switchgrass S6-2 | ecosystem: Host-associated > Plants > Roots > Rhizosphere > Soil ...
CGAGCTGATCGAAGCCCATTATCTGTTCGGCCTGCCGGCGGACCGGATCGACATCCTCATCCACCCGCAATCGGTGGTCCATTCGCTGGTTGAGTTCGTCGACGGGTCGGTGCTCGCCCAGCTCGGCAGCCCAGACATGCGGATCCCGATCGCTTATGCGCTCGCCTGGCCCGAGCGGATCGCGACCCCGGCGCAGCGGCTCGACCTCGCAACTGTTGCCAGGCTCGAGTTCGAAGCGCCTGACTTCAGCCGCTTTCCAGCGCTTGGCCTGGCGCGCGAGGCGCTCCTTGCCGGCGGCTCGGCGCCGATCGTCCTCAATGCCGCCAACGAGGCCGCGGTGGCCCGCTTCCTCGCCAGCGAGATCGGCTTTACCGACATTGCCCGGATCGTCGGGCAGTCGCTTGCGGAGCACGACTTCGCCGCTCCGCGTTCGATCGTCGAGGTGCTCGAAATCGATCGTTTGACCCGGCAGCGCGTGGCCGCTGCGCTGCAGGCCGCCTGAGATGCCGATCGCCCACCCGCCGCTGTGGATGGTCTTGCTGGCGTTCGTCTGCGCGCTCGGCCCGCTGGTCTTCTTCCATGAGCTCGGCCACTATCTCGTGGCGCGGCTGTTCAAGGTCCCGGCGGAAATCTTCTCGATCGGCTTCGGTCGCGAACTGTTCGGCTGGACCGACAGGCAAGGGACGCGCTGGAAGGTCGCCTGGCTGCCGCTTGGTGGCTACGTCAAGTTCGTCGGCGACATGGGACCGGCGAGCACTCCGGCCGACGCGGACAGCATTCCCGAAGAGCTTCGCGACCGCGCCTTCCAGTTCCGGCCGGTGTGGCAGCGGTTCCTGATCGTCCTGGCCGGCCCGATGGCCAATTTCGTCCTGGCGATCGCCATCCTCACCTGTTTCTTCGCGTTCGTCGGGACGCCGCTGTCCAATGCGGTGGGCAGCGTGAAGCCCGGCGGTCCGGCCGAGCTGGCCGGAATTCATGCCGGGGACCGGATCCTCTCGATCGCCGACCGCTCGACGCCGACTTTCGCCGACATTTTCAATGTCGTCGGGGTCCGGCCGAACGAGACGGTTCCGCTCGAGTTCGAGCGCGGCGGACGGCGCTTCCAGGTCGAGGTCAAGCTCGGCTCGACTGATATGGTCGATCCGACCGGCCAGCATGTTCGTCGCGGCCTGCTCGGGACCGTTGCCTCGACCGAGGTCGAGGGCCCGGTCGGAATCGTCAAAGCCGTTCCGATGGCGGTCGAGGCGACCGGGCGGCTGACCCGGGCGATTTTCGACGGCATCGTCCAGCTCGTCCGCGGAGCCATTTCTCCGAAGGTGATCGGGGGTCCGATCAAGATTGCCAAGATTGCCGGCGCCAACGCGCAATTCGGACCGCTGGCCTTCGTCGAATTGATGGCGCTGCTCTCAATTAATCTCGGATTCATCAACCTGTTGCCAGTCCCGTTGCTGGATGGAGGCCATCTCTTCTTTTATGCCGTGGAGGCGGTCCGGCGCCGCCCGCTCAGCGCGCAGGCGCTCGATTGGGCTTTCCGGGGCGGCCTCGCGCTCATCCTCGCGTTGCTGGTCTTCGCGACCTTCAACGACCTCGGCCTGTGGAACCAGCTAGAACGCTTGATTGGCTAGGAGGCTTGGGGCAGGGGCGGTGTACGGCGTGGCTGAGGGGCGGCCGAATCTCAAGTACAAGGCGGGGATGCGTGATTTCAAAGACGAACGGCTTCAATCGGCGTGCAGGCGCCGCTCTCCTGGTCGGAACGATGCTCGGGGGCTGGACCGCGCCCGCGCTCGCCCAGCAGGCGGCCGCTCAACCCGCTGAGCCCGCCGCGCAGCCGACGCCGGCCGCGGTGGAGCCGGCGGCTCCGGCCGCGCGCACGATCCGCTCGATCGCGGTGCGCGGCAACCAGCGGCTCGAGCCGGAGACGATCCGCTCCTATGCCAATCTCGCCCCGGGCCAGACCTACACCGCCGGGACGCTCGACCAGGCGCTGAAGGATCTCTACGCGACCCAGCTGTTCGCCGACGTGACGATCACCGGCGCGGGCACCGGCGACCTCGTCATCCAGGTCCGCGAGAATCCGGTCATCAACCGCATCATTCTCGAGGGGAACAAGCGGCTCAAGGACGACAAGATCCTGCCGGAGATCAAGCTTGCCCCGCGTCAAATCTTCACCCGCTCGTCGGTCCGCTCGGACGTCGAACGAATTCTCGAACTGTATCGCCGGCAGGGCCGCTTCGCGGCGCGGGTCGAGCCCAAGATCGTCCAGCTCGACCAGAACCGCGTCGATGTGGTGTTCGAGGTTTATGAGGGCGATCTTGCCAAGATCCGCCGCATCAACATCATCGGCAACAAAGAGTTCAAGGACGACCGCCTGCGCAAGGAGATGTATTCGCGCCAGGCGGGCGGGCTGCTGAGCTTCTTCAAGTCCAACGACACCTACGATCCCGATCGCCTGGCCGCCGACCAGCAGAAGCTGCGCGCTTACTATCTGACCCAGGGCTATGCCGACTTCCGCGTGGTTTCGGCGCTGGCCGAGCTGACCCCGGACCGCAAGGACTTCGTGATCACCTATGTGATCGAGGAGGGCCCGCGCTACAAGTTCGGGACGATCGAGGCCGACAGCGCGCTGCGCGACTTCCCGTCCGCGAAGGTCAAGTCGCTGGTCACGCTGAAGCCCCACACCTGGTTCAACGCCAAGGCGGTCGAGGATGCGGTGACCAAGCTGAACGAGGAGGCGGGCAACCTCGGCTACGCCTTCGCCGATATCAGCCCGGCCTACGACCGCGACGCCGACAAGCACGAGATGAACCTCACCTTCAAGGTCGGGGAAACGCCGCGCGTCTATGTCGAGCGGATCGACATCACCGGCAACACGGTGACCCGCGACAAGGTCATTCGCCGCGAGTTCCGGGTCAACGAGGGCGACGCCTTCAACGCGATCAAGGTCAAGCGCAGCCAGGACCGCATCCAGAGCCTCGGCTTCTTCCAGGACAAGCTCGAGATCAAGCAGAGCGAAGGCTCGGCGCCCGACCGCGTCGTGCTCGGCGTCAACGTCGAGGAGAAAGCGACCGGACAGCTCGCTTTGTCCGGCGGCTATTCGAGCCTCGAGAAGTTCGTCGTCCAGCTTGCGGTCAGCCAAAACAATTTCATGGGCAAGGGGCAGGAGCTCAACGCCTCGGTCAATTGGTCGCGCTATGCCAAGTCGGTCGAGCTCGGCTTCGTCGAGCCTTATTTCCTCGACAAGTCGATCCTGCTCGGCGGGTCCATCTACCGCCGCGACTACCGCAGCTTCAATTTCGACACGAACGGCAACCGCAACACGACCTATTCGCAGACCAGCACCGGCGGCGGCTTGAGGCTCGGCTTCCCGATCACCGAATTCACCAGCTTCGCCACCCGCTACAGCCTGGTCCAGGACAAGATCAGTCTCGACAAGAGCAGCTTCTACACCGACCCCGACGGAGCCGGGCCGCTAGAAGCCGAATGCGATCCGCTCAAGGCGGGACGCTATCTGTGCGACGAGATCGGCACCCGGATCACCTCGCTGCTCGGCTATTCTCTGGTCTACGACAACACCGACGGAATCCGTCCGACCCGCGGCCAGCGCCTCATCCTGTCGCAGGATTTCGCCGGCCTCGGCGGCGACGTCCGCTACGTCCGCTCGCGCCTCGACGCCACCAAATATCGCGGCTTCGGCGGCGGCTGGGTCGCCTCCGCCCACGCCGAGGGCGGCTACATCCAGGCCCTCCAGAAATCGCCTGGCCCGGGCCGCGACGCGATCCGCCTGACCGACCGCTTCTTCGGCCCGCAGCTGCGCGGCTTCGACATCCGCGGCATCGGCCCGAGGATCCAGCGCGTCAGCTACGACCTCGACGGCAACCTCGACTTCACCAACGCGCGCATCACCGACGCGGTCGGCGGCCGGGCCTATTACATGGGCCGCCTCGAGCTCGAGTTCCCGGTCACTTCGGGCCTCAAGAGCGTCGGGCTGCGCCCCTCGGCCTTCCTCGACGTCGGCTCGCTGTGGATGATCAAGCAACCGATCCTGACCGACATCGGCATCGTCTGCACGCCGAACGAGGGCGTTGCCGGCGGCCAGCTGACGCAGGCTCCGGGCACCCACTGCCCCGGCGAAGGCGCCGCCGGGACCCTGTCGGGCGACGATTATGTCCGCAGCCCCGGAATCAAGGAGTTCTTCCGCGGCAATTCGCCGAAGCCGCGCGTGTCGATCGGCATCGGCGTCAACTGGACGTCGCCGTTCGGCCCGCTTCGCATCGACCTCGCCAAGGCTCTGCTTAAGCAGAAGGGCGACGACACCAAATTGTTCAGCTTCAATGTAGGGACCCAATTCTAATGCTTAAGATTGCCATTTCGGCCGTGCTCGCCGCGGCCACGCTCGTGCCCTCAGCGGCGCTTGCCCAAAACGTTCCGCCAGCCATCATCGCCGTCGTCGACCTCGAGCGGGTCCAGGCCGAGTGCACCGCGTGCAAGAGCGCCCGGGCGGCGCTGCAGACGCAGGCCAACGCGATCAAGGCCCGCGAGACGGCCCTCACCACCCCGCTGCAGACCGAGGGCAAGGCGATCCAGGCGGCGATCGACGCGCTCAAGGGTGCCGAACCGGACGCCGCGCTCCAGGCCCGGGTCAAGGCGTTCGAGACCAAGCGCCAGCAGGGCGCGCAGGAGCTCGCCAACCGCGGCCAGGCCTTCCAGCGCAACCAGGCCTATGTCGCCCAGCAGATCCAGACCAAGCTCGGCCCGATCTACCAGCAGGTCATGACCCGCCGCGGCGCCAACGTCATGGTCGAGATCGGCACCACGCTCGCCTCGGGCCAGTCGCTCGACGTGACCAACGACGTGCTCGCCGCGCTCAACACGGCCCTGCCGACCGTTGCCACGACCGCGCCCGCGGCGCCGGCGCAGCAGCAGCCCCAGGGCCGCTAAGCCCCGTGACCGACACCGCCGGCAGCGCCGCCGTCGGCCCGCTCGACATCAAGCGGGTGATGGCGGCGCTGCCGCATCGCTATCCGATGCTGCTCGTCGACCGGGTCGAGAGCCTCGATCCGGACAAAGGCATCGTCGCGATCAAGGCGGTGTCGATGAACGAGCAATTCTTCCAGGGCCATTTCCCGGGACGGCCGATCATGCCGGGCGTGCTCCAGGTCGAGGCGCTGGCGCAGGCGGCGGGCGTCCTTGCGGTCGAGAGCCTCGGCCTCGCCGGCTCGGGCAAGCTGGTCTACTTCATGTCGATCGACGGGGTGAAGTTCCGCAAGCCGGTCGAGCCGGGCGTGCTGCTGCGGCTCGAGGTCGAGTTCGTCCAGAAGCGGTCGCGGGTGTGCAAGTTCGCCGGTCGCGCGCTGCTCGACGGCGAAATCGCCACCGAATGCGAGTTCACGGCGATGATCGCCGATCCGCCAGCCTGATTCCGGCGAACAGCCCGCGCCCCTCGGTGCGATAGCTGAACACATCCTGGTAGCGCTGGTCGAGCAGGTTCGAGCCGCGCGCGAACAGCTCGATTCCGGGGCGCACGGCATAGGCGATGCGCGCATCGGCCAGCCAATAGGAACCGAGCGCGATCCGGTCGAACGGGAAGGTGTCCCGATTGTCGATATGGCGGCCGACGTAGGCGAGCGACGCGCCGTAGGTGACCGGGCCGGACACGCCGTCGAGCGCGACAGCTCCGCTGTGCTTCGGCCGCCGCACCTCGGTCCGCTGGGTGCCGCTGACCGCGTCGAGCTGGGTGGCCTTCAAATAAGCGTAGTTGGCCGAGAGCCGCAGTTCGTCCCTGATCCTCCATCCCGCCGTCGCTTCGATCCCCGAACGCCGGCTGGTGCTGTCGGCGTTGAGCGCGCTGGTGAAGCTCGCATTGTTGACGATCTCGTCGTGGAGGCGCTGGCGATAGCCGGTCAATGACGCTTCGACCGGTCCGCGGCGATAGCGCAGCGACAGCTCGAATCCGCGCGAGCTTTCCGGCTTGAGGTCGGGATTGCCGACGTAGAGTCCGGGGAAGAAGCCGTAGAGGTCGAAGAAGGTCGGTTGCGCAATGCCCTCGGCATAGGCGCCGGCGAGCGAGAATCCGCCGCCCAGCTTGCCGAGCAGGGACGCGCGCAGGCTGGTCGCATCCTTGAACCGGTTGAACCGATCGCGGCGCACGGCGACATCGCCGGTGATCGCGCCCGCATCGCCGCGCCATTCCGCGGTCAGCGACTCATGGCGCCGGCTGCGGTCCTGCTCGGTGAAGCCGCCGAACGCCGTGTCGCGGGCGTGAAAGGTCTCGCGTTCGGTTTCTGCAGCGATGATCAGGCGATGAGTCAGCGCGCCCGTGGCAAGGCGGCGCTCCAGCTGGGCGGCAAGGATGCGCCTGGCGCCTCGGGTGCGGTTCTGCTGAACAGCGTCGAGATAGTTCTTGTTCGACGAGCCAAGCAGCGCCCCCGAGACTTGGCCGCGCCACGGCGAACTGTCACTGCCGACGCTCGCCCACAGCCTGCCGGCGGTGAGCCGGTTGCGGCTGCTGTCGAGCGTGTCGGTGTGGGCGCCGGTGAACAGATCGAAGCCGTCGAACCGGGTGCGGCCGCTCAGCGCCAGAGCCGCGGCGCCGAGCTCGACGTCGGGCGCCGGCCGCCAGGTGCCGCGCAGCCGGCCGGAAAGGTTGCGATAACCGTCCTTGTCGCCCGGGCCAGCGACGCTGTTGATCCCGGAGGCGCGCTGGAAGCCGACCGCGCCGGCGATTCCGGCCTGACCGGCGGTCAGCGCGCCGGATGCGCTCGCCCGGACCAGCCCGAACGAGCCGGCTTCGGCGCTGGCGCGCCCGCCGGGCACGTCGTCAATGCCGTTGACGGTGATCACGCCGCCGATCGCCTCCGAGCCCCACAGCGCCGACTGCGGTCCGCGCACCACCTCGATGCGCGAGGCGAGGTCGGCGTTGAGAATCTCGAACCGCGGCGTGTCGCCCGACGCGGGATCGTCGATCTTGATGCCGTCGACGAACAGCAGGGTGTGATTGGCTTCGGCGCCGCGGATCCGGACTTCGGTCAGCGAGCCGCCGGGCCCCGAGGTCGCCACCGCCGCCGACGGCGTCAGCCGGAGCAGGGCGCTGATCGCGGGCTCGTCGAGGCGCTCGATGCGCGCCTGGTCGATGATGGTGACGCTGGCCGGCGTTCGGGATTCGCTCTCCGGGGCGCGCGAGGCGGTAATGACGATCTGGTCGGTGTCGATCGGTGTAACGGGCATGGCATCCTCCTGTTGACGAACACAGTCGTCACAGAGGGATGACCGCCCTTGCGGACGGCCGGGCCCACGCCCCCGCAGCTGGTCCCGGCCGGGGAAACGGACGACGGACCAAGGCAGGTTCCTGACTTTGCCAGTCGGGACTGGCGTTCACAGTTGCGGGCACAGCGCCGGATTTCCGCCGGCTTCCCTTTGAACCGCCCCCGCCGGATCGAAATCCGTGGGCGGCACCCTGGTCGGCGCCTTGGCTAGGCCAGCGGGCGACGGGCTGTCAAATCGGCCGCGCCCGGGTTATGCAGCCGCGCATGAACGCCCGCATCCTCGCCTTGCTCGCCGCGATTCTCACCGCCGCCGCGCTGCGCCTGATCCCGCATCCGCCCAATTTCACGCCGATCGGCGCCATGGCGCTGTTCAGCGGCGCCTATCTCGGCCGCAAGGGACTGGCCTTCGTCGCCCCGCTCGCAGCAATGCTGTTGAGCGACGCAATCCTCGGTTTCCACTCGGGAATGCCGTTCGTCTACGCGAGCGTCGCCCTGATTGTCCTTATCGGCTCCCTCGTCGCCAGCAGGATCACGGCCATGACGGTGGTTGGAGCCGCCCTGGCGAGCTCGGTGCTGTTTTTCATCGTCACCAATTTCGGAACCTGGCTGGTCAGCGGAATGTACCCGCTGACCGGTGCCGGCCTCGCCGCCTGCTACATCGCCGCCATTCCCTTTTTCCAGAACACCGCGGTCGGCGACCTGTTCTATTGCGCCGTGCTGTTCGGCGGCTTCGCCCTGCTCGAGCGGGCAGTGCCGAGGCTCCGCCCGCAGGCCGCCTGACCGGCGCTTGGTTGCAACTTCGCCGCCCGGCCTGTAAAGGCGCGCGCTCAACCTTCGGCAGCTGGTCGGAAACCAGCGGCTAACCCGAGGAAAACAAAGATGAAGTCCGGTATCCACCCCGATTACCACATGATCACCGTCGAAATGACCGACGGGACCAAGTTCCAGACCCGCTCGACCTGGGGCAAGGAGGGGGACACGCTCCACCTCGATATCGACCCCAGCGTTCACCCGGCGTGGACCGGCGGCAACCAGAAGCTGCTCGACACCGGCGGCCAGGTCGCGCGCTTCAACAAGCGCTTCGGCGGCCTCTCTCTCGGCAAGAAATAACCGGACTTGATCCGCGAAGCGCCGCGGATCGAGACCGAACGGCTGATCCTGCGCGAGTTCCGCGCGGGCGACCTCGACCCCTATGCGGCGACGCTCGCCGACGAGGAGGTCATGCGCCACATGGGCGGGAAGCCGATGATCCGCGAGGACAGCTGGCGGCGGCTGATGTCCGGGGTCGGCATGTGGGCGATGCTCGGCATGGGTCCGTGGGCGGTCGAGCGGAAGTCGGACGGCGCGATGGTCGGCCATTGCGGCTTCTTCCAGTTCCATCGCGACATGGTCCCGCCGATCCTCGGCGAGCCCGAGATGGGCTGGATCTTCGACCGCTCGGTGCACGGGCAGGGCATCGCCCATGAGGCGTGCCAGGCGGCCCTCAGCTGGGCCGAGCGCGAGCTCCAGGCCGACAGCTATCCGGCGATCATCGACCTCGACAATTTTGCCTCGATCAAGCTGGCCGAGCGCCTCGGCTTCGTCCGTCAGCCCGACGCGACGTACCGCGGGGAGGCGATGGCCTTCTACCGGCGCCCCGGCCGGAGCTGATCACCAGCCACCGCCGCCGCCGCCGCCGCCACCACCGCCCGAGAAGCCGCCGCCGCCCGATCCGCTGCTGCTCCCGGGCGCGGTCGAGGCCGAGCTGATCGTGCTCGCGAGCGAGGATCCGACGCCGTTCACGAAGCTGGTCGGATTGTCCCACGGATTGCCGCTGCCGGCGTACCAGTAGAAGCCCTGCCGGCCGCCGGGCGCCGCGGCCGCGGCGGCGAGGACTCCGGCGAACCGGTTCGCCCAGCGGTTCTCGACGCCGAGCGCGATGGCGTAGGGCAGATATTTCTCGAAAATCTCGGGGGTGTCCTCGGGCGCGGTCATGCGGTCGAGCCGCTCGCGCTCGGTGATCGAGAGATATTGTTTGAAGCCGGCGACCTTGTCGAGGACCGCGCGCCCCTCGGTGGTCGGAGCGGAGATCCACCAGAAGCAGGACAGGACCAGCGGCAGGCCCAGGGCCGGGATGGCCAGCGGCAGCGCGAGGCCGCTGTTCAGGGCCTCGATGACCAGTGGTGCGCCCAGCGTGACGGCGACCGCCAGGGCGGCAAAGGCGATGCCCGCCAGCAGGCATTTGCCGACGGCCGAGGAGCCGTGAATGGCGAACGACAGCAAGGCGGCGACGGCGAGGGCGCCGAGGGTGGCGACGATCTGCCAGGTCGACGCTTCGTCGGTGGCCGCCACGACCGCGGCGGCGGTGGCCCATAGAGCGGCGATGAAGAAGAAAACTCCGGCAATCGCCCAGCCATAGTTGCGCTTGAACATCTTGCCTTCGTACTGATTCTTCAGAACTTCAGACAAACCGTTCTTGGCAGCAGCAAATTTCGTGTGATTCTTCTGCTCCATCATGATCGATTCGCCGGTCTGGGCGAGCTCGCGCAGGGCCGCTTCCTCCTCGGCCGGAAGGGGAGTGTCGCTGGGCAGCCGGTCGAGCCGGGTCTTGTCGCGCGAGAGCCAGCCGCCGTCCTGTTCGACCAGCTTGATGTGGCCGCGCACGCCCATGTCGACCAGCGCCGCGGCGAAGGTCCGGTTGTCGGCGTTGAGCTTGGTCACATAGCGCATTCCGGCCGGCGACAGCTCGTCGGGCGGCGCGAACAGCGGCACGACCGTGCCGGGGCGCGGGTCGCGCCCGGCGCGCTGCCAGGCATAATAGAAATAGCCGATCAGGCCGAGCAGCCCGACTCCGCCGACCAGCGGCGGGCCGTAATCGGCGAGCCAATAGCGGCTCGGGTCGGGCTCGATCACGATCCCCTTGGGAAACGCCGCGGCGACGGTCAGGCCTTCGTTCGGGCCGAGCGGCGCGGTCGTCTGCCAGACGATTTCGCCCGGCTTCTCCGCGACGACCCTGGCGTTCGACCCGGTCGCGCCATAGGCGCCGGTGTAGGCCGAGCGCTGGCCGAACGGGACCGCGGCGGGCAGGCGGAGCTTCACTTCGGCGAGGTCGATCGGGAACGGCCAGCCGGTCCCTGTCGCGCCCCAGTAGATTTCGTCGAAGTCCTTGAAGAAGCCGAGCTCGCGCGTCGCCCGGTAGCGGATCACGTAGCGATGGTCGCCGACCGCGACCAGGCTGTCGGGGTCGCCGAGCTTGATCCGGATTCCGCCGCTGACCGGCTCGGTCGAAGCCTGGACCGGCGCCCCGTCGAGGGTCGCGCCTGTGAAGGTCAGCTGGACTCGGGTCTGGCCGCCGAGCCGGTTGCGGTAGCGGGTCGGGAAATCGCGGAAAATGCCATGGTTGATCCGGTCGTGCTCGGCGCGGACGTCGATCGTCTCGGTAACCTCGACCGACGAGTCCTTCTGGACCTGCACCTCGCTCCAGAAGTGCGTGATGCGCTCCTCGGCCCGAGCCGCGGCCGGAGCGGCGATCAGCAGGAGGGCGACAAGCGCCCGCCGGAGACGGCGCATGGTCAGGCCGCCGGGCGCGCGAAGTCGATCTTGGGCGCCGTCTGGATGGTCTGGTCGTCGTCCTGGTAAAATGGCTCCTCGGTGAACCCCATGGGCCGCGCGATCAGTACCGGCGGGAAGCTCTGGATGTTGGTGTTCAAGTCGCGGACGGTCGCATTGTAATAGCGCCGCGCGCCCTGCAGCTCGCCCTCGATGTTGGCGAGCTGGTCCTGGAGCTGCAGGAAATTGGTGTTGGCCTTAAGCTCGGGATAGGCCTCGGCGACGGCGAACAGCTTGCCGAGCAGCCCGGTCATGTGCGCGTCGGCCTGCGCGGTCGCTTGGACGCTGCCCGCGGTCAGCGCCGCCGAGCGGTTGGCGCTGACCTCCTCGAACACCTCGCGCTCATGGGTGGCGTAGCCTTTGACGATCTCCACCAGGTTCGGGATCAAGTCGGCGCGGCGGCGAAGCTGGACGGTGATGCCGCTGAAGCCCTCCTTGACCAGCGCGCGCAGGCGCACCAGCCGGTTGTAGACCGCGACTCCGTAGAGCAGCAGCAGTACGATGACTGCAACGATAACCCAGCCGAACATGCCCATGTGGCCCCCCATTCCTCCCGGGCGGCCAGCATAAGGCGGATTACGGCGGTTCGCTAGAAGGCGGCGATTCCGGTGATCGCCCGGCCCATGATCAGCGCATGGACGTCGTGGGTGCCCTCGTAGGTGTTGACCGTCTCGAGGTTCGCTGCGTGGCGCATCACCTGGAATTCGGCGCTGATCCCGTTGCCGCCATGCATGTCGCGCGCGATCCGCGCGATGTCGAGCGCCTTGCCGCAATTGTTGCGCTTGATCAGGCTGATCGTCTCGGGGATCAGCTCGCCCGCTTCGAGCCGGCGGCCGACGCGCAGCGACGCCTGGAGGCCGAGCGTGATCTCGGTCGCCATGTTGGCGAGCTTCAGCTGGACCAGCTGGTTGGCGGCGAGGGG
>Ga0068863_100006156_pt1 | contig 11768 bp, 10 predicted proteins | sample KBSSwiS62_FD_66596 | JGI IMG/M metagenome (GOLD analysis project Ga0068863, IMG submission 66596) | Switchgrass rhizosphere microbial communities from Kellogg Biological Station, Michigan, USA - KBS Switchgrass S6-2 | ecosystem: Host-associated > Plants > Roots > Rhizosphere > Soil ...
TCGAAGGGCGCGCCGCGATTGTCACTGGCGCCAGCCGCGGCATTGGCCGAGCGATCGCTATCGCCATGGCGGCGGAAGGCGCATCGGTTGCGGTCGTCGCGCGGACCGACCAGATCTGGGATGACCGGCTGCCCGGCACGATCGGGGAGACCGTTGCCGAAATCGAGGCTGCGGGTGGGCGAGCTGTGGCCATCCGCGCCGACCTGGCCAACGGAGCGGACCGTGTCCGCCTGGTCGAGCAAGCGCGGGACGTGCTTGGTCCGATTACGATACTGGTCAACAATGCCGCCTTTACGGTGCCCGGCACACCAGACAAGCCTAAGCTCGCCGATGCCGGTAACAGCATAGAGACGGCTCCGCCCCGCAAAGCCTCATGGCCCTCCGTGGCCAACACCCCGCTCCGCGCCTATAGTCGGCACTTCGATATGCTGTTCGCTGCCTATGAGCTGATGCAATTCGTAATGCCGGACATGAAGCAAGCCGGGCATGGGCACATCATCAACATAACGTCCGGCGCTTCGCGGATGCCCGGAGAAGGGCCCTATCCGAAACGCGCGCCGAAGACGCTGGCCGGTTATGGCGGATCAAAGGCGGCTCTCGAGCATCTGACGCTTACCGCAGCCTATGAAGCGGTCGATTTCCCCCTCGCGGTAAACGCGCTTGCGCCATCTACGGCGATCCCTACTCCAGGCTCATCCTATTATAGCCGCGAGTGGTCTCAATATGACTCGGACAGCAATTTCGCTGAGGCGGTAGTTCGACTCGCTCTCGTCGACCCCGAGCAAGTGAATGGCCGGATCCTGGGTCATTCGGATGTGCTCGATGGCAGTTTTCGACCTTATGAGTTCAAGCTCCTCGATGCCTTTCACAAAAGCAACGCGCCGGTGGCGGGGTAAGGCTGAGCCGTGCGCTGAAAATGGCGGCGATAGCCGCGATGCCAGTGCAGATCGGTACCCCAGGTGGCGGCGGCGAGGGCGAAATGCCCCCTCCGCCGAGCTCGGCCACGCTCGGACAGCTGGGTATTCCCTGGAAAGAGCGCCTCATCCGGGCCCCATCTCCGCGGGGCTCGTTAGGCCGCTCGCTCGCCCTTTTTAGTAGCGCTTAGCTTCTACAGGAGTTGGCCCGAACGCGCGGGGGTGTATTCCCCTTCAGCCAGCAGGATCTGGCCGTTCACGATCACCTTTGACACGCCCCGCGCCTTACGCACGTAACGCCCCCCTCCACCAGGCAGATCGTTGACCCATTCTTCGGGTTCACGGGCTATCGTCTCCGGATCAAAAAGAACCAGATCGGCGAAGCGGCCCACCGCAATTTCTCCGCGATCGGTGAGACCCCAGTCGCGTGCTATGTCCGAAGTCAGCCGCTGCACCGCATGTTCGAGAGACAGTAGCTTTTCGGAGCGAACGAATTTCTCGAAGAGATAGCACGTGTCGCCGGCACCCGAGAATGCCGTGATATGTGCGCCGGCATCCGCGGAGCCGATGTGCACTGCAGGATTCTTGAGCAGTGTTGCCACCGCGTTAACATCGGCGTGGACGAGGCCCGTCAAGGTAAATTCAGTCCTCATCTCATCGGCCAGAACGATGTCAACCAGCGTTTCGCCAAGACGCCGACCTTCGCTCGCGGCTATTTGTTTGAGGCTTTGTCCTACATATTGGGCGTTGCGATCCGAGAAGGTCGTGCGGACGATCAGATTGCGAACTGAAGCTGCTATTTCGTCTGTCTCGGCATTGATAATATCACGGTTGCCGGGGTCGGAGAGCAACGCCGTTTTGCCCTCCACGGATTGATCCATGATCGATCGCCAGAGCGGAGTTTTGCCGAACAACAGGGAGCCTTTGCTGAGGTCGATCGTCATATCGAGCGGACGTACCTGAGTCTGGGCAAAAACTTTGGCGCCCTTGGCCCGCCACATCTCCAATCTCTCCAGCCGCTCCTGCCAACCATTGCCGCGGATGATCAGGAGAGGCGACAATGTGACGCGTGCACCTGTTTCGAGAGACAGCTCTCCGAAAAGGTCATAGGCGTGGATCGCATTCCCGTTCGTGCGGAAGTCAGGAGATACTTCGACCATGCGATCCGCCCGAGCAACCTCCTGCAGAAGCGCTTTGATCTCCCGCCGGTCGGCATAATGACACGGTAGTTCATGCCCGCGATGATCGAGATGATTATAGGTAAAGGACAATCCGAACGCGCCAGCCTCCAGGGCTTCGCGAAGCACGTCCACCATTTTTTGGATCTCTTCGTCGGTTGCCGTGCGTCGCTGTGAAGCCGGGCCCATCACATAGGCGCGGATCACGGCATGACCAACGAAAACGCCGACGTTCGGCCCTAGGCCGGGCCGCAGTTGCGCCAGATATTCGCTAACGCTTTCCCAACCGAACGAAACATTTTCGTGCAAGAGGTCGGCGTCCATGTCCTCGACCGACGTAAACCAACCAATGACCTCTTCATGCGCACCCGGTGCAACGGGGGCGAGACCTACCGAACAGTTGCCCATGATAATCGATGTGACGCCGTGTTCGGGTGTGGGCGTGGCCAGCTTGTCCCAACAGAGCTGTGGATCATAATGTGTGTGCACATCGATGAAGCCTGGAGCGAGTACCATCCCCTCGGCATCGATTTCAACGTTGCCATCGACTGCAACGGTACCGACCGCAGAGATGCGATCGCCCGTGACGGCGACGTCCGCCGGATAAGCCTGCCTGCCGGTCCCGTCCACGACAAGGGCGTTCCGAATGACGATCGAAGGTGAGTCCACGCGCCTACTCCATCGCATGAGGAAGCTCGGAGGCGGATCCATAGGTAGGATCACCGCTCACGGCTAACCTAGAATCATGTGGCCCGCGTCCCGACGTGATAGCCACGTCGCGACGCAGGTAAGATCAATCCGAAGCCGGCAGCGCCTTGGCTTCGCGCAGGCCCATCGGCCGACCACCGATAGCGAGTGCACTCGTTCCGGGCTTCACCGCCAGCAGCTCCAAGCCACTTTCCTCATCGAAGTAGCGCTTGCCGGTCTGAATGACGCCGGCATGGGCGGGGTCCGGAACTACACCTTCGGGCTTCGCCGCATCAGAAGGCAGCAGGGGATGCCCGCCACACAAAACCTGCTCTTCGCGACTGGCCGGGCGCACCACGACGAATTCGGCATTGCATGCCCCGCTCTTCCAGCGGGAACCAGGCTTCAACTGCATTTTGATCTCCGATTGAAATATGTCCCATCCTTGCCTTGGACTGACACATTCGTCAAGTTCCTGTACGGTGGCCGCTGGCGAACGCTGTGTCGGCCATTGGCTCAATCATCATGGCCTCTTCGGACCATGGGGCACATCCGGCGCCTCGCCGAGACCAACGACTATGCAGCCAACGAGACACTCGATATGGTCACATGAGTCAAATGAACTGCCTCCGGAGAACCCGCGACGCTTGATGCCGTCGCCCGAGGAGGCGGGGGGCAAGTTAAAGTAATATGGAATCTCGATGAATAAGCGCAAAGCAGCTAAATCTGAGGAAGCATCGGCTGAAGAGAAGGCCGGGTCTCACCTCTCGCGCTCAACTCCCCTGCACCGTTCTGCGCACGTTCCATTGCGGAAGCGGGCTTTGCGTACGAAGGTGCATATTATCGATACAGCCAAATCCTTATTCCTCAAGCAGGGATATGCCGCGACGACGATCGATGATATCGCAGTTGCCGCTGGAGTATCGCGCGCGTCCTTCTATACCTATTTCTCATCGCGCCGGGAGATAATGATCATCGCAGGTCATGACGCTCGCCACGAGAGTTTGGATCTTATGGAGCAAATACGACGGTTCGACGCGGACGATCTTCCTAAGCAGTTCGAAACTTGGATCCTCCGTTATTTCGATTTCCTGTCAATCCATGGGGGCTATTTACTGACTTGGCAGCAAGCGGCGCTGCAGGACAATGAGTTACGCGTGCTCGGAATGCGTGGTTCAAAATGGGCGACCGATATCCTTGCAGAGTCGTTCAGACTATTGGGAGCGAAGCACTCCGACTCGGACTTGAACGTCCGTAGTCTCGCCATACGAGCTATGCTCGATCGGTTCTGGTATCACTGGCGCATAACCAAGACGCCCCTCAAGCAGAAGCAGGTCCTGCAAAACCTTGCCCAGATGATAATCAGTATGATCCTGAGCGAGGATAACCACCCGGCAGCGCAAGCCCAACCAGCTGCCGGAAAAAAAGGCGTGGTGGGGATCTCAACCGGTCTTTCGGCCGATTAGGTTGATGAGAGATTCGCAGCCACATGGGTTATGGCTCGCGATTCTTGGGGGCGAGCGAAGAAGAGCATAGGCAACATTTCTTCCAAGCCTGTGCACGTCCGGCATCTTGCGACGATGGGCGCGGGCTGGCTAGCCGGGCTGAGGCATCGTTACCGTGTGGCGCCATCCGCAGCGATCCGTTGGCAATTGCCGATGCGGGGCGGTCGGCGATACTCCAGCAGGGCTTCAGGGCAAATAATGCGCCCGCGCGGGACAGTGGAACGGCAGCGAGCGAGAGAGTCTTGCGCCAGTTGCCGGCCGCCGTTTCGTGGCCAAACCCTTGCAGGATCGGCAACTTCCTGCCGCTTGTCGCCAAGGCGGGCTCCCGGCCCGTTTGACATGAGCTCCGGTGGTCACCATGGTGACCACCGGCTGGGAGGGTGAACATTGGAAAAACAAACGCGATCCTTGTTGTCCAGCGGCTGGTTCTTAATCTTTGTTTTATTCTGGGCTGCGCTCCTAGCCTATCTTGATCGCGGCATTGTAGCGGTGCTCATTCCGGATCTCCGTCAGAGCCTCGGCATCAGCGAAGTTCAAGTGAGTCTGATCCAGGGGATTTCCTTTTCGCTATTCTTCGCGCTGGCGGGACTGCCCATCGGATGGCTCGCCGATCACTATAATCGCCGGAACATGCTGATCATCGGCATCGGCGCGTGGAGCATAATGACCATATCCTGTGGATTTGCCCAGACCTTCTGGCAGCTGTTTATTACGCGCGCGGGAGTCGGCATCGGGGAAGCGGTCCTGGCTCCTGCCGCATACTCCATGATCAGCGATCTCTTTATCCCAGCGCGGCGGGGCAAGGCCATGGCGACCATCAGCATGGGCTACTCGATCGGCGGGGCCGGTTCGGCCATCATCGCCGGCTTGGTGATGAACGCCCTCGGGGGTACGAAGGGGATCTCTCTGCCGATCATAGGCTTCATGGAAAGCTGGCGCCTCATATTCGTCATCGCCGGAGCACCGGGCATCGTCGTCATCGCGCTAATGTTGACCCTGCGCGAGCCCGCCCGCGGGTCGTCCGATCAAGCAAAAGGGGCGGCCGACGGATTTCTAAGCTTTCTGGTGCAACATTGGCGTGTGTTCCTGCCCCTGTATCCGGCATTGCTGTGTGCGCCACTCGTCGGGCTTGTGTCGTCAAACTGGGCGGCCGTCATTCTGATCCGGAATTTTGGTTTCACGGCCGGCAATGCCGGGCTGGCCCTGGGGATGGTGCTTCTGATCAGCAATCTCGGCGGATCGTTCGCGGGTGGAGTGATCGGCGATTGGCTCGTTGGCCGAGGCCGCCCCTCCGGACGACTGCCTCTGTTCTATGTGGGAACGCTGCCAGCGATCGCCGGCGGCCTTTGCATCGCCACCGCTCAGTCCTACTCGCTTTTTCTGCTCGGCCAGGCGCTCGTGACAGTGACCGCGCCCGTCCTCTCGGCCGCAGCTTATCCGGCGTTGCACGAAGTGATGCCGGCCCATCTCAGAGGGCGTTCCGTGGCGCTTCATGCGCTCAATATGAACCTGCTCGGAATCGGCGTGGGAACCATGGCCGTGGCCATGTTGACCCAATATGTCTTCCGGGATGAAAGGATGGTGCATCATTCGGTGGCGGTCGTCGTATTGATCGCAGCCGTCGTCGCGCCGATACTGATATTGTTGCAGCGCAGAGGATATGAGGCGCTGCGGATCCGGTTCACGACGAACGTGTCACCCAACTCCCCCGCAACATAACGGCTCCAGCCATGGCATTGCCGCTGGCAGTTACCACTGGCATTATCCACGAGCAGTTCTGCTGAGGAGATTGCGCAGATGGGGTTCACCTTGTCTGAACGGACGCCAAGCGCTCCAAACCGATTTCGAGAACTCTTGCAGAATTGGCTGTTTGATCGTGCAATCGTCTCGCTTTATCGATGCGTATATCTGGAAGACGCATATGAGGAATGGCTCGTCGATTACGACATGTTAGAGCTCTGCGTCAGTCGGCGATTCTCAGCGTCCGAGATCTATTTCAAGGGAGAGTCGGAACGGATCGGTGGGCAGATCGGAGAGCTCATCTACTTGCCGAGGCAGCGGCCGTTCGACTTTTATTGGCGAAGAGGCTATGAGATCAACTTGTGCGTTTACTTTAGGGACGTGCCGCTTGTAAGCCATGATCAGTGTCTCGAGCGCGATATTGCGCGAAACCTGTCGGTCGGATGTCCTGTGGTGCATGGGTTGATGCGGCAGCTCAACAAGGAGATATCTCGCCCGGGCTGGGGCTCGGGCCTCATCATCGAAGGATTGTGCCTCCAACTTGGGGGCACGCTCGCCCGGAACCTCGAAACGCTCCGCCCATGCCGCCATGGAGAGCCTTTGGCGCCGACGACGAAACTGCGTGCGATCATCGACGCGATCGACGGTCGGCGCGGATCGCCGGCACTCGCTGAACTCTCGGAACAGTTCGGATACAGCCGTCGGCACTTCGCCCGGATATTTGCCGAGGCGACCGGAATGACCTACTCGCAATACATATCCACGAAGAGGATTGGACTGGCGAAGAACCTCCTGTCCGAGACGCGGATGCCGATCAAGGAGATTGCTTTTGAACTTGGGTTCGAAGATTCCCACAGTTTTTCAAGAGCATTCCGCGGCGCTGTAGGACGCTGCCCGACCGACTACAGAAGCGATCTCCAACAATCATCGACGGCGCTTCGTCTCATTCGTTAAGCCGAGGCTACCGAAATCGATAATCCGCCGATCCTCCCCAAAGGGTAACGCGATGTTGCCCCGACGAGGGCACCCGCCACGGCGAGGCCGATGTCTCCCTGCGCCACCCTTTGTCACATTCGGCAACCAGTTCTCCGTGGAGGCACCTTCGGCCAATTGCTAACGCTGTGCTGAAATCCGTCGTTGATCGACGAAAGCTGCGGAAGTTCGGAGGGGGAGGCTGGCTGCTCAGGCACAGAGCAGAGAGCGCAGTTCCACGAAGATGGATGCAGCGGCTAGGAGATATGTCGATGTCACGTCAGCTTCATCTGGTCGGCCATGTCTGCACCGGTCCGACCAACCATCACTTCGGAAGCTGGCGCCATCCTGAAAGTGACGCTCACCAAGTCCTGGACGCGGAGAGGTATGAGGAAATCGCCCGCCTGTATGAAAAAGGACTTTTCGATGGTATGTTCATCGTCGACACGCAATTCCTGACGGACCTGCGCAAAGATCATCCCAGTGAAGTTGCCCATTTGGGTGGGCAGATCCAAATGCTGGATCCGATGCTCGTGCTCGCGATCGTCGCTCGTGTCACGAAGCATCTTGGTCTGGCGGCCACAATCAGCACGACGCTGAACGATGCGTACCGAATTGCGCGTAGTTTGGCGACGCTCGACCATCTGAGCAATGGTAGGGCAGGGTGGAACATTGTCACATCCGCCTTTGATCAAGAGGCGCAAAATTATGGATATGACAGTCTGCCCCCTCGTAATGAACGTTACGATCGCGCCGACGAGACCGTCGAGGCATGTTTGCAGCTTTGGAATAGCTGGAAGCCAGGCGCTCTACGCTTTGACCGGCAGGCAGGCGTTTTCGCCGACCCTAACCAGATAGATTATATCGAATATGAAGGAACTCACGTTCGAACACGGGGATGTTTGACAACGCCGCACAGCCCGCAAGGCCGTCCGGTGTTGATGCAAGCGGGGGGATCAGAGCGAGGGCTTGCGTTCGCCTCGCGCTGGGCGGATTGCGTTTTCACGCTCCAGCAGGAGCAGTCGAGGATGCAATCCTTCTATCAGCGATTGAAAGATCAAGTCGCCAGCGCCGGCCGATCTTCGGACGACTGCGTCATACTCCCGGCGATCGAAGTTATCGTGGCCGACAGTGAGACCGAAGCCAAGGAGCACGCCGACTATCTGGACAGTCTCGCGACGGCCGAGATGGGCCTTACAATCCTGGCCGCGATCATGAACCGAGATCTCTCCGGTGTTCCGTTGGACACGCCGCTCGATCAAGTAGACGTTGGGCCGAAGGGGCCAAGCGGCATCGGCGCCTATGAAAATCTGGTCGGCAAGTTCGCCAAATCCGGTCCCATGCCTAGCCTGGAAGAGGCCGCGCTCCTTGGAGCGAGGACCTGGTGGTCTCCACGGCTCGTCGGCTCAGCAAAGCAAGTAGCCGATCATCTGCAGGAACTATTCGAGACAAAATGCTGCGACGGATTCGTCATCACGCAGGCGTTAAGTCCTGGCGGGATCGCCAAATTCGTAGACCTGGTGGTACCGGAACTGCAGGCGAGGGGAATATACCGCAAGGAATATACCGGAAAAACCTTTCGAGAGAACTTGAGAAGCGGAAATTAGTTCATGCCGTGAAATCGTAGATGTCAACATAATATGGGAAATTTAGTCACGGGAGAGGAAATAATGCTCAGCAACATGCACATCATGCGCCGCCGATCCTTGCCACTGATCGCAGCATCACTGGCTTGCACGGCGATGAGTTCGGCACAAGCCCAGGTCGCACCGGAGACAGCGACCGAACCAGAGGCGTCTACCGTGGATCGGGATGACTCCGTAATCGTAGTTACAGCTGAGCGGCGCACGGAACGAGTGTTGGACGTACCCGCGTCCATTACTGCCATGAGCTCGCAACGACTGCAGAGCGCAGGGATTACTCGGATCCAGGAAATTAGCCAGGTTACGCCCGGCTTGTCGTTCCCGCTGACGGGCGTTGCCACGCAGCCGACGATCCGCGGAGTAGGAACCACAAACGCATCGGCGGGCGATAGCCCCAACGTCGCCACCTACATCGATGACGTATATCAAACTACGCAATATGGCGGACTGTACGAGCTTAATACGATCGAAAGAATTGAGGTTCTCAAAGGGCCTCAGGGGTCGTTGTACGGCCGGAACGCGACGGGCGGCGCGATTATCATTCATACCTATGATCCAAAACCTGGTTTGACCGGGAAAGCGAGCGCGCGTTACGGTTCATTCAATGATCGTGCTGGGAAACTGTATCTTTCCGGGGGAACCGAATCGATCTCGGCAAATATTGCGGCCGCGTACGCAGAAGATGACGGATATATAAAAGACATATATCGCCACGAGCGGACTGGGCGCTCGATGACCGGCGCGGTAAGAGGCAAATTACTCTTTAGACCGGGGCCAGGCACAAAGATACTCCTCGGCGCTGACTACTCGAAAGTATCTGATACCCGTTCGTTATCATATTATTTTTTCAACAATACATGTGCGGCATGTACGAGAAATCCAGCATTTCCTGTCGCTAATCGTCCGAATACCACGGCCTTGAGCTTCGAACCGATAAATAGGGTAAGGAAAGCAGGGGTTCATCTGGAGGTCGAACAGAGCATAGGGGCGGCGCTCGTCAAGTCTGTTACAGCATATCAAAATGTCAGGTTTAGAAACTTGACCGATTCTGACGCAACACCCGCCAACGAAAATAGAACCGTGCAGAGCGTAGACGATATCAGCTATACGGAAGAGTTGACAATATCGTCTAACGGTCCAGGAATTGGGTGGCTAGGCGGTCTATTTCTCCTCAGTCAGAAAAGTAACCAAAAGGACCTTGTTGTTAATGGCGTTGCATTCTTTCAGCCCATCATCAAGGCGCACGCGCTGGGAGTGTTTGGCGATGTGACGATCCCATTTACAGACAGGCTCAAATTGGTAGCCGGCGCGCGGTTCAGCTATGAGAAGAAAGATATCGTTAATGTCCCGGCCACGGGTAGCATCTTCAGGGATTCGAAAAGCTGGAAAAAAGTAACGCCTAGGGCGTCGGTGCTTTACCAGTTATCTGACGTGACTAACATTTACGCAACTGTAAGCACCGGTTTTAAAAGTGGTACATTTAGTTCCGGGGCGGCCGGGCCGCCTGTCAATCCGGAGAATATCGTTTCTTATGAGGCGGGAATCAAAATGCAGAGAGGGAGCACGCTCCTCTCGCTATCGGCTTACCATTTCAATTATCGAAACATTCAAATCTCGTCTTGCGGCGGCAACGGCCCGTTTTGCCTGAGCGTTCTTCAAAATGCTGGTACTGCAGCTGCCACGGGTCTCGAAGGAGAGGCTGATTTCGAGGTCGTCCGCAATCTGAAATTGAATCTCGGTGCATCATATGTGCACGCGCGCTACAAGAAATTCCCCCGCGCATTGGCGCTGCTTCCTAATCCCACTGGTGCTGGAAATCTGCAGACGTCGATCGACGCGGCTGGCCATAAAATGGTTCGCCAGCCGGATTTCAGCGCGAACGTCGGCGCGACTTACAAGCATGAGTTCGCAAGGGGCAGCGTTGAACTATCCGGTAACATATCATTTACCGGCGGGTTTTTCTGGGACGTGGCCAATTCGCTGCACGAGGACCCGAGCGCGATTGCGAACATGCGGGTTGCGTACATCGCCCCCAGCAACAAATTCACGGTGTCACTGTTCGCAAACAATATATTCGATGAGAAATATAATATGATGGTGCTTCCGTCAGGTTTCGGCTCTCGGGCAGTAGCAGGTCGCCCGAGATCCTTCGGTGCAGAAGTCGAAGTCAGGTTTTGAGCGTTGATGAATGGTGCGGAAAGATTGCGGGGTGCGTTCTTTCCGTATCGGCCGATGGGTGACGCGGGTGGTGGCCCGCGTCGCGCTGGGATGAACTGATGCCGTGTAACTGGACAGTCGCGAGCAGGCCCGTCAGCATGGCGGCATGACCGAGACCATCGCGCGCCTGCACATCGCCGCTCGCCGATACCGACCCGCTCATCTGGCGCCGGGTCTATGTGCCCGTCGAGGCAAATCTGAAGATGCTCCACGACGTGATCCAAGGCGCCATGGGCTAGCTCGACTACCATCCCTGGGAGTTCGAGGCGGACGACAGCGTTATGGACTGCCGGACCGCGATTGGGACGACGATAGGCTGTTCTCGGCAAAGAACATCAAGCTCAAGACCCTCCTAGACCGTGGCGTCAGCGAACTCCTTTACACTTACGACATGGGCGACAGCTGGGAGTATTTAGTCACCGTAGAAGCCATCGAGGACGGCGAGCCTGGCACCCTCTATCCGCGGTATGTCGATGGAGAGTGCCGACCTCCTCCCGAGGATGTCGGCGGCACACCAGGCTTCGAGGCATTCCTCGATGCCATCGCCAAGCCCAAGGGCCGCGGCCATAGGGAGGTCGTCCAATGGCACCGCGGCTGCTACGGCAAGGATTTCGACCCGGGAGATCTGGATGAGCTCGCCGCCAAGCTCCGCATAGGCGCCATCGCCAAGCGACGCGCCGCCGGTAAAGCCTCCTTCGCTAAGAGAGGGTCAGCCTGTTGAGGCGGCTGGACCATCAGGCTTACGCAATATCGAAGGGGAGAAGCCCGCATCAACGGAGACATGACTCTCGTATTCGCAGCCTATCAGATCATCAGGCAGACAGCGATGCCCAGCTGATTTAAAATCAGGGCGCCACGCCCGCTATCTCGGTAATCAACCGTCCGAAGCGCGGCTTGCGCAAGCGCCTCGTG
>Ga0068863_100006157_pt1 | contig 11767 bp, 10 predicted proteins | sample KBSSwiS62_FD_66596 | JGI IMG/M metagenome (GOLD analysis project Ga0068863, IMG submission 66596) | Switchgrass rhizosphere microbial communities from Kellogg Biological Station, Michigan, USA - KBS Switchgrass S6-2 | ecosystem: Host-associated > Plants > Roots > Rhizosphere > Soil ...
GCGAGGAAGTCCTCGGTCGTTAGCCACGGGGTGTCCGGGCCGACGAGCAGGGCCAGGTCCTTGGTCATCTCCCCGCTCTCAACGGTTTCGATGCAGATCCGTTCGAGGGTCTCGGCGAATCCGGTGACCTCGGGAGTCGAGTCCAGCGCGCCGCGATGCGCTAGCCCGCGAGTCCACGCGAAGATCGAGGCGATCGGATTCGTCGACGTCGGCTGACCGGCCTGGTGCTGCCGGTAGTGCCGGGTAACCGTGCCGTGCGCGGCCTCGGCCTCGACGGTCTTGCCATCCGGCGTCATGAGCACCGAGGTCATCAACCCGAGCGAGCCGAACCCCTGGGCGACGGTGTCGGACTGCACGTCGCCGTCGTAGTTCTTGCAAGCCCAGACGTATCCGCCGCCCCACTTCAGTGACGCGGCCACCATGTCGTCAATCAGCCGGTGCTCATAGGTGAGGCCGGCAGCTTCGAAGTCGGCCTTGAACTCGGTTTCGAACACCTCGGCGAACAGGTCCTTGAAGCGCCCGTCGTAAGCCTTGAGGATCGTGTTCTTCGTCGACAGATAGACCGGGTAGTGGCGGGCCAGCCCGTAACGCATCGAGGCGCGGGCGAAGTCCCGGATGGAGTCGTCGAGGTTGTACATCGCGAGGGCCACCCCACCGCCCTCGAAGTGGTAGACCTCGAGCTCCATCGGCTCGCCGCCGTCGTCGGGGGTGTAGGTCAGGGTGAGCCGGCCGGGTCCAGGGATCACGGTGTCGGTGGCACGGTACTGATCGCCGAACGCGTGGCGACCGACGATGATCGGCTTGAGCCACCCGGGAACCAACCGGGGAACGTTGCGCATGATTATCGGCTCCCGGAAGATGACGCCGCCGAGGATGTTGCGGATCGTTCCGTTGGGTGAGCGCCACATCTTCTTCAGCCCGAACTCGGCCACCCGAGCCTCGTCCGGAGTGATCGTCGCGCACTTGACGCCGACACCGTGCCGCTTGATGGCGTTGGCCGCGTCGATAGTGACCTGGTCGTCGGTCGCGTCGCGATGCGTGATGCTCAGGTCGTAGTAGTCGAGGTTGATGTCGAGGTAGGGAATGATCAGCTGATCCTTGATGAACTCCCAGATGATGCGGGTCATCTCGTCGCCATCGAGTTCGACGACCGTTCCCTTCACCGTGATCTTCGACATCTGCCAATGCCTCTCCGACGACGACTTCTTGGTATCAAGATATGCCGGTGGGGTATCGCTGCATTGGCTGCCCCTAGTCTCGGGCTATGACGCAATCCACCGGACGCTCCGCGACCATGGTTGACCACATCATGGACCGGTACCTCGACGATTACCTGGCCCTCGACCCGGTGGCCGCGACCTATCTCGGCGTACCCGGGCGCGACGACGAGCTCCCGGACCTCTCTCCCGACGGATTGGCCGAGGTATCCGGGCTCCGGCGTCGCACGCTGGCTGAACTCGACGCCGCCACTTCCGCCGACGAATCCGACCGGATCACCATCGCCGCGGCTTCCGAACAGCTGCGCACAGAGGAGGAGATCCGAGCTACCGGCGCCGAAGAGGCCCGGCTCAACAACATCGAGAGTCCGGTGCAGATTCTTCGGCAGGTGTTCGATCTCATGCCGACGGCGACGGCCGAGGACTGGGCCGTTATTGCCCGACGACTCTCCCGCCTGCCGGATGCAATCGATAGGTACATCACATCGCTAACGACCGCGGCGGCGCGCGGAGACGTCGTACCTCGTCGGCAAGTGGATGCCGGAATCGCGCAGAGCCGAGAGAGCGCCGCCCCGAACGGCTTCTTCGCCACCTTCGCGGCGGGCGCAGCACCCGCTGACGGCGAGTTGCCGAACGCGATCCGCCAGGACCTCGATCGGGGCGCGGCGGATGCCGCTCGAGCGTATGACCGCCTCGCGACCTTCTTGGCCGACGAGCTTCTCGCGCGGGCACCGACCGAGGATGCGGTTGGGCGAGACCGATACGCGCTCGCCTCTCGCCACTTCCTGGGGGCCCAGGTAGATCTTGAAGAGACCTACGAGTGGGGGCAGGCGGAACTTGCCCGGATCGAGGAGGAGATGCGGTCGGTTGCCGACCGCATTGCGTCCGGATCGACCCCGCGGGAGGCGATGACCCATCTCAGCGGCGATCCAGCCCGCAAGCTCCAGGGCACTGACGCGCTCCGCCACTGGATGCAGGACAAGTCCGATGCCGCCATCAGCGCGCTCGCTGACACGCACTTCGACATCCCCGAACCAATCCGCGTTCTGGAATGCCGCATCGCACCGACATCGACCGGGGGCATCTACTACACCGGGCCGAGCGAGGACTTCTCCCGTCCGGGCCGGATGTGGTGGGCGGTACCGGATGGCGTGGCGGAATTCTCGACGTGGCGCGAGCTCACGACCGTCTACCACGAAGGCGTGCCCGGCCATCACCTGCAGGTGGCCCAGACCGTGTACCGCCGCGAGCTGCTCAATCGGTGGCGCCGCCTGGCCTCGTGGACCTCTGGGCACGGCGAGGGCTGGGCGCTCTACGCCGAACGTTTGATGGCCGACCTTGGCTATCTCGACGATCCGGGCGACTACCTCGGGATGCTCGACGGTCAGTCGATGCGGGCGGCGCGCGTCGTCATCGACATCGGCGTGCATTGCGGGTTCCGGGCACCGGCGGAGGTCGGCGACGGACCGTGGACCTACGAATCGGCCTGGCAATTCCTGCTCGCGCACGCATCGATGGCTCCCGAGTTCCTGCGCTTCGAACTCGACCGGTATCTCGGCTGGCCGGGCCAGGCCCCGTCGTACAAGATCGGCGAGCGGCTGTGGCTGCAGTTGCGGGACGACGCGCGGGCCAAGGCTGGCGACGACTTCGACCTCAAGACGTTTCATCGCCGCGCCTTGGACATCGGCAGTGTGGGCTTGGATGTGCTTCGCGGAGCGGTGCTCGGCGAATATGCCGACTGACCGCACTGCAAGTCGGCCGATTAGGCCGGTTGGCGCGGTGGCTGTTCTCGCGGCCGTTCTCGTGGCCGTGCTCGTCCTCACCGCGTGCACGACGAGCCGTTCGGGCTCACAGACCCGGCCTACCGATCCGGTCACCGGCGGAATTTCGCCGACTCGGGCTGCTACGACGGGTCCGTTGGCCTCGCCCACCACGGGTCCACCGACCAACGCACCGCGACAAGCCACGAGTGCACCGCCGCGCCTCGCCGCTGATCCGCGACGAGCCGGGCTGATCGGCGACGGCGTATTCACGACCGTGCCCCTCGCGTTCCCGGCGACGGCCAGGGGCCGGGTCGTACCCTATGCGGTCCAGATCGAGCAGGGCATTCCCGCCGATCCACGCGACTTCGCGATGCAGGTACACGCCACGCTCACCGATCACCGGGGCTGGCAGAGCGTCGACCATGTCGCCTTCGTGGCCGTCACTTCGGCTGCCGCGGCGGCGATCATCGTGACCTTGGCGACGCCACGCACGACGGACCTGCTCTGTGCCCCGTTGGACACCGGTGGCTGGCTCGACTGCTTCAACGCGGGCCGGGCGGTGATCAACTCTGATCGCTGGTTCGTCGGGTCGGCCAACTACGGCGGAGACCTCGCCGACTACCGGCACGAACTCGTCAACCATGAGGTCGGGCACGGCCTCGGTCATGATCACCGGTACTGCCCTGGCCCGGGCGAGCTCGCGCCGGTCATGCAGCAGCAGACGATCTCGCTGCAAGGCTGCCGGCCCAATCCGTGGCCTTCGGTGACCGGCGGCTGAGCGACCGGGCTAAACCACCTGGTGATCTTGCTTACGCCATGATCTCGACCACGTGACCTACTTGGGTGCGGCCCGTCCGTCCCGTGGGCCAAACACCTCGATTGCGTCGGCATCATCGGCCACGTTGTCGAGGTATTCCCTGGCCCACTCGTGCGCGAGCGGCGAGGCGGCCGCAACGATCTCGGCGCGCGCGGCGGTGACATCGAACATCGTGCGGCGCAGGGTGACCGCCCCGTCGGCCAACAACGCCCAGTGCGCACCAGGCCGGCCGTAGGGCATCCCTACGCTGCCCGGGTTGACGATCAGCCGGCGATGCGCCAACCGCACGAACGGCATGTGGGTATGCCCGCAGACAAGCGTCGTCACGTCGTCGGGCAACGTGGCCAGGACCTCGGCCCAACGAGACAACCGCGTGTCCACCAGCACGACCTGCTCGTCGTCGTCGGGGACCGCGTGGCAGAACATCACCGGCCCGAATCCCTCGATCGACAGTGTCACCGGATAAGGCAGCGAAGCGAGCAGGTCGACCTGGTCCGGGCGAAGCTGCGCGGCCGCCCACGGCGCCATCGGGTCGCCAACGTCGTCGACCTCGCCGCGGGTCAGGCTGACAAGCTCGCGGTCAGCGTTCCCGCGAATCAGAACGACCCGGTCTCCGAGCCCGACCAGCCGATCGAGCGTTTGCACCGGCATCGGACCGGCCGCGAGATCGCCGGTCACGACGACCTGTTCGGCGTCCTGGACGAGGGGCTCGGCCAGGACGGCATCGAGCGCCGGCAACATGCCGTGCACGTCTGACAGCACCGCGACCGATCGCACCGGGCGGCGGGCGGCCGGGGCCGAGATCAAAGGTTCGCGACGTCGGCCTGCTTGGCCCGCACTGCCTCGGCCGCCTCGCGCAGCGCGGCAAGCTCGGACTCGGTCAGTGCCCGCTCGACGACCCGCTCCACCCCCCCGGCGCCGATCTCCGCCTCGACGCCCAGGTAGACACCGCCGATGCCGTATTCGCCCTCGACCCAGGCACAAACCGGAATAGTCTCCGCGGTGTCCTCGATGACCGCTCGGGCCATTCGGGCCGCAGCCGCCGAGGGGGCATAGAACGCCGAGCCGGTCTTGAGCAACGCCACTACCTCCGCGCCGCCGTTGCGGGTTCGGGTGACGAGCTGCTCAACCGTAGCGGCGGGCATGACATCGAGCAGTGGCTTGCCGTCTACGAAGCACGCGGACGGCACCGGCACCATCGTGTCGCCGTGCGAGCCAAGGGTCAGTGTCGTGACCGAGCTGACCGGCACATCAAGCGCGGTGGCCACGTTGTTGGTGAACCGCGCGGTGTCGAGGACACCCGCCTGCCCGAAGACCCGCTGCTTCGGGAAGCCGGAGGCGAGCTGGGCGAGGGCGGTCATCTCATCGAGCGGATTCGACACCACGATCAGCACGGCGTCAGGTGAGTAGCGGGCGATCTGCTCGGCCACGCCGCGCACGATCTTGGCATTGACCTCGAGCAAGTCCATCCGGCTCATCCCGGGCTTGCGCGGCAGCCCCGCCGTGACGATGACGACGTCGGACCCGGCGGTCGCGTCATATCCGCTACCGTCGGCCGTCGTCGTGACACCGATGATCTCGGTCTCGAACCCCTCGATCGGGCGCGACTGGTTCAGGTCAAGGGCCAATCCCTCCGGGCGGCCTTCGATGACGTCGGTGAGCACGACGGTGTCCAAGATGTCGTACTCGGCCAGTCGCTGCGCAGTGGTGGAACCGTAGAACCCGGCTCCGACGACGGTGATCTTGCCGCCGCGGTCGCGGGTGGCAGGTACAGACATGCCGGAACGCTCCTCGATGTCTCGGTCATCGCCGGTATGGCGCGCACCTTAGTATTGCCGCGTCAGCGCGGGAGCAGGGACCCGAACAGGATCAGCGCGCCGCCGAGCGTGAAGTAACACACCGCGTCGAAGATCCGGGTCCGAACTCGTAGCAGGCCCGCCCGGCGATCGGACAGCGCGAGCCGGCACGTTCCCCCGATCAGTACTCCGATTGCGGTCACCACGACGCCGCGCAACCAGTGCTCTGGCACAACCGTCGAATACAAGATGCCGGCCGCGACAATGCCCACCACGACAACGAACGGCAGATTGCTGGAGAGCACCTGTCGCACGGTCACCGAGATCGGTGTCACCGGGTCGCGTTCCGAGCCGCGGCGTCGACTACGTTGCGCAGCAACATCGCCCTGGTCATCGGCCCGGCCCCGCCCGGGTTGGGGCTGATCCACCGGGCAACCTCGGCGACGTCCGGGTGCACGTCGCCGGCCACTTTGCCATCGACGCGGCTGATGCCGACATCGAGCACAGCCGCGCCGGGCTTGACCATATCCGGCGTAATCAGGTTCGGCGAGCCGGCCGCGGACACCAGGATGTCGGCCTGACGAGTGAAGGTCGGGAGATCACGAGTACCGGTGTGGCACAGCGTGACCGTCGCGTTCTCGCTGCGACGACTGAGCAAGAGTCCGAGCGGCCGTCCCACCGTGATGCCCCGCCCAATGATCACGGCGTGTGCGCCGGCGATCGGCACGTCGTACCGGCGGAGCAGCTCCAGTACGCCAGTGGGGGTGCACGGCAACGGGGCCGGCTGGCCGAGGACCAGGGAACCAAGGTTCACCGGATGCAGCCCGTCGACATCCTTGTCCGGATCGACCCGCGACAGTAGGGCAAACTCGTCGAGCCCGGTGGGCTGTTGGACCAGAAACGCGGTGCAGGCGGGATCGGCATTCAGCTCGTCGATCACGGTCTCGACCTCAGCCTGAGTCGCGGTCGCCGGAAGGTCGCGGCGAATGCTCGCGACTCCGATTTCCCCGCAATCCCGGTGCTTCGCACCGACGTACCAGCGGCTAGCCGGGTCGTCGCCGACCAAAATCGTCCCGAGGCCGGGAACCACTCCGCGGGCCGCCAGCTCCCGAACCCGTTCGGTCAGTTCGCGTTTGATTTCGGCCAGGGTGGCCGTGCCGTTGAGCACCGTGGCGGTCATCGTGGCCAATCCGGTCAGTGGGCGAAGTGGCGAGTGCCGGTGAGATACAACGTGACCCCTGCGGCTTCGGCCACGACTATGCAGTCCGTGTCGCGAACTGATCCGCCCGGCTGGACGACGGCGCGAACGCCCGCATCGAGCAGTACCTCGAGCCCATCCGGGAACGGAAAGTACGCGTCCGACGATGCGACCGCCCCAAGGGCTCGCTCGCCCGCGCGAGCGACGGCCAGCCGGGCCGCGTCCACCCGGTTCACTTGACCCATGCCGACGCCAACCGTCGCGCGGTCGCGCGCAATGAGGATTGCATTCGACTTCACCGAGCGGACGGCTCGCCAGGCGAACACGAGATCGCCAAGGGTGGCGTCATCGGCCGCCGGGCCGGCCGCGAGGGTCCAGTTGCCCGGGTTGTCGCCGGCCGCATCGATCCGGTCGGATGTCTGGATCAGCAGCCCGCCCGAGACCGAACGCGACTCGGCGGTCGGATGACCGGGCGGTGCCGCGGCCACGAGCACGCGCAGGTTCTTCTTGGTGGAGAGGATGTCGAGGGCGTCCTCGTCGTAGCCCGGGGCCAGGATCACCTCGGTGAAGACGTCGGCCACCTGACGGGCCATGTCGGCCGACACGGCGACGTTGGCAGCAATGACGCCGCCGTAGGCGCTCACCGGGTCACAGGCCTGGGCCTTCCGGTAGGCATCGGCGACGTCGGTCGCGATCGCGATACCACACGGATTGGCGTGCTTGACGATTGCGACGCACGGCTCGGCGAAGTCGAACACCGCCCGGCGCGCGGCATCGGCGTCGACGTAGTTGTTGTAGCTCATTTCCTTGCCGGACAGCTGCTCGGCCTGCGCGAGTCCGGGTGGACCGCCGAGCGCGACGTACAGCGCAGCGCGCTGGTGGGGATTCTCGCCGTAGCGGAGAGCAGCTGCTCGCTCCCAGGAGCCGGCGACCCAACCGGGAAAGCCGCTGCCGGCGTCATCCGGCGAGACGACGTTGCCTAGATACGAGGCCACGGCGATGTCGTAATCGGCGGTGTGCCGGAACGCCGCGACGGCGAGCCGCTGGCGCGCCGCCAGATCGAACCCACCGTCGTGGACCGCCTGCAACACGTCGGGGTAGAACCGCGGGTCCACCACCACGGCGACGGAACCGTGATTCTTGGCGCTCGCCCGGACCATGGCCGGACCGCCGATGTCGATCTGTTCGACGATCTCCATGGGCGGGGCACCCGACCTGACCGTCTCGATGAACGGGTACAGGTTCGATACCAACAGCTGAAATGGGGCGATACCGAGCCGTTCGATGGTCGCCATGTGCTCCGGATCGTTCTGATCAGCAAGTAGCCCGGCGTGCACGTGCGGGTGGAGCGTCTTGACCCGACCGTCGAGGATCTCGGCGAAGCCTGTCATGTCCTCAACCGATCGGACCGGGATGCCCAACTCCCGGATCCGGGCCGCCGTGGACCCGGTCGACACGATCTCCACACCGGCCTCGGACAGGCCGCGCGCCAGCTCCGCCAGCCCGGACTTGTCGTACACGCTGATGAGCGCCCGTCGAATGGCGATCTTGCTCATTCGACAACCTTGTCACGCCGATGCGCCCGGGCGCCGCAGGCGTGCGCTTTCTGCGCTCCTGGCTCACTCATATGCGGAAATCTCCTTGCAAAGTCGGCGAATCGTGTCGACGTAGAGAGGCTTCTCCGCCACCTGGATACGCGCGAACAGGCTCTGCTCGTCGTCATCCTCGTACACCGGCACCGCTACTTGAGCCAGGATCGGCCCGGAGTCGACGTCCTCCGTGACCCAATGCACAGTCGCGCCGGCCAGCTTCACCCCATGGGTCAAGGCCGCGCGGACGGCACGCACGCCGACGCCCGGAAATGACGGCAACAACGACGGATGAGTGTTGACGATACGAAACGCGCGGACAAGCTGCGGATCGAAGATACGCAGAAAGCCGGCCAACACGACGAGGTCTGGGCGGTACCCGTCCAGCGCAGCTTGGAACGCTCGGTTCCAGTCGCCCCGATCTGAATAACCGTCGAACGGCACGACGAAGGTCGGGATCTCGGCAGCAGCCGCTCGCTCCAGGGCGCCGCTACCGGCCCGGTCCGATCCCACTGCGACGATCTCACCGCCGAGATCGGACGCGTCGATGAGCGCCTGCAAGGTGGTGCCGGTCCCCGATGCCAGCACGACGAGGCGAACGGGCTCCGGCACGTTCACGCACATTACCCAGTGCACTAGCTGGGCCGAGGCACACCTCGTTCACGGCCAATGACGAAGCTAGCCGGCGAGCGCGGCCTCGTCCTTGTCGTCGGACTCATCGTCGGTTTCATCCTCGTCCCGGTCGTCGCGTTTGCCGTCCGCGCGGCGCTGCCAAGCCCTGACCAGGGTGCCCCGCGACGCCGTGAGCAGTTTGACCGCGCGGACCGAGAGCCATCCCCACAAGGCCGAGGCTCCGATGAGGACCAACGACATGACGGCGATTTCCCCGGCGACGGCGATACCCAGCTGCCACGGCGAGGGCCCGACCGCGTGCAGCCGAGCCGGCCCGAGGGCGCCCCCGCACAGCCAACCGAGCGCCGCCATCGCGACGCCGGCGCCGGCCGCGGCTACCGCGAGGCGGGAGATCAAAGAGCCGAAGTCGACAGCGGCCGGACCTCGGGCCAGACGCGTGGTCACCCATCCCGCAGCAAGCAGCATGGCGCCGAGCAGGACCATCACGAGAACCGAGGGGAGCTGGCCGCTCGGGACCGCGCCAAGGATCGGGAACGCAGGCAGCGTCCCCCGGCTCGCCGAGAATGCCGTCACCGAGGTGCCGGTGCCCACGGCAAAGCCGGGGCCGGCCAGGAAGGATGCGCCCGCGACCGCCGCGTTCGGCGCGCACAACACACCAAGGACGAGGAGCGGGATGCCGGACATCCCGCCACCGACCATTCGAGACAGTTGGGTGACCTGACCGGCATGGGCAAGCAGCGAGACCGCGACCAGCAAACTGCCTGCTCCCACGTAGAGGCATATAGCACCGGTCGCCGCCCGGAGCCCGGGCCGGAGGTAGTCCGGCGCGGACCGGACTGACCATCGGCGGCAGATCGACGTCCAGGCCAACGACGCCGCCGTGACGATGCCGCAGACTGCGAACGCGCCGACAGCGACCGGGATCGGCGGCACTGACGTGGTGCCCAGCCGACCGATGACGGCGAGTGCGGCACAGGTCGCGGCGTAGCCGCCGGCCTGGACCGTACCGGCTTTGGCGAGGTCACGTCGCGAGGTCATCCGCAGTCGCTCGAGAACGTCGGCGAGCACGCTGCTCGCCCGCCATACGACGACTGCGACGATCGCCGTCATCCCGAGCGGGACGAAACCGACCCGCGTCCCATCCAGGTCGACACCGCCGTGCTGCGCCGCGAGAAAGGCCAGCGTGCCCGCCCGAATGGCGGACATCGGCGGTCCCGAGGCACCAGCGTTGGGCAGCCAGCACGCGACTGCCACCGCCACGCCGACGGCCGCGCCGACGACCGCCGCGCCGGCGCCGGTCCAGGCGGCGGTCCGCCACGGCGACTGGCGGACAGACGCGGGGATGCCGCGGAACGGGTCGAGATCGCGTCGGGACGGGTCGTCCGGGCGCGCGGTCACGCGCTCCAGGCTCGCAAACGCTGTTGACAGTGGCGGTCAGGCACGCCGATTCAACGATGAGGAGCCATCGCGAGCCGACGTGGTTCTAGCGCGCGCCAGATCCAGTCCCAGTGGTGCCGTCAACGTCATCGGGCTCGCGCAGGCTGTGCTGGCCGAACGACGTCGGCGCCGTCGGCGCGGCCGGCGCCGTGGGGGTCGGCCGAGCGGCTGGCGACGGGTTCGGGGCAGCACCGGGGTGCGGAGCGGAGCCGCTGGTCGCATAGGGCGAGCCCATCCCTGGCTGTCCGTACCGCTGGGAATACCCGGTCGGAGACGGCTGATATGGCGTTCCGGCTGGCGGGTAGCCGTAGGGATTCGCCGACCCCGGCGTCATTACCTGGGTCTCGCCGTAACCGGGAGCGGCACCGTACCCCGACTGGGTGTACCCGGACTGACCGGCATAGGGCGTCGGCGCCGGGTACGCCGTCGAGCCGGGATTGTTGCCAGCCTCGGGCGTCGCGTAGCCATACGGCGTGTTTCCCGACCAGTGGTCCGATTGCGCCCCGACGCCGAGCCGGCCGATCTCGTGCAGCCAGGCCAGGGCGAAAGCCGCCGTCTGGAGCAACGTGGTGACGACGGCAAGGATCAAACCGACGTTCAGGCTGACGTTGTCGCCGCGGTCGACGATCAGACCGAAGGAAACAAGCAGGGCAACCGCGGCGGCCGCGAGCGGCACGAGCGGCGACGCCGCCTTCTGATCCAGCATCCGCGCCGCGGCAACGCCAGACGAGAGAAGTGACAACCCGATGGCAACGGGCGCCGGACTGCCGAAGCCGTAGCCGTTCACGTCCGTCGCGGCCAACCCGTACCACGGAAGGAAGCCCCAAACGAACATGAGCACGCCGAGGCCCGCTCCCACCCGTTCCAGCAACACCGACTTGGGCGTTTCCGCAACGCGCGCGCCGCCTCGTCCTCGGCTGCTGGGTTGGGCGGGCGGCACCGGGTAGCCCGACATCACGGCCTCCTCTGTTATCGCGTATGCATGGCCCGTGCCCCGTTAACGGAGATAGGCAGACCGCGACACCGTATCGGATCGGCCGTGAGCGGCCCAGGTGCGCATACCGCACACCCTAAGCCGGCGGGTCAGGTCAGCGAGGTGGCGGATTCGGCGAGGCTCCGGGGGGCCGACCCGGCGGCCCGGCCGGCGGTGCGCCTCCGGGCGGGGTCGGAGGTGGACCAGGCGGCGGCCCGGCAGCGGCGGGCATCGACCCAGAGCTCGCACCGCGACCAGTATTGCCACCTACGCGGCCGGGGTTCTGCCGGCCGGCGCCGTTGGAGCGCATTCGAATGAAGGCCAGCACCAAGCCGATGGCGATA
>Ga0068863_100006166_pt1 | contig 11757 bp, 6 predicted proteins | sample KBSSwiS62_FD_66596 | JGI IMG/M metagenome (GOLD analysis project Ga0068863, IMG submission 66596) | Switchgrass rhizosphere microbial communities from Kellogg Biological Station, Michigan, USA - KBS Switchgrass S6-2 | ecosystem: Host-associated > Plants > Roots > Rhizosphere > Soil ...
CCGAGCAGCAGGCTGCCGCTGTCGCCCATGAAGATCGACGCCGGATGCAGGTTGTAGACGAGAAACCCGCCCGTCGCACCGAGCAGAATCGCGAGGTACTGGGCTTCCGAAAACGCGCGCGTGCCGGCGGCGCCCGGCAGCAGATCGATCAGAAGTGCCGCGCCGACGATGAGCGCAATGCCGGCGCACAGCCCATCCATGTTGTCGAGCAGGTTGAACGCGTTCGTCAAGCCGACGACCCAGACGAGCGTCAACAGGCTGTCGAGCGTGGTTGACTCGAGCCAGTTGAGCCGGTAATCGAAGAAGAGCAGCGCGCACGCGAGCGCGAGCTGCGCGATCAGCTTGGTCGCCGGCTTGATCGACAGCACATCGTCGACCAGGCCGGTCCCGAACATCAGCCCCGCGGTCGCAACGAGGACCGGCTGCGCACGTACCAGCCCAAAAATCGCGGTACAGGCGAACAGCACGATGGCGATGCCCACGCCGCCAAAGAGCGCGACGGTCCCGCGGTGCCAGCGATCCTCGCGAGGACGGGCGATGTACCCGAGCCGAGTCGCGGTCAGCCGGCAGAGGGGAACGACGGCCAGCGACAGGGCGAACGCCACGACGAGTGGCACGCCGATGGTGGAAATCATCGAAGGGGCCCGCGCATCGTACCAAGAAGGCCGGCAGGCGGCAAGGCGCGGCTCATGGGGCGGTCACCGCCGGCGCGCTCCAGGTGGGCAGCAGCTTCAGCCACCGCTCGAAGCAGACGAGCGACCACAGCCGTTGCCCCGCGTTGGTGCGGCCGCCCAGGTGATCGTCGATCAGCCGTCGGATCCGGTCAGTGCGCACGTAGTGGCCGAGCGCTGCGGACGGCGCCAGCAGGGTGTCGCGGACGAAGTCTCGCAGCTCGGTCCGGAACCAGGCATCGAGCGGCACACCGAACCCGGTCTTCGGACGGTTTGCGACGTCGGGTGGCAGGAGATCCGAGAAGGCGTTGCGAAGCACCGCCTTGGTCACACGGCCGCGCAGCTTGCGGTCATCGGGCAACGAGGCGGCGTACTCCATCAGCGCCGTGTCGAGGAACGGCGCGCGCGCCTCGAGCGCGTTCGCCATCGTGCAGCGGTCCACCTTGACCAGCAGATCGTCCGGAAGATACGTTGCGAAGTTGGCGGCGAGTAACTGACTGAGCGGGGAAAGGCCCTTCATCCCGGCGCGGGCCTCTTTCAGGTTGCGCAGCGGATCGAGCTGCTCGTCGCCCGCAATCACATCCGGCTCGAGCAGCTCCCGCACGTCGTCTTGAAACAGGCTGTTCCATCGAGCCACACGCTCGAGAAGCGGGAGGTGCATGAACCGCGCGAACCGGCGCGCGCGCGCCAGCGGGTGGCGTTCGTTGACGCCACTCGGAAGCGCGCGCAACGCTGCGGACATCACGGCGCCGGCTGCCCGCGGAAGGCGCTCGGCCGCCAGCGCCGCGCCAAAGCGGAGGTAGCCGGCAAACAGCTCGTCGCCGCCATCACCGGTCAGGACCACGGTCACGTGCTCGCGCGTGAGCTGCGACACGAGGTAAGTCGGGATGGCGGAGGAATCGCCGAACGGGCCGTCGTGGTGCCACACGAGCCGATCGACCAGATCGATTGCCGACGGCTTGACCCTGAATTCCGTGTGATCGGTGTTGAAGCGCGCCGCGACTTCGCGAGCGCCGGCGGTTTCGTCGTACGCGGCGTCGGCGTCGAACCCAATCGTGAACGTCTTGACCCGCTGGTTCATCAGCTGGCTCATGAGGCCCACGACGATGGTGGAGTCGATGCCAGCGCTCAGAAACGCACCGAGTGGCACGTCGCTGACGAGACGCCGCGACACGGCGGCGGTCACGAGCTCGCGAACACGTGCCTTCGCGTCACCATCGTTGGATGGCGGCGCGGAGCCTTCGCCGGGAAAAGATAGACGCCAGTAGCGTCGATGCGCCGTCCGTCCGTCAGCTTCGACCGTGAGGACGCTGCCAGGATTCACCTGCTCGACGCCTTTGTAGAACGTCGACGGGTGCGGCACGTAGCCGTACATGAAGTACGACGGGACTTCGGTTTCGTTCACGGATGCCCGGACACCGGGATGCGCGAGGATCGCCTTGATCTCGGACCCGAACACGAGGCGCTGCGCGTCGCGGTAGTAGAAGAGCGGCTTTTTGCCCGCCCGGTCGCGCGCGAGGATCAGGCGGCGCGTGCGCGCGTCCCACAGACCGATCGCGAACATGCCGTCGAGCTTTTCAACGAAGTCCGCGCCGTGATCCTCGTAGAGATGGACGATGGTTTCGGCGTCGCCGTCGGTGCGGAAACGGTGGCCGCGTGACTCGAGGTCGGCGCGCAGCGACTTGAAGTTGTAGATCTCGCCGTTGAAAACGACCCGTACCGAGTCGTCCTCGTTGGACAGCGGCTGGTTCGCCGCCGCACTCAGGTCGATGATCGCGAGCCGCCGGAACGCCAGGCCCGCCCGCCGATCGCCGCTGACCCACACCGCCTTGTCGTCCGGTCCGCGGTGCGCCAGGCGCTCGCGCATCGACAACAGCGTTTCGGTGTCGACGGCCGCGCCCGGCTCGAAAGTCAGCTCACCACAGATGCCGCACATCTACCCGCGCCTCGAGCGGCTGAACCGGCATTTCAAGAGCACGTATGCGGCGTCGACGCCATCGGTCCAGCGGATTTTCTTGCCCTCGTCCGACCGCCGAGGGTTGTAGCTGATCGGAACTTCGACGATGCGGCGGCCGGCTCGCAGCAGCTTGGCGGTCAATTCGGGTTCGAAGTCGAAACCGACGCAGCGGAGACGAATCGACTCGATCACGTCGCGGCGGAACACCTTATAGGCCGTCTCCATGTCGGTGAGACGCCCGTTGAACAGGATATTGGTCAACCACGTCAGGCCCCAGTTGGCGACGCGCGTGCGAAAGGAAATGCGGTGCGTCGGCTTCAGAAAACGAGACCCGTAGACGACGTCGGTGTCGCCCGCCAGCACCGGGGCCAGCAGCACACTGTATTCCTGCGGGTTCAGCTCGAGATCCGCGTCCTGGATGATGATGATGTCGCCGGTGGCGAACCTGAGGCCCAGCCGCACCGCCGCCCCCTTCCCGACATTGATCGGATAGTCGTAAATGTGGATGCGGGGATCCCCCGCCCACTCACTCGAGTTGATCACCTCGCGCGTCCGATCGCTCGATCCGTCGTTGGCGATGATGATCTCCTTCTCGATCGTCCCGAGATCCACGGCCCGCACGCGCTCGACGAGCTCGCTGATCGTCTGCTCTTCGTTGTAGACGGGAATGATGATCGAGAGCTTCACCGGTATGATGGTGTGCAATGCTTCAACGCGTACGGGCCAACGGCCCGCCCGCTATCGTCTACGGCGCGTGCGCTGTCACACTCGCGCTCGGATTGTTCTTCATCTTCGTCTGGACGCCGCTGCCCTGGGGCTGGCACGGCATCGATTTCTATTACGAGAACGCCCTCGCCCTCGCTCGCGGAGAATCGTTCGGCACCACGAAGATCATGTGGGGCTACGCGTACTTCCTGGCGCCGTGGTACTACCTGTTCGGCGATCGGCCGTGGATCCCGCTGGTCACCCAGGCGGCAATCAATGCGTCGATCCCGCTGATGGTGTATCACCTGGCGCGCCGTGAAATCGGCGATCGCGTGGCGATCGTCGCCGCCGCGCTCGCCGGGATTCTCTCGTTCAACACGATCTACGCGTCCACCCAGGCCGCCGACGCCATCTGCACGCCGATCGTCGCGGCGTTGGTGCTGGCGTGGGGCATGGCGCTGCGACGCGACGGCCGCTGGAGTCGTGCCACCCGGTCGCCGGCGGCGCTGTTTGCCATCAGCGGCATCCTTGCCGGGGTCGCGTACCAGTTCCGTCCGAATCTCGTCCTGTTTCCGCTGTTTCTGGCCGCGCTCACCCTGGCGGTTCGACGAACCGCCGAAACCCTGCGACACGTGAGCGTTTTCCTGGGTCTGTGCGCCGCCGCCGGCCTGCCATGGGTCGTCCACGCCTATCGTTCGACCGGCCTGCTGATTCCGGCGAGCACGCACGGCGGCCGGCAACTCTGGTTCGGCACACTGCAAACCGGACCCTTCTTCGACAACTGGTTCGCCAATCCGCGCTCGGTCTTCGGAGACGCCTATCTCGACTACACCAGCCTGGACGACGTCCCGCTCGTCGTCAGCGGCCACCTGCAGCCCTGCGCGATCGCCGATGCTCGCTCGGTAGAACTGCGGTACTGGACATCGCGCGACGCGGCTGTCCGGGCTGTGCCAATCACGACGGATCGGAACGGCGCGTTCGAGCTGTCGATCGAACCGCCGCCGGCGCCTGCCGCCGTCTCGTACTACTTCATCGTGCGGGCCGAGCGGCATGGGCGGTCGATCGACGTGATGACGCCGGAGCGCGGTCCTGAAGATCCGCGCATCCTCGTCGTCAGCCGCGATCACCTCGGCGACCTTGATATCGCGTCGCAATGGCTCGACGTGTTCGACGTCATTCGTCTCATGCGACAGCTGGCCTGGGGCGATGCGCCGGCACGCGTGAGCCCTCTGGATCTGAACCATGACGGCGCCGCCGACGAGGTCGACCTCCGGCGCGCGGCCACGCTGCTTGCCGAAGGCAACGAGCACTCCGAACAGGACCTCGCCGCGAGTGTCGAACGTGGCGCGGAATCGGCGACGCTGCACTTCGTCGACGGATCCACGATTGCGGTGCCACGCGACTGGGATGGCCGGATCAGCAGCGTCGCGATTCGGGGTGCGCTGGCCGGCAGGGTGGCCACACGGTCGCGCACGCTCGCCGGCATCGCATTCGACTCTGTGCCACCGCGGCCGCAGGACCGCGACGCGAAGTGCCTCGACCTCGAAGATGCCGGCATCAACCGCGTGTTACGCCGGCAGGAACCGCACGAAATGCGGCGCGCCACGGCGCTCGCGCTGGACAACATCCGCCGCGAGCCGGTCGCCTTCGCGTGGGCGTCGCTCAAACGGGCGCTGCGGCTGTTCGTGGTGCAGGGCGGAGGCGATCGCGACGCCGCGGTTCAATTCACCCACAGCGGCACGATTTACACGCTGGGTCGATTCGTGTCGTACGTGTATTTCGGCCTGTTCCTGTGCGGTCTCATCGTGGCCGTCAAACGCAGACATCGCCTCCTGGTCTTGCTGGCGCCGCTCGTCTATATCCCGATCACGATCTGTCCCATGCTGGTCACGTCCAGGTATGCGACCACCATGCAGCCCTTCATCTTCGTCTTCATCGCCATCGCGCTGGTGGCGGCTCACGATCTCATCCGCCCCCCTCGAGCAGCCGGAACACCGACTGAGACAGGCTCTCTGCGATGACGGCGTTCCCGAGGGGCGTCGGCTGAATGCCGCCTTCGACCAGCTTCGGGTCGTCCAGGCTGACCGTTCGTCGAAGGTCGAGGTAACTGCCGCGCAGATCGCCAGGGAATCGAACGCGTAGTCGGGCGGCCACGACGTCCTGGCGCCGGTTCTCCTCCGGTGTGATGAACGGGTGCGTGACGACGATGACACGGCGCCCGTTCGCCAGGGCGTGGACGATCGACCGATCGAGCGCCGCCAGGTAGTCGTCATCGTCTTCGTGCACGACGGCGGCCGCTGGGGGGGTCGCAACGAGCGACGGCAGAATCGGCAGGTACCCGTAGGCGCGAAAGATGGCTGATTGCCTCCGCCAGCCCACACGCGCGGCCTCGCGACTCGGCGCCGAATCATCGTGGCCGATGTACAGACAGACAACGTCGTCACGCAGCCACGCGTAGTCGTCGAGCGTGCCCTCGAACGCGTTGACGTGGTCGTATGGCGTCGCAAGATTGACGACTGTGATCGGACTCGTGGAATGAAACGACGCGTCGCCGCGCAGACGGACGTTGTTCAGATAGTCCTCGAGGTAGGACGGCATCGATCCGGTCAGCTCGCGACCGAACGCCGTGCTGCCGCCAAGCACGACGACCCGAATTTCGTCCGGCGCCTTCTGACGGATCACTGGACCGCGATAGCCCCAGATGTTGACTCCTGCGCCGGACTCTCCGCGCCGGTGAGCGAAGATGTCCGCCGCCCACAGCAGGGCGAAGGCCAGCGCCGCCGTCGAGACGATCGCCGCGACCCTGGCTCTCGCAAACCCGCGGACCGGCGCACCGGCTGACACGGCGTCGCTCGCACCGGTCTTCTCCGGCGTAGAGGCGGCTGTCCGATATCCCGAAACCGCCGTGAAGACGACGCCGACTGCGCCGAGGACGCACACGACGAAGGCCGCCGGCGACAAGAGACGGGCAACCTGAGGCACGACGCGAAGGTTGCTGCTCGCGTACCCGGCGACGAACGTCCAGGCGAACGCGGGCGAAGCGGTCACGAGCGGCAGCGCCGCGAGCGAAGCGAGAACCGGCTGAAAATTCCAGATGGCGCGATCGGGCTGCTGGACATAGACGAGCGCGAGCAACGGCGGTATCGAAGCCAGGGCGAGATGCTGCAGCTGGCGCGGGGCGCGCCGAACGGCGGCAGCCGCCAGCGCGACCACCGGCACGACGTGCACGGCCAGAGCGCCGATCGACTGCGTCGGTCCGAGCAGCCGGAACCAACGGGCGAAGTTGCCGCCCTCGAAGACGAGTGCCGACGCGCTGCCGCCGTAGCTGTAGTTGAACCGCAGGATGAGCGCGATCTGCAGCGCGACCCATATCAGCGTCGCGGTCACGGCCGCCGCGCTGCAACGCCAGAACAGCCGGCGATGGCGCGCCAGGATGGCGTAGCCGACGCCAATCCACAGCGGCGCGGCCGCGAATTCCTTGGCGAGCACACCGACTGCACCAATCGAGGCGGCGAGCGCAATCCGATCCTCGATCACCCACCGGAGCATCCATGGAGTGATCGCGTAGATGAATGGATCAGGTCCGTACGGATCGAAGAGCGTGATCTGAACGCCGGAGCCGAACGCAACGAGCCAGGCCGACCAGTTGCAGACTCGATCCGGAAGGCCGACATGTCGCGCCAGCCGCGCGGTGCCGACGGCGGCGATCGTTCCGCCCACGACCGCGTAGATCTTCCACTTGAGCAACGACGGCCCCGGCAGCTGCTCGAGAATCCACGACGCCAGGACCCGTGTGCAGTGCAGCGACGAGCAATCGGGAATGAAGAAGTCCCGGCCGATCTGCCGAAAGATGTCCCGTTCGGTGATGAACCACGGAGACGGCGCCACCGCAGCAATCACGGCGAGCGTCGTCCCGATCGCAAGGGCGAGAGACGCCCCGCTCCCGCGCCGGTTCAAATCCACCCACGCCGCCAGTACGCGAGAATCGCGACGTACTCCTGCAGAATCCCCCGCAACTGCTCCAGCGTCGCGCCGCGCGTGTGCTCGTAGAACTGACTCTGAGCGACGGGACTCGGCAGGACGGTCACCTCCGGCGCCTGCTTGCGCCAGACCAGCAGCGCGCGGCGCATGTGGTACGGGGAGCTGACGAGGAGTACGCGGCGCCATCCGTGCTCGCGCAGAATCTCGTCGACGAAGGTCACGTTCTGATAGGTGTTGGCGGCACGGCGCTCGAGCACGATGGCGGACGCCGGGACACTCTGATCGACGGCGAGGGCGCGCATCACCTCGGCTTCCTTGAAGCTGTAGACGTAGCCCGACGACAGGATCATCACAGGCGCGTATCCGCTCTTGAACAGATCCACGGCCTGTGCAATCCGCTCCTGCGCGCCGCCGCCGGCCCTTCCGGATTCGCCGACGCCACCAGCAAAGACGACGATCGCATCCGCGGGGCCCGGTGGCACGCTGCGGACGAGCGGCGCCGCCGCCCACCACACGAGGTTCGTGTTGAACAGCAGGAGGTACAGCGCGGCGACGCCGAGCACGACCTGCGCGATGCGCGTCCGCGTCCGGCGATACACGCGGCGCAGCTTCTCTTCCCACCGCTGGCCGTTCGACGATCGTCGCTCGAGCCCCTCGTCGATCAGCCGCTTCATGGCGGCGATGCGGCTGTGCCAACTGTTCGCGTGGGCCACTGCGACTCGCTGATCCACCGTCGCGGCCGGGGTCGGGACGAGGGCCGCGCGCACAGCCGATGCGAACCCGTTGGCGTCGGCCGCCACCGCCACGATGCCGCCATGCTCGGCGTTGAAGCGTCGAATCTCGGCGAGATCCGTCGCCACCACCGGAATACCCATCACGAGATACTCGTTCAGCTTCGTCGGATACACGTTCGCCGTGTAGTCAGTCAGCTTGTAGGGCACGATGCCGACGTCGAAGCCTTTCACGTAACGCGGGAGCTCGGGATGCGGCCGCTGGCCGAACAGCTTCACATTCGAGCACCGCTCGAGGGTCGAGACGTCGGTCTGGAGAGGACCGATGATCGCGAAGCTCGCCTCGGGCATCTGCGACGCGGTCGCGGCAATCAGCTCTTGATCCACCCACTGATGCAGCCCGCCGACGTAGCCGACGATCGGACGCGGCAACGACGCGAGATCGTCAGGCGGCGGCTCATCATGCCCGCGGACCTGATCGAAGCGTTCGAAGCTGACACCGAACGGAAACAGGTGGACCCGGCTGCTGAACCTGGCCGCGCGTCGGCGGAGCGCCTCCGAGGTCACGAACACCAGGTCGGCTTCCCTGAACAAACGCTGCTCGCTCGGCACGATGCGCCGCGCCGCTAGCGAGCTCGAAGCCAGATCGTCGATGCAGTAGTAAATCGTCAGCTGCGGATCGATCTCCCGCAGCAGGTCGAGCGCCAGCGGCGTCGGTAGGAAGGTCCAGGCAATCGGCCGGTAAAAGCCGGTGGCCCGCATCCACCGGCGAAGCGAGCGCATCAGCAAGAAGCGATTGATCCACCGCGCCACGCGCGAATACGGAAACGGCAGGACCAGCGGCGAGTAGACGAAGAGATTGGGCCGCTCCTCGCGGAATCCCTTGGTGCCGCGCCACCAATTCCTGATCCGCTGGCGCACGCGCGGCAGGTCGCGGACCTTCGGCGCGCGGACGCCGGTGTTCTCGAGGAACACGACGCGGTGCCCTTCCGCCGCCAGCGTCGACATGATTTCCTGATGGCCCTGCCAGATGAAGTCCCAGTCGATCGACGAGATGCAGAGGATGTCGGGCAAGTGCTCTTTCACCGCTGCGCGCCCTCTGGTTCCGCCTGACGGAGGCGAGTCAGCGTGAGCTCCCGCAGAAGCAGATCAGTCTCCGGCGCCTCCGAATACACCAGCAGCCGCACGCGCGGTGCGGTGGCGATGAAGCCGCGCATCGACGGAAACCACCCGGGCATCGCCAGCGGCACCGCGATACCGGCTGCCGACGCGCCGGACAGCGACAGCACCTCGGGCCGTTCCCAGCGGCCGATGTACAACAGATCCCGATCGCGGGCGTGATCGACGTCGAAGGTCACGAGGTAGCGCTCGCCTGGGACGACATCGACGTAGCGCTCGATGCCGGGCCAGTTGCCGCCCGACAAGCGGACGCCGGCGCGCTGTCGATGAACCGACGGCTCGGTGCGTGACGAACGTGGCCGGTCATCGACGTAGGTGCTCCAGTCGGCGAGCGCGGCTGGGCCGTACACCGTGCGGTCGCTGGTCGGTGTCACGATCGCCGTGCCGCCGACCAGGCGGATTTCGGCTACGGCCGGCGGCGTTTTGTCCTCGCAACGATACAGCGCTATGTTGCCGTACGCGGTGGCGATCGCGACGGCCTGCAGAGCGCATCGCGCCCCGATGTAGTCGGTCCACAGGTTGCGCCAGCCGCCGGTCGTTTCCGTCGCCGTCGACCTCAGATCGGCGAGCCACTGCGTTTCGTCCACCACGAGAAACGTCGGGCGTTCGTGCGTGGCGGCCGGCAGGTGGAGCGCGTCGGGCTGCGTGCCCGTATATGACATGAACCTGACCGATGGATCGCCGGCAAACGGTATCCAGAAGTGGGGGGATGCGACGAGAAGCTTCTCGCCGGCCGGCACCAGCGTGTGTAGTGTCGCCGCGGTCATCTCGTAGGGCACGAGCTCCGATCGTAACGCGCTGCGATACCATTTCTCGTAATACGCGACCGCGGCGACGCCGTAGATTACGACGGCGGCCGCGACCACCGTGAAGGCACGCCGCCGCAGCGTCGCGTCCGCCACGATCTGCAGGCCGACGCCGCTGGCCACCGCAAATCCGAGCACCAGATGCGGCATGTAGACCGCCGCCTTGTTGTTGATGAACCCGGCGAAGATCACGGCTGGGGTCACGAGGAGCCAGAAGGCCTTCCAGCGTGATCGTCTGGCCGCGGCGTCGCCCCGCTGCGCGAGCGTGACGACCAGCGCGACGAGCGAGATGATCACAGCTGCTTGAAACAACATCAGCAGCGGATTCGGCACGAGGCTCGTCACCAGACCGAAGTACCAGTCGCGGTACCGACCGGGCTCCCGGTTGATCTGCTGCCAGACGAATGCCGGCGACAGCCGCGGCACACGATCGCCTGCGAAGTTCCCCAGCTGCTTTTGGAATTCCGCGGCGTGCGTCAGCAGGACGGCGACATACGGCCCGAAGACCGCCGCAAAGCCAGTCAAATACGCCCAACCGTCCATGACGAACGGACGCCGCCAGCGGTCGACGAGATACCAGAGCAGCAGCGTGACGGCGACCCAATACGTGTTGCCATGGCACAGCATCGCCGCACCGGTCGCCGCACCGCTCGCGACGAACCACGGCCAGCGCCCGTCGCGTCCGCGCACGAACAAGCCGATCGCCAGCGCGGCGAAGAACAACGATGGGATATCGGTCCGGGCGTCCCGCGCGCCGCCCAGAAAGCTGCTGTCCGCGGCTAGGAACGCCGCCGTCAACAGTCCGGCGCCGCGTCCGCCCAGCCGCGTGGCGGTGCCGGCGGCAGCGGCGAGGATGCCGGCGCCCAGCAGCACGCTGAGGAGTCGCGCCTGCCACATGCCGATTCCGAACAGGCCAATCCATCCTGCAAGCACGTAGCTGTACCCAGGCTGCAGCAAGTACGCGTGATCGAGGCCGTACATGGGCTGCCGCGGCGCACCCGTCTTGAGCACCTGATACGCCCGCTCCATCAGCCACGGTTCGTCCACATTCACACGCGGCAGAGTCGTCAGATACGGCAGCGCGTTGTGGATATACACGAGAGCGACCACCGCATACGCGATCGCGAGCAGGCGCCGCTCAGGCAAGTGATTTCTCAGAGGTCTTCCGGAAGATCGTCACGTTGTGCCGCAGCTGCGCGAGGCTGACGCTCGGCATCGGCTGTTCGCCGACCACCTGCAAACCAGCGTCGCGCATGACGGCGCGAAGTTGTCCATTCATCATCCGCGTTGGCGGCAGGTACATGTAGTGAACCCGCTCGCGCAGATCGTCGGCCGCCATTTCTCGTCCGTGGACCCATTCGGCGACCGTCAGAATCGTGCGATCGAGCCACGCGCCCCGCGCCAACCGGAGCGCGCGCCGCACGCCCGCCGAAGCGACGTTGTAGACGCTCGCGTACGGCATGCAGCACACCAGCACGCCACCCGGGCGCAAATCGACACCGAGCTTCCGGATGAGCGTCCGCGTGTCGCCGGGGATCAGGTGGAGAACGCCGTCGGTGACGATCAAGTCGAATGGACCGCCGGCAAACGCCAGATAGTCGGCCTGCTCGAAGCGCACACGGGATGGCGTCTGCACGGCCGCCGCGGCGATGTTGGCGCCCGAAATGTCGATGCCGATCACCGCCAGCGCGGGATGTGCCTCGGCGATCAGGCGCGCGAGCCGCCCG
>Ga0068863_100006167_pt1 | contig 11757 bp, 7 predicted proteins | sample KBSSwiS62_FD_66596 | JGI IMG/M metagenome (GOLD analysis project Ga0068863, IMG submission 66596) | Switchgrass rhizosphere microbial communities from Kellogg Biological Station, Michigan, USA - KBS Switchgrass S6-2 | ecosystem: Host-associated > Plants > Roots > Rhizosphere > Soil ...
AGCCCGGATTTTATCCGCGGCCAAAAGAAAAAGGGGGGCTTTCGCCCCCCGAGAAGTTACCGAGAATTCGACTCAGTAACGGTCGCGACGGCCCCCGCCGCCACCCTGGGTCTTCGGACGCGCCTCGTTGACCGTGAGCGCGCGGCCGCCGTACTCCTGGCCGGACAGCGCCGAGATGGCGTTGCGCGCCTCGTCGTCGTTGCCGAACTCGACGAAGCCGAAGCCCTTCGAGCGGCCAGTGTCGCGGTCGGTGATGATCGCGACGGAGGTGACTCCGCCATAGGGGGAGAACAGGGTGCGGAGATCGTCCTCGGTTGCATTGTAGGGGAGGTTACCAACGTAGAGTTTCATCGAAACAGAACCCTCGATCCCGGCGTCACATGGTCCGCATTCGCCGCGCCGCTCGGCGAACCCGACTTCCCGTTGGAATTCGTCGGACTTCTGCGAGCGCGAAAGCGTGCTTGGAAGGCGAGCGATTACGAGAAGGAGCGCAGTATACCAAGCGGGTCAAGGGGGGGCAAGCCGCCGTTTAGGAAACCTTAAAGGCGGCCCCCACGGCCCCCGGGCGCCAGCTCGGAGAGGGCGGCGGCGACCCACTTTTTCGTCATTTCCTTGCGCCAGAGGAAAGAGAAATCGGCGTTGTCCATGGGGCGCGACCGGCCCGCGGCGGCCTCGGACGCCTCCGTGATCGCGCCCGGGTCGAGGGGTCGGCCCACGAGAACCTGCTCCGCGCCCTCGGCCCGGACCGGCGAGGAGGACACGGCCCCGAGGACGATGCGCGCCTCGGCCACGACGCCTCCCTCGGTCCGGACGGCGGCCCCGACGGCGAGGACCGGAAAGTCGAAGGCGCCGCGGCGGCGCAGCTTCCGGTAGGAGGCCGTCCAGCCGTCCGCGCCGGGCACGCGGATCCCGGTCAGCAGCTCGTCCGGACGCTTGGTGAGGTAGTGGATGCCGTCGTTGCGATAGAGGTCCTCGAGCGCGACCTCGCGCTCGCCGTCGGGAGAGGCGAGGCTCACCCGCGCGCGCAGGGCGATCAGGACCGGCACCGAATCGGCCGACTGGATCGCCAGGCACTTGGGCGATCCGGGCGCCACCCAGCAGATGGCGCCGTCCTTCTTCATGCAGAAGTCGATCGCCTGGCGCCACTCGTAGTTCTGGTCGTAGTAGTTGCAGCGCGTGTCGAGCAGCACATTGCCGCCGAGCGTGCCCATGTTGCGCAGGGGCGGCGTCGAGATCTCGGCGATCGCGTGCGCGAGGCCGGGATACTCGCGCCGCACGCGGCGGTGGTGCTCGATGTCCGAGAGCGGCACGGCCGCGCCGATAGCGAGGCCGTCGGCGCCGGCACGCAGCTTGCGCAGCGCCGCGATGCGCCCGAGGCCGATGACGACCTTCGGCGTCTGCTGGCGCCGCTTCATGTTCGGATAGAGGTCCGTCCCGCCCGCGACGAAGGACGCATCCTCGCCTTCGCCCGCGCGGATGCGCAGGGCCTCCTTCACGCTGGTCGGCGCGAAGTAGCGGAATTTCGGCAGACGCATCATGGTCTGGAACTCCGGACGGTAGACGGCAGACGGTAAACGGGAGACGACCACAGCCCATTCGTCTTCCGTCTTCCGTCTATCGTCTTCCGCGCCTTCACCGCACTCCCCCGGCGGCCGTCACGGGCGCATCCACCGCCTTGCCGTCCCCGCCCTCGGCGGGAGTCCGAACGTGGATCGGAGCCGGGTACGGCACCTCGGGAAAACGTTCCGGGCCGAAGCGCGCGGGCTTGCCCTGCGCCTTCGCCTTGAGCGCCTTCAGGATCTTCTCGGGCGTGATCGGCACTTCGTCCACGCGCACGCCGACGGCGTCGTAGACGGCGTTGGCGACGGCCGGTGGGATCGGCAGCAGCGGGCCCTGCCCCACTTCCTTGGCGCCGAACGGGCCGTTCGCATCGGGGTCCTCGACGAGGTACGTGAAGACCTCCGACATCTCCTTCGTGGTCGGGCTCTTGTACTCGAGCATGGACGGGAACTTGTGCACGACGTTGGCGTTCGCATCGGTGCGGTACGCCATCTCTTCCATCATCGCCTCGCCCAGGCCCATGTACACCGAGCCCTCGACCTGGCCCATCACGAGCACCGGATTGATGCACTTGCCGACGTCGTGCGCGATCCAGATCTTCGGCACGGTGTAGATGCCGCTCTCGGGATCGACCTCGACCTCGACAACGGCGGCCGAGTAGGAATACGCCGGCGAGGGGCCGACGCCGGCGCCGCGATAACGCCCGGCCGAGGGAGGGGGCTTGTAGAAGCCGACCGTCCCGAGCGTGCCGAATTGCGACTCGGCGGCGACGGCGGCTTCGGCGAACGTCATGCCGGTTTCCGGGTTCTCGACGTCGAACACGCGTCCGCCCGACAGTCCGACGCGCTCGGGCGGGATCGCGAGCTTCGCGCCGACCGCCTCGACGATCATCTGCTTCGCCCGCTCGGCCGCCTGGATCGCGGCGTTGCCCGTCATGAGCGTGACGCGCGAGGAGTACGAGCCGAGGTCGACCGGCGTCAGGTCCGTGTCGCCCGTGACGATGCGGATGTCGAAGGGATGGATGCCGAGCACCTCCGCGACGATCGAGGCGAGGATCGAGTCGGAACCCTGGCCGATGTCCGTCGAGCCGCAGAAGACCGTGACTCCCCCGCCGCGGTCGACCTTCAGCTGCACGCCCGACTGCGGCATCGTGTTCCAGTAGATCGGCAGGCCCGCGCCGCAGAGGTACGACGAGCAGGCGAGCCCCAGCCCGCGGCCCGGCGGGAGCTTCCCGCGGCGCTTCTTCCAGCCGGAGGCGGCGACGACCTTGTCGATGCACGCGCCAAGGCCGATCGAGCCGACGCGCAGAAAGTTGGCCGTGAGCGAGTTCGGCGGCTGGAGGTGGTTACGGCGAATCGCGGCCGGGTCCAGACCGAGGTCGCAGGCGATCCGGTCGAGCTCGACCTCGAGCGCAAAGCGCGGCTGCGGCGTGCCGTGCCCGCGCTTGGGGCCGCACGGCGGCTTGTTCGTGAAGACGCGCGCGCCGTCGAATCGGTACGACGGCACCTTGTACGTGACGGTCTGCAGCGCCCCCGTGTAGTAGGTCGACGCGACGCCGTAGGAGCCGTAACCGCCGCCGTCGAGGACGGTCTGGAAATGGAGCGCCGTGATCGCGCCGTCGTTCTTCACACCGGTCTTCACGCGCATGAGCGTCGGGTGCCGGCCGCGGTGGCAGTAGAAGACCTCCTCGCGCGTGAGGCAGATCTTGACGGGGCGGCCCGTCACGCGCGAAAGGTGCGCGACGACGATCTCGTGGTTGAAGGGGTCGGACTTCCCCCCGAAGCCGCCCCCGTTGGGCGTCGCGATGACGCGGATCCTGGCCGGCGTCATGCCGAGGACCTGGGCGAGCGCGCGGTGCACGTAATGGGGCGTCTGCGTGGAGGACCAGAGCGTCAGCTTCTCGTCCGGGCCGAAATCGGCGACCGCGGCGTGCTGCTCGAGGGGCAGGTGCGTGTTGCCCTCGTAGAAGAAGAGGTTGTCGTACACGCGGTCGGCGCGGGAGAAGCCCTCCTGCGTATCGCCGAACTCCATCGAGACGAGCTTGTGGATGTTGCCGGAGTCGCCGTAGTCGTGGATCGGGGTGTCGGCGGCGGCGAGGCCTTCGTCGATCGTGCCGATCGGCGGCAGGGCCTCGTACTGGACGTCGATGAGATCGAGCGCGTCGAACGCCGCGTCCTCGTCGATCGCCGCGATCGCCGCCACCGGGTCGCCGACGAAGCGCACGCGGTCCGTACCGAGCGCGTGCTCGTCCTGCGAGACGGGAAGAATGCCGAACGGGATCGGCAGGTCCTTGCCCGTCGCGACGGCAACCACGCCCGGCGCGGCGAGCGCTCGCGAGACGTCGATCGAGACGATGCGGGCATGCGCGATCTTGGAGCGCAGCAGCTTGCAGTGCAGCATGCGCGGGAGCATCACGTCGTCGGCGAACTTCGTCTGCCCGGTCACCTTCGCGGCGGCGTCCACCTTCGCGTAGGGCCGGCCGACGACGCGGGTGCGTGGGGCCTTCAAGACACCCCCCTCACCCCAACCCTGTCCCCCCTACGGGTGGAGAGGGAGCAGAAGGGTCCCCTCTCCCGGCGGGAGAGGGACAGGGTGAGGGGCGTCCTCACGACTTCACCACCGGGAGCAACCCGCTCTCGTCGAAGTCGTATCCGTAGATCGCCTCGCGCTTCGGCGCGGCTTCCTCGCCCCGCATCCAGGCCGCGGCGAGCTCGACGGCCTCGAAGATCTTGACGTAGCCGGTGCAGCGGCAGAGGTTTCCCGCCAGCGCCTCGCGGATCTCGGGAAGTTTCGGCTTCGGGTTTTCCTCGAGCAGCGCTTTCGCAGTCAGCAGGAATCCCGGAGTGCAGTAGCCGCACTGCGCGGCGCCGAGGTCCGCGAAGGCCTTCTGCAGCGGATGCAGGCCGCCCGGACCAGCCATCCCTTCGACCGTCTCGACCTGCCGGCCCTCACAGTCGAGGCCGAGCACCAGGCACGAGAGAACCGGCTTTCCGTCCACGAGCACGGCGCACGTTCCGCACTCGCCGAGCTCGCAGCCGTGCTTGGTTCCGGTGAGCCCGAGGTCCTCGCGCAAGACTTCGAGCAGAGTCTTGTGCGGCTCGAAGGCGGCCTCGACCGCCTCACCGTTCACCGTGAGCCGGAGGTGGGCCTTCGAGAGATCGGCGGACCTGGATTTCCTGCTGCGTGCCATGGAACGCGCAACTCTAATCCCTTTGTTTTGTTTGGGAAAGGACTGTTATTTTGACTGACTGGTCGGACTATTTCCGCCTCGATCGAGCGGCCACGCCGGTAACTTGAGCAGCCCGAGGGGGTTGATGCGGGCGCGGTCCAGCCGCGCGCCCCAGTGCAGATGGGGCCCGGTCGCGCGACCGGTCGCTCCGACCGCGCCGATTTGCCTTCCGGCCGGGACGACCTCGCCCGTCTTCACGTCGATCCGCGAGAGGTGGAAGTACATCGTGAAGAGGCCGGCGCCGTGATCGAGGATGACCGTCCCGCCCGAGAAGTAGAGTTCGTCGGCGAGCGCGACGCGCCCGGCCTCGGGCGCCGCGACGGGAGCCCCTGCCGGCGCGGCGAGATCGGCGCCCTCGTGCGAGGAACGTGGCTTTCCGTTGAACACGCGGCGCGATCCGAAGTTGTCCCGCGCGGGAGCGTCGACCGGGACCGCGAACGGCCCGCTCCACCTGCGGTCGGGGTCGCCGCTCGACCAGACCCGCGCGACCTTCTCCCGGTCCTCGCGGATGCGGTCGAGCTCGCTCGGGGGCGGCTCGACGTACGCGGGATCGACCTTGAGCTTCTGCACCGGAAACTTCCCGGAGCGCACGTCGAGCCTGCGCCGCGCCGCGTGCCGGCCGCCGCAGAGGTCTTCGACCGCGAGGTCGAGCTCGCGCGCGCCGATCGCACTCTCGAAATCGACGCCGACGAGCCCCAGAAAGAGCCGCCCCTCCCGGTCCCGTTCGAGGGGAAACTCGCGGCCGCCCGAGGAAGCGACCGCGCTCGCGAGCGCGACGTCGCTCATCACCGTCACCGCGACCAGGCCGCCCTGCTTCGGGTTGGCCGAGGAGATTTCGACCGTCAGCGCCGGCGCGCGGCAATCGCCGGCGGCGAGGCCGCCGACGATCGCGAGCAAGCCGAGCGCGTACACCCTCTACGGTCCGTAGAGCAGCAGGCCGAACGTCTTCGTGAGGAAGACCGCCATCTGGCCGCGCGTGACGGAGGCGTCCGGGCAATAAATCCCGGCGCCGCAGCCCCCGGTGACGCCCTCATGGAAAAGCTGCTCGATCCAGTCCACTGCGAAGGCCGGGGTCGGCGCGCACGGAACGTCGGTGAAGATCCCCGCGCACCCCGGCGGCACGTAGCTCGTGCCGTGCTCGCCCTTCAGGAGAAACACCGCCATCTGCGCCCGCGTGACGGGGTTGCTCGGGCAGTACAGCCCGACGCCGCAGCCTCCGGTGATTCCCTCGTTGAAGAGCTCTTCGATCCAGTCGACGGCGAACGCGGGCGTCGGCGCGCACGCGACGTCCGTGAAGAGGCCCGCGCAGGGTGGCGGTGTGTAGGACGCGCCGTGCTCGGCCTTCAGGATGAAGACCGCCATCTGCGCCCGCGTCACGCCGTTGCCCGGACAGTAGATGCCGGCGCCGCACCCGCCTGTGATCCCGACGTGGAAGATCGTCTCGACGTACCGGTAGAAGGAGTGGCTCTCGGGGGTGTCGGTGAAGCTGTCGCCGATGTGCAGCGTCCAGGCCTTCGTCGCGCCCGTCGAGAGCAGCTCGTCGAACGTCGTGTCCCAGTGCGGGGCCGGGCGGGTCGCCGGATTGGTCACCGACATCGCATAGCAGTTGCCGGCCGCGCATGCCGCCGTCGCCCCGGAGGCGATCGCGCCGTAGTCCGCCGAACCGTCCGTGATCGCGTACGACGCGCCGGAAGGGCCGGCCAGGTTCGACGCCGTCCCGCCCAGCGGCAGCGCGGCGAGCGTGTTGTTCAGGTAGCTCGGCGAAACCACGACCGTCTCGCCGGGCTCCCAGACCCCGTCCAGGTTGGCCGGCGGCGCCGCGGGATTGACGTCGACCGCGAGGGCCGTCCCCGTCGGCGCCGTGCAGCACGCATATCCGTCCGAGAGGGTGATCGTGTCGACACGCCAGCCGGTCCCCGACACGCCGTTGTCGGAGGCCATGCGCCAGCGCAGGACCACGCTGTGCCCGGCCGCCGCGGCGGGCAAGTCGACCACCGTGGTCACGTACCCTCCCGAGTTGCCCGTCCAGGCCAGCCGGCCGCCGATCGGACTCGACGAGCCCGCGTCGATCGTGACGACGTACCCGTTGGAAACGAAGCTGCCGCCCGCGGCGAGGATGTCGGCAAACGGCGCGCCGTCGATCGCGATCTCGAGCACGCCCCCGTCGAACTGATTCTCGAGGTTGTAGCTGCTGCGAAACGTCAGCTGCGCCGCCGCGCTCACGATCGCGACCGCGGGAGCGTCGAGCCGCTTGTCGGAAACCACGCCCGGATCGTTGACGAACGCCGCATTGGGCGGCGTGTCCGGCAGGCCGGCGGACGTCACCCAGAGGGGCGGGTTGCCGGCCGCATTGGACGCCGTCCAGCCCGACGGAAGCGCGGGAGCCGCAACGCCGTCGAAGCTCTCCGCGAACGACGCGACCGGAAGGCCGGTGGGAAACGCGGCGGCCGTCGTCCCGAAATCCGTCGCGCCGTCCTGCAGCGAAAGGGATGCCGTGACCGTCGCCCCGCACTCCAGCGTGGGATCCGCGGTGAAGACGACGTCGCGGCACACGGTCGCGCCGCCGGCGACGAGCACGCCGAAGTTCACCGGACCTGGCGGATTCACGACGCCGCCCGTCGCGGCGAGCGTGGCGACCAGGTCGGTCGTGTCGGCGCTCCCCGTGTTCTGAAGGCACAGGCTCGCCGTCACCGTCTCGCCCGGATCGAGAACGCCGTTCGCGGGCTGACAGCTCTCCGCCGTGATCGTCGCGCCCGCGGAGGCGAGGATCGGCACGCCCGTGAGGCACGCATCCAGCGTCGTAGTGTTTCCGTTGGTCACGACCGCGGTGCCGCCGCCGACGGAATACGCGGGCTTCCCGATGCTGATCGTGTAGGAGCCGGGCGGCAGATCCATGGCGTAGTGGCCGGCCGCGTCCGTCACGCGCACATGGCCGAGACCGTCCGACACGACCGCCCCGGCCAGCGGTGCGCCGCCGTCGCAGATGGTGACGGTTCCGGACACGGTTCCCCGCGGGACGGCCACGCACCCGGGATACGCGAACTTGCCCACGCGCGTCGCCCAGTCGAAGCTGCCGTTGTTCGCGTAGTACTCCTGCGTGTAGAAGAACGTGCAGTCGTCGGACGGATCGACCGTCAGGGCGCTGTAGTCTCCCCACCGGCTGCTCGATCCCTGCTGCACTCCCGTCCCCGCGAATGCCGTCGCCTCGCCCTGGTTGAGCGTGTTGGCCGGATCGCCGGCCAGGCGCCCGGCCCACATCAGGGACGGCATGAGCGAGGTGCTCGACGCCGAGAACGCGACGGTGCTGTTGCCCTGGTGGTCCTGCGCGGCCGAGCCCATCCAGAGGTTGCGGCCACTCGCGCCGTTGCCGGAGCCGGGCGCGTAGGTCACCTGGTTCTGGACCGTCACGTCCCCGGTGCCCGGGTCGCGGCGCAGCTCGGTGAAGCGGACTCCGGACTGGTACGTCGCCGCCGAGGTCGGGTTCACGCCGCTCACGTTGACCGTCCAGTTGGCGACGAAGGACTGCACGCCCCCGGCCAGCGTGCGGTATGCGACGCGGAACATCATGCGATCGGCGATCGCGTCGACGTAGTCGGACGTCGTCGCGGGCGCCGGCTCTTCGATGGCGGCGCGGCCCGCGGGCGAACGCGCGTCGAAGGAGGCCACGACGAGGTCCGGGCGGACCGTCAGCGTCGAGTTGGCCGGAACCGCGAAGTCGACATGGAACTCGTAGATGCGGAGCGCGTCGTTCGGGTCGCCGAACTCGTCGGCGCGGAATTCCAGGAAGAGGTTGGGCGTGCCGGGAGGCGGCGCCGTGAGGCCGTCCAGGTCGCTCGGCAGCATGCCGCCGGCGATCGGGTCGATCGGGGCGTAGTCGAAGTAGACGTAGCCGGCCGTCGCGTCGCCCGCCAGCATCTTGACGCGGTCGAACGCGAGCAGGCCCGCGCCCGCGTACGCGCCGCCCCCGATCGCGAACTGGTTGTCGGACATGTAGTAGCCGTCGGGCCAGACGCCGAAGTGCGGATAGTCGTTGACCTTGTTCGGCATGAGGAAGTCGTAGAGGTAGAAGGCGCCCGTCGGATCGGGGGTCTGCGAGATGGCGATGCACTGGTGGAAGGGCGGGTTGAAGCCGTTGGGCAGGCCGAACTGGCTGATCAGCCAGCGATCGGCCAGCGAATCGTAGAGGACCACCGGGTCGCCGTACTGCCCGTTGCAGCCCGAGCCCAGCGGGCCGAAGAACGCGCCGAGCGACACGACCGGCGTCAGGGCCGCGCCGCTCTTGTCGAAGATGCGCAGGACGGTGTTGACCGCCTGGACGTAGTGGTTGGGGCCGACGTCGCCCACGGTGTCCGGCGGCGCAAAGCGGCCGGCGACTCCCGCCGCGTCGTCCGCGCTGATCCCGGCAAACGTGGCGGACGGCGAAGGCATGGCCGGCGAGACCGCGAAGGGCGCCGCGTCCCGCTGCAAAGCCCCGTCGGGGGTCGAGACGTTCGGGAACGTCCCGCTCGAGCGCGGCAGGCGCTCGTTGTCGCGGATCCACTCGGCTGGCAGCGGGGAGTCCGGGTCCGGCCGCACCGAGGGCAGGTCGCGCACGTCCCGCGAGACGGCGAATCCGACGGACTTGCCAGCCTGCGGCGCGGCCGCCGGAGAGCTCGCCAGCATGGACGCGCGCAACGCGAGCGCGGCGCACACGAGTACAGAGAGGCGGACCGGCCTGGAAGTCACGGGATCCTCCGTTCTGGGGAAGACCCGAGGGTAGCGGGCCGCGCGTTTCCCGTCAACGCTCCGTGACGAAGGTCACTCCGGGCGCGCGGTCTGCTTGAAGACGCTGCCACCCTTCATCACGAAGAAGACCTTCTCCGTCAGGTGGATGTCCTTCAAGGGGTCGCCCGGCACCGCGACGATGTCGGCGTCCTTGCCCTTCTCGAGCGTGCCGATGCGATCGCCCAGACCGAGCAGCTCGGCCGCGTTCGGGCCCGCCGTCTTCAGCGCGGCCGCCGGCGACATGCCGAGCTCCGCCATGAAGCCGAACTCCTTCGCGTTCAAGCCGTGCGGCGAGACCGCCGAGTCCGTGCCGAACGCGATCTTGACGCCCATCCTGACGGCGCGGCGGAACATCTCGTCGTGCGCGGCGAAGGCGGCCTTCGCCTTGAGCGCGACCGGCGGCGGGAAGCGTTCGAGCTTGCCGCCCGTCCACTGCCCCGCCATGCAGGTCGGGACGAGGAAGGTGCCCTTCGCCTTCATGAGGTTGAGCGTCTCGTCGGTCAGGAAGGAACCGTGCTCGATCGAGTCGATGCCCGCCTTGACCGCCGTCCGCGCGGCGAGGTCGCCGTGGGCGTGCGCCGCGGTCTTGCGCTTCAAGCGGTGCGCCTCGTCGATGATCGCGGTCAGCTCTTCCTCGGTCAGCTGCGGGGCCGAGACGTCGTCGCCGAGCGAGAGCACGCCCCCGGAGGCGCACATCTTGATCACGTCGGCGCCGTACTTGATGTCGAGGCGCACGGCCTGGCGGCCTTCGTTCGCGCCGTGGAGGATCCCCTTTTCGACGCCGGGCTCGGGGCCGAAGGTGTTCGGGGGAAACCCGGTGTTGTCGCAGTGGCCCCCGGTCGCGCCCAGCGCGTAGCGCGCGACGAGCATGCGGGGGCCGGGCGTCAGGCCGTCGTTGATCGCGTTGCGCAGGCCCACGTCGAGGTCGTCCGAGGATCCGACGTCGCGCACCGTCGTGAACCCGGCCTCGAGGGTCTTCTTCGCGTTCTGCGCGCCATAGAACACCTGCTCCGTGATCGGCCGCCGCAATCCGTCGAAGAAGTCCTGGACGTAGCTTTCGCCGGACTCGCCGGTCAGGTGGGTGTGGGAGTCGATGAAGCCGGGCAGGATCGTCGCATCGCCGAGGTCGATGACCTTCGCGCCCGCCGGCACGGCCAGGCCGGCGCCCGCGCCGAGGATCTGTCCGCCCTGGACGAGGACGACCGCGTTGGAAATGGTCGTGTCGGACCGGCCGTCGAACATGCGGGCGGCGCGGATCGCGGTGATCGGCGCCGGCGTCGGGACCGGCGTGGGGGACGGCGACTGGGCGCGGAGATTTCCGGCGGCGAAGAGCGTGGCGGCGGCCAGGGCGAACCCCTTCATACTTTCTCCTTGGTCGAGGCGGCGCGTCCGCGCGCGGCGTACACGAGGGCTCCCACCGCCAGCGCGATGGCGCCCCCGATGAAATTCTTCTTCTCGGCGGCCGAGAGAAACAGCAGGCAAATGACCAGCGCCGCGATCGGGATGACGGGACCGCCCGGCAGGCGGATCGTCCGGTCCGTCGCGGGCATCTTGCGGCGCAGCACCGGCACGGCGACACACGTCCCGATGTACGTCGCCAGCCGCGCGATCGTCGAGAGCACGGCAAGCTCTTCCGCGACGCCGAGGGTGCCGGGCCGGATGCTGTGAAGGACGGCGTCGATCGCGATGAGCGCGAGCGCGACGCCCGTCTGCGTCAGGATCGCGACGTAGGGCGTCCGGTAACGGGGGTGAATCCTGGCGAAGACGCGCGGCAGCCGGCCGGTCTCGGCGAGCGCGTAGAGGTAGCGCGGCCCGGCGAGCACGGTGTTGTTGTTCGTGCCGAGGACCGAAAGCACCGCGCCGAGGGTCAGCAGAAAGCCGCCGAACGGACCGAGCAGCATCCGGCCCGCGTCGGCCAGCGGCGTCTGCGACTGCCCGAGGTTGGGGATCGTGCCGATCGCCACGAGCTGCACGAGTGTGTAGATCGCCGTCACGATGGCGATCTGCATGATCAGGGCGAACGGGACGTCGCGCTGCGGGTTCTTGAACTCGCCCGCCGGGGCGGCGGTGTTCTCGAAGCCCGCGTAGGCGAAGAGCACGAGCAGGGCCGCCTTCGTGAAGTTGCCGCTGTCCGGCATCGGCACGGGGAAGACGCGATTCCACGATATGGCGAACATGCCGACGCCGACGAGCACGACGAGCGG
>Ga0068863_100006168_pt1 | contig 11756 bp, 13 predicted proteins | sample KBSSwiS62_FD_66596 | JGI IMG/M metagenome (GOLD analysis project Ga0068863, IMG submission 66596) | Switchgrass rhizosphere microbial communities from Kellogg Biological Station, Michigan, USA - KBS Switchgrass S6-2 | ecosystem: Host-associated > Plants > Roots > Rhizosphere > Soil ...
TCTGGCGGCGATTTCGGATCTCCTGCTTTCCGCCGACGCGCGCGGTGGCCGCAGGGGCTGGCTCGGAGCGCTGCGGCTCGGGCGATGACGGTCGTCCAGCGGTTGCAGGCGACGGGGATCCGACGCTCCGGCTCCCCGGCTCGCGGGTTCCGCTACCGGACGGCGGGCGGAGGCGCGCCGTCATGGCAGGACCGCCAGCGGATCCGCGTGCTCGCGGTTCCTCCGGCCTGGACCGACGCCTGCATCAGTGCTGCGGCTTCTTCCCCGGTCCAGGCGATCGGGAGAGACCGGGCCGGCCGCTGGCAGTACCTCTACTCGGAGAAGCACGCGCGCCGGCGCGAGGAGCGCAAGCGCGAGCGGTTGCTTTCGTTCCTGCAGACGCTGCCGCAGATCCGCGCGCGCGTCGCGCGGGACCTGCGCTCCGAGGGGCTCGGGCGCGAGCGCGTCCTCGCCACGATGGTGCGGATCCTGCTGCGGGGCTTCGTGCGTCCGGGCAGCGCCGTCTACACGCGGGAAAACGGCACGTACGGGCTCTCGACACTGCGCCATCGCCACGCGCGCGTCCGAGGCCGGACGATCACGCTGGCGTATCCGGGCAAGGGGAAAAAAGAGCAGCGGCGCGAAATCCACGACGCCCCCGCCGCCCGTGTCGTCGCGGCGCTGCTGGCCCGGCCCGGGTCGACGCTGTTTCGGTATTGCGATGACGGGGGACAATGGGTCTCCGTGCGGCGGCGCCACTTGAACGACTACCTGCGGGAGATCGCCGGCGTGCGCATCTCCGCCAAGGATTTTCGGACCTGGGCCGGCACGCTCATCGGCGCCTGTGCCCTGGCGCGGCAGGGGTATCCCGAGCCTGCGACGGCGCGGGCCCTGAAGCGCAGTGTCGCGGAGGCCATGCGCGAAACCGCGAAGCTGCTCGGCAATACGCCGGCGGTGTGCCGGGCGTCCTACGTGTGCCCGGCGGTCTTCTCCTCCTACGAGCGAGGGCGCCTCCTGGCCGATCCGATTTCGGCCGAGGCGCTGGTCCGGGCGTCCGCCCGGACGCTGCTGCTCTACGAGCGCCGCCTGTCGCGCTTGATCCGGGACGAAGACCGAGGACTGCCCGCGGCCGCCGCGGCCTGATTCCGGGCCGGGTTCTTGCACCGTTCGGGCTCATGCTGTGGATCGAGGGCCTGATCGGGCTGCTGCGGCGTTCTCTCGGGAGCGTCGTACGGGCAATCTTCGGCTGGGCGACGCTGGCTGTTTTCGGGGAAGTCCCTCCCTCGGACCGGACCTGGCTTTCGATCGCCGTCGGCGCGGCGGCCGCGTGGCCCTTGCTGGTGTTCGGCGTGGTGTTCCCCAAGGAGGCGGCGCTGGTTCTCGCCCTGCTGCCCCTTCCGGAGCATACGCCCGCCTCCCTCGTGCGCGCGGTCTGGATCGTGCTCGCCGTCGCCACGCCCGTCGGCGTCGGCTGGATCATGGCCCGGAGCGCGCCGCCCTCCCGCGGCGGAGGCTGGCGGCGCCTGTGGCTCGGTTTTCCCGCGACGCTGGGACTGGGTCTGGCGTTTCTCGTCGCCTGCGTCGCCGTGCCGATCGCCAAGCTCTCGGGTTTCGCCGCCCGCAAGAAGGAGGAGCATGTCGCGCTCGTCGTCCCGCCGGAGGAATATGAGCCGACGGCCGCGCTCCTGCAAAAAGCGCTGCGCCGCGGGGGCGTGGAAGTCGCGCGGGCCACGCCGCCGTGGAGCACGCGCGTCCTCGGCCTTCTCCTCCACAAGTTCGCGGGCGCGCTGCTGGGCGCCTCCGTGCCGCATGACCTCGCGTTCTTTCGCGGTCCGGACCTGGATTTGACGCTCTATCCCAACGGCGTGCGCGTCTCGGGCGAGCAGCGAGTCGTGACCCGCGCGCAGGCGCTGATCACCGAGAGCGCGACGGCGACCCCGGCCCTGCAGTGCATGTCGGCCGAGGGGCAGAAGCTCGAGCGCCGGATCCGCGCGCTCTGGAGCCACCGCGATCGGCCGCAGTGGATCGATCGACGTCTTCCTCCGATTGCGGGTGCCGTGGCCGACGCCGAGCTCGATTACACCGACTGGGAGATCCTTTACCGGCAACTGCTTCAGCTCTTCGTGGCTTCGCGCGGCGGGGCCCGCCTGATGGACGGCGCCGTGCGCCGCCGGCAGCGAGCGGTCCGAAGCGCGCGCCGTTCTACTCGCGCGGGGTTCGGGCGCCTCCTCGATTTGATGGGCAGCCGGCGCTGACCGTTCGCCTCGTCAGGCGAGCTTTCGATCCGAGTGCCAGACGGATTTCCGGCGGGAGTGCTTTGCGGGCTTGATCAGGTCGGGCCGTGCGAGGAGCTTCTTCAGCAGGGCCGGCGGATCCCCCTCGGCGGCCTTGCGCAGATTGCCGCCCTCGTCTCGGGCAATCTCGACGAGCAATCGCCCGGAGACGACGGACCGCGGCTCCTCCTCCGTGATGTCGCGCTTGGAAGCCGAGGCGTCGCGATGGCGGATCAGCAGCCAGGGAGTCTTCTTTTCGCCCGCACGGGCGCGCGCGATGCGCACGAGAGCGTAGGAGCCTTGCAGCTTCTCGCCGTCGACCCGGAATTTCAGCTCGCCGCGCGCCAGGGCTGCGTCCACGTCCTCGACCTCCGGCGTCCACGACCCGCGGTCCCAGATCATGACGGTCCCGCCGCCGTATTCCCCTTCGGGAATCACGCCCTCGAAGGCGTTGTATTCCAGAGGATGGTCCTCGGTGGGCATGGCGAGCCTTTTGACCGAGGGATCCAGGGAAGGCCCCTTCGGGATCGCCCACGATTTCATGACACCGTTCCACTCCAAGCGAAAGTCGTAGTGCAGTGCGGTGGCCCTGTGCTTCTGAACGACCCACGCGAGCTTGCGTCGGCGCGGTTTCGGCGCCTTGCCGCGAGGCTCCGGCGTGACGTCAAACCGGCGTTTCTTCCGGTAACTCTCGAGCGGGGGAGGCTTTTTCCTGGCAGGCATGGGAGGAAATTTCATCCAAAGGCTGCGCCGGGGTCAACGACCCCGGCGCTTGAGTGTTCGAGCGCGAGACGCGAGAGCGTCTTCACGTTTACGAGAGACTCTCCGTCGTTCGCGAGCGCGTCACGACAGGCGGACGCGTCGAGATCGTCGGTAGGTCGTGATCCACGATGGAGACGCTGTCCTCGCGGCGACGGCGCGCGAGCACGGCGATGATGCCGCCGACTCCGAGCAGAAGTCCGCCGACGAGCAGGAGCGTGGAGCTCGTGCGCGGGGCGCGCGCCGGCTCAGCCTCCGTAGCGGCGACGACCGGCCGGTCGGCAACGGGCACAGGCGGAACCGCCGCTTCGGGCGAGGTCGTTCCGGCCGAGGGCGGCGTCTGTCCGGTGTCCGCGCCCGCCGCAGTGGAGCCCGCGGTCGCGGCGCTGGCGGCGTTCGGTTCCTTCGCCGGCTCGACGGAGACCGGCTTGGGCTGGGTGGAAGCAGGCTGTTTGGCTGTCGTCTCGCGGGGCTTGCGCGCCTTCGCGCTCTTGCTCGAAGCGGCGGCGGGCGGCGCAGCCTGCTGGGCGGGCGGCGCATTCACGCTGGACGGAGCCGGAGCCGGAGCGGGCTGGACCTCGGTCGCGGCCGGCGCGTCTGGCTTCGGAACGGGAGCGAGCTGCGCCGGAGCGAGCGCCTCCGGATTCGGGACGGCCGGCGCCGCCTGGGACGCGTCGGGTGCCGGCTGCGCGGCGATCGGAGTCGGCGCGGCTTCGACGGGCGTGCTGGGCTCCTGTGCCCACGCGCGTCCCGTCACGGCGAGTGCGGCGGCAACGATCAGGACTTTGTACGTGGTTCGCATGTGATGACCTCCTTAATTACTCGCGGCCCGATGCCGCTTCGATGCTCGTCATCACCTTGAGAGAGCAGGTTCCGTGCCACGCGACGCCGGATCGGCGCAATGACGGGACATTGTTTTTGATGCCGAGCACGAAAAAGGGAGGCCGCAAAACGGCCTCCCGGATTTCCTCGAACAGTGAAAGCGAGTGTCAGCGCCAGTGGCCGTTGACGACGTACCATCCGCGGCTCGTGTGCTTCCAGCTGGGCGCGACCCACGCGGCCTTGGGGTGCGGTGGATTCTGCCAGGTGCCCGCGACCCATACGTAGTCGGAGCCTCCCCAGTTCCAGTACCCGGGCACCCACGCGTAGCCCGGTCCGGGCGACACGACGGCGACCTCCGTGCGCAGCGCCGGCGGTCCGTTCGGCACGTAGACCACGTTGTCCGGTGGAGCGGAAGCGCATGCCGTGAGTGTCGCTGCGACGATCGCGGCGCCGAGAAGCTGGAGCAAAGACGTGCGAGGCGTCGTTCCGTGCGTCATACCTGACCTCCTGTTGTTGGTTCTTTCTGTGGAGTGGATTCTTCTCAGAAAATGATGCCGACGGTGACCGGGACGAGCGTGAAGCGATGGCCTCCCGTGTGAACGCTGTCCGTGAAGCGGTTCGAATCGAGCGAGATGCTGGTGTAGCGGCCCTCGACGAAGATCTGCGTGGTGGTGCCGACACAGAACGAGAGGCCGGCCCCCGCGTTCCAGCCGAAGCGCGTCGAGGACTCCGCGAACAGGTTGCCGGTGTCGACTTCCTGGCCGCTGAAGCGCAGATCGTAGGCGCCCACTCCCCCGATGATGTAGGGCTGCACGACGCCGAGATGCGGACCGATGACGAGGTCGAACGTTCCGGAAATGATCCGCGACTTTCCATTTCCCTGGAAACCGACGAGGGAAGACTTCGTCGAGAGCTCGCCATAGGAACCGTCGAACCGGATGCCGATCGGGGAGGTCCCGAAGTTGATCGGGAAGAGCAGCGTGGCGCTCCAACCCGTGTTGAACACGTCCTGCTGATCTTCGACCGGGATGAGGGCGCTGCCCGCCACGCCGATGTGGAAGCCCGGCGTTCCCTGTGCACGGGAGACGGCGGAGCAGACCAGCAGCGAGGAGACGACGAGGACCACTCGAAACAAAGCCCACTGGCGACGCATCACGACTCCTTTTCTGACGGAGGCCCCGGCGGCGCTCGCGCCGCAAGGCCCCGCGTCGGGGGCGAGCCGCCCCGTGCGGCCGCACGCCCCTCAGGTGCAAGCGCCATGCCGGGGCTGGTGGCACAGGTTTCGCTGCGGTCTGCGGCGTGACGCAGGAAAAGGCCGCTCGTTTCGGTGCGGTGTTGCTCGACCTCGACGGTTGCCTCATCGACTCGAACGGTGCGCACGCGCGCGCCTGGAGCGACGCGTTGAAGCAGTTCGGCCACCGCGTGCCGGCGGAGCGGCTGCGGGGCGAGATTGGAAAAGGAGGCCGGGAGCTGATGCGGGATTTCGTCCGGCCGGCAGAGCTCCATTTTCTGGCCGACGCGATGGCGCAGTGCCAGACGCGCATCTACCTGCGTCGTTTTCGCAGCTCGGTCCGGGCGTTTCCCGGCGCGGCGCGCACGGTCCGCGCCATGCGTCGCGCGGGGCTGCCCGTCGTCATCGCGAGCTCGGCGACCCGCTCCACGCTGCAGAAAGCGCTGCGACTCCTGCGTCTGTCGGGGGTGATCACCGGATTCACCTCCGCGGACGACGTGCGGAAGGCGAAGCCCTTCGACGACGTGTTCTCCGTGGCCATCGCGCGTTTCCGTCTCGACGACCGAGCGCCGGTGGCCGTGGGCGATTCGCCGTACGACGTCGGGGCCGCCCACCAGATCGGCTTGCCGTGCATGGCGCTCCGATCGGGCGGGTTCTCGAGGAAAGTCCTCGGATCGGCGGACGGTTGCTTTGCCGATCTCGCGGCTCTCTGGCGCGAAGGACGCAGCCTCTTCCGATGAAGTTTTCCGAGATTCTCGGATTCCACGGGGTGGTCCTCTACACGGATCGCCTCGAGCGGGACGCGCGTCTCTGGAGCCGGGCGCTGGCCGTGCCGGTTCTGCGCCGCAGCGCCCGCGCCATCACCCTCGGCTCGGGGCCCGAGTTCTTCCTGGAGTTGCGGTCGGCGCGGAGACCAGAGCCGGCCAGGCGCGCAGAGGTGCATGTCGCGGTGCGCGGCCTCGCGGCTGCGGCCGCGCGCCGGGACGCCCTCGGCGGCGCGACCGTTCGGCGAACCGTCGGAGATACGACGCTCGTTCTGCGGGAGTTCACCGGGCCGTCCGCAAAGGGCTTTCGTCCCGCTTCGCGTCGGCCGCGGCGCTGATCGGCTGCGCTCGGATGGCACGGCCTCTGCATCGCCACTTCGGCGGGGACCACTGTCCCGGGAGGAACTCAATCATGGAATCTCGCACCCGTCTCGAAGACACGCTGTCGGATTCGGAGGACGCCGCGCAGACGACGGAGGGGCCGGTCGCCAAGACCATCGAGTCGAAGACCGCACAGCTTCCCTCGGACGTTTTCCTGTGGGCATCGATCGCGTCGATGGTCGTGTCGCTCGGCATGCAGATGTCCGGCCGGAAGAGAACGCAGCACGTCAGCAATTTCATCGGCCAGTGGGCGCCGACGCTGCTGGTGCTCGGGCTCTACAACAAGATCGTCAAGGTCGCGGGGCACGACCGGGCCTCCAACGGGGGCAACCCGCTTTCGGGCGCACCCCGGAAGACCTCGTAACGGCCTGAGAAGTCCGCCGCCGCCGGCCGCGGCATGACATTCTTGAACGATGGCGCACAGGCGGCCGCGGAGCTTCGACTTTGCCGTCGTGGGCGCGGGCGCCGCCGGTCTGGCGGCGGCCCGGGTCTTGACGAGCTCGGGCGCCTCCGTCGCGCTCTTCGAGGCGCGTTCGCGCGTCGGAGGGCGCGTCTGGGCCCGGCCCTTGGCGGGCGGTGTCGCGGATCTCGGCGCGGAGTTCATCCATGGCCGCGACCGGCACGTGTTTGAAGAGGCCGAGGCGGCCGGTCTGCAGGTCCTGCGCATCGCCGACCGTCACGTCGAGCTGCGGGCGGGCGTATGGAGGCCGCTGACCCACGTCTGGAGGCGCTTCGATCGGCTGACGCGCGGGATCGCGCGGGTGCGCCGCGATCGGTCGATCGCCGAGTACATCGCGGCACGAGGGGCATCGCTCTCTGCATCCGACCGGCGCCTGCTGGTCTCCATGGTCGAAGGATTTGACGCCGCGCCGATCGAGATCGCCGGCGCCAACGCCATCTCGACCGCGGGCCAGCCCCCGGCGGATCCCGGAGAGCGCGCGCAGTTCCGTCTGGCCTCCGGATGGCGGGGCTACCTCGACTGGATGCATGCGAGGCTGGACCCGCGGCTGTGCCGCGTTCTGCTCGCGACGCCCGTTCGCCGCATCGCCTGGTCCAGCAGCGGCGCGCGCCTGAGCACGGATCTGGGGGAGTACCGAACCCGGAGCGTGCTCGTGACCCTGCCGGTCGGCGTGCTGCAGGCGGCGCCCGGGACGGAGGGGGCGGTGCAGTTCGAACCCGACCCTCCGCGGTTGCGCCGGGCTCTGGCGGGCCTGGCCATGGGCGACGTCGTCCGGCTCGTGCTGAGATTTCGGGAGGCCTTCTGGAGGAAATCGGATTCGTCGCGCCGCGTGCGGCGGCGGCCCGAGGGCGAGCCCACTTTCTTTCACGTCCCGGACGGCGAGTTCCCCACGTGGTGGACGAGCTCTCCCGTCGAGTCGGCGACGCTGACCTTGTGGGCGGGCGGGAGCGCCGCGCGGTCGTTGCTCGGGCGCGGCCGGGCCGAAATCCGGCGCCGGGCGCTGCGGACGCTCGCGTCATCGCTCGGGGTCGCACTCCCCTTCGTCCGGGCGAGGCTGCTCGGCGCCGACAGCCACGATTGGTCCGGCGACCCTTTTTCGAGAGGCGCCTACAGCTTTGCGCGGGTCGGGGGAGCCTCGGCCGGGCGCGCGCTCGGTCAGCCCTTCGGAGACACTCTGTTCTTTGCGGGAGAGGCCGTGGCCACCGACTCCGCCGGGACGGTGACGGCGGCCCTGGCGAGCGGGCGCCGGGCGGCCCGTCGCATGCTGCGCTGACGCTGGCACCGATCTCGCAACCCTCCTCTCCATGCCTCGGACCGGCGCCGACGCGCTCGTCGAAACCCTCCTCGACTGGGAAGTCGAAGTCGTCTTCGGGCTTCCGGGAGACGGCATCAACGGCATCATGGAAGCGCTGCGCAAGCGCCAGGACGCGATTCGCTTTGTGCAGGTCCGGCACGAAGAATCCGCGGCATTCATGGCCTGCGGTTACGCCAAGTACACCGGCCGCCTCGGCGTGTGTCTGGCGACGTCGGGTCCCGGCGGTGTTCACCTGCTCAATGGCCTCTACGACGCAAAGCTGGACGGGCAGCCGGTTCTCGCGATCACGGGCCACGCGTTTCACGACCTGATCGACACGCATCAGCAACAAGACGTGGACCTCGACCGTCTCTTCGCCGACGTCTCGGTCTACAACGCGCGCGTCATGGGCGCCGCGCACGTGGAAAACGCGGCGACGCTCGCTTGCCGCACGGCGCTGGCCTACCGCGGCGTCGCGCACCTCAATTTTCCCGTGGATCTCCAGGAGGCTCCGGCCGACGCGCGTTCCAAGCGCAACGTTCGGGGCCACGCCGGAAGCGTTCCGGGCGCGGGCGCGCCCATCCCGGGACGGTCCGAACTGCGTCGCGCCGCGGAGCTGCTCGAATCCGGAAGCCGCGTCGTCATCCTCGCCGGGCGGGGGGCCCTCGACGCCACGGACGAGCTGCTGGCAGCCGCGGAACTGCTCGGCGCGCCGATCGTCAAGGCGCTGCTCGGCAAGGCCGCCGTGCCCGACGATTCACCCTACACGACGGGAGGCATCGGCCTGCTCGGAACCAGGGCTTCGCAGGAGGCCATGGAGCAGTGCGACACGTTGCTGCTGGTGGGGACGAGCTTTCCTTACATCGAGTTCTATCCCAAGCCGGGCAAGGCCCGCGCAGTGCAGATCGATCTGGACCCCGCGCGGATCGGCTTGCGCCATCCGGTCGAGGTCGGCCTCGTCGGGGACAGCCGCGAGACGCTGCGCGAGCTGCTGCCGCTGCTGCGCCGCCGCGAGGACCGCGCGTTCCTCGAGCGCGCGCAGGCGGGGATGGAGGATTGGCGGGCGCTGATGGCGAAGCAGGAGTCGCATGCCGAAAGCCCGCTCAAGCCCCAGGTCGTCGCCGCCGAGCTCGGACGGCAACTGTCGCGCGACGCGATCGTGTCCTGTGATTCCGGCACGGTGACGAGCTGGTTTGCCCGCCACGTTCCGGCTCGGCGGGGGCAGATGTATTCCGTTTCCGGAAACCTGGCCTCGATGGCCAACGGTCTGCCCTATGCGATCGCAGCCCAGATCGCCCATCCGGGTCGGCAATCCGTCGCGCTGGTCGGCGATGGAGGGTTTTCGATGCTGATGGCCGAGTTCGCGACCGCGGTGAAATACCGCCTGCCGATTCGCGTGGTCGTGATGCGCAACGATTCCCTCGGACAGATCAAGTGGGAGCAGATGGCGTTTCTCGGCAATCCCGAGTTTGGATGCGACCTGCAGCCGATCGACTTCGTGGCTTTCGCCCGCGCCTGCGGGGGCGCCGGTTTCCGAATTTCGGAGCCGAAAGAGTGCGCCCCGATTTTCGCGCAGGCCTTCGCCGAGTCGGGTCCGGTGCTGGTCGAAGCCGTGATCGACCCGCTGGAACCGCCGCTGCCCCCGAAGATCACGATGGAGCAGGCGAAGCACTTCACCGAGTCCCTCGTCCGGGGCACCCCCGACCGGGGAAGGATTGCGCTGACTCTGCTCGCCGACAAGGTGCGCGAGCTCGTCTGACCCTGCGTCGGGGCACGGCCTTTGCAGTTTCTTCCGACATGCACGAGCGCCACAGCGAACCCGAGTGCGAGCCGGATGCCGACGTCGCCCCCGACGCCGACGTTGCCCTCGTGGAGTGCGTCTGCGATGGGCGGCCGCGAATCGGCGGCCACGCCTGCGACGATTGTGCCGCGGTCTATGGAGCCGTTCTCCTGCTGCTGCGGGAAAAAGCGAAAGACCTGTCCGGCAACCCGATCTGGATTCTCGCGTGGGCCCTCGCGCGCGTGGTCGGATCCGAGGGAGTGGACTGGGACGCGGTGCGCAGGCTCGCTGCAGAGTTCGAGAGCTCTGAACTGGTTCAGTAAAGCGCCCGGCATCGCGCCGGGCGCTGTCTCGAGCGCGTGACCCGCTTGCGCCTAGCTCCTAGGGGTGAGGGCTCGAAGCCGCCGAGTTGGGAGCCGTGCCGGGAGTTCCATTGGGCGCGGTATTCGGCTGCGCGGATCCTGGCGCCCCGGGAGGAGCGAGGATCGGTGTGCCGTTCGGCCCGATCTGTGGCGGTGTCCCCCCGGGGGCGCCCGGTTGGGCCAGCGTGGGCGTCCCGTTCGGGCCGATGTTGGGCGAGGCCGGGTTGAACGCTCCCGGCTGCGCGACGACGGGTGTGCCGTTCGAACCGATGACCGGCGTGCCGTTGGCTCCGGTGACCGGCTGCGCGGTCCCGGCGGTCACCGGCGTTCCGTTGGGTCCGATCGTGGTATTCGCGCCGGGCATTCCCGGCGAGAGCGTCGGCGTGCCGTTGGGCCCGATCGTCGTTGGCGATGTGGTCGGGTTGGCCGGGAAGCCGTTGGCGCCCGTCGTCGAGGCGAGGGCCTGCGACAGGTCCGTCGAGGATGGCGCCGTGGGCAGTCCGTTCGGGCCGAGGCCATTCATCGTCGCGGCGTTCGCGGCGCCGGCAAGCGGAACGCTGGAGCCGCCGTAGAGGGCTGGATTACCGCCGCCGGAGGCAGGCGGTACGCTCGCGTTGCCGGCGCCCGGATTGGTGGCGGAGCCGGCGTTCTGTACCGCGGCGGGGAGGGCGGCGCCATCACCCGTCGCGCCGATCATGAGCGTCTCGCCGGGCTCCAGAGGGCGGACGGCCGTCGGAGTCGGCGTCGTCGTGAGCGTCGTTCTGGCGAGGGGCCGCGGGCGCACGGGCGCCGTGTTGAGCTCGACCGCGGTGACCTGCTCGGCCGGAATGCCGGTCAGAACTCCACTGGTGGCCTGGTGGAACGTGAGAATCGTGCCGCGCCGCACGGGCTCGTCGGCTGCCACGATCGTGACGCCGTTGGCGAGCACGATGCGGTATCCGGTCCGCGCGAACGCGGGCGCCGTGAAAAGGGACGCGAGAGCGACTCCGAAGATCGCGAGGCGGCGCTGATTCATGGTGACCTCCCGGGCATGGCCCGGGAACTTGCGGTGCAGGATCCTTGCCACCGACCGGCCCCCGAGTGCGGGGGGTTAAAGGAGCTTGTCCGGCGTGATCGGCAGCTCCCGGATCCGCTTGCCCGTCGCGTGAAAGACGGCATTCGCGACGGCCGCGGCGGCGCCCGTGATGCCGATCTCGCCGAGGCCGCGGCAGCCGAGCGAGTTGATTACCGGGTCGGGCACGTCCAGGAAGTGCACATCGATCGTCCCGATGTCCGCGTTGACCGGAACCGCGTAGTCCGCGAGGTTCGCGGTCATGGGCCGACCGGTGCGCGGGTCGTAGGCGGTGTGCTCCATCAAGGCCATGCCCACGCCCATCGTGACGCCGCCCAGGACCTGGCTTCGGGCCGTCTTCGCGTTGAGGACCCGGCCGACGTCCATCACGGAGACCCAGCGGGTCACCTGCACGCGCGGCAGCAGCGGATCGATCTTCACCTCGCAGAACTGCGCGCCGAACGACTGGATCGCGTACCGCTCCGTGGCCTCTTTGTCGAGCTCGGCGGTGGCCGTGCCCTCGATGGCCGGCTGTCCGGATTGCGCGACGAGATCCGCGATCGGCACTCCCCGCGAAGGGTCTGCGGCGGGCGCGAGGCG
>Ga0068863_100006171_pt1 | contig 11754 bp, 8 predicted proteins | sample KBSSwiS62_FD_66596 | JGI IMG/M metagenome (GOLD analysis project Ga0068863, IMG submission 66596) | Switchgrass rhizosphere microbial communities from Kellogg Biological Station, Michigan, USA - KBS Switchgrass S6-2 | ecosystem: Host-associated > Plants > Roots > Rhizosphere > Soil ...
GCGCCGTCATCGCTGACACCGACACCCTACCGGCGAGCGTTCGAGAGCGTATGGTCCTCGCTCAAGCGCATGTACTACCAATCAGGCGACGGCGCGCGGGCGTGGGATCGTCTCCGCGTCGAGCTTGAACCGCGTGCCGAACAGGCGCGGTCGGAGGGTGCGTTCGAAGACGTCATCGATCAGATGATCGTCAGGCAACCGCTGGTGAAACCACAGGTGACGTCGTCACGGGCGGTGGTCGTCTCGGCGCATCCGCTTGCGTCGGAAGCCGGGCGGGCGATTCTCGCGCGCGGCGGCAACATTGTCGATGCGGCGATTGCGGTGTCATTCGTGCTCGGCGTCGTCGAGCCCGATGCGTCGGGTATCGGGGGTGATGGTCAGGCGTTGTTGTTCATGAGCGGCATGCCTGAGCCGTCGGTGATCGATTTCAAGGACGAGACGCCGGGCGGCGCGACGCTCGACAACCCGCGGATCTTTCGTGGCGCGCGACTGGTGGGTGATGGGCCGCTGTCGGCCAACATTCCCGGCGTCGTTGCCGGCATGGACTACCTCTACACGCGATACGGCAGTGGACGGGTCCCCTGGTCCGATCTGATCGCGCCGGCCATCGCCTATGCGGAACAGGGATTCGTGCTCGATCAGACGCTGCCGTCGAGCATCGCGGAGGGACGGCAGTACTTCCAGAAGTACACGGCCGCCGCGCGCATTTACCTGCCCAACGGTCGCGTGCCGAAAGCGGGCGACCGCTTCGTCAATCGCGACTACGCCACGACGCTTCGCACGCTCGCGTCCGAGGGTGCCGAGTCGTTCTACCGTGGATCGCTGGCGCGTCGTATCGCCGCCGACATGCAGGCGAATGACGGTCTGATCACTTACGACGATCTGGCGCAGTATCACGCGATCGAACGGAAGCCGGTCAGCGGACACTATCGCGGTCACGTCCTCGTGACCGGTGGACCTCCCGTCGGCGCGGGAGTGTCGCTGCTGGAGGCGTTCCAGGTGCTGGCCAATTACAAGCCGCGAGAGCACGCGACACCGGTCACCGACGCGGAGTACTGGCACTACCTCATCGAATCGTGGAAGCTGCGGGATCGAGTCGCGCGGATCGCCGATCCGGCGCAGTGGCCGGTCGATTTCGACGAGCATCTCGAAGCCGGTCATGCCGCGAACCTGTTCAATCGGATCGATGCTCGGCACGCGCAGGTATTCCCTGAAGACTCGGACGAAATCGGCGGTGGGCCGGAGCGGATCGGCAGCGGCACCAGCGGTTTTGTCGTGGCTGATGTCGATGGCAATGTGATCGCGATCACGCAAACGTTGAGCACGTGGGGAGGGTCGTTCTACGTCTCGCGCGGGCTTGGATTTCTCTACAACAACCATCTCAGATCGAATCGCACGGCCCCCGGCTCGTACGGACAGCTGAAGCCGCTCACGCGATCCAATACGGCCAACGTACCGATGATCGTGTTCAACGAGCGTGGCAGCACGCTCACTCCACGTCTCGCAGTAGCGTCGGCAGGCAACGCGTGGATCCCCGCCTCCACGTACTCCATCGTCACCGGCGTCATCGACGGCGGCATGTCGATGCAGCAGGCGATTGAAGCGCCGCGCTTTCTGGTGACGCGTGATCCCGGCGACGTCAGTGGACGGGGAGCGCGCGTGGAGATCGAAGATCGATTTCCGCGGTCAGTGGTGCAGGAACTGAAAGCACGCGGGCACAGCTTTCAGAAGATTGGCCGCAAGGGCGAGTTCCGCTACGGGTTTGCGTCCGGCGTTCTCATCGACGAAGAGCATGGCCTGGTAGAAGGCGGCGCCGATCCTCGACGCTCTCACGCCGCCGTCGCGCTCGAATCAGGCTCCACGTCGAGCCAACAATTCTAGGCTGCAAAAAGCTCTGTCAACTCCCAACCCCAATCCCAATTCCAGCTTCCACCATCTCGCGAGTTAGAAGTTGCGAGTTGGCAGTTGGGAGTTGCAGGTTGGGAGTTGGCAGTTATTTTGGGAGTTGGAGTTCGTTCATGAAGTGGCGGGGAAGCCATCCATCTGCGTGATCCGCCGCGCCTGCCACAAGTGCCGCCGTTCGTGCGCGGCCATCGACGCAAACGCTGAGCCCAAAGGTATTCGGATCCACGACGCCAGCGGAGATCGCACGCACGAGCGCGACAAATCGATCCCATTCGCTTGTCGAAGACGATCGACGTACTGGACCTGATACGCGCGGAAGCCTGCGAGGGTTTCGCGTTTTGGCCGGTGCGGGCCCGGTTGTTTGTCGGTCGACGTGCTCATACGAAATCGCGCCGGTGGCTCCATCAGACGGGAGAACAGGCGACCGATCATGCTGTAGTGAAAAGGGCCCTCGGCATACGCGCCGTGCCTGATCGCGTCGGCGATTCCTTCATCAATGAAGGGTAAGTAGGCGCGCGCGGTCGCATTCAGATGCTCGAGGCATTCGGCGATAGACCACTTATTGGAGGCGGGCTTCCACGTGAACTGGTCGTTACCGAGCGGCGTGACGAGCGCGTCGGCATCAGCGGAAATCTGCTCGAACTGTCGGCGGAACTCGTCGATCTCGCGGGTAAGTGCAAGAGGGCCTTGATTCATCGACTTCGCAGATCTTAGCAACAGCCTTATTGCAGAGCTGCACGATTTGCACGGAATTCTGCGGTTCGCAAGCTCTACCGACCCTGTACTTTCCTTTATAATCCGTTCGCGTCCGTGGGGCGCGTGCAAAAAAAAGGGGGGCGTGATGACGACCAATCACCCAACCGTGGCGGGCACTGGGGATCCCCAGACCTTCATGACCCGCCAGCAGATGCAGGACTTCATCCAGCATCGCTGGGAGGCGTATGAGGACCTTGATGCCGCCGCCCTTGCCGCCGATTACGCTGAAAACGCGGTGATCGAAAGCCCGACAGCCGGTGTCCACACCGGTCCGGAAGCCGCCGAGCGCGCGTTTCGAGTCATCTTCAATGCGTTCCTCGACCTCACGACGAAGGTCGACAACCTCATCGTGGAGGGGAACAACGCGGTCACCGTGTTGTTGCTGGAGGGAACGCACATCGGGGAGTTCCTGGGAATTCCACCGACAGGCAAGCGCTTCACGATGCCTGCGGTGTTTTTCTACCAGCTCGAAAACGGCAAGATCGTGCGCGAGCGGCGCGTCTACGACTTTACCGGTTTGCTCGTGCAAATCGGCGTACTCAAAGCCAAACCAGCCTGATCTCGACAGTTTTCACAAGGCGTAGAGGCGCGTCTTCAGACCCGGCTTGATCAGTCCGCCAGTTTGACGGCGAGTCTGAAGACTCGCCGCTACACCGTCGTGAAAACGCGGCGGCTTTCGCGGAGTTGCTTCCGCTTCAGCCTCCGCAGTTGTTCCCGGCACAGCCTCTGCACCATACTCAGATCTCCGCCGGTTGCTTCTCATCCGCGGTCTCACTGAGGCACGTCTCGAGTGACTTCCAGACAGACTCTTCGATCGGCAGCGTTAGCCGCCGTGTGCATCGTTCTCCCGGTCGCCTCGTTCGGACAGATTCGCGACACGTTACCGCCAGATAGCCCGTTCCGGGGCGGGGTCCCGCAGGGAGCCGCTACTCCCGACATGTTGTCGTTGTCGATTGCCGAGGTGATCAAGCGGGCACTCGACCACAACCTTGGCGTCCTGCTGGCGGAAGACGCCTCGAATGGAGGAGGGGGAGCTCGAACGGTTGCGCTCAGCGCGCTTCTTCCGCACGTCAGCGGAAACATCTCCGGCGCGCGCCGCAAGACGAATCTCGAAGCGTTTGGCTTTCCGCTTCGCGAGGACTTTCCGCGCATCGTTGGTCCATTCAGCGTCTTTGACGCGCGAGTCTTCCTCTCGCAGACAGTGCTCGACATGAGCGCGCTCAATGAATTTCGAGCATCGGAGCACTCGGCCACTGCCACCAGACACGCCTATCGAAGCGCCAGGGATCTCGTCGTCCTGGTGGCGGCGAACGCATATTTGCAGGCCATCGCGGCCAACGCGCGCGCCGACACGGCCCGGGCACAACTTGAAACGGCCACGACGCTGCATCAGCAGGCCATCAATCTCAGGGCGGGCGGGCTCGTCGCGGGAATCGACGTCGTTCGCGCCGAAGTGCGGCTGAGCACCGAGCGCCAGCGTGTCACCGTGGCGACTAACGAGTTCGAGAAGTCGAAGCTCCAGCTTGCGCGCGTGATCGGCTTGCCGGCGGGGCAGAGGTTCACGCTGAGCCAGGAGATTCCGTTCGTGCCAGTTCCTGAAATGACGCTCGACCAGGCGCTCGAGCGCGCCTATCGCGATCGCCCCGATTACCTTGCCGCGCTCGAGCGTGTGCAGGCGGCGGAAGCGTCGCGGAAGGCGATCGTCGGCGAGGCGCTTCCCTCATTGCGCTTGTCAGCGGACTACGGAGCTATTGGTCTGCATTGGAGCGATGCGCTCCCGACCTTCAATGTCCTTGGTGAAGTGAGGGTACCGATCTTCGAGGGTGGACGCGTGCAGGGTCGTCTCGCACAGGCCGATGCCGAGCTGAGGACCAAACGTGCCGAGGCTGACGATACGCGTTCGGAGATCTACTACGACGTGCAATCGGCCTTCCTCGATTTGAAAGCGACCGAGGAAGTGCTGCAGACCGCGACGCGCGGGCGCGAGCTGGCCGACATGCAGTTGACACAGTCACGGGATCGGTTCGCGGCGGGTGTGGCGTCCAATATCGAGGTGGTCCAGTCCCAGGAGGCCGTGGCGCTCGCCAGCGAGCAGTACATCGCCGCGATCTACGGTTTCAACCTGGCGAAGGCGATGCTGGCTCGATCGCTCGGAACCGCCGAAGAGGCAGTCGCGAAGTACCTCGGAGGCCCATTAACCAAATGACCATCCAGCGTGTTCGAATTCTCATCGGGGTCGTCGTTCTCGTTGCAATTGGGGTCGGTGTCTGGTGGTGGATCGCGGCGGGACGGGAGTCGACCGATGACGCCCAGGTCGACGCGCATATCACTCCGATTGCCTCACGCGTGGGCGGAACGGTGCTTCATGTGCCCGTCGAACCGAATCAGGAAGTCGAGGCGGGCGCAGTCCTCGTTGAGATCGACAAGCGCGACTACGAGGTCGCGCTCGAGCGTGCACGCGCCGAGCTCGCGGATGCGGAAGCCGCGGCCGTGGCCGCGAAAGCCAGCGTGCCGATCACGTCGACAACCGCATCGAGCAATGTGACGACTGCACGCGGCGGCGTGGAGCAGGCAGATTCCTCGTACCTCGAGGCTCAGCAGGCCGTCGAAGTAGCGCGCACACGGCTGTCGACTGCGCAGGCTCGTGAACGTGAAGCAGAGGCCAATTCGTTGAAAGCGACCCGCGATGTCGAGCGGCTGAAACCGTTGCTGGCCAAGGATGAAATTGCGCAACAGCAGTTCGATGCGGCTGTCGCGGCGGCGGCCGCGAACAAGGCGGCAACGGAGTCCGCTCAAGCACAGGTCAAGGAGGCCGAGCTCGGCATCCGCGTCGCTGAAAGTCGTCTTGCGCAGGCGGGCGTCGGTCGGCAGCAGGCGTCGGCAGGACTGAAGACGGCGCAAACGGGGCCGGAACAGGTGACTGCCTCACGGGCGCGGGCGGATGCTGCCGATGCGAAAGTGCGGCAGAACAAAGCCATGGTGAAACAGGCGGAGCTGAATCTCGAATACGCCACGGTCAAAGCGCCGGTCAAGGGCATCGTCAGCCGCAAGAGCGTCGAGACGGGGCAGGTGATTCAGCCGGGGCAGCCGCTGATGACCATCATCCCGCTCGATCGCGTGTGGGTAACTGCCAATTTCAAGGAGACGCAGCTCGCGAACATGCGTCCGGGACAGCGCGTGAAGATCGAGGTCGATGCGTACGATGGCCGTGAGTTCAGTGGAAAGGTGGAGAGCCTCGCTGCAGCAACCGGTTCGCGATTCAGTCTGCTGCCGCCAGACAACGCCACTGGCAACTACGTGAAGGTCGTGCAGCGCGTGCCGGTGCGAATCCTGCTGGATGAGGGACAGGATCCCGAACAGCTGTTGCGCCCGGGAATGTCCGTGGTTCCGACGGTGTATACGAGGGAATGACCGAGAAACACGTCAATCCCTGGCTCATCGCCTTCGCGGTGATGTTCGCCACCTTCATGGAGGTGCTGGACACCACCGTCGTCAACGTGTCGCTGCCGCATATCGCCAGCAGCCTGTCGGCGACGACGGATGAAGCGACGTGGGCGCTGACGTCGTACCTCGTGGCCAACGCCATCATCCTGCCGATGACCGGGTGGCTGGCGAGCACGTTCGGCCGCAAGCGATTGCTGATGTGGTCGACCTCGGGCTTCACCCTCGCGTCATTTCTCTGCGGCGCCGCGCCGAATCTTGCGTCGCTCGTGATCTTCCGCATCATCCAGGGCGCCACCGGCGGAGCGCTGCAGCCGCTCTCGCAAGCCGTTCTCCTCGAATCGTTCAAGCCTGAAGAGCGAGGACGCGCCATGGGCTTCTGGGGCCTCGGCATCGTCGTTGCGCCAATCTTTGGACCGGTCTTCGGCGGGTGGGTGACAGAGAACTACAGCTGGCGGTGGGTGTTCTACATCAACCTGCCGGTGGGGATCGTCTCCCTGCTCATGACCCAGCTGTATGTCTTCGATCCGCCCTACCTGCGCCGCGAGTCCAGCGGGATCGACTACTGGGGCATGGGGATGCTGATCGTCGGCATCGGCGCCCTGCAGTTCGTGCTCGACAAGGGGCAGCAGGAGGACTGGTTCTCGTCGACGATGATCACGACGTTGTCGATCGTGTCGGCGGCCGCCCTCATTGCGCTGATCATCCACCAACTCCGATCGAAAGAACCGATCATCGACTTGCACCTGTTCACCGATCGCAGCTACTCGGTTGGCGTGTTCCTGATGACGGTGCTCGGGTTCGTGCTGTACGGCAGCCTCGTGCTGTTACCGATCATGCTGCAGACCCTGTTTGGATATCCGTCGCTCGCGGCCGGGGAAGCGATGGCGCCGCGCGGCATCGGATCGCTTTTCATGATGCCAATCGTTGGCACACTGACGGCCAAGGTCGATGCGCGCAAGCTGCTGGCCCTGGGATTGTTCATTGGCGGCATCACGATGATCTGGCTCGGCCAGCTGAATCTGCAGGCCGGCTACTGGGACATCTTCTGGCCGCAGTTGCTCCAGGGCGCCGGCATGGCGCTGCTCTTCGTGCCGCTCACGACAGTCTCGATGGCGACCATCGCGCCGCAGCGGATGGGATATGCCACCAGCCTCTTCAATCTGATGCGGAACATCGGCGGCGGTATCGGCATCGCGATGACCGGTACGATGCTGGCGCGGACACGGCAGGCGAACAGCGCGTTGTTAGGTGAGCACGTCAGTTCGCTCGATCCGACGACAACAACGGTGCTCGATCAGCTCAAAGCCGGGTTCATGGCGGCCGGCGCCGATGTCGTGAGCGCCACGAACCAGGCCTATATCGCGCTCTACGGCATGATCCAGCGGCAGGCCGCGATGGTGTCGTTCGTGAACATCTTCAGGCTGCTGGGGATGCTGTTCATTGTGCTGATCCCGCTCGTGTTGATCATGCGCCGTCCGAAGGGGAGCGCCGGGCCGGCGGCAGCGCATTAGGTGGCTGGGTAACTGGATTGCTAGGTTGCCAGGCCGGGTCTACAAAACAAGACCCGCCCTACGTCGCGACCTACCGGCATCTCCGGCGGATCCAAAGAACAGTACCCGTCCTACGGTGCGGGCTCAATGCGCAACAGCGCCCCGTCATCTTCGTCGGTGATGACGTAGAGCAATCCGTCCGGTCCCTGTCGGACGTCACGAATGCGTTGGTGCAGTTCGGTGAGCAATGACTCGCGGCGCAGCTCCTCGAGCTTGTCGTTCATCACAACCCGTTCGAGTCCTCCCGTGCGGGGCACTTCACCACGTCGGGCGCTGCCGACGAACAGATTGCCTTTCCAGGCTGGAATGCGATCGGCAGTGTAGAACGTCAGTCCCGTCGGTGCGATTGAAGGAATCCACAACACCAGCGGCTGTTCGATGCCGGGACCGAGCGGCACCTCGGAGATCCGTGGACCTTCGTACGTACGACCGAAGCTGAACTTCGGCCATCCGTAGTTGCCGCCCGCTTGAATGACGTTGATCTCATCCCCGCCATTAGGACCGTGTTCGGCGGCCAGCACAGTGCCTGTCGGCTCGTGGATGGTCAGACCCAACTGATCGCGATGGCCCATCGAGAACACTTCGGGACGCGCACCCGCCTTGCCCACGAACGGATTGTCGCGCGGCGCTTTGCCGTCTTCGGTCAGGCGGAGAACCTTGCCGTATACCGTGTCGGTGCGTTGGGCCTTGTCGTCGAACGGCGCACCCGTTGTCATGTAGATCATTCCGTCGCGACCGAACGCGAGGCGTGACCCGCTGGCGCCGTTGTTCCAGTCTCCACTGAAAAGCTCTTCGACGTTGGTGAGCGACTTGCCGTCGAATCGTCCTCGCGCAAGCGTGACCGCGCTCTGCCTCTGGTTCGGGTTCTGGCCTGCGGCACCCGCCTTGTTGTAGGTGAAGTACACGAGCTGGTTGGTGGCGAACTTGGGATGCAGCGCGATTTCGTGCAATCCGCCAGTCCTGAATGGCGGAAATGCAGGCAGCCCCGCGATCGGCTCCGAATCGAGTGTGGCCTGCGCGCCGTCAGAACCAGTCGCGTTTCGTACGAGGCGCAGCTTCGTGCCGCGCTCGGTGACGAGGGCATCGCCGTTGGGCAGGAATGCCAGGCTGAAGGGATGAACCAGTCCGCGCGCGACGATGACGACGCGAATCTTGTGCTGTTCGGCGGTGTCGAAGGTGTACGGACCGGCCGTCAGCGTGACGGGGGCAATCCCGATCTGTGGCTGACCCTGTTGTGCGACCGCGCCGACCGTCAGCGCGACCGCACTGACGGTGGCAAGAACGAACGAAACCTTCCCCAGTCTGAGTAACATTTGGGCTCCCGGATTCGGCGGGTCTCAAGACCCGCCACTAGCCACGGCGGGTTTCAAGACGCGCCGCTACGACAAGGCGATTCGCAGAGGCGGGCCTACAGGCCCGCCCGTCAATCAACGACCGACTGCGCGACCAGGTCTTCGAACTCGCGCTGAAACTCCCCGATCGAGGTCTGCACCATGAGCACGCCAACCAGTTCTTCCTTCGGATCGACGAAGAAATGCGTTCCCTGGGCGCCCGACCAGCCGAACGTCCCATCGGACAACATCGTCCCGCGAATGGCGTGGTCGGTGACGACTCGCACGCTGAGTCCGTAGCCTTCACCTGCAGGGCGGCCAGGGAGCGTGTCCTTCACGTGCGCCGCGCTCATCATCTCCACAGTCTTGCGACTGAGGAGGCGTTTTCCATTGAGCTCCCCGCCACTAGCGAGCATCATTCCCAGCGGGACGTAGTCTTCAGCCGTGCTGTAGAGCCCGCCGGACCCGCGGAAGTACACGTTGCGCGATATCGTGTCATTCGGTGTCGGCGTCTTCGTCAGGCCATTCGGGCCGCGTCCGTACACGGTGGCGACGCGCGGCATCTGCGCATCGGTCGGCCAGAAGGTGATGTCCTTCATCCCGAGCGGATCGAAGATGCGTGTGCGGAAGAACTGATCGAGTCGAGTGCCCGATGCGATTTCGATGATGCGGCCGAGCGTCTCGAAGCCGGCGCCCGGGCTGTAGGTCCAGCGCGATCCGGGCTGGAACTCCAACGCCGTCGAACCCAGGCGCGGAATGTAGTCGGCAAGCGTCTCCCCATCTTTGCGCGCAACCTTCTCGATGTCGCTATTGCCCATCGGGCCACTGCCGAGTCCCGAGACGTGAGTGAGAAGGTCCTTGATCGTGATCCCGCGCTCGGCCGGCACGGTGTAGAAGCGCGGGCCGGTGTTTCCCTCTCCACCGGCGCGCCCGCCCGCCCCTCCCGGGGCCGGCCGTGGCACCGCGACCTTCATGTCGCGGAACTGCGGAATGTAGCGGCTGACCGGATCGTTCAGGTGAAGCTTGCCTTCCTCGACGAGCATCATGATGGCGACGCCGATGACCGGCTTGGTCATCGAGGCAATCCGGAACATCGAAGCCGAGGACATCGGCTGCTTCGATTGCAGGTCCATCACGCCTTGCGCTGAGTGATGAACGACCTTGCTTTTACGGGCGACGATCGTGACCGCCCCGGCGATGTCGCCAGCGGCAATGTGCCGCTCGACCATCTGGTTGATGCGCTGGAGGCGCTCGGACGAAACGCCTACTTCCTCCGGCTTGGCCGTGGGTGAAGCCGTCAGTGCCGGGAAGGTCAGGACACTCACAAGAAATAGGCAAACGATGGCGATCTTCATGGACGCCTCCAGTTGAAGGACGTGACCGTACGAAAGCAGGGAATTATGGGCTGCGGGGCCGCTGCAGTTCAATATGGGGCAAGAGGGCAGGTTGCCTCCGCAATCTCCGGTGATCGCAGGGATCAATCCGGCTCGGGTTGCGACACCGAGTCGATCACGATTACATCAACCGGACCGCGCGTGTTTTCGAGCTTGAGGCCCAGTTGTTCCTGCAGCGCCGTTGAGAGCGACGGACCGTCGGGAGAGGGTAATGTGAGTCCGGGCGGAAGGGTCACGCCAGGTGGAAGTTGCGGCATTTGATCGGGTGTGTATTCGAGTTGGATGTCGAAACTGCCAGTCAGGTTCGTGCGGTCGTAGATAGGGCGACCGAGCATGTTGCCAAGCATCGTCGCCAGGTTGGACATCTGCGTTGACCCTGCCGTGATGCGGCCGAATCCGCCCATCATGGTGCACGGGAGTATTTCGCCCGGCTTGGAAGGCACCGGTGGTGCCGGCGGTGCTCCTTCTTTGGCTGCCTTGGCGCGCTCGGCGTAATACGCACGGCAATCAACCGTCGACGGACGAAGGCGGTCACCCAGTTTGCGATCGTCACGCGCCATGACGAGATACGACAACGGCAGCTCGCGCGTCTCGTTGTGAATGACGAGGGCGAATCGCTCTTTGAGCAGCGATCGCACGAGCAGTTGCATGTGAGTTGGTGTCCCGGGAACCGCTGGTGGAATCGGGAGATCCTCCTCGACAGCGTTGATCGTGAAGCGGTCGGTGTTCAGCCAGATTGGGCCGCCGATCAACTGAAAGCGTTGAATTCCATAGGCGAGCGTGATCAGCGCGCCCACAGGCATCTCCATCGCGAATCGGCCGTTCGGCCGCAGGCAGAACATCATGCCCATCTGAGGCGTGGGGCCGCTCTTCTTGACCGAGGTCACCTCGAATTTCGGTTCAGCGGCATGCGACGACGGATCAGGTGCAGTTTCCTGACCTTGCGCGTCAAGCGTGACGGCCAGAACGCCGCAGCAAACGGCAGATAACACGCACTGGGCGAGTCGTGCGGGCGGCCGTCGCATAATGTCGCTCCTAACGCTGAGACAGAAGCCTCACACGCGGCGTCAGTGGTGCTGGCGTCCCCTCGTACACATTGCCGCTCTGGTCCGAGAATATGGCGTACGCGCACGGATCTCGCATGTCCTTGATCGAGAACGCGTACGTCTCTCCATCCACATGGAACTGGAGTTTGAACCCGTCGGGGGCTGGAGGCACATTGAAGAGGCGATCGAACGGAAGGAACGAGCCTTGGGACTTCGTTTCAGCCTGGTTGATCTTGTGCGCCCATTCGAGCGCCTTCTCGCGCCGGGCGCGGTTCGCCGACGTCTCGAGTTGATCGTGCAGGCATTGCTGCGATCGCTGACCCGACCC
>Ga0068863_100006175_pt1 | contig 11751 bp, 8 predicted proteins | sample KBSSwiS62_FD_66596 | JGI IMG/M metagenome (GOLD analysis project Ga0068863, IMG submission 66596) | Switchgrass rhizosphere microbial communities from Kellogg Biological Station, Michigan, USA - KBS Switchgrass S6-2 | ecosystem: Host-associated > Plants > Roots > Rhizosphere > Soil ...
CGTCGGCTTGCCGAAGGTGTCTCCACCGATTACCTGCTGGTCGCCACCATCGCCGGCGAAGTCGTCGGCAACCTGGGCCTGCGTGCCGCATCGAAGTCGCCGCGGCGCAGGCACGTCGGCGACGTCGGCATGGCCGTGCGCGACGACCGGCAGCGGCGCGGCGTGGGTACGGCGCTGATGCACGCCGCGATCGAGCTCGCCGATGGCTGGCTCAATTATCAGCGGCTGGAGCTTACGGTCTTTACCGACAATCTCGCGGCCATGGCGCTGTATCGCAAGTTCGGATTCGCGATCGAAGGCACTTGCCGCGCCTATGCGTATCGCAACGGCAGCTATGTCGATGCATACCTGATGGCTCGACTGAGTCCCACGTTTGCCGCGACGCTGCCGGGTTGACGTCCAGGGAGAACACGATGATGAGGGTGGGTTTTGTCGGATGGCGGGGCATGGTTGGATCGGTGCTGGTCCAGCGCATGCTCGAGGAAAAGGACTTCGATCTCATCGATCCGGTCTTTTTCTCGAGCTCGAACGCCGGTGCCCCGGGTCCCAGGATCGGCAAGTCCGGCGCGACGCTTAAGGATGCGGCCGACGTACGTGCGCTCTCCGAGCTCGACACGATCATCACCTGCCAGGGCGGCGACTGGACCAAGCCGATGCACGCCAAGTTGCGCAGCGCCGGCTGGAACGGCTATTGGATCGACGCGGCTTCGACCTTGCGCATGGCTGACGACGCGGTGATCGTGCTCGATCCGGTGAACATGAACGTCATCGAAGCGGCTCTCGCGCGGGGCGTCAGGAACTACATCGGAGGCAACTGCACGGTCAGCCTCATGGTGATGGCGCTCGCCGGCCTTCTCAAAAACGACCTGGTCGAATGGATGACATGCATGACCTACCAGTCGGCGTCGGGCGCCGGGGCGCAGAACATGCGCGAGCTGTTGCAGCAGATGGGCGAGGCGCATCTGGCCGCGAAGGAACTGCTGGACGATCCGGCATCGTCGATCCTCGACATCGACCGCGAAGTGGCCGGCATCCTGCGCGACGACCGCTTCCCGACCGAGCACACCGGCGTGCCGCTCGCGGGCAGCCTGATCCCATGGATCGCCGAAGACATGGGCAACGGCGTCTCCAAGGAGGAATGGAAGGGCGGGGCGGAGACCAACAAGATCCTGGGCCGCGGGGCGCAGCCGATTCCGATCGAGTCGATCTGCGTCCGGGTCGGCGCGATGCGCTGCCACAGCCAGGCGCTGACGATCAAGCTGAAGCGCGATCTGCCGCTGCCCGAGATCGAAAAGATGCTTGCCGACGCGCATGAATGGGTTCGGGTCGTGCCCAACGAACGCGACGCGAGCATGCGCGAGCTCACTCCGGCCGCAGTCACCGGCAAGCTCGAGATTCCGATCGGTCGCTTGCGCAAGCTCGCGATCGGCGATCGTTATCTGGGCGCGTTCACCGTCGGCGACCAGTTGCTGTGGGGCGCCGCCGAGCCACTGCGCCGCATGCTGCGCATCCTGCTGGCGCGATGAGGCCTAGGTCTTGAGCAAGGGCCAAGGCTTTCGCTTATGACATGCGCCTCGGCTGGTCGGCTGAAGCTCGCGTTTTTGCCCGGTTTTATGCTTGGGCGCTAAGCCGGCGCCTCGCCGGGCACGGCGTCGCGACGCACTTACAACAGGCGCGCCGCGCCTTCGATGGCACGTAGGATATACAAGGTGTTGTAGCGCGCGTAATCCGCGCCCCAACCGGTTGCGCTTGGGCCGAACCGGAGGCGGCGATATCCCGTCCCTGCCAAACCGGGATTTCCGGGCAAAAAATCAAGCTAATACCGAGGTTTAGCTTGCACCGCTAACTCCATGATGTTAAGTTAGGTCAGCAAATAAGCACACTGAGGTCGGCATGCGAGCAAAACCCTATATCACCTGCGGGCTGTTGGCGGGCGCTCTGACGCTCCCCGTCTCGGTGTTCGCACTGGGCCTGGGCAAGCTCACGGTGCAATCCGGCCTGGGGCAACCGCTGTCAGCAACGATCGAGCTCACATCTGCGCAAAAGGACGAACTCGATACCTTGCGCGCAAGAATCGCCGATCCGGCGGTGTATCGCGACAACAACGTTCAATATCCGTCGGCGATGTCGCGCGCGCGGATTGTCGTCGAACAGACCGCGAACGGCGCACCCTACCTGCGCGTAACGACTTCGCAAGCGGTCAACGACGCCTTCCTCGATCTCCTGGTAGAGCTCAATTGGGCAACCGGACGGGTCGTGCGCGATTACACCTTCCTGCTCGATCCGCCGAGCAGCACCGAAACACAGGCAGTCGAGCCTACGGCGCCGATCCGCGCCCAGACCGGCTCCGCTGCCGCTGCGCGCGCCCAGGCCGGTTCCACCGCTCCTGCCCCTGCCGCCGCTGCTGCGCCCACGCGCCGCTCGGCCGCCGCCGCTTCCGCCGAGGGTGCGCCTGCTGGCGGGTCGACCTACACGGTCAAGCGCGGCGACACGCTGTCGAAGATCGCCCAGCAGACCAAACCCGCCGACGTCAGCCTCGAGCAGATGCTGGTCGCACTGTTCCGCAGCAACGAGAACGCGTTCGACGAGCGCAACATGAATCGGCTGCGCACTGGACAGATCGTCACCGTGCCGCAAGCCGATCAGATCGCGGCGGTACCGCAAAGCGAGGCGACGCAAGTCGTCAGAACGCAAGCCGCCGACTGGCGCGCCTATCGCGACCGCGTGGCCGGTGCTGCGCCCGCAACCGATGCGACTGCAGCAAGGCAATCGGCGAGCGGCAGGATCACGACGGCGGTCGAAGACAAGGCGAGCGCAGTGCAGCCGGGCAAGGATCAGTTGCGCGTCTCCCGCGAAGCGGGCAAGGGCGCCGCTGCGGGAACGGGACTGGCCGAGGATCTCGCTGCCAAGGAAAGAGCCTTGAGCGAAGCCAATTCGCGCGTCGCCGAGCTCGAGAAAACGGTGCGCGATCTGCAGCGCGCGGTAGAGCTCAAGAATCAGACGATGTCGTCGCTGCAGGCCAGCGCCGAAGCCGCCAAGGGTAAAGCCCCCGCTACGCCGGCGGAAGCGCCGAAGGTCGCGGCGTCGACGCCGGCGGTTACTGCGCCGACGCCCGCGGTTACTGCGCCGACGCCCGCACCCGCGCCGACACCGCCCGTAGTCGCGCCGCCGCCTGCTGTCCCGGCCGCTGCTGCGCCCACGGTTGTGGCCCCGACCCCTGCGACGCCATCGCCCGAAACCAAGGGGCCGCAGTCGCCTCCGCCTGAAACCAAGGCGCCCGAAGCCAAGGCTGAGCCGAAGGCGGTCGTGCCGAAGGCGGCTCCGCCCAAGAAAGCGCCGGCCAAGCCCGAGCCGTCATTCATCGACGACCTGTTCGGCAACACGCCGACCTGGGCGATCGGCGGAGGCGCGCTGGTGCTGTTGGCGGGGATCGCCGGCATCGTCGCGGCACGCCGCCGCAAGACCACGCGCTTCGAGGACAGCATCATCTCGGGCACCGACATCAAGACGAACACTGTGTTCGGCTCGACCGGCGGTGGCGTCGTCAACACCGGCGACAATTCGCTGGCCAGCGATTTCAGCCGCGAGGGCCTGGGCAATATCGACACCGACGAGGTCGATCCGATCGCGGAAGCCGAGGTCTATCTCGCTTATGGCCGCGACGCGCAGGCGGAGGAGATTCTCAAGGATGCGCTGAAGAAGGATCCGCAGCGGCAGGAGATCTATCTCAAGCTGCTGGAGATCCATTCGCAGCACAACAAGCCGTCGGCATTCGAGACGGTCGCCAGTGAGCTCTATTCGGTATCGGGCGGCCAGGGCGAGGTATGGCAGAAGGCGATGGCGCTTGGCCGTCAGCTCGATCCGGCGAATCCGCTGTTCACCGAGGCCGGCGGCTCGGCATTCGCCGCGACGCCGGCGGCCGCCGCCGCCGCGGCCGCGGCCGAACCTCCGGCCAGCGATACGCAGGTGTTCTCAGTGCCGCCCGAGCACAAGGCCGAGCCGCGCGTGGCCACACCGCTCGACTTTTCGCTCGATGACGATATTTCGCTCGCGCCGAGCTCGGGCGAAGAGCCCAAGACGCCGGCGGCGATACTCGCCGGCGCGGCACAGGAGGTCGCCAAATCGAGTCGCGCCGCAAGTGAGTCGTTCGACAAGTCGTCGGCGTTCCCGGGGACGGTGTCAGGTGCGGCGGCGGCCAAGTCCGGCGCGAGCGAGAAGTTTGCTCCCGTTCATGACAGCCTGAGCCTGGACCCCGAATCCGTTCCGAAGTTTGATCTCGACTTCCATTTGGACGAGCCGGTTCGCGCAGCGCCGCCCGCGGCGCAACCCAAGCCGGCGCCCGAGCCCGAGCGCGCGTTCGCCACCGCAGGCGCACCGGCGCCGCAGCTTGCGCGCCCGGCGGCGGCGATCGAGCTCGACAAGCTCGATCTCGCATTCGATCCCGACCGCTCGACCTTCGAGGATCCGACGCCGTCGGTGCTCGATGGCCAGTGGCACGACGCGGCGACCAAGCTCGACCTGGCCAAGGCTTACCAGGAGATGGGCGACGTCGAAGGTGCGCGGGAAATTCTGCAGGAAGTGCTGCACGAAGGTGATGACGAGCAGAAGTCCGAGGCGAAGACGTTGCTGTCCAAGCTCGCTTAGCCCCGGCAGCCTCGCGGGGCAAGAAACGGCGGCAGCGCATGCCGCCGTTTTTTTTGCTGGCGCGCGACGCTTGGCACGGTGCTGGTCCGGTGACGACAATGGCGCTTGAGCAGATCCGATGAGAATCGCTGTTGGCCTCGAATACGACGGGGCATCGTTTCACGGCTGGCAGACGCAAGCCGACGGGACCGGCGTGCAGGATGCCCTGGAGCGCGCGCTATCGCGGATCGCCGATACTCCGCTGTCGACCGTCGCGGCGGGACGCACCGATGCCGGCGTCCATGCGGCGATCCAGGTCGTGCACTTCGACACCGACGCGCGTCGCGCCGATACTGCCTGGGTTCGCGGCGTCAACGCGTTGCTGCCTTCATCGGTCGCAGTCCGCTGGGGGCTCGGCATGCCGGCGGATTTCCACGCGCGCTTCGCCGCGACCGGCAGGCACTATACGTATCTGCTGCTCGATCGGCCGGTGCGGCCGGCGCTGCTCGCCGGCCGCGTCGGCTGGTACCATCGGCCGCTTGCGCTCGACCTTATGCGGACCGCCGCCGATGCACTTCTGGGCAGACACGATTTTTCGGCCTTTCGCGCCGCCGAATGCCAGGCGAAATCGGCCACCCGGATGCTCGACCGGCTCGATATCGCGCGTGAGGATGACATGATCCGATTTGATTTTCACGCCGATGCCTTTTTGCAGCACATGGTGCGCAACATCGTGGGCGCGCTGGTCTATGTCGGCAACGGCCGCCATTCGCCGGGGTGGATTGCCGAATTGCTGGCCGGCCGGGATCGCACGCGCGCCGCGCCGACGTTCGCTCCCGACGGTCTGTACCTCACCGGCATCGACTATCCGCCGCGGTGGAATCTTCCCTCGACGCACGCGCCGGCCCGTGCGTTCGGCACCTGAAAGCGATGCACGCACGATGAAGCCCGCACCGCGCACGCGCGTCAAGATATGCGGCATCACGCGCATCGACGATGCGCTGGCGGCGGCGAACGCGGGCGCCGATGCCATCGGACTGGTTTTCTGGCCTGGTACGCCGCGCAAGGTCGAATTCGAGCAGGCGCGCGCGATTGCGGCCGCGGTGCCGGCGTTCGTCACGATCGTCGGCCTGTTCGTCGATCCGCAGCCCGCAGCGGTGCGCGCGGCCGTCGACGCGGTGCCGCTCGACGTCCTGCAATTCCACGGCGATGAGCCGCAGGCGCTGTGCGCGTCGTTCGCACGGCCTTACATCAAGGCCGTTCCGGTGCGGCAGGACGTCGATTTGCTACAATACGCTTCGCGTTATCGCGATGCGCGGGGCCTGTTGTTCGATGCGTTCGTTCCCGGCGACATGCCGGGCGGTACCGGCCGGACCTTCGATTGGCACGCCCTGGCGACGAGGCTCGGCGCCGGACTCGCGCGACCGCTGATTCTGTCCGGTGGGCTCACGCCGCACAACGTCGGCGCCGCGATCCGGGCATTGCGCCCGTGGGCGGTCGACGTATCGAGCGGCGTAGAGACTACCGGCGACGACGGCAGACCGCACAAAGGCATCAAGGACCCGGCGAAGATTGCCGCGTTCATCCGAGGAGTGCGTGATGCAGATGGCTGACGTAACGTACGCGCTTCCCGACGAGAGCGGTCACTTCGGACCGTACGGCGGCGTGTTCGTCGCCGAGACGCTGATTCACGCTCTCGACGAACTGCGCGAGCAGTATGCCCGCTATCGAACCGATCCCGAGTTCGTCGCCGAATTCGAGTACGAGCTCAAGCACTACGTCGGCCGGCCGAGCCCGGTCTACCACGCCAGGAGATGGTCGGAAAGACTCGGCGGCGCGCAACTTTATTTCAAGCGCGAGGACCTGAACCACACCGGTGCGCACAAGATCAACAACTGCATCGGACAGGCGCTGTTGGCGCGGCGCATGGGCAAGCGGCGCGTGATCGCCGAGACCGGTGCCGGCCAGCACGGCGTCGCTGCCGCGACCGTCGCCGCGCGCTTCGGCATGGATTGCGTCGTATACATGGGGTCCGAGGACGTCAGGCGCCAGGCGCAGAACGTGTTCCGCATGAAGCTCCTGGGCGCCGAGCTGGTGCCAGTCGAATCGGGCTCGAAGACGCTGAAGGACGCGCTGAACGAGGCTATGCGCGACTGGGTAACGCACGTCGAAGATACGTTTTACATCATCGGTACCGTCGCCGGACCGCATCCCTATCCTATGATGGTGCGCGATTTCCAGACGGTCATCGGCCGCGAATGCCTGACGCAGATGCTGGAAATGACCGGCCGCCAGCCGGATGCGGTGATCGCCTGCGTCGGCGGCGGGTCGAACGCGATCGGGATCTTCCACCCGTACATCCCGTACGACAAGGTCAGGCTGATCGGCGTCGAGGCCGCCGGCGACGGCATCTCTACCGGCCGGCACGCGGCCTCGCTGACCGCCGGACGACCCGGCGTGCTGCACGGCAACCGGACCTATCTTCTGCAGGACGCGAACGGTCAGATCGTAGAGACCCATTCGGTGTCGGCTGGTCTCGACTATCCGGGTGTAGGCCCCGAGCACGCCTGGCTCAAGGATAGCGGGCGCGCCGAATATGTGACGGTGACCGATGACGAAGCGCTGGCGGCGTTTCACGACTGCTGCCGCATCGAGGGCATCATTCCCGCGCTCGAATCGTGTCATGCGCTGGCGCATGCGGCGCGGCTGGCGGTGAGTCTGCCGCGCGACAAGGTGCTTCTGGTCAACCTCTCGGGACGCGGCGACAAGGACATGAACACGGTTGCCGAGCGCGCGGGCCTGCGCTTCCATTGCCGGCCCGGATGCGATCCGTCGCTGCGGTGAGGCGAGCCGACGGCCAAGCGTTGCCGGTGAACCGCATCGACGCGGCTTTCGCGAAGCTTCGCGCGGCCGGCCGCACCGCGCTGATTCCGTACGTCACTGCAGGCGATCCGTCGCCCGCAGTGACGCCATCGCTGCTGCACGCGCTGGTGCGCGCGGGTGCCGACGTGCTCGAGCTGGGCGTGCCGTTCTCCGATCCGATGGCCGACGGTCCGGTGGTCCAGCGCGCTTCCGAGCGCGCGCTGGCGCAGGGCGTGGGACTCGCCGACGTGCTGGCGATGGTCGCCGCGTTCCGCCAGCGCGACGCGACGACGCCGATCGTGCTGATGGGCTACGCCAATCCGATCGAGGCGATGGGCGAAGGAGAATTCGTCGAGCGTGCGACCGCGGCCGGCGTCGACGGCGTCATCGTCGTCGATTATCCACCCGAGGAAGCGCGGGATTTCGCGGCGCTCGCCGCCGCGCGCGGCCTAGCGCCGATCTTCCTGTTGTCGCCGACCACGCCGATCGCGCGCATGTCCCTCGTCGCCGACATGGCGCGCGGCTACGTCTACTATGTCTCGCTGAAGGGTGTCACCGGCGCCGGTCATCTCGACACCGCCGAGGTTGCCGCGAGACTCGCGGAAATACGAAGGCACGTCAGCCTTCCGGTCGGCGTCGGCTTCGGCATCCGCGATGCGGCCAGCGCGCGGGCGATCGCCGCGCATGCCGATGCCGTGGTGATCGGCAGCCGTATCATCGAGGAGATCGAATGCGGGCGCGCGGACGAAGCGCCGGCGCGCGCGGGCGCCTGGTTGGCTACAATACGCGCGGCTGTCGACCAAGTCGCCAAACGAGCCGCCTGACGGGACCCGGGGAGACCGTATGAGTTGGTTGCAGAAGCTCTTGCCGCCGCGCATCAAGGCATCGCCGGGAACGGGCAGGAAGTCGATGCCCGAAGGGCTGTGGGTCAAATGCCAGTCCTGCGAAGCCGTGCTGTATCGAACCGATCTCGAGAAGAATCTCAACGTCTGTCCCAAGTGCAATCATCATGCGCGCCTGACCGCGCGCGAGCGCGTCGACCAGCTGCTCGATGCGGAAGGGCGCTACGAGATCGGGTCGGAAGTGCTTCCGATCGACAGCTTGAAATTCAAGGACACCCGCAAGTATCCGGAGCGCCTGTCGGCGGCGCTCGAGGAAACCGGCGAGACCGACGCGTTGGTCGTGATGCAGGGCAGCATCAAGTCGACGCCGCTGGTGCTCGCAGCGTTCGAGTTCGAGTTCATGGGTGGCTCGATGGGCTCGGTCGTCGGCGAGCGCTTTGTCCGCGGCGTGCGCGTCGCGTACGACAATCGCGTACCGTTCGTCTGCATCACGTCGAGCGGCGGAGCGCGCATGCAGGAAGGCGTCAGCTCGCTGTTCCAGATGGCCAAGACGACAGCGGTGTTGCAGGAGTTGTCGAAGGCGCGGCTGCCGTTCGTTTCGATACTGACCGATCCGACGATGGGCGGCGTGTCGGCGAGCTTCGCGATGATCGGCGATGTGGTCATCGCCGAGCCGGGCGCGCTGATCGGCTTTGCGGGCCCGCGAGTGATCGAGCAGACGGTCCGCGAAAAGCTGCCGGAAGGATTCCAGCGCGCCGAGTTTCTGCTGGAAAAAGGCGCGATCGACATGATCGTTGACCGGCGAGCGCTGAAGGACGAACTGCCGAGACTGCTGACCTTGTTGCAGCGGCAGCCGCTGCCGACCGGCTGACGCGCAATCCCCGGCGCATCCCGCGCCGCCGCCCTGTGAGTCCGCCCTCCACCCTTGCCGAGTGGCTCGCGTATCTCGAAACACTGCACCCGAAGACGATTGCGCTGGGCCTCGAGCGCGTGGAGAGCGTCGCCTCGCGGCTGAATGTGAAGCCGGTCTGTCCGGTGATCACCGTCGCCGGGACCAACGGCAAGGGCTCGACGTGCGCGCTGCTGGAGCAGATGCTGCTCGCCGACGGTTACCGCGTCGCGATGTACACGTCGCCGCACCTGTTGCGCTACAACGAGCGCGTGCGCATCGATGGCGTCGAGGCGAGCGATGCCGCGCTGCGCGATGCTTTCGCCGCGGTCGAGGCTGTGCGCGCCGGGACGCCGCTCACCTATTTCGAATTCGGTACGCTTGGCGCGCTGTGGCTGTTCGCCCGGCAAAAGCTCGACGCGCTGATCCTCGAAGTCGGCCTCGGCGGGCGTCTCGACGCGGTCAATGTGGTCGATCCCGATGTGGCGGTGGTCACGACGGTCGCCATCGACCATGTCGATTATCTCGGCGCCACGCGGGAGGACATCGGTCATGAAAAGGCCGGCATTTTCCGCCCTGCCAAGCCGGCGATCTGCGCCGACCCCAACCCGCCGTCGTCGCTTATCGCGCACGCAGCGGCGATAGGCGCGACGCTGGTGCGCATCGGCCGCGACTACGGCTACACCGCACAAAGCGCGCAATGGGATTACTGGGGACCGGGCGGAGCGCGGCATGGCCTGCCTTATCCGGCGCTGCGCGGCAACTATCAGCTGGCCAATGCGTCGACCGCACTGTGCGCGGCCGATGCCTTACGCGATCGGATTCCGTTGTCGATGGGCGCGGTGCGCGCCGCGCTGGTCGGAATCGAATGGCCGGGCCGCTTCCAGGTCCTTCCCGGCCGTCCGGTGACTGTGCTCGACGTCGCGCACAATCCGCAGGCGGCGCATGCGTTTGCCGACAATCTCGGCGGGATGGGGTTTCATCCGCGGACGATCGCCGTTTTCGGCATCATGTCGGACAAGGACATCGATGCGGTGATCGCGCCGCTGATTCCGCGCGTCGATCGCTGGGAGGTCGCGACGCTGCCACCGCCGCGAGGTTCGAGCGCCGAGGCGTTGAGACAACGGCTGCAAGACGCCGGCGTCGCTCCCGGCGCGGTGCGCGAGCACGTCGACCCCGCGGCCGCTTACCGCGCGGCGCGCGAGGAGGCGGCAGAAGCTGATAGAATTATCGTTTTTGGCTCGTTTCTCACCGTCGCCGCGGTGCTGGCGGCGAAGAAGCGAAGCGGTCAGGCCGGGGAACCTGCACGATGAATCGCCGTTGCATATCAGCGTTTGAACTGCCTGCCTTGCCGCGGCAGGGCGATTGCCGATTCTGCTTGATTCGACCCCGTCCAACCCCAACTGAAGCGAATGGCGACCCGTCCCGAGATTGCCGATCCCGCAGTCGATGAACTCAAGCGGCGCGCACGCCGCCGGCTCGTGGGGGCGGTCGTACTCGCGCTGGCGGCGGCGGTGATGCTGCCGATGCTGCTGGAGAGCGATCCCAAGCCGCTGGGCAACGACGTATCGATCCAGATCCCACCGATCGATCAGGGCAAATTCGTTGCGCCCTCGCCGTCCGGCAAGGGTGCCGAGAACAAAGGCGCGACCGAGACACCGTCTGCCGCGCCGACGGCGAGCGCCGGCAGCGCCGCGCCGGCGCCCGAGCGCACGCTGGCGGCCGCCGAGCAGCGCGTGCTCGGCCAGTCCGGTGCGAACCGCGCACCGGCGATCATGTCCTCGGCCCCCGAGGCGATGCGGCCCCAGACGCCCGTGGGTGCGCCTGCGAGCGCGGCGCCGACCGCGAAAGCCGGAGCCGAGTCTGCGCCAGCGACCAGCGGCGCGCTGTTCGTACAAGTGGCGGCGTTGGCCGATAGTCAGGCGGCGGCCGATCTGGCTGCCAAACTGCTGGCGTCCGGCTTCCCGGCTCGCGTCGAGCCGGTCACCACTCGCCAGGGACCGGTGCAGCGCGTGCGCGTCGGCGGCTATTCGTCACGCGAAGCGGCCGATATCGCGCTCGCCAACATCAAGGCCGCTGGCTACGGCAACGCGATCATCACGCCATGACCGCATTCGACTTCGTCGTCGTCGGGATCATCGGCCTGTCGACCGTATTCGCCTTCGCGCGCGGGTTCGTGCGCGTGGTGATTTCGCTGGCGGCGTGGGTCGTCGCGCTGGTCGCCGCATTTCAGTATGCCGATGCGCTCGCCGCGTGGCTGCCGGCGCTTGGCGACGCGCCGCGCGTACGGTACATCGGCGCGTTTGTGCTGATCATCGTCGTCGTGCTGCTCGTCGGCGCGCTGCTCGGCTGGCTGCTGTCGCGGCTGGTGCGCGCGGTTGGCCTGGGCTTCCTCGACAGGTCGCTGGGCGCGGTGCTGGGTCTCGCTCGCGGACTGCTGATCGTCGTCATCGGCGTGCTGATCGCCGGCCTGACGACCTTTCCTCAGCAGGAGTGGTGGCGCCATGCGATGTTCGCGCCCGCGCTGGTCGATGC
>Ga0068863_100006179_pt1 | contig 11748 bp, 11 predicted proteins | sample KBSSwiS62_FD_66596 | JGI IMG/M metagenome (GOLD analysis project Ga0068863, IMG submission 66596) | Switchgrass rhizosphere microbial communities from Kellogg Biological Station, Michigan, USA - KBS Switchgrass S6-2 | ecosystem: Host-associated > Plants > Roots > Rhizosphere > Soil ...
CGCAGCACCTTCCGATCGGGGTTGTCGAGCGCCGCGGCGACCGCATGCTTGCCCCAGAGACGCGGCCGGGCGGGCGACCCGTGGCTTTGATGCGATTTCTTGCGGCGCGACATTGGGTTCCCATGGGGATCGCGGGCCGCCCATGCAACCATGCTATGTGGCTTCGCTTCGGCCGACTAACTCAGCCTCCGCGAGGAGGAAGTTGCTGGTAGCGCCGGACTCGCCACGTTCCGATCGCGAGGATAAGCACGATCGGATAGGCCCAGAATGCCATGGCCGCTCCGTACGCGCGGGGAAGCAATTCGATATCGATCGCCTTGAGCATGTGGCCCATCATCGTCGTCAGTTGCAGGCCGGCGACCCACAGTGGCCAAAATCGTTCAGACCGCAGGGCCACTGCGAGAAAACCGCCAAAGACCACGAAATCGACGAGCATCACTGGTGTCTCGACACTCGCGAAACGATTCGCGAGCGGCGAGATCACCAGGTGTGTCGCAAGAGCACCCGCGACACAGATGAAGCCTACCAGGCGCTCATCACGGCTGCCGCGTAGAAAGGCATACACCGCGACGAGCACAAGCATGATGCGAAATAATGTCGGGGCCATGGTTCAGGCTCGATCCGAACACGCAGGCGCGTGCGTGGTCAATGCCTTTTCAGGCCACGACGCGCAGGTCGGCCCGGCCCTGCTGCGGGGGGCATTCCTCGTCGCCGAACGCGACTGTACGCAGACCCGGAACCTTGGCCTTCGCCAAGACCAGTTCGCCGTGACAGGCCACGACGGATCCGCGAGCCGACACCAGGCTGGCGAGCGCGGTGGAAACCTGTGCGAGCGCTGAGTGGATCGCCGCGGGCCCGACACCGGCGACTGAGTTGACGTGCATCATTCGCATCTGCAGTTCCGCGATTTCCGTCAGCGTGGCGTCGATGCTGTCCTCGACGGCGCGAACCTGGGTGGCGACTTCATAGGCGGCATTCTCTATCAGCTGTTTGCGCATGACTGCTCCTTCCCCGGCGCAGCATGCACCGGAGTGGTTATCGGATTGGTCTGGCAGTCGGCTGGAGCTTTAGCTCTTGAGTAGCCTGGAGAGGCTTTCTAGCCCGGCGAGATACATGCCCGCCGAAAACGCTGCTCCGATCGCGATCATCACGATCCAGAACAGCCTCTGGCCGACGGTCATCTCATTCCGGGGATAACTCCTCGTTGCGAACGGCAAAAACAGGGAAGGTCCGAAAGCGACGGCCCGTTGCTCGGTCCGGAAACCGGCCCTCTCGGCCTCCCCTGCACGGTCAGCGTGCCGAATCTGATTTCTGACCGCGGCCTCTGGGTGGCCGGATGCGCTGCTGCCCTCAATGTGCGGCGATTGATGTATCAATCGCTGATATGGGCCGCTGTGCTGAGCGACGATGCGCGCTGCCTGACTGCGGCGCTCGACTCCAAGGATGTGGAGCGCTCCGCGGATGCGCTGGTCGACGGTGTGCGGTGAGATGTCGAGCTCAGTCGCGATCTCCTTCGACGACAAGTGCTCGTTGACGAGGAGCAAGCAGTCGAGTTGACCGGCGCTGAGCCGCGCTACGCGCGCAGCTAATTCCTCCCCCGCAGAGCCTAGAGGCTCATGTGCGGTGCTCGGCACGCGCGGCCACTCCTCCAACGCAATCCCCACCCCGAACGCCATGGCCCCACTCTTAGCAGCGAGTCCAGAGTTTAAGTTATTTCATAACGGATGAATTTGCCAGTTTTTCAACGAAACCGTGCGCCCTTGTGGTCACTCTGGTCCAATCCCGGAAATCTTGCGGTTCCAGTGGAGAAATGAATTGTCTTTCGCCTCGCCATGTCAGCGATCTCGCTCGAGCAGGAAGGCGTCCGCAAATCGCTGCATCCCGATACTTTGATAGAAATTGGCTGCATCCGGATAGGCCAGGAGCAGGCACATCGACTCGGCGCCGGCCTCCCGGCGCGCTTGCTCCATCAAATGCCTGCCAATGCCGCGTCCTTGAAATGCGGCGTCCACAGCGACGTCGGATAGGTAGCAGCACCACGCAGCATCCGTAACGCCTCGCACAACACCGATCAGCGATCCCGCTAGCCTCGCGCTGACGATGAAGTTGGAGTTCGCAACCATGCGTTCGATGCGCGAACGATCCTGGATCGGCCGGTGCCGGCCCAATCCGGAACGCATCAGCAAGTCGATAAATTCGCCGGCGGAAACGCTGGTCTCGCGAGCGTAGGATACACCGCCAATCTCTATGCTTTCTTCGTTCGACGCCATCGTCCCCGCTTCAGAGGGACAAAGGGGCGAGCCATTCGCCCGGCTGAAGGATCTGGACTTTGGGTCCTCCGCTTTTCTCGGCGCGTCGAAGGCGGCCGACCGGGTCTTCGACTTCATGATAGCCCTCCTCTCCGCGCACTCCAAAGTGGATCGGCACGATCATCTTCGCTCTCAGAATCGTGGCGGCGTCCATCGCCTGCTCGGGCGTCAGGACGGCAGGAGCATCGCTCGCCGGTTTCTGCCAACCGAAGCTCGCCCCGTTGATAGGCAAGAAGGCTATATCGAACGGAGCATGCTGGCGAGCGATCCGCCACCAGCTGCCATGCCAGAGGGTGTCGCCGCCATGAAAGATCCGGCGGCTACCGACCGAGACGACCCACGAGACCTGCGGATCTCCGTATCCATCGGATGCCGGAACCGGAGTTGCGGTGAAGTCGCCCAAGATTTGCGGTTCCCAGGTGGGGCTTGGACGGGATCGGACATTCGCCGGCAACGGTGAGGTCGGGGTCACGGCTGACGGATAGGCAAAGGTGCCCCCGTGCTGCAGAATCCGTGCAACCGTGCCGGGGTCATAATGATCCGGATGCCGATGCGTGACGAGCACGATTGCATCCCCAACCACGTCTCCGATCGGGGCAAGCCCGTCTTTCAGCGAGGGCCCCCAGACCGAAGCATCCGCGAGCGGATCGATGAAGAGCGTCGCGTTTTGCGTCTGAAGCCTCACGCCCGCCCATCCGAGGCGCTGGATGCGAAGCTCCGTGGGCGTGGCCGCGATCGCCTTCCCGATCGACAGGGGCACCAATGCGGCGCCCGCCGCCATGCCGAGGAAGTTACGTCGCGCGATCGGCATGTTCATTGGCGGCTCCGTTCAGAGGCATCGGCGAGGCCTGAGGCGACCGAGTGACCCTAGACCGCATCGCCAATCGGACGGTCGAGTGGGTTAAGCTGAAAGCCTGGATTCCGTGCGACGGAACTGCCGGGTTCACCGGGAGCGAAGGACGTCCAGGCCCTGGAGCTCCTTCACGAGATGATCGATCATCATCCGGACGCGGCGGAGCCGGTCGCGGCCGTCCGGCCAGATGAGCTGGACCGGAAGCGGTTCGGGCTCAAAATTTTCGAGGACACAGACGAGCGTTCCCGCGGCCAAATCATCATTCACCTGATACGACAAAGCGGTCACCAATCCGCGGCCGGCGCGAGCGGCGGCCAGTGCGGCGTCGGCCTGATTGACCGTGAATCGCGGGAGCGTGCGTACCGTGACCTCGCCCGTCGGGCCCTGCAAGCGCCAGGGCGCATCGAATTGTGACCCATGCTGGACCAAATCATGCTTCCGGAGGGCTTCCGGTGTGGCCGGCTCGCCGCGCCTCGCGAGATATTCGGGGCTCGCCACAATCACCTGACGGACAAAGCCGATGCGCCGGACTTTCAGCGTTTTGTCCGAGATCGGTCCGATCCGCACCGCCAGGTCGAAGCCGGCGAGCACGAGATCCTGGGGGCGATCGGAAAGATCGAGCTCCGCAAACATGCCGTCATGTGTATCCACGAAGCGCATGACGGCGGGCGCGACATGTTCCCGCCCGAAAAAATATGGCGCGGTCAGCCGCACAAGACCGCGAGGCGCGACCGACTCCCCCGTCGCGACCGATACCGCCTGCTCATAATCCGCGATCAGGTTGCGCGCGTGCTCGGCAAGACGCCTCCCCGCCTCGGTTGGGGTGCAGCGCCGCGAGGTGCGTTCAAGCAGCTTGACCCCGACCCGCGCCTCGAGGTCGGCGACGATCCGGGTGATGGTTGGCGGAGACCGCCTGAGGTAGCGCGATGCGGCGGCGAAGCCGCCCTGGTCGACAACGGTAATAAAGGTCGCAAGCTCGGTTAGCCGATCCATATTGCCGCGCGCCCTCTCGATCGCAGGCCTGTACTCGCCGTGAAGAGGCGCGTTGAGTCTGCGGCCGTAATTTCCTGATAGCAGCGGCGGAACGCTCCTGCGATTCCAATCACCTGCCAAGCATTTTGAAAATACGCGATTTTTGAAGAGCCCGGAGGCCTGGCCAGGTGATGGACGCATTCCCCAACGAGACCCGCGAGTATCGCGCGGCGCGCAATGCCTTGCTCGAAAGCGAAGCGGAACTGCGCCGCCACATGGAATCCGTTGCCGCCGAGCTGCGGGCACTGCCTCCGGGAGGCGAAATTCCCGAGGACTATGCGTTCGACTGCGTCGGCGGATCCAGGCCCGTGGGGATTTCCGAGCTGTTCCGCGGCGGCGATACGTTGATGATCTACCAATTCATGTTCCCCAGACACGTGCATGACCGGCGGCCCAGACCCAGCGACGGGATTTTCTCGGCATTGCCCCACGACGAGGGACCCTGCCCATCCTGCACGGCATTGATCGACAGCTGGGAGGGGATGATGCCGCATTTCAAGGGGCTCGGCGGCAATCTGGTAATCGTTGCCAGTGCTCCCATTGCCCGACTGGCGGCGTTCGTCCACGAAAAAGGCTGGAAGAACCTGCGCTTCCTGTCGGCTGCCCGAAACGGCTTCATGCAGGCCTATGGCGGAATCGATGCGAAGAGCCAGCCGGTTCCGATGATGACAGTGCTGAAGCGTTGGCCCGACGGCAAGATTCGGCTCCATTGGGCGAGCGAGCTTTTTCATGCGCCGTCCGAACGCGAGCAGGACCCTCGGCATCTCGGGACCGTCGAACCGCTCTGGACGCTTTTCGATCTCACACCCCACGGCCGCCCCGATGCCGACGAGCAGTTCGACTATCATTGCTGCGGGCGCTCGAACCCTGTGTGAGCTGAAGAGATCTATTGGATGAGCGGCCAGCCAAAAATCATCGTCCATCACCTTGCGGACAGCCGTTCGCAGCGCATCCTCTGGCTGCTCGAGGAACTCGGACTGCCCTATCTGGTGCGCCGTTACGAGCGGGACGAAAAGACCCTTTTGGCTCCGCCCGCGCTCGCGAAAATTCATCCGCTCGGCAAATCGCCCACGGTCGAAGTCGACGGCCGCGTGCTGATCGAAAGCGGCGCAATTGTGGAATATCTCGTTGCGACGGCGGGCGGCCGGCTCAATCCTACCGGGGTGGAAGAGCGGCTCCGCTACCGCATGTTCCTTCATTACGCCGAAGGGTCGCTCATGCCGCCTTTGCTGGCGATGCTGGTGCTTCGACGCCTGGGGCCGTTTGGCTGGCCGGCAAGGCCAACGATCCGGCGCCTGATCGCTCGGCAGCTTGCCTGGCTTGATGGCGAGCTTGCCCGGCGGCCCTGGTTTGCTGGAAGCGAATTCTCCGCGGCGGACATCATGATGTCCTTTCCGCTGGAGGCCGCCCGCGATCGCGCCGGGCTCGATGAGAAACGGGCTCACTTGTGGGATTGGTTGGCAAGGATCGAGGCGCGGCCGGCATATCAGGCTGCTCTTGGAAGCGGCGGGCCCTACCGTTACGCCGGCATGCCAAGGCGCGCCTGACCCGCTCATCGCATTCTTCCGATTGCGGCCGAGTGACCGATCAGGAGGCAGCTTGTGCGACCGTCGGTTCCGCGGACGCAACCGGCGTTCGGCTCTTCATCGCGAGCAGGGCAACACCGGTCAGGCCCAGGGCGGTCAGGGCGAAGCTCCATTCGAAGCTGTTCGCCGGATCGCCAGCGATCCTTCCCAGATGGACGACCAGGATCCAGCTTGCGAACATCGCCGCGATCGCGAGGCTTGCCAACTTGACCGCCCGACCCGCGAGCAGCGCGATGCCGGCGGCGATCAAGACCGATCCAGTGAACCACGGCCAGATCTCTGCTCCGGCTATCCAGCGGGGGATCAATCCCGCAATCAGGGCGCGCTGGAAGATATGCACCAGGCCGTAGAAGATGAGCGTCACCGCGAACGGGCGGCGAAGGTCCGTCATTCGGGTAAGCGGCAGGCCTGACTTGTTCGAAGACGCAAGGCTGGCAAGAACGAAGACAGCGGTTTCCGAGACGGGCACCCAGTTCAAGGCGTTCGGCGGTGCTTTGGCCGCTGCCAGTATCGTGAAGACCAGGGCGAGCGTCCAATGACCGGCGAGGGCGAAGGCGGCGATCCGCGACGAAGGCCTGACCAATAGCCAGAGCGCCAGGGCCGTCAGGCTCGCACCACTGACGATGGCGATGGAATCCGAACCCCAGGGGTGCAGCTGGGCAAGCGCTTTATGGAAGAAGAGCTCGACGAGACCCAGGCCGATGCACGCAACCAGGAAGACCGGCTGGCCGAGAGGCCTGGCGCTCTTCGCAATGCGTTTCACCGTTGGGAACCGATGTGTCGACATAGGATGCTCGTCGCCGTTGGGCGTATCCGCCGCTGCAAGTAAGGGGCGCGGGGTGAAGGGGAATATGTCTTCACGGTCCCACGCCCCTCTCCTTTTCCGGCACTCGAAACGCCTGCTGACGGTTCGATTTCGGGGCGCCGGGCTGAAGCGGGCACGTCGCACTTGCGTCCGACGGTTGCGTTGCCCCTCCAGCGGGAGTGCTTTGCCTCAATCTAGAAGTCGACGGTCACCCCCGCGAAGAGATAGCGACCGAGCGCATCGTAGACCTGCGGATAGGTATTGCCGTTGCCGTACGGAGCGTTCGCCACCTCGCCGCCGACGATCGGAGGTTCCTTGTCGAGAATGTTGTTGGCGCCGATGCGGAAGTTGAACTTGTCGGCGATCCGGGCTGACAGCGCCAAGTCGAAGTAGCTCTGGGCCTTGATCCTATCGTCGGCTGGACCCACGGACGCCCCTGGAATGTCGTCATTGAAGACATCCTGGTCGACCTTCGAGAAGTAGCGCCACTGGCCGGAGACCCCCAGGCCGTTCCGCAGCGTAAAGCCGACCCGGAACTTATGCCGCCATTCGGGGCTCGGCGTGCCGCACGTGTTCCCGAAATAACCGGCGCAGTCGTAAATTGCGCCCAGACCGGTGTCCGTGACGAGATCCTTGAGCCAGGTACCAACCAGGCTGACGTTCAAGGTGCCCATCCCCCCTATACGGTGCGAATAACTGCCGTTGAGATCGATGCCCTTGGTCTGGAGACTGCCGACATTGACGTTGGTGGTGACTACGAATGCCGTGTTCGGGCCCCAGAGCACCCCACTGCCGGGTTGCCGGTGGATCAGTCCGCAGGTAATCGGATTTCCGGTCGTCGCGCAGTTATTCAAAATCTGCTGGAACGGCAGCACCCCGATCAGGTCCTTGATCTTGATGTCGAAATAGTCCGCGCTGATAGCGAGGCCCGGAATCCAGCGGGGCTGAAGGACGAGGCCGGCCGTATAGGTATCCGCTGTCTCCGGTGTCAGGCCGGGGTTGCCGCCGAACAGCGCATTATATTGGTTGGCTGGATTCGCGGCGACACTCCCGTATTGCGCGCCCGTGACGCCCGTGTTGGCGCATTGCGTGGCCGTGAACGTCGGCGTCGGGCCGGCGCACGGGTCGACCGTTCCGCCAAGTCCGACGAATTGAGACGTGAACAGCTCGACCACATTGGGTGCGCGGACCGCGCGATTGTAGCCGGCGCGAGCCTTGATGTCCCGGATCGGCGCGAGCTCGACCTCGATCTTGTAGGTGTCGGTGCTGAAATGACCGCCCGCAACCTTATAGTCCGAATAACGATAGCCCGCGCCTATCGAGAATTCCTCGAGGAACGAATGACTGACGATTGGGATTTGGATCTCGGTGAAGAGCTCCCGGACGTCATATTTGCCCGAAACCGGAAGCGTTGGCGCGCCCTGGCCCGCAAGGTCGCCGGTCTGGAATGATATGTCGGGAAGGACGTCCAGCGACTCCTTGCGGTACTCACCGCCGACGTTGAGGCCAATCCCGCGATCCGACCACGGTGTCTGAAGCCCATATTCGGCGCCTTCCAAAGTGAGGTTGGCGTTGGCTACGATTTCGTCAGCCTCGCCGCGAAGGAGTCCCGGGACCTGGAGATAGTCGAGAGCCGCCTGAGTCACGCCACCCGTCTGCCAGATGTTCCACGGCACGCAGTTCGGGTCGACTCCCTGAAGCTTCGATCGGCACACGGGTTGGTTTGTGGCTGGATCGGTTACGACATCGAGCGCCCGTACGATTCGGGTGATCGAAAAATCGTTCTTGTAGACCTGCGTAAGCCGGGTGGTGCCGTATTGATAGTAAGCGTCGTACGACACGCCCTTCAGAATGTCGCCCTTGATGCCTCCGACCACGCGCCAGGAGACATGTTCGAGATTATCGTCGCGGCCGCCACCTTCGACGTTCCGGCGTCCCACATAAGCGATGCCCCTCGTGACTCCGAATGAATCGACGAATGTATTGCCCGCGGCGCAGATGACCGACAGCTGCTGCGCCGAAAGCAGCGGATTGTCGCAGTTGATGGAGCTCGTGTTGCCCAGGAAATCTCCCGACGGCGCGATTTGCGCGTCGGACTTGTCGTCCATGAACATCGCTTCGAGATACGGCTTGGCGCCCGGCGCAATCTCATATTCCGCGAAGGCGCCGAGCGTATAGCGCTCGTCCGGACGCTGATAATAATTGTACGGCCCGAAATTGAACGGGATGGTGCCCGGGACCAGCTGGTTGCCCTGAACATGGTGCGGACTGGAGAAATTCCGCAGGAATACGCTGGCGAATGCCGACGTCGACGAGCCGCCGCAGTTGAAGTTTCGACCGAGACTGTCGATGCTGTTGTGGTTGGTTGGACTGGGATCGTGCTGCGGCAGGCCCGCCAGCGAGCAGAAGGAATAATCGCGGCTCGCCTGCAGGACCGGATCCTGCTTGCGATAGGTGGCATAGGCAAGGATGCTACCGCGGTCGTCGTCGAAGCCGGCGCCGAATGACAGTGAGATGTCCTGCGCCCCGCCGTTGATGCTCTTGCCGTGCGGCGGACGGAAATTGCGGACCGCCGACAGCCCCGCCGGACCGCCAACATTGGCCTCAAGGATATCGCTCGAAGTATCGTTATAATGCATGAACGTCGAAGCCTGGGCGTCGATGCGCATGCCGCGAAAGCGGGTATCCATGATGAAGTTGACGACGCCCGCAACCGCGTCCGCGCCATAAACGGACGATGCACCGCCAGTCAGCACGTCGACCCGTTTCACGAGGGCACTCGGAATAAAGTTGATGTCCGCCACCGATCCCTGCCGCGGGTCGCCCGGCTGCATGCGCCGGCCGTTGACCAGCACCAGGGTACGGACTGAGCCAAGGCCGCGGAGGTTCACCGTTGCCGTGCCGGTTGCACCGTTGGACACGTTCGAACCCTGCGCCGCGAACGACTGCGGCAGCGAGTTGATGAGGTCTTCGGTGCGGGTCGTACCGGAAAGCTTGACTTCCTGGCTCGACAGAACGGTGACCGGGCTGGCCGAGGTCAGGTTCGGCTGCGGAATGCGCGTACCGGTGACGACGATCTCCTGGCTGGGAGCCGGGGCGGCTGGCGTTGCAGCAGCTGCGGTCGCCGGCGCCGCTGCATCCGTAGCTGCAGGAGCCGTGGCATTGGCGTCGGTTGTAGCCGATTGCTCCTGGGCATGAGCCGAGCCAGCGATAAGAATAGTGCCGGCAAGAAAAGTCGATGCCAGCACCCGAGCGCGAACCGTCTTCATTGAATGTTCCCCTGATCGAAATGGATCGGGGGTGAATTCCCGCTGGACGACGCTGGCAGTTATCAAATTCCCAAGAAGCACCCGCGAGCGACCGGCGCGGTACTTCGGAAACGACAGCTTAATTCAACTAATGTGGCTATTTCGTCACATAGTAGCGCGACATCGGCGATCTCTTATGCCGCGCGGCATCTCCGCGGCTGTCCGTTCTCCAGCGCCGCCATGAAGTTGGACTGGATCTGCCGGGTGCCGATCATCGCGCGATAGCTGGACGGCGTCATTCCGAAGGCCTTGCGGAATGAATTGCTGAAATGGCTGTGGCTGTAGAAACCGAGGTCCAAGGCGAGGCCGGTGATGTCATTGCAATGCGGCAATTCCAGCAGGGCGCGGCTGAGCCTCAACCGGAGCTGGTACCGGTACATCGGAATGCCCTCGACGCGCGTGAACTCCTGCGTGAGATAGACGGGAGAGACACCGACCTCGTTCGCGATCTCCTCGAGCGTTATCCGTTCGCATCCGCGCGCGTGAAGCACCTCCTTTGCGCAGTCCACGTGCTGCGAAGCGCCCCGACCGCCCTGCTCTCCTCTGTTATTCAGCGCTTCGCAAAGTGCGTGGATCGTCCATTCGTCCTGATGCAGCGCGCTCCGGGCTTCGGGCGGCATTTGCAGCATGTGGTGGGTGAGCAACCGGAGCCTCAGGGATGAGGGCTGCGAAGCACGCCCGAATCCCGAGTCCCGGGCGCGGAGGAGAGCGCCGCGCGAGAGCTCGTGAAGCAAGGCATAGGATGGATTGATGATGACCGCCGCGTGCCCCAACCCCGACACGGGGTGCTCGTCGAAAAATTCCCACCCTGGCGAGATGAAGAGGAACCGGTTCGGGTCCATCACCCACCGGCGGCTTCCAACATTGTAGATGAACAAGCCGAAATAAGGCAGCACGATCTGGTGGTGCGTTTCATAGCCCGATGGCGGCGTCCGGAATGCGGAGACGGACGCATCCTCGATATGGGCGACCGGGCTGTGGTGCAGGGTCGCCCTGTAGTCGTCCGCTTTCTTGAGCGACGTCTCCGGATCGCGGGGCATCCCTTGCCTGCCCGGCGTCGCAGGAGTGATCTCGGATCGCGGCAATGTCACAGCAAGCACCTGTTTTCCCGAAAGTGCTGCTTCAGGGTCTCCGCTTCCGTGATTTTGAAGCTATCAAAAACTTAAGATTGGACCTGACGCGGAGCTTTTCTCGATCATTTCAAGGCGTTTTCGTGCCGATTCGAGCCGTTTCACCAAACTTCGGAATGTAGCATTTCGATTATTGGGCGCGCACCATGCTCGACCATCCCCCGGATGGTCTGCGCGTGATCGCCATGCTCGACCATCCCCCGGATGGTCTGCGCGTGGCGATGGTGGAGAGGGCTGGATTCGAACCAGCGTACGCTTGCGCGGGCAGATTTACAGTCTGCTGCCTTTAACCACTCGGCCACCTCTCCACAGAGGTCATGCAGGTCCGCATGGGCAGGCGCGCCATGTGGCGGCGCGCCAATCGCCTGTCAACGCGCTCCATTTAGGGGAGTGCCATGACGCCCCGCTCCACTCCTACGGAGTTCGCTTGCGCTCCAAAATTCAACCATCCCCCGGATGGTCGGATTTTGGAGCGGGTGAAGGGAATCGAACCCTCGTCGTAAGCTTGGAAGGCTTCTGCTCTACCATTGAGCTACACCCGCTCAGGCCGAAGCGGACGCGCCAAATGGCCGGTCCGCTTGCCATCGTCAACCGACGGCCCTTCTTGACCTAATGCGATTCCGTGGCTTAGCAAGGGTCCCGATGACGCACCTGAACGCCATCGTCGCAGCTTCGACCGCCCGCCTCTGGTGGCGCGGCCTTTCGCTTGCGGCGCGATGGCGCGA
>Ga0068863_100006182_pt1 | contig 11747 bp, 7 predicted proteins | sample KBSSwiS62_FD_66596 | JGI IMG/M metagenome (GOLD analysis project Ga0068863, IMG submission 66596) | Switchgrass rhizosphere microbial communities from Kellogg Biological Station, Michigan, USA - KBS Switchgrass S6-2 | ecosystem: Host-associated > Plants > Roots > Rhizosphere > Soil ...
TGTCTGAAGGTCTACCGCGCGTGCTCAAGCAACATCGGGGCAACGGCGGAAACGGTGTGTGGAAGGTCGAGCGCGTCGGCGATTCGCGCGTTCGCGTCCGTCATGCACTACGCGGCAGCGTCGAGGAAGAATTGTCATTGGACGATTTCCTGCGGCGCTGCGCCCGCTACTTCGCGGGAGGCGGCTGCATGATCGACCAACCGTACCAACCGCGACTGCCGGACGGCATGATCCGCTGCTACCTCGTGCGCGATCGCGTCGTGGGGTTCGGCGAACAACTGATCAACGCACTGTATCCGGCGCCGTCAGGGGCGCCTGCTACGGAAGCGCCGCAACCGGGTCCGCGTCTCTACTACGCGCCGTCGCGCGCCGACTTCCAGAAGCTCAGACACCATATGGAAACCGAGTGGGTACCCGAGCTGTGCGGCGCTGTCGGCCTCGGCGCGCATTCGTTGCCAGTCATCTGGGATGCCGATTTTCTCTACGGCCCAAAGACGCCGGCCGGTGACGACACCTACGTGCTCTGTGAAATCAATGTCAGCGCTGTCTACCCCTTTCCCGACGACGCGCTTCGACCACTCGCACGGGATGCCCGCGCGCAGTTGGAAGCGCGATCCCGAACGCGCGCGACATGACGGCTCCGTTGGGGGCGTCTATTGCAACGCTTGGCTCGACTTTGTAAGACCTGATTGCAATTGGAGCCGCGGCGCGCATACCGTGAAAATGTGACGTAGAGCACATCGCCGGGAGTGGAGCATGAGGTCGTCGATTGCCGCTTTGTTGCTTGCCATCGCAAGCTGCCCGGTATCCGGCGAACAAGGGCAGGCCCAATTCACGGTCGCTGTGAACGTGCCAGTGCGCGTGCTCCTCGAAGTCATCGAGCAACCGACGGAACTCACGCTGAGTGCCGCCGATGTTGCGCGCGGCTACAAGGACGTATCGGCGCGATACCGGGTGCGCCACAACGACCGCCGCGGATATCTGCTGCAGATTGCGCCGCGCACAGGCATCACGAGTCGCATCGACATCAACGGTCTCGGCGCCGAGATGACGCTGCGCGACGAAGTGCTCGACGTCCGCCGGCCCGGACAGACGTTCGAACAGGAGCTGAGGCTCGAGTTCCGGTTCGTGCTGGATGCAGGAGTCCCCTCCGGCACATTCGAGCTGCCCGTGTCCGTCGCCGCGGCGCCGATCTGACCGCGCCGGTCAGAACACCAGTGTCACGATGATCGAATCGGTGTAGCTGCCGGGCAGCGCGTCCTGTGCCGCAGGCACTCGGCCGTAGATCGTGCGCGAATCCTCACGCCGTCCGTTACCGACACCGGGTCCCATCGTCGCCGATCCGCTGGCAACCGACGTGCCGGTGCTGCCGTCGCCCCAGACGGCCGACCGTGCGGAGTCGATGAACAGGTTGTAGTTCAGAGCCGTGGTTCCCGCCTGCAGTTGTCGTCGCACATAGGTGCCGCTGCTTCCGGTCGAAAGCGCCACACTGTATGCGATCTGCGCCGCACCGCCTGACAGGTAGTTACAGACGATGGTGACGTTGCCTGTGGAATCGCTCGGTGCGGCACCAAGCGGATCGTAAATCCCGAACGCCACTCCGGTCGTCGACACGGTGCAATCCACGGCCGCCGCTGCCTCGGTGCAGACGAGGAGTGCAGCGACCGCGATGCATGCCGGCCGGCGGAGGCGCGTGACGCGTGCGACTCGTCCGAGTCGTTGGCATGCAGATTCGCTCACGCTCGCGATCCACGGATTCATTGCGGCGACACCGCTTCATAGGGGCTGCCACCGCCGGCAGCGCAGGTGAGATCACCGAGGTCCGGTTGCGGTCCCGCGCTCGCGGGGCGCGTGAAGCTGAAACTGCAGGTATGGCCTTGCCATTGCGCCATCGCCCGCTGTTGGCCGGCGGCCGACGTGAGATAAACCAGTCCATTGCGCGCCACCGGTACCTGCTCGCGCACCGTTGTCACCCGGGCGCCTGCGGGCACCGGCGTGCCATCGGGCTGCACCAGCCGAAGCGTCGCTGCACTGGCCCGCGTGACCGGAAACTGCACCACCGGTCCGCTGCGGTACGCGGGAGTCACCGTCATGGCCGTCGTCGCGAGCGAGGCATCGAACGGAAGCTCCAGCGGATCGACGCTGACGGTGTTCGTTTCGTAGGGCTGCAGCGAATCGAGCAGCACGCGTCCTTTACGGTCGGTCCGACCCACCGGCTGGTTGTCGAGGTAAACGGTCATGTCCGGATAATCGGCCAGCTGGACCACCGCGAAGCTCTCGTCCAGCGTCCGCGACGGCATGATGCCCGCGCTCGTCAGCGCAAGGCCCCCGCTGGCGTTCGCTCGCCAGCCATCCTGTCCGCTGCGGCGCGCGTACTCGGCGCCGACCTGTCCCGCATCGCCCTGATGGTAGTAGCTGAGCTGCGCGTCCTCGTTGGACGCCATTTCGACGAAGTAGCCCGTTCCCGCGCCGGCCGGGAGACTCTTCTGCACGGAAGCGACCGCCTTCAGTTCGTTCTCCCCGTGCTCGTCCGGCGAGTTCTCGACTCCCAGCGATGCCGTTCGGCGGTCGCTCAACGGCAGCGTCCAGTTGAGGAACACGCTCGTCGACGAATCGTCATCGCCGCTGCTGCGACTCGCGACGAAGCCCAGATAGCCGAGGTTGCCGAGCGACACCGAGTGGCTCAGCCCGAAAACGGAAGCGCTCGAGCGGGTCCAGTAGGTCTGTTCTCCATAGGACACCTGCAGGTTGCCATACCGGCCCAAAGCGAAGCCGACACCGCCGAGCGTGCGTTGCCTGGGGCGGTCCGTCCGGTCGAAAGTGCCGAGTTGCGAGAAATCCTCCGACATGAATCGTGTTTGCGCGAACACGGTGAACCGCATTCCGCTGCGCTGCAGTCCGACGCCGCCAAGCCAGCCGACATCGTTCTCGCCGCCGGCGGCGGCCGTCAAGGTGGCGACACCCAACGTCCCGACCTGCAGCGCCGCGTCGACGCCGGCCGCGCGCGCGCCGCCCGATTCACCTTCGGCATGCACTTCGGCGGTGACGCGGTCGGTGAAGCCGCGACGGAAGGTGCCGGCCATCATGAAGTCGCCGTACGCGTTGCTGCGCATCGCATAGTCCTCGCGGATCGCACCGGCGTCGATCGAGTATTCATTCAACCCGGCACGCAGCAGCGACGGACCGTTGTAGTAGGGTTGCGACAACACCTGCTGGCGCCCGAGGGCATCCGTTACGACCACCTGCATCTGACCCGCCCCGTTGATCGCCGGAACGCGATCGATGGTGAACGGTCCGGGTGCAACTTCTTTGCTTGCGATGCGTTGGCCGTTCACGAACACGTCCACCGTCGACGGCAGCATTGCTTCTCCCTGTGCAGACAGCAGCGGTGTCGTCACCAGCGTCGGCTGAGTCGAAAAGTTCGTGCCGAACTTCACGCCGCCGAAACGCGCCGCCTGGCCCCATGCGCCCGTTCCGCTGATCGAATCGCCGACGCGCAGTGTTTCGACGCGCGCCGGGAGATCGCGTGTCCATGTCGAATCGAGCCGCACGAACGATGTTCGCGAATCCATCCGTTGCGCGAGCGCGGTATTCGTCAGAACTCCGGCGGATCCATATGCGCCTGCCTCGACGACTGCGCCGAGGTTGGAGTCGCCGCCGACCTGCTCGCCGTACAGATCGTAGTTCATGAAGCCGCCTGGGCCAGACGTCGTGATTCTCGGGGCATCCAACGAATCTACAGGGGTGCGCGTCTCGAAGAATGCCGACGGCGGCATCGTGAGGCGGACACTCTGGGTCGTGTCGTCGACGACCACGTTCGCGTCCATCCCGGCGTCCAGGCGGTAGTAGCGGTCACCGTCGATCGAAATCGCTTCTGTGGTCGGTGTCTTCAGCCGCAGCTTCGCCAGATCGGAATCGTTCAGCAGCAACGTGCCGCTCGAATCGCGGCGTACGACGAGCGTCGTTCGTTCGGCCTGGTCGTTCACCGCGATCTCGACGATCGTCTGGTCGAACGATTCAGCGGATGCGCAGACAGCGTTCTGGAGCGAACCAAGGACGAGCAGGGCGGCGGCGGTACGCCGGAAACGCACGGCTTACCCGCCGTCGGAACTGATCTCCGCCGAGAAGTCGCCCGCTTCGGTGTTTCCCGTCACACGAAGTCGGCGCCAATCGATGCCAGAGGTTCCGTCCTTCTTGGTGTTCAGCGCCCACGTCCGGGACTGTCCAGGCAGTATGTATGCGGCTACCTGCTCGACGATCGCCGCATCCGCGTTGCCGATCGGCGCGACCGACAGACTCAATACGCGCGTATGCGCGCTTCCGGTGTTGCGAGCGATGACCTCGACGGTGCCATCGCCGGCCGTTCTGGCGGTCCAGTCGATCTTCGGCTGAGCGTCGGACATCGGCGCAACGAAGATCGGCAGGCTCAGGCGCAGCGCAACGTTCAGCCCCGTGAAGTCGGGAGTGGCCTGCGGCGGCACTTCCGTGAGGATCAGCCGGTAGCTCAGTTCGCTGACGACGTCGGTGGGGCGCTGCAATGCGACGCGTACCAGCTGCGATCCATTGGGGGGAAGAGTGAATACGACCGGACTGACGAGGACGTCGCGAGTCGGGGTGAGTCCATCCTGTCCGTCGACCTGCGCCCACAGCACGCCCTGCGCTTCGACCGTGACTTCGGTATCGCGCTGGTTGCGGATCATCAGTGCACCGGTCTGCACCTTCGACGAGAGATCGACGCGCAGCGGCGAAACCGAGAAGGTCCCGGCCTGTACCGGCGCCGGCATCAGCATCCATGCTGCCACCGCCGCCAGTGTGCCCAGAAGCAGCCCCCGCGCGGTCATCGGTCGCGATCAGTAGGTGATCGTGGCGACGAGATTGTCGAGATACGAACCGGCGGCTACCGGTCCCGTGTTGTTGCTCGCGAGCAGCTGTCCGTACACCGTGAGCGTTTGCGCGGTCGCCATGCCGGCACCCGTGCCGGCGCCTCTGCCGGTGCTGGCGGTGCCGTCGCCCCAGACCGTCGTATGCGTACCGGTGGTGTACAGGTTGTAGGTCAGGACGTCCGTGCCATTCACGAGCGTACGCGCCGCATAGCTGGTCGAAGAGCCTGCGCTGAGGTCGACGGTATAGGTCGTGCCGCTGGTGCAGCGAACGCTGATCGTCGAGTTCGCCGTCAGATCGTTCGTGCCGTCGAACGTTCCAAGGTTCAAGTCCGGTGCGTCGATGATGCAGTTCTTGGATACCGTCGCCGAAACCTGGAAGGAATCTGACTTGGTGGCCGCCTGAGCAGCCCCGGCCAGTGCCAGCAACACGCCGGCGGCGATGGTTGAAGTGACAGAATTACGCATTGAATACCTCGCGTTTCGATTGGGTCCTTTTTTTTACCGCGCCATCCGATGGCCTCATCGACCGCATGGAAGCCGTGGACGCAAACCCCGGTGAGCGATTGAGACGCTTTCACGACTCGGTCCGATGCCAGGGATCACGTGGCGGGCAGTCTCCCAGATCGATGCGAGGCATGACCCTGAGCGCGTCAACCGGCCGGCGTGCGCACGGTCACACGGCAGTCCGAAATCCACCGCTTCGCGTCGTTTCGTCACATTTCCGGCGGCCCCCGTGTGTGAGACGCCGCCGAAGCAGCGATCCGTCGGGATCCTGGCGCCGTCGACGTGCAAACGCTCACAACGCAGAGCAGTCGGCAAAGCGTCAGACGGACTTCGAAACGATGGTGGTGGTTTGCGTATTCGGATCGTAGGTGATGACGGCGCGACCGCTCGCGAGTTGCCGCCGCACGGCGTCGCGTTTCTGCTCGAGATCGAAATCGCGGTGACCGTAGTCGGTGCCCTCGCGATTGACGTAATCGTCGATCACACCGAGCAGCGCTTCGTCGGAGAGTGCCGCGACAGGAATGTTGATGATTTGCCCAGCGGTCACGTGACGTCGACCGCAACTACGGTACATGCGCATTGCATTTAAGTACCATACCGGCTTTGATCCCCTTGCGCGATGCGGCCTGGACAGCGTTGCTTCGCTCAATGGACCGCGCCACATCGGCATGCCAACAGGACAGGAATCATGGCCGAACAGGAACACATTCTCGTCGTCGAAGACGAACCCATCACCCGCGAACAACTCGTCTCGTACTTCAACGACGAGGGCTTCAAGGTTTCGTCCACAGGCAACGGCGACGAAGTCGTCGGTCTCGTCAACGACACGAACGTCATTCTCGTTCTGCTCGACATCAAGTTGCCGGGCAAAGACGGCCTGACGCTGACGCGCGAGATCCGCGCGCATTCGGATATCGGCATCATCCTTGTGACGAGCAAGCAGGAACAGATCGATCGCATCCTCGGCCTCGAAAGCGGTGCCGACGACTACGTGACGAAGCCGTTCGATCCGCGCGAACTGCTGAGCCGTGCACGCAATCTGATCCGTCGCGTGCACATTCAGCAACGGCAGCGCCGCAAGAATCACATCCGCAAGTTCGCCGGTTGGACGCTCGACCTGAACAAGCGTGAACTGACGTCGCCGGAAGGCGAGTCGAATCAGCTCTCCGCCGGCGAGTACCAGCTGCTGCTGTCGTTCATGGAGAAGGCGGGCGAGGTAATGAACCGGGACCAGATCATGAACCGCATCCGCAACCGCGAATGGTTCCCGGACGACCGTTACATCGACGTGCTCGTCGGCCAGCTGCGCAAGAAGCTCGGGGAACGGGCGGCTACCGCCAAGATCATCACGACGATTCACGGCACCGGGTATCTGTTCACGCCCGAGGTCGTGTAACTTAAGCACGCTCTGTCCTCGACTGACTTCCGGCGGAGCCAAGCTCACCGCCCATGGCTGAATTCGAGTTAGACATCGAGAAGCGCATCTACGAGAGCGCCAGCACGCTCGTGCACCGCGGGCGGCTGGGTGATCGACCGGTCATCATCAAGACGCTGAAGCCTTCCGCCGCCGGTCCCAGCGCAGTCGCCCGCTACCATCACGAATTCGCCGTTAATCAATCGCTCACCAGCCCGTACGTCGTACGCGCGCTCGAGTTGACAGAACACGACAGCCGCATCCTGTTCGAAGACGTACACGCGAACGCGCTGCGCGAACTGATCCGTCAGGGCAACCTGACGTTCGAGCAGAAGCTCGCGATCTCGATCCAGCTGTGCCAGGCGCTGCAGTCGATTCACGACGAGGGCGTCATCCACCGCGACATCAATCCGGCCAACGTGGTCTGCAATCCCGAAGCGGAACTCGTGCGTCTGATCGACTTCGGACTCGCGACGCTGTCGCCGCGGGAGTATCCGGATGCCACCGCGATCGCGCATCTGACCGGCACGTTGCCGTACATCTCTCCGGAGCAGACCGGCCGCGTCAACCGCGTCGTCGACTACCGCACTGATCTTTATTCGCTGGGCGCGACGCTTTATGAGCTGTTCACCGGCTCGCCGCCGTTCACGAACAGCGATCCGCTGGAGTTGATCCATTTCCACATCGCGCGCCTCGCGACGCCGGTGAAGGAAGTGAACCCGACGTTGCCGCAGTGGTTATCCGACATCGTGTCGAAGTTGCTGTGCAAGCAGCCGGAAGACCGCTATCAGAGCGCTGCTGCCGTGCGCGCTGACCTCGAAGAAGGCTACGAGTTGTGGGCGAGCCACGCCGACGCCGAAAGCTTTGCGCTCGGGCGCACCGATGCGCGCGGACAGTTGTCGATTCCGAAACGCCTGTATGGCCGTGACGAGCAGGTCAAAGCGCTGCACACGCTGCTCGATCGCGCGACGCGCGGCGAAGTTGCGATCGCGCGCATTCTCGGCGGACCCGGCATCGGTAAAGGCGTGTTCATCGATTTCGCGCTGAGCAGCATCGCCGAACGACACGGGCTGGCCGCGCGTGTGCGGCCGACCGCGGATCAGTTCGGCAGCGGGCTGGAACTGTTGCGCGAAATGGCGTCGGCGCTCGTTCGCCAGCTGTTGTCACGGCCGAGCGCCGACGTCGAAGCGTTCATCGCGCGCCTGAAGCGTCTTACCAACGACAATCCGGGGCCGCTCGTTGCACTCGTGCCGGATCTCGCTGCGATCGTAGAGGCCGACGGCGCCGAGGATTCGACGCTGTACGGCCGCGCCGAGGAACACCTGCTGCGCGCGCTGCTGCGGGCGTTCAGCCCGCTGCCGGTCGCGCTCGCCGTCGAACAGGCCGACCGCCTCGATCCGGATACCGTCGCGGAGTTGTTGTCGGTGGCGCTGCACGGACGCCATCTGCTGGTGCTGATGACGGCCGAAGACGGCGATCTGCGCGAATTCAAGGATGCGCGCATCGCCGGCAAAACGACCGACATCGTCCTGACCGCGCTCGACAAAGGTCATCTGCGATCGCTGCTCTCCGACCTCTTGTCCCAATCGGAAGCGCGCGTGCGCGAACTCGCTGCGGAAATTCACGGCAAGACCGACGGCGTGCCGTCGCACGTACTCGAACTGCTGTTCGAACTGCACGATCAGAACGCCCTGTTCTACGACGCGTTGCACAACCAGTGGACCTGGGATCTCGAGCAGGTTCGCGCGCACTTCTTCTCCGACAACACGCGGGAGCGCATAGAGCGCCAGCTCGAGAAGCTGCCTTCCGAAACGCTGGAGGCGATGGAGATCGGTGCATGCGTAGGCGACAGTTTCGATGCCTCTCTCGTAGCGGCGGTGTCGGCCGAAACGCCGCAGACCATCGCCACCCACCTGCGTAAAGCCGTTGGGGAGGGTCTGATCGGCGGGTTGCGCGAAGATCAGGAGCGCGGCATGCGCTATCAGTTCGCGCATCCGCGGGTGCGTTCGCTGATCTATCAGCGCATCGACGACGCACGCAAGATCGACATTCACGTCGTGATCGCGGACGCGCTGATTCACACCGACACGGCCGGTACGTCGGCGAAGCGGATCGCCGATCAGTTCAACGCCGCCGGCGGCCCGTTCGATCGCGACGTGTCGCGCCGCAACGCCATAGCCCACTACAACCTGCTCGCCGCACGCGAAGCGCTCGTGGATAGCGAGTTCCAGCCGGCTTTCAAGTATTGCCGCAGCGGTCTCGCGCTGTTTCCGCTGAATCCGCGGCAGCCGCCCGACGAAGCGCATTCGCAACTGGTTCAGGCGTTGATCGAGTGCGCCGCCGAAGCGGCGTTCCTGTGCGGTGACTTCGAACAGCTCACGCGCGTGTTCGCTCGCGCGGACTATCAGCATGTGGGCAACAGCAGCGCGCTGACGGAAATGCGCGTCCGCGCGGCGCTGGCGCAGAACGAACTCAACGACGCCATCAACCTGGCCGAATCGAGCCTCGCGCAGCTCGAACACCAGGTGCTGTCGCCGCGCTGGGGAATCGCTTTCATGCGCGCCACGCGGCCGCTGCCCGCGGACGTCCCGTTGCTCACCGACGGCCGCCTGAAGCAGGTGTTCCGCCTGGAAGCGCAACTCGTGCACGCCGGCTATCACGTCGGCGGGCGCCAATCGCGCCTCGCGCAGGACATCATCATTCGCGCGCACTCGGTTGGATACAGCGCGGAAGTGGCGTTCGCATTCGCTTCGGAGGCGGTGCGTCACGTCGCGATCGACAAGGTCGAGAAAGCGAAAGCGCTCGCGACCACAGCGCGGCAGCTGGCGCATCGGTTCGCGGACGATAAGTTCTCCACCCGCGCGCTGACGCTGCTGTCCGGCCTGGTCGACCACTGGACCGGATCGATGGAACAGACGCTGTCGCCGCTCACCGAGAACACGCGCCGCAGCATCGCCGCGCACGACTACGAATTCGCTCTTGTCGCGATCGTGTTCTATGCCACGAACGCGCTGGCGCGCGGCATGGAACTCGCGTCGCTGTCGCGGGAACTCGCCGCGCGTCTGGCCGACGTGACTCCGTTGAAACACGTCACTGCGGTGAACATCGCGCGTTTCATTCAACAGGTACTGGCAAGCCTCCTGGGGCACGGCGATTCGCACGAAGGCTCGGACGACGCGCAGTTCGAGAACCCCGACGACCAGGCGGCACTCGCGTACATCTACACGCTGCGTGCGTACTTCGCGGTACTGTTCAACGATTATCAGGGCGCCTCCAACGTGCTCATCGAGGCGCGCCGCTACATCGTCGGCCTCACTGGATCGCCGATGAATCTGTGGTTCACCTTTGCCGACGCGTTGACGATCATGCGCACCGGCGGCGCTGACGCGATTCGCGCGGTGCGCGAACCGCTCGCGCTGCTGCAACGGTGGGAACGCTTCGGGTGCCAGACCGCGGTGCCGAAAGTCGCGATCGTCGAGGCCGAGATTGCCTGGGCACGCGGTCAGACGACCGCCGCGCTGGAACGCTACGAATCCGCAGCGCACACCGCGCGCCGCCTCGGCCTCGCGAACGACGAAGCGATCGCATACGAACTCGCTGCGCGCTTGTGCCACAAATCATCGCGCACCGATTTCGCTCGGCTGTTCATGCGCAATGCGTACCAGGCGTACCTGCGCTGGGGCGCGCTGTCGAAAGGCAATCAGCTGGAGCGCGAATTCCAGTCGTACATCGGCGACCACCGCTCGGCGCGTCCCGAGTCCGGTGCGTGGAGCGTAGGCGATCTCGTCGATCTGACGGTACGCGATTTCGCCAGCGTCAGCGGCACCAACGAAAGCCACGAGATCGGCCAGCGTCTACTCGATACGACGACGGTATTGAAAGCGGCGCAGACGATCTCCGGCGAAATCGTGCTCGACCGCGTATTGATCAAACTGCTGCGCCTCGCGCTCGAACACGCCGGCGCGCAGAAAGCGACGATGCTGCTGTCGCACGATGATCGACTGTATGTCGAAGCGATCGCGTCGGTGGACGGTGGTTCGACGCGGCGCCTCACGCCGCCGATCGCGCTGGAAGATTGCGAAGAAGTTCCGCAGAGCATCATTCAGTTCGTAGCACGCACGCGACAGGCGCTGGTGCTGGCCGACGCGACGAAGGAAGACGTCTTCACGCAGGACGTCTACGTGAAGGACTTCCAACCGCTGTCGGTGATGGGTCTGCCGATCATCGCCCGCAACGAAGCGATCGGCGTGCTGTACGTGGAACATCGCTGGCTGACGGGCGTGTTCACAGCGCAGCGCGTCGAAGTGTTGAGCCTGCTGGCGTCGCAAGCGGCCATCTCGATCGAGAACGCGCGACTGTATGCCGACCTGCAGGAGACGCGCGACGAGTATCGGACGCTCTATAACAGCGCCAACGAAGGTCTGTTCCGGATCAGCGGCGAAGGCGTGCTGGTCACCGCCAATCCGACGCTGGCGCGCATTCTCGGTTTCGACTCGACCGAAGCATTGCTCGCCGACTATCGCGACCTGATCGACCGGGTGTTCCTCAAGAAGGATCGCGCCCAGGAACTGATGTCACTGCTCGACGAGACCGGTCTCGCCGTCGCGTTCGAAGCGGAAGGCGTGAGCCGAGACGGCCGGACGTTCTGGATGTCGCTCAACGCACGTGTGAACCAGGATGCCAACCAGGGCGAAGTGATCGACGGCTCGGTGATCGACATCAGCGCGCGCATCGAACGCGGCGAGGCGGAAAGACGCCGCCAGATTGCCGAAGCGGCGACGCAGGCGAAGAGCGAGTTTCTCGCCAACATGAGCCACGAGATACGCACGCCGATGAACGCGATCGTCGGATTCTCGCGGTTGACGCTCGAGACGCAACTCGACCGGAAGCAACGCGAATACCTGGCGTCGATCCGCAATGCCGCCGAGTCGCTGCTGACGCTCGTG
>Ga0068863_100006186_pt1 | contig 11741 bp, 5 predicted proteins | sample KBSSwiS62_FD_66596 | JGI IMG/M metagenome (GOLD analysis project Ga0068863, IMG submission 66596) | Switchgrass rhizosphere microbial communities from Kellogg Biological Station, Michigan, USA - KBS Switchgrass S6-2 | ecosystem: Host-associated > Plants > Roots > Rhizosphere > Soil ...
TAGACCCGGTGGTCGTCACTGCCGGCGGCGAGCGTGTGCCCGTCCCGGGAGAACGCCACCGACGACACCCAGTTGCCGGGGCCGGTCAGCGGGTGGCCGAGAGGGGTCGGGCTGGCCGGCCGGGTCACGTCCCACAGGTAGACCTTGCCGTCGTGACTGCCGGCGGCGAGCGTGTGCCCGTCCGGCGAGAACGCCACCGACTGCACCTTGTCGCTGGGCCCGGCCAGTGCGCGGCCCGCTCCGACGGGCAGCGCGAACGTGACCGCGGCCGCCGGGCTGGCGGCCTGGGCGCCGCTCGAACCGCCGGCGCCGCTGTTGAAGACGTTTGTCAGGACCGCGGCCCCGACCGCACCAACGGCCATGACCACGAGCACCGCGACGAGGGCGAGTCTGGGCCGTCGCCGTCGCGGCCGGCCCAGAACGAGGGTCGGGTCCGCCGGCGGCTGACTGTCAGACGAGAGGACGTCGTCGGCAGGCGAGCCGTCGGCGCGGGAGGACGCCCGAACGCCCGGGGCCGGCTGGGGCACTGGCGGGGGCGGGGTCCTCAGGGGAGCGGCGGGGTTCCCGGTGGAAGGAGGCGTGGGGGGAAGGCCCGCGGAAGCGGGACGGAGCGGCGGCCCAGGGACGCCGGAGCGGCCTGACGACCCAGCACAGTCCGCCGCCGGGGCCGTCGGCGAGGACGGCCGGGCGCCGTGGAGAAGGTCAAACAGCTCGGCGGCGGTAGGCCGGTCGGCGGGGTCCTTGGCCATGGCGCGGGCGACCAGGGGGTGCAGCGTCGCGGGCAGGCCGCTGAGGTCGGGCGGGTCATAGGCGACGCTGAGCATGACGCCGGGCAGCGAGTTGCCGGAGAAGGGCGGGCGGCCGGCGGCCGCGAAGGCGAGGACGGCACCCCAGGCATGGATGTCGGCCGCCTCCGAGACCAATTGGCTCAGTGCCTGTTCGGGGGCCATGAAGGAGGGCGTGCCGATGGCCCCCTCGGTGAGCATCGTGGTGGAGTCCAGTGCCCGGGCGATGCCGAAGTCGATGACCCTGGCCCCGAAGGGCGAGAGCAGGATGTTGGAGGGTTTGAGGTCGCGGTGGACGAGCCCGGCGGCGTGGATGGCGCGCAGCGCGGTGGCGACGGCGATCGCGAGCCATTCGAGCTCGGCCGCGGACAGCGGGCCGCGCTCACGGATCCGCGCGTCGAGCGTCGGCCCCTCGATGTACTCGGTGACGAGGTACGGCCGGCTGCCAACGGTGTCCACGTCGATGACCGGGGCGGTCGCCGCGTGGGCGACCCGCTGCGCGGCGTTCGCCTCGCGCAGGAACCGTTCACGGAACTCTGGGAGACGCGCCAGGTCGGCGCGGATCACCTTGATCGCGACGAACGGCCCGGTACCGTCGCGGCGAGCCAGGTAGACGCTGCCCATCCCGCCGTCGCCGAGCCGCCCGAGTACCTGGTACGGGCCGAGCACGTGCGGATCGGACTCCTCGAGGGCCTGTACCCCCGCCGGCAGCTTGGCCACCGACCCCCCCAACAAGAACGCCGCGCCCGCCTGGTCCTGTCCAGGGCGAACGGGGATCTCCCCCGCCCGATTTATACCGGACCGGTTGTCGGGGTGTACAAGGCGCCGGCCGTCACCTGGCCGCGGACCAGCGCCGATGACGTGCGGCGCGCGCGTGGGAAGGCCCGTCAGAACTCCCAGTCCCGGTTGAGGAGACCGCGAGCTTCCTCGAGGATCTCCGCGACGGGGACCCCTGCGACGAACGAGGGGTCGTGCGCGCAGCGTCGAGGTTCCTGGCGGGCTCCGCATTCCGGGCAGGTCGTCTGGAAGGACGTGACGATCCGGTGGCGGGAGCGCGCCAGCTCGCCGGCGTTGACCACGTTGCCGCACCAGTAGATTCCGACCGTGGGCGTCCCCAGGGCGCCGGCCAGATGACGCGGCCCGGAGTCGTTCCCGATCAGCAACTGGCAGCTGGCCAGCACGGCGAGCAGGCCCGCCAGGGGCAGCCGCCCGGTCAGGTCGACCAGCCGGCCGGTCGCCGCGGCGCGGCGGGCGAGCGCGCCGAGGCCGGCTCCGAGCGCCCGCTCCCGGTCATCGCCGACGACGAGCACGACATGGCCGTCCTCGGTCAGCGCGTCGGCGACCGCGGCGAAGTCGGCTACGGGCAGCCGCCGCCGCGGGTCGCCCGCGCCCGGATGCAACGCGACCAATGCCCGGTCCGACCGGGTCGCGGGACGGTCCGGCGACGCCGAAGCGACCCGATCGACCAGGTTCGGCGCGACGGGCGCCAGGGCCTGGGCCGCGTCCCGCCTGTCCCGTGCGGTGACCGCCAGCGCCGGCGCCAGGGTCACCGGCGGGGCCCCGGCCAGGCGGACGATCTCGAGGTTGCGCATCGTCTCGTGCTGCAGGTGCCGGAACGGTACCCAGCGGTCGAGCGGCGGGGCGCCCCGGTCGCGGCCACCGACCGTCAGCGCCGCGCCCAACGCGCCCACCAACCTGTTCGAATGAGCCCCGCCACCGTGTAACTGCACGGCGAGGTCGTAGCGGATCGCTCGGTGGCGTTCGACGAACGCGCGCACCGCCTCCCGGTCGTCCACCGAAATGGGCCCTGGCGGGGCCGAGACCCCGGGGAAGGAAGGCACGGCGTCGACCTCGTCCCAGGGCCCCGGCCGGCCACTGAGCAGGTCAACGTGCCAGGGCAGCCCGAGGTAGGTGATGCGCGCGGCCGGGTAGGCGGCGCGCAGCGCGTCCAGCGCCGGCAGGCCGAGTACGAAGTCACCGACGCCGTTGGCACGCAAGACCGCGACCCGCCGGACGGTGGCCGGCCCCGGCAGCGGGAGGCGGCCACCGTCCCAGCGGCCGTTCTCTGCGGGCGGCGGCGTCACCAGGCCATGTCGGCACCAGACGCCGCGGCTGGGCGGCGTGGGCCGGTCGTCGTGACGTCGTCGTACTGGTGGTAACGGTCGGCGGCTCTGTCGGTCAGGCGGGTCGCCGCGGAGAACCAGCCGGGCACACCCGCGGCCTCGACCGCGTGCCCGGGGACCGCGTGCGGGTTGGTTCCTGCTGGGAGGAGCCGGTTGACGAGCCCCACCAGCCGCACGGTGGTCGCCGGGGCCAGGCCATACAGGCGAGAGGCGATCTTGGCCGCCGGGGTGAGCACGATCTGTCCGCGGCCGCGCAGGGCGCCCTCGACGATGCGCCGGGCCGCGCGTTCGGCATCCGTCGAGACACCGGGGATGCTGTCGCCAAGCGTGAACCATCGGTATTCGGCGGCACTGTCGCCCTTGAACAGGGCGTTGCGGGGCGACCCGGTACGCATCAGCCCGGGAACGACGGTGGTGACGCTGATTCCGTCCGGTCGTAGTTCCGCGCGCAGCGCGTCGGCGAGACCCGCCACCGCGAACTTGGCCGCCACGTACGGCGCCAGGTGCGGCGCCGGGAAGCGGCCGCCGACCGACGTCACCGCGACGATCCGCCCGCCGCCGCGCCTGCGCATCTCCGGCAGGGCCGCGAGCACGGGATAGGCGAAGCCCCAGAAGATCGCGCCGAGCGCTTCCTCGTAGTCCTCGACGCGCATCGACGCGACCGGGCCGACCTGGATCACGCCGGCGTTCGCGACGAGTATGTCGAGCCGGCCGAATCGCTCAAGGGCCGCCGTGATGAGCCGCCGTGCGTCCGAGCGCCGCCCCACGTCGGCCGGGACAGCGAGTATCTGTACCCCGGTAGTGGCCAGGTCCGCCTCCGCGGCTGCCAGGCCGTGCGCCGAGCGCGCACAGATCACCAGGTCGTGGCCACGCAGACCCAGCTCCCGAGCCAAGAGCAGGCCCAGCCCGCGGCTCGCGCCGGTCACGACCGCCACCGGCCGATCTCCCGGCTGCGCTGGGCGGGCACCACTGAAAGTAGTCATCGCCCACTCCTCCCCCGGATCCGGCTCACGACGCATCCCCGGCGAGGCACCGCCCGAAACGGCGACCGCTTGTGGATGGCGGACGGGACAGAGGGCGGACATGCGGATACGAATGCGGCATCCGACGTCCACAATGTCCGCCAGCCAGCCGGTCCGGCGGCACGGCGCCAGTGAGCAGGACACCGCGGACGCCACCCTGCGGACGCTGATCGGTCATCCGTCGCCCTCGTCGGGAACCGTCGCTGAGGCACGCCTGCTCAGCAGCGCGTCGAGGGAGAGGCGCCCGGGTCCGCTGACCAGGAGAAAGATCAGGCCCAGGAGCATGGACCAGTCGGTGCGGGCGTCGTGGGCCATGCCCCAGAAGCCGGAAACGCCCAGGAAGCCGCCGGCCTGAAGCTCGCGCAGCTTGGTCAGAATGATCGCGAGGCTGATGTCGACGAGCAGGGGGACGCAGGCGAGCCGGGTGAGGAGACCGAGGAGCAGGAGGCCGCCGCAGAGGATCTCGACGACGCCGTCCAGGTTGGCGAAGAAGCTCGGCGCGGGTATGCCGATCTTGTCGAAGCGACCCGGTCCAAGTTTGTGCGGGTAGACGAACTTCTGGATGCCCTCGGAGAGGAAGACGGCGCCGACGAGCAGCCGGATGAGGATCAAGGGGGCCGGCCCGTCGGCCTTCAGAACGCGCACGAGCTCCGGCACTCGTATCGTCCCTCCCGGCCCAGTGCTGGGCCTGGCCGGCGGCGGTCGGATTCTGTCCCGGGGCCGCGACCCAGCTGACGACCCGGCCGAAGCCGTCGGATCCGACCCGGCGGTGTCTCTCGCCCTTGAGGACCTCATCGAACGGGTTCGGTACGCGACCCCGTCGACACTCAACGTAAAGGCCAATGGTCGAGATCGCATCCCGCTCTGGCCGCGCCGCGCGACGTGGCCGACCACCTCGCCAAACACTGACCTGACTATCGGCACCGTCGGCATCCGGCGGACATACGAGGCCCCGGTCAGGCCGTCGAGTCCGGGCCTGTCGCCGTCGCTGCTCAGCGCCAAGGACAATTCCTTGATTCAGTCGCCTCGCCGCCACTGATCCCATCGGATCGGGTCCGATGAGGTCGAGATCGAGCCACCCAGGTCCTTCAGGCTGAGCTCTCCTGACACGCAGGAGGCGGCGTGCGGAGGTCTCGCCGGAGCGCAGCGAGGGCGAGGCTGTAGCACGCAGCCGACGGAGTGGCAGCAGAAGTACTGGTTCGCAGGCGGCTCTCAAAGCGAACGGCAGCCTCGACATCGTCGTCTGCCAGCTCGTAGGCCTCGGCGATCCCTCTGCATCGACCCTTCAGCGAGAAGATCATAACGGGCGTGTCAGGTCGTCGAGGAGAGTGTCGAGGACAGCTTCTTCCTCGATGCGGCGGCGGTGGATGCCCAGGGCGTCGCTCAGGTCCGGGTCGAAGCGGGCGTGGACTGGACGCCCGGTGAGTTCGGCTAGGCCGGGGCGTAGCGCCGCCTCGTAGTGGGCGCGGTCGTAGCGCCACTGGACGGCGCCGAACCGGTCGATGACGGTGTTCGCGATCGCCAGGCCACCCCAGTCGAAGTCGCCGTGGTAGCGCAGCAGGGCGCCCGCCTCGCGCATGTGGCGCAGCAATGAGCTGACCGGGGCGGCCGGCATGCCGTTGACGCAGACGAGCGGCCGGCACCGGGCACCCAGGCGGTCCGCGGCGGCGCTCACGACCGTGGGGTTCTCGCAGACGAACACGGTCAGGCCGCGTAGCGCGTCGAAGTCGGGCCGGTCCCGCACCAGCTGGCGCAGCGACAGATGTACCGGCTGACCGGCCTCCCGCCACAGCTGGAGCGCCCGTCCGGTGACGCTGCGTGCGTCTCCAGGAAGACCGAGCGTCAGCGCGGGCAGGGCCAGCTCGCTGACGAGGACGCCGACTGCGGCCCAGGCCTCGCGCCGCCACTCGGCGGACCGCGCCGCCCGTGCGGCGGGTTCCGCCTTGTCGTTACCGGGCTCCGCCGCGTGGTCGTTACCGGGCTCAGCGTGGTCCATCCAGGCGCCGGCTGGCGCGGCGGGCTTCTGCAGCCGGCCGGCGGGCGCGGCCGCCGCTCGCTCGCCGCCCGCCGCGGCTGGGCCCAGCAGCGCCACGGCGCCCAGGACCAGGGTGGACAGGGGGCGGTCCGCGTCCAGCCCGTGGCCATCGCCGAGCACCCGGGCGGCGAGCACCGAGATCGGCACCCCGCCGGCCGGCAGCTCGCCCAGGACGGCGACCGCCGCCTCCATGAGCGCACGGCCGTGCGCCGGCCCGTCGCTGAGCCGTCGCAGCAGTCCGGTCGCGACGAGCTGCTCCGTCCAGCCCGCGAGGACGGGTCGTGCCGCCACCAGCGGGCCCGCCACGGCGATCGCCGCGTCCCAGCCGCGGGCCTCCTCGGCGGCGGCCGCCGCGAGGTCGGTGACCGGGCCGGTGAGCGCGACCACCGCGGCCGCCAGGCTCGGCGCGCAGCCGCTGCGCCGCACCACAGCGTCAACGTCGCCGAGGTCCACACGCAGCGAACGCCCCGAGCGCGGCCGGGAGCCGAGCAGCCCGGCGACGGCGGCGCGCTGCTCGTCGGTCGCGTCCGACAGCGTCACGTGACCGACGAGCGGTGCACCCCGTTCGAGCCTGGCTCGCGCGCGTTCGACGATCCACTGCGACGGCGGTCCTAATAACCGAGCCAGCCGGACGGCGTCGACGCTTCCGTCGACGCCGGTCATGACACGATCACTATCACGAGCCCGGCCGCCGTCGTGAAACCGTCCCCGTCACGAGGACGGCGAGCTGAACGAGGCCGGCCGGCCGTCGCGAGGCCGGCTGACGTCACAGAGCCGGCTGACGTCACGAGGTGGCCCAGAGGCCGTCGAGAACAGTCGACGCGGCCGCACCCTGCCGGGGCACCGACCCGCCGGCCTCGGGCTCCTCGTCCGTAGCTCTGGCACGGGGGTCCGGCGCGGGCCGGCGCTGGCGGCCGTCCCACTGCCACCGGGTGACGAGGACGGCGTCGATGCCGTCGCGGCGGGACAGCTGGCTGATCGCCAGGCCGGGGACGGTCGGGTAGCACCCCCACTCTCGTTCGCTGGTCATCACGACGTCCATGTCGAAGACGGCGAGCAGCCCGAGGCAGGACGCGCGCGCATCGTCGTCGACCCCGGCGAACGCCTCGTCGAGCATGACGAGCCGGGGCGCGTGCGGGTTTCCGGCTGACCGGTAGTGCCCGGACGCGGCCGCGAACAGCGGGATCGTCACGGCGAGGGCGCGTTCACCACCCGACGCGGGACCCGACGCCGAGCGCCACTGGCCGTCGGAGTAGCGCTGGACCGTGAACACGTGCCAGCGGCGATAGTCCAGTGCCCGTCCGAGGTGCTCCAGCCAGGTTCCGCCGGCGTCGCGCTCGCGTTCCCGGTTGATCTGGTCCTGCAGGAAGGCGCCGACCGCCTCGCGATCATCCGGCGACCAGGCGTCCGCGATCTGGCGCAGCAGCCGTTCGCGGGCCGGGCCGAGGCCCGCGGGCGCGTCCGGCCCCGGCCGCCACTGGAAGCGCAGCTTCATGCCGGTGCTGTTGGGACGTTCGTCCAGCTCGGCGTTCATCCGGGCGACCTGCCGCTCGGCGTCGCCGATCAGATCCTGCAGATGGCTGGCGACCTCGCTGACGAGGTGGTTCTCCAAAATCGTGCGTTCTCGTTCGGTCAGCAGCCGCCGACGGTCCGCGACCTCGGCGGCGAGCGCGGCCGCCAAGTCCGCCGGGCTCATCGACCGGGAGCGGAAGGTCGCCTCCACCACCCATCCGTCGTCGGTGAGCGTCGCGGCGGCGTGGTGCCCGTGGCGGCTCATCACCTCGCGCAGGGTCCCGTGCTCGGCCGCGATCAGCTTCTGCACCCGTTCCCAGGCCGGGTCCGAGTCGTCGACGTCGCCCACCGCCGCCTCGATCTGCCGGGCGAGCCGAACCGCCGGGTCGGGAGCCCACTCCCGCGTCGGGTCCGGGACGTCCAGCTCCGGCAGCGCCACGGTCAGCAGGCCACCGGCGGCGAAGCGGCGCAGCCGGCCGGCGGCCTCCCGGCGGCGGTCGCCGTACTCGGCCACCTTGCCGACGAGCTCCAGCTCCCGCCCGCGCGCCTGCCCGACGGCCTCGGCCGTTCTCAACCGCTGCTCGCCGAGGGTACGCAGCGCGCGGGTGGTCTCGGCCAGGGCGCGTTCCGCGGCGGCAAGCTGGCTTTGTACCTCCGCGACGGCGGCGCCGACCGTCCGTTCCATCGTCTCGTACGCCGTCCGCGCGGCCAGCTGGTCAGTCTCGGCCGTCGCCCGCTGCTCCTCGCGCGCGTCGAGGACCTCCTGCGCCTCACGCAGATCCTGCTCGGTCTGCGCGAGCTGGGCGACGGCGTCGGCCCGCTCGCGCACGGCCGGCCACAGCCCCGACAGCGCGACCCGGTAGGAGACCACCGCTTCTCTGATCTCCTCCAGGGCGGCGACGGCTACCGGCAGGGCGAGCTGGGCGGCGGTCTCGTCCCGCTCCGCTCCGGCCTGCCGCGCCGCGTCCTGGGCGGCCTCGGCGGCGCGGGCCGCGGCCAGGTGGGCCTTGTCGGCTCGGCGCCGGTCCAGCTCCGCCTGCCGGGCCGCGGCATATGCCCGCCGCACGGCCGTGTCCGCCGGCAGCCCGGTCACCTCGCCGCTCAGTGTCTCCCTGCGCCGGCGCAGCTGGGCGCGCTCGGCCTCTCGGTCGGCGACGCCGCGCGCGAGGAGCTCCAGTTCGTCGTCGATCTCCGCGAGCCGGGACCTTCTGGCGTGCTCACGTGCCGCGTGCCCGAGGTACCGGGCCGCGGGCTTGAACCAGGCACCGGCCAGGCGCCCTACCCGGAATCGGCCATCCACCCCAACCCAGGTGTCCCGCGCCGCCGCCGCCCCAGCGTCGCCAGAACCGCCGGACCCGTCGGACCCGTCGGCCTCGTCAGCGTCCCCGGCACGCAGGAGGCCGATGCTCGCGAGCACGGCGGCGACGGTCGCGTCGGAGACGGCGGCCGCGGCCGGGTCGGACCGGTCGACGGCCGGCCGCAGGACGAGGCCGAGGTGCGCGGCTGCGCGCGGCCCCGGCCGGCGCACGTCCTCGACCCGGATGACGGCGTCGTGGGTGTCGGGTGACAGGAGCTGGCCGTCCGGGCACAGCCAGGCGTCCAGCAGCCCGGCCGCCTCCAGCGCCGCCTCGACCCCGGCGATCTCGACGGGTGCCAGCGGCGCTACCTCGGCTGCCCCCGGGCCTGTCGGGGCGGGCTGGTCGCCGGGCTCACGCGGCTCGATCAGCTGCCACAGCGGTGCCCCCGGCCGGCCATCGCGGCTCGCGGCGCGGGTGTGCGGCGCCGGGGGCGACAGCCGCGCGCCGTCCGTCAGCGAGCGGCGCTCGCTGGTCAGCGCCTCTGTGCGATCCCGCGCCTGGTGGATCTCGGTCAGCAGGCGCTGGTCGGCCGCGCCGAACGCGTTCTCGAGCTCGCGGGCGCGTGCCGTGACGGCGGTGAGCAGCGGGCTGGGCCCGTCGAAACCGTCGAGCCACCCGGCCAGCTCGTCGAGGACGTCATCGACCTCGGTCAGGCGCAGTTGCTCGGCCGTGTCGAGATAACGGCGGACCGCGGCGACGAACCCATCCGACGCGGCCTCGTGGGCGGCGCCCGCCTCCGCCGCCGCCTCGACCGCCTCGTCGAGGGCCGAGCGTGCGTCGTCCTGCTCCCGTCGCCGCTCGCCGGCTTTCTCCTCGGCGCGCAGGGCCGCGGCGACGAGGCCGGCGACGAGCCGCACGGCGTCCTCCCGGCGGCCGGCGACGTCCTCGGCAGCCCGGCGCGCCGTCCGGCTCGCCTCCTGCACCTGGGCGGCCGGTGGGCCGTCCGGGAGCAGCAGGGCCACGGTGGCCATCCGGTGGTCATCGAGGATGCCCGCGACGCGGGCGGTGTCCTCGGCGGTGTCCCGGGCGCGCTCCAACGCCGCGGCCGTCCCGCTCGTTCGCCTGCGGTCGTCGGCAGCCCGGCGGGCGAGGCCGTCCCGCGCTCGCGCGGCGTTCGTCCACTCGGCGCGGGCCCGGTTCGCGAGGCCTTCGGCTGTGCGGGCTCGCTGGTGGAGCAGGTCCAGCTCCCGGCCCTGGTCCATCTCCGGGCGGGTGGCGAGGGTGTTGCGCTCGGCGGTGAGCTCCGTGATCCGGATGCCGAGTGCCGCCTCCCGCTCGGCGATCTGCGCCGCCTCGGCCTCGACCCGCTCGCGCTGCGCCTTCACCTCGCCGAGCTGGCGTGATGCCGACTCGTACGTCGACTGGGCGGCGCGGGGCTCGCGGGCGCGGCGGCGGGCACTGATGCGGGCGTACCGGCGGTAGTGCTCCAGGAAGGCGGCGGCCGCCGCGTGGGCCTCCTCGAACCCGAGGAGGTCGGACCGTTCCTGCTCCAGGCCGCGGAACGCCTCGGCCGCGTCAGCGATCACCGCCTGGTCGAGCGGGGCCAGCGCCTCGGACAGCGCCTCGGACAGCGCCCGCTCGTTCGGCTTCTTCGACAGCTGCGGCTGCCGGAGCTGGATGAGCAGGTTCACCAGGGCGTCGTAACGCTCCTCGCCGAGGCCGAAGAACGCCTCGTCGACGGCCCGCCGGTACCGCGACGCCTGCTCGAAGACCCGCCCGCGCGTCCCCAGCGCATCCACCAGCCTGTCCTTGGTCAGCGCCGTCCTGGTCGGGCCGACGAGGCTGAAGTCGACGCCGACGCGCCCCTCGGCGACGAAGAACCAGGTGGTGACGCCGCCGCGGCTCGCGACCGCCCGCAGCCCGGCACCGATCGAGCGGTAGCTCGCCTGCCCGGCCGCGTCGACGCGCCCGAACTCCAGCCAGCTGTAGCCATAGCGTTCCGGGTTGGGGTGGCGCCCGCCCATGAGCAGGTTCCACTCCATCCGCTTCTTCGGGTCTCCGTCGGGCTCCACCCGGTGCGCCGCGACCTCGCCGTCGAGCAGGAACGGCAGCAGCATCGCCAGCACCTTCGACTTGCCGGTGCCGTTGTTGCCGCGCAGCAACAGGTTTCCGTCCCGGAAGTGGAACTCCTCCTCGTCATAGAGGAAGACGTCGACCAGCCCCGCCCGCAACGGCTGCCACCGGCTCGTCGTCGGCACGGGGAGCGCCCCGGGCGCACGCGCGGCCTCTCGGGTTCGCTCCGTCCCGGTCACAGCAGCGTCCCCTGCTCGGTGTCGGTCGTGTCCCGCAGCTCGCCCAGCGCGAACCGGCTCAGTGCCGGCAGCGCGAACACGGCGTCACCCTGACGTCGCAGCAGGCCCAGGGCGGCCATGCGGGTGAGCGCCCGGTCCACCAGGAGAACTTCCGCGTCGGGCTCCGTGACGTCCTTGCGCCAGTGCTTGCGATGCTGTCTGATCAGCTCCCGCATGTGCGCGTGCAGGCCGGTGACGGGCACCGGCTCGCCGGGGCCCGCGCCGGCTCGCGCGAGATGCTCGGCGAGCAGCAGGGTCGAATGGCCGTCGGTGCCGTCCTCCGGCATCCGCGTGTCGGTGAGGTCCCCGTCGGGGTCGACCATCGCGATGCCCTCCGCCCGGACCTCGGCGACCAGACCGGTCGCCTCGGTGATCCGCCGGGTCAGCGCGGCGCGCTGGCTCGTCAGGTAGGACAGCTGGTCGGGGTCGAGGTCGGCGAAGTAGACGACGGGGTCGTCCAGCAGCCGGCGGGTCAACGCCTGACGGCGGGCGAGGTTGCGCGCTTCGTCGGTGTCCGTGACCAGCTCCTCCACGGCGCCGGACAGCCGCTCCTCGAAGCCGGGGCTCGTGACCGTCGACGGGCCGCGCCGGGTGACCAGCATCCCGGCCAGCGCG
>Ga0068863_100006188_pt1 | contig 11738 bp, 9 predicted proteins | sample KBSSwiS62_FD_66596 | JGI IMG/M metagenome (GOLD analysis project Ga0068863, IMG submission 66596) | Switchgrass rhizosphere microbial communities from Kellogg Biological Station, Michigan, USA - KBS Switchgrass S6-2 | ecosystem: Host-associated > Plants > Roots > Rhizosphere > Soil ...
GGATCCACAAAGTCCATGTCCAGAGAGACTGCAACGCCGTCGGTGTCGTCCATGGCGTATTTCAACGCATCGGACATCACTTCGCGCATACCGCGCTCGTCAATATCGCGCATAGTGAAAACGTGAATGCCGGACTTTTTCACGATTTTGCGTTCCTGCGCGTCCAAATCGCGTGCGCCCACAATCACGATGTTGCCGGGTTCCGCCTTAGGCTTGAATCCGCCCAGCATCACCAACTCATCCGCGCCGTAGCCCATAATGGCGGCCAGTGGCATGCCGTGTACATTGCCCGAGGGCGAGCTTTCCGGCGTGTTCATGTCGCCGTGTGCATCCAGCCAGATGTAGCCGATCTGCTTCTTGTCTTTGCGAAAGTGCGAAGAAACGCCCGCTGCGACTCCCGCCGCAATCGAGTGATCACCGCCGAGTACAAGCGGCAGAAAACCTTCTTCGAGCGACTTCTGCGCGTGCCTGGAGATGTCAGCGCACGTTTCCGCGATCTCCTGCAGATATTTGGCGCGTTTTTCGCCGACGTGCATTTCCTCGGGCTGTCTAACTTCCAGATTGCCGATGTCTTCTACGGTATGTCCGAGCTGCTTAATGCGCGCTTGCAACCCAGCGACGCGCAGGGCAGAGGGGCCCATATCCACGCCGCGGCGCGACTGGCCCAGGTCCATGGGCACACCAATGATGCGTACTTTTTGTGGCATTTCACTTTCCAGACGCGGCGACCGGCCGGGCTGCACGGTGAGCGGGCGCCCACCGGACGCCCGGCCGATCAGCGGCCAGCCACTCCTAACTGCCGAGGAAGATTAAGGATACACCCGGTAAATCATGCGCGGGAAGGGAATCACCTCGCGGATATGTTCGGTGCCGCAAATCCAGGCAACCGTGCGTTCCAGGCCCAGGCCGAAACCGGCGTGCGGCACGCTGCCGTAGCGCCGCAGGTCGAGGTACCACTGGAAGGCTTGTTCCGGCAGGTTGTGCTCTTTCAATCGTTTAACCAGCAAATCGTAGTTGTGGATACGCTGGCTGCCGCCGATGATTTCGCCATAGCCTTCGGGTGCAATCATGTCAAAAGCCAGGGCCTTGGTCGGGTCTTCGCCGTCAGGCTGCATGTAAAAGGCTTTGATCGACGCGGGGTAGCGATGAATCATCACCGGGCGATCGAATTGATTGGAGATGATGGTTTCTTCGTCACCTCCGAAATCGTCGCCGGACCTGGCAGGATTGCCGCGCTTGTTGAGAAGATCGACTGCGTCCTCGTAGCTGATACGAGGGAACGGGGGACTTACGTTCTCTAACATTTTGGTGTCGCGCTTGAGAAGTTCGAGTTCACGCGGTTTGTTTCTTACGACAGATTGCACGACGGCGGATACCAGACCTTCGCCCAGCGCCATCATGTCGTCGAGCGTCGCAAAAGCGGCTTCCGGCTCGAGCATCCAGAATTCGGTTAAGTGGCGGCGGGTCTTGGATTTTTCCGCTCGGAACGTGGGGCCGAAGGTGTAGACCTTGCCCAATGCCATCGCGGTAGCTTCGATATACAGTTGCCCGGACTGCGTCAAGTACGCTTTTTCGTCGTCAATGTAATTCACTTCGAAAAGTGTCGACGTTCCTTCGCAGGCCGATGGAGTGAACATCGGCGCATCGGTGAGGGTATAGCCTTGTGCGTCCATGTAATTGCGCGCGGCCCGCACCGCTTCCGCGCGGATGCGCAGAATCGCTGCCTGGCGGGGAGTACGAATCCACAGATGGCGGTGGTCGAGCAGAAAATCCACGCCATGCTCTTTGAGCTGGATTGGGAACGGCGTTTCTTCTGACACTCTTTGCAATACTTGCACCGCCGTGACACCGATTTCATATCCACCGGGCGCGCGCTGCTCGGCGCGTATTTTTCCGATGACGATGACGCTGGATTCCTGCGTCAGGCCTTTCAAGGCTTGGAATGCGGCGGGATTTTCCTTCAGCGAAACGACGCCCTGCATGATGCCGCTTCCGTCGCGGAAGATGGGAAAGAGTAGTTTGCCGGACTCCCGCATGTTGTAGAGCCAGCCTTGCAGAGTTACTTCCTGGCCGTCGTACTTTCCTGCCTGTTCGATGGTGATCGTCGTCATGGTTCGCTTTGTCGCCTTATCGCGAAACCAGCAGTTTATCAGATTTGCCGCAGACGCTTTTCGCTACGGCGCCCCATGCCCGTACGAACGGGCCTGGTGCCTGGTCCCTTGTGCAGGTTGTTGTTTCGCGTGCGGATCGAAAGGGACACCCTAGGTCGCGCGTCCTTCCGTTAGCATCAAATGAACGCACGAAAGACGGAGGAAATCATGAAGGCTAGTTTCGTTCTAGCTGTGTGCCTGACCCTGGCCCCTATGAGTGTCAACGCGCAGACCAGCAAGACTAACGTAGGCGCCGCGGCGAAAATTGATCCTGCGAAAGAGGCGGATATCCGCCGGTTACTGGACCTCGTGGGCACCAAAGCGCTGATCGTGCAGACGATGGATTCGATGAGCAAATCCATCAAACCGCTTCTGACGAATTCATTGCCCCCTGGCGAATATCGCGAAAAGCTGGTTGACCTGTTCTTCGCCAAGTTTTCTGCCAAAGCCGACGTCCAGCACATGTTGGATCTGGCGGTCCCCGTTTACGACAAGAATTTCTCCCATCAGGAAATACGCAGCCTGATCGAGTTTTACCAGACGCCGCTCGGCCAAAAAGCGATCGCCACTCTTCCCAAGGTCAGCGCGGAGATGCAGGAGCAAGGCCGCAAGTGGGGCGAAGACGTCGGAAGGCAGTGCATGGTGGACGTGCTCTCCGAACATCCCGAGCTTGCCAACGCTCTTAACGCCGCGCAAAGCAACACAACGTCTGCCAACAAGTAACACGACGACGCCGATCACCGGCGCTCTGAATAGCATTCCCGAAGTAGCGCGCGACCTTCGAAACGTGCGGAGGGACAGTCTTGCCTCTAGACGCGATACAATGCATGGCCGTTTCGCGGAGGAGATATGTCCGAGTCTCGCAGAGATTTCTTGGCAGCTGCTTCGATTGGCTTGCTGGGGGCCGCGGTTGGGTTGCGCGACGCAGAAATTGAGCAGGAGCCTGGCGGGCTGCCCGCTGGAGCGCCTCCTGCGTTTGGTGCCGGTCCAGCCGTTGGGCCCGAGGTTTCCTCTGCTACGTTCGCCGAAGCAGAAAAGCTGGTGCAAGTGGAGATGGCTGCTGCCGACCGCGCCATGGCCTCCGCGAGCTGGCGACAAACCATGGCCGCGCTCTATGAACGCCGCACCGGCCCGCGCAAAGTTGCGCTGGAAACAACACTGGCTCCCTATTCGCAGTGGAACCCGGTGTTAGCGGGGCGCTCGGACATGCCGGCGAACAATCGATTTGTGCGGTCGAACGCGGATCCTGGACTGCTGCCGTCGCGCGATGACGAAATTGCCTACGCACCCGTAGCCAAACTTTCGCGCTGGATTGAACAGCGCAAGCTCACCTCAGAACGCCTCACCCAGATCTATCTCAAGCGCATCGAACAATTCGACTCCAAGCTCCGCTGCATCATCACACTGACCCGCGATCTCGCATTGAAACAGGCCCAGCAAGCCGACGCCGAAATCGCCGCCGGAAATTACCGTGGCCCGTTGCATGGCATTCCCTGGGGCGGCAAAGATTTGCTGGACACTGCTGGCATCGCAACAACTTACGGGGCTGAACCGTTTCGTAAGCGCGTGCCTGACAAAGACGCAGCTGTCGTGAAGCGTCTTCACGAAGCAGGAGCGGTGCTGATCGCCAAACTCAGCCTCGGTGCGCTCGCGCTCAATGACATCTGGTTCGGCGGTCAGACTGTAAACCCGTGGCTGCTCGAGGAAGGGGCCTCTGGCTCGAGCGCTGGTCCCGGCGCGGCTACCGCAGCTGGCTTGGTGGGATTTTCCATCGGTAGCGAAACCGGCGGCAGCATCGTCAGCCCCTCAATGCGTTGCGGAGTCACCGGCCTGCGTCCTACTTTCGGCCGGGTGCCTCGCACTGGCGCCATGACCCTCTGCTGGTCATTAGACAAACTGGGTCCGATGACTCGCTCTGTCGAAGATGCCGCGCTGGTTCTGCATGCGATTTCTGGACCTGACGCGGGCGACCTTTCCAGCGTTCCCAGCAAGCTCGACTTCGATGCCGGCACACCAACAAAAAACCTGCGCGTCGGCTATTTCCCCAAATGGATGCAGGAAAATCCCGCTACCGACGTGGATCGCGCCGCACTCGACACAGTCAAGAAGTTCGACATGAAAACGGTCGAAGTTTCACTGCCCGACTGGCCTTACGGTTCGCTCCAGCTCATCTTATTTGCCGAAGGTGCGGCAGCATTCGAGGAACTAGTGTTATCCCACGGCGTGGATCAGCTCAAAGCTCAGGTCCCCGACGCCTGGCCCAATCTTTTCCGCCAGGCGCGCTTTCTTTCCGCCGTGGATTTTGTTCAAGCCGATCGCCTGCGCCGCAAAGTTGCGGAAGAAATGGCGCGTCTGTTCGATCAAGTTGACCTCCTGCTCGTCCCATCCCTGCGCGACGAAATGCTCACCATCACCAATTTCACCGGCCAACCGTCGCTTACTCTGCGCGCAGGCTTTGTCGAAGTTTCCCAGGCCCGCAGCGATTGGGCGCCCGATCCGAAAAACCCTCTCCCGCGATTCAATCCTCCGCGCCGCGTTCCGCATGGCGTAACCCTTATCGGCCGCCTTTTTGAAGAGGGAACGTTGTGTTCCGCGGGAATCGCGCTCGAACGCGCCTTCAATGTAATGGACGAACACCCGCCCGGCTTCTAACTCCGCTGCTATCGGTCAATTTACCGGCGATGGCAGCAAGGCGTAGCTTACAAACGCAACGCTCTTGCTGTCCGGCGACCACGACGGCACATTGATGGTGCCCTGCCCGCCAAACAATTGCGCAATCACTTTGATCTTCTTATCTGCCAGCGTCATCACCCGCAGCATCACATCCTTATTTTCCGGATGCCCGCTGACGCTCTTGTCGTATGTCAAAAACACCATATGCTTTCCGTCTGGCGAAATGTGCGGGAACCAGTTGTTGTATTGGTCGGAAAAAACCTGTTCCTGTTCGCTGCCGTCCACTTTCATGCGCCAGATTTGCATATGGCCGCTGCGCTCGGAATTGAAATAAATATACTGCCCATCCGGCGAATATTCCGGCCCGTCGTCCAATCCTTTCGCGGTAGTCAGGCGCGTTTCTTCGCCACCGGTAACCGGAATTGTGTAAATGTCAAAATCGTCGTTGCGTTGCCCGACAAACGCCAGCGTCTTCCCATCTGGCGACCATCCATGCCAATACGACGGCGCATTCTTCGTAACGCGACGCGGCGTACCCCCGCTCATAGGCACCACGTACAAAAGCGACTGGTGATTTCCTGGCGAGGTTTCCTGTGACTGGTCGCTGATCGCCAGCAGCGAACCGTTCGGCGAAATGCCATGATCGTTGTTGCAGCGAATCGCGAATCCTGTATCCAGAGTCTGTGGCGGCGCCTTGCCGTCGGCCGGGATGCGAAGAATTCTTCCCTGGCGATTAAATAGGAGTTCCTTCCCCTGGCTCGTCCAGTTCGGAGCTTCGAATCTACTTTGCTCGACGTAAACCGCCGTCCGGTCATTCGAATCCACCGGCATTGTTTCCAGAAAGCTGTACAGCACCATTTCTTTGCCGCTCGCGGTCTCCAGTGAACTGTTCAGCGAAGCCAGCTTGACATCCGAAAATACCGCCTTCTCTACCGCGTCCTTATCGTGGCTGCACACGCCAATGCCTACATAAAACGGCTCCTTCAACTCCATTCGCGGCGCGGCCCCTGCTATCTTCAAATCGCCGCCCTCTTCCGCCAGCCACATCGTGAAGTACCCTCCGTGTTTTTCAATGCGCAAGTGTTGCGGCCCCCACTTCAGCGATTGCACTTCACTCGTCAATCCGCCTTTTTCCGTTCGAAATTGGATTGCCGTCATCCCGTTTCCATGCCGCGCAATGTCCGCGTACACCGAATCCTCGTCCAGGCTCTGCCGGATCATCAGCACTGCCTTGCGATGTGCGTTCCCGCCTGTACCGACAAAACCTATGTCCGCCGAAAGCGTCACGTCTCCCGACATCTTCTTCCAAACAAATTGATACGCATCCTTGGCGAACCACATGTTTTCGCCGCTGCCCGCAATGGTGTACTCGCCTTTCTTCGCGTCATACTCCACCGAACCTGGACGTAGCACCGTCCCCACATCACTGTTCATTTCGAACACACCAAGGTTGCCCTCAGCGGATTCCTGCGCCAGCACCTGGCCGCCAGCCACAAAGAACAAAATTCCCAACACTACCCGAACGCCAATCTGCACCGCTTTGATTTTCACGATGAAACCTCAGCGAATCAGTCAGAGTGCCGGGTTTCGCGGTTTGCGCTCCGGTTGCGACCGGACAGCCCGGCACTTCGCGCCAGCACTCTACCACGCCGTCGTCGCCTTATTTCACTACTGGAAACACCCTGTACCCGCCTTTTTTCTGCCGACGTCGCATTACTCAGAGACCTGGTGGTGCCCGCCGAGCTTCTGGGTTCCGTCTGGCACCTTATAAATTCAAGGAGGAAGTAGGACGATGAGGATTCGGTTCGCTGTTCCCATAACTCTGGCCCCAGCATTGGTATTTTTTGCTGGCATGTTGGTCGGCGCGCCCGCGCAAGCGCAGCGCCCCGGCGAGCACCCCGGCGGTGGGCGCCACGACAACGTGCACGCCAACCACGGCCGCATTCCCGAACCTCCCACACATCGCGATGTCCATGCCAAGCCCGAAATCGATCGCCGCCCCGGCGGACGCGTCAATAGTATCCCTCACGTCCACGAAGATCACTGGTTTGGCCACGATCGTCCCAATGACAAGCGTTACGTCATCGCGCACCCCTTCCCGCATGGCCGCTTCGAACATTTCGGTCCGTCCTATCGCTATCACGTCGACCGCTTCGATCTCGGCGCGCACCGTTTCTGGTTTCCCGGCGGTTTTTCGTTTGAAATCGCTTCGTGGGATTGGGACCTGGCCTCCAGCTGGTGCTGGGATTGCCCCGGCGACAACTTCGTAGTCTACGATGACCCCGATCATCCCGGTTGGTATCTCGTCTACAACGCCCAAACTGGTATCTACGTCCACGCGCAATACATGGGCTCGTAATTCCTCCACTGCAAAACAAAAAGGGCCGGTTATCCGGCCCTTCTTGTTCTAATCCCCGGCCGCTATCGCCACTTGCTACCCCCACGCTTCTTCAAACCGCTCAAACCCCGCTCGCGCCGCTGCCAGTTGCTCCGTCACCGGCGGCGCATCCGCTCCAAACTTTTCCTTGAGCTCCAATACGACCGGCAACTCCTCATTCGGCGCCGACTTCAAGAGCGGAATCGCCGCGCCCCAATCAATCGATCCCTCATACGGCAACAAATGTTCGTCTTTCTCACCGTGATTATCGTGCAAATGCACCGACGCCAGCAGATCCTTCATCGGCGCAAAACTTTTCTCCAGCCGCTCTTCCGCCGCACCATCCGCCAGGTTCGCATGCCCCACGTCAAAATTGAATCGCAGCCCCGTCAGCCGCGTCTCGTCCACAAACGCCCGCAAATAGGCCGGCGCGCCCATTTCGCTGGTCGTGTTTTCCACCGCCAGCGTCACGCCTGCATGGTGCGCGTGCAGCACCAGGTGCTCCAGCGTGCTGAACGCCGCATCCCGTTTCCGCGGATCGGCTTCTTCCCGCGATCCCCCCATATGCAGCACCATCCGCGAAAACTTCAAATCTTCCGACACGTCAATCGCCCGCTTGAACTCGTCCATCGCCTCGATCCGCCGCACCTTCTCCACTTCGCAAACCGAAAGCGGCTGCCCGCTTTCCCGCGTCGGGCTCGAATCCTTGCTTGTCGGAGCGTGCAGCGAATTCAGCTTCATCTGGTTCGCTTCTAGCAGCGCCGCCAGCGCGCAAACTTCCTGCTTCGACGCATAGTCAAAATGCGCCCGCGAACAGAAAACTTCCAGCGCGTTGAACCCGCCATCGCGGATCTGGCCAATTAATTCCGGCGTCAATTTTCGGGAAATGAACAGATAGGTGGACAGGACTTTCTGCATGTTGGCTTGGGCTCGCGTGCCAGAATTTGAATTTTAACTGCGGGGCTGGAACGCCGCTAGTATCCCACGGCTGACCCCTCGTCGCGAGGGTCGGCTGCCCCTAATCTTTCTCCGGTTTGCGAATCAATACCTATCGCGTTCACCAGCCCGATGTGCCCGCGCCGCTGCGTGGCGTGCCCCATGGCGTTCAGCCCTTGCTCCATGGTGGCCGAAAACTGCTGCTCGAGAAATATCCGGTCCGGCATCCACTGGTGATGAAACCGCGGCGCATTGATCGCCGCCTGCGCGTCCATTCCCAGCCGCATCCAGTTGATCACCGTCAGCAGCACCGAAGAAATAATCGTCGGCCCGCCCGGCGAGCCAGTCACAAAGCTGAGCCTCCCGTCGCGCAACAAAATCGTCGGCGTCATCGAACTCAGCGGCCGGTGCCCCGGTGCAATCGCATTCGACTCCGACTGAATCAACCCGAAAAGCGCATTCGGCACGCCCGGCTGCGTCGTGAAGTCATCCATCTCGTCATTCAGCAAAAACCCCGCGCTGCTCGTAACGTGCGATCCGTATCCGTTGTTCAGCGTCGTGGTGCTTGCCACAGCATTCCCGGCGGCGTCCACCACCGAAAAATGTGTCGTGTGCGGCCCGTCGTTCAGACTCACTTCCATCGGTGCCGGCATTCGCGCTTCCACACCGCACACATGCGGCTCGCCCGCTTTCACTTCCTTGCTGCTCGACGCCCGCCGCGGATCAATCGTCCCCGCTAATTCCTTCCCGTAGCAGGCGCTGGTCAGCCCATCCACTGGCACCTTCGCAAAATCCGGATCGCCCAGGTACGCTGCGCGATCCGCGAACACTCGCCGCATCGTTTCCGCCGTCAGGTGGACGCTTTCCACGTCGTCCCAGCCTTTCAGCGGCACGGACTTCAACACGTTCAGCCCTTCAATCACCGCCACTCCGCCGGAACTGGGCGGTGGGGAGGAAATCACTTCCCATTCATGCCCGTCCAACTGGTATTTCGCGCGCAGCACTTGTCGCGCTTTCGGCTGATACTGTGCCAGATCTTCCAGTGTGATCAGCCCGCCCAGCGCCTGCATATCTTGCACCAGCATCCGCGCCGTTTCGCCGCGATAAAATTCCGCCGCTCCATTTTTGGCAATCCGCTTCAGCGTCGACGCCAGCTCCGGCTGCCGCAGCGATTCGCCCGCTTTATAAAATGCACCATTCTTCAGGAAAATCCGGCTGCTCAGGGAAAATTTCTGCAAGTCCGGCCTCTCGTGCGCAAATTCCCGCTCCAGCTTTGCGTTTACCGGAAAGCCGCCATCCGCCAGCCGAATCGCCGGCGCCATCACGTCCGCGAGCTTCATCGTGCCGTACGTTTTCAGTGCTAATTCCAGCCCTGCCACCGTTCCCGGCACTGCCACCGATTTGTACCCGATGACCGACGCGTCCGTGTCCAGTTTGCCGTCCGGCTTGATATACATGTCGCGCGTAGCTTTGCCCGGCGCCACCTCGCGATAATCCAGAAAGCTGGTCCGTCCGTCCGCCATACGCACCAGCATGAACCCGCCGCCGCCGATGTTTCCTGCCGCCGGCTCCACCACCGCTAGCGCGAACGCCGTTGCTACCGCGGCGTCCACCGCGTTCCCGCCCTTTTGCAAGATCTCCACGCCCGTTCGTGAAGCCAGCTCTTCGTCCGTGGCCACCATCCCGCGCGCTCCGCGCACCGGGTCTTTCGGCCAAGCCTTCTCCGTCTCCGCCCGCTCTTTGTATTGCGCCGCATTCTGCGCCCGGACGCCCGCGCACAAACACACCACCGCCACGCAGCTCAGTGCCCATCTCAAAAATGTTTGATTTTTCATTTCCAATTCACACTACGAAATTCCCACCACTCGGTCAAGGCAGGCCGAACCATTCTCAGCTAATTGCTTCCGATGGGCCTGTGCACGACATAGAGGAGTCGCCTCAGGCGTCGTTCGCTGGTCAGCGTGTACACCGTGGAAAGGAATTGTTGTAAGCCTTCGAAATTCGCTTGGCCCTCAAGCGCAATCAATTCCTCGGCCCTCTTCGCCCTGGCGTCGCGCCAGCGTTTCGAAATCTGGCTGGCGCTCGTCGTAGTGTCCCTGGCTTCCACCACCACAAATCCCACTTCCCGTAACATGCGTTCATTTTCCCCAGGCGGACTGAAAAGAAAATATCCGATTGAACTGCGCGCCGCGATCTCCTGATGCGAAACCACTCCGCCAATCACCAGCGCATCGCTGAACAACAGCCGGCCTCCCGGCTTCAACACGCGAAACGATTCCCGCAGCAGTTTGTCGCGCCCTGGAACGTGGCACAATACATCATTCGAGAAAACAGCATCAAACGTCGCATCGCCAAATCGCAACGGGTTGGACACGTCGCACTTTTCAAACCGCACTCGCTCCGCCAAATTCTCCGCCACCGCCAACTGATTCGCGTTCTGTATTCCCGGCTCGTTGATGTCCGCTCCAAGCACCCGGCAACCCGTCGCGCTTGCCACTTGCAGCGCATACCTTCCGGATCCGCTGCCAATCTCCAATACGTACGATTCCGCCGTAAGTCCTAGTAGTCGCGGGATCTCGCTCGACTCTTCCGTCGTCACCCAACTCGTCTGCCCAAGATCTTCACCGTACGTCTCCACACGAATTTGCCGGTACGCCTCCGCGCCATAATTTCCGTACGCGTTGTCGTACAGTTCCACTTTTTCTGCAGCTGGCTTTTGCGTCACGGTATTTCTCGCATGGCTTTGCGTTCCTCTGTGCGTTTCACGGAACTGTAACCACCGTTTCGTTGGACTCAGAGCTTAGCTCACCCTTGTTGTTGATCGCGCGCACCACATACCAATAGGTCTGCCCGCTGACCGCCGTTGTGTCGGTGAAGGTCGTTCCATCAATCGGCGCGCTGTTCAATTTGTCCGGATAAATTCCAGACCACGGTCCTCGGTATACGTTGTAGCGGACAATGGGAGTCGTGCTCGCCTGCCAGCGCAAGACCACGCTGCGTTTTTGCGGGGCATTCGCCGCTTCAGTACTCCTTCGCTCGGCGAGGTTGATTCCGCCCGTCGCGACGAACCATCCGCTGGACAAAAGCGCCGCGGCAACAACCAGAGCGCTCGTCAACGCCTTTTTCCATCCGGCGATTCGCGAATCGCGCATCAGCAGCACCTGGCACACCACCAGCAAAATCACCGTAATCGCCAGCGCCATCAACGTCAAGAACCATACGCCGCTCAGCGCTTCTGGCATGAGCGACGGCAGCCTGTGGTGCGATCTTCTCGCTACCCACGGATCAATCCAGATATTCTCCGCGGCAAAGAGACACACGGTAGCCGAAGCTACCCATGCGATTTTCAGTATGGGATTGCCGGTTCTTGCCATGTTGCGGCGTATTATCCACTATTCCCGCTGAGAGCACTGAAGCCGCCGCAAGAGTTGCGCCGCCTAGGGAGGCTAGGGCTCGAGGAACTCGACGGTGTCGGGGCCGGGGAGGATGCCGGCTTTGGCGCCGCGAGCGATTAGTTCCTGGACGGCTTGCCGGCCTTTTTCGCCGTAGCCGAGGGTCCATTTATTGACGTACATGCCGACAAATTGATCGGCGAGTTCGGT
>Ga0068863_100006190_pt1 | contig 11736 bp, 10 predicted proteins | sample KBSSwiS62_FD_66596 | JGI IMG/M metagenome (GOLD analysis project Ga0068863, IMG submission 66596) | Switchgrass rhizosphere microbial communities from Kellogg Biological Station, Michigan, USA - KBS Switchgrass S6-2 | ecosystem: Host-associated > Plants > Roots > Rhizosphere > Soil ...
CTCACGGCCTTCATGAAGGAGAACGCCGCCCAGCTCACCCAGCCCGAATTCCGGGTGCTGACGGTCGTCCGCTTCAGCCCCCAGCTTGTTGCGCCCACGGTCAAGGTGGACGAAGCCGAGATCCGTAAGCGCTACGATTTCCGCAAGGACACCCTTGGGACGCCCGAAACCCGCACCCTGACGCAGATTCCGGTCAAGAACGCGGCCCAGGCCCAGGTGGCGGCGGCGAGGCTGACGAAAGGCGAGGCTCCGCAGGCCGTGGCCAAGTCGCTGGGCGTCGACGCCATCAGCTATGACAACAAGCCCATGTCGGCGATCCCCGACCGCAAGCTCGCGACGGGCGCCTTCAAGCTCCAGGCCGGCCAGGTGGCGGCGGTCCAGGGCGACCTGGGCCTGGCGGTCGTCAAGGTCGAGGCGGTGACGCCGGCACGGACGGTCAGCTTCGAAGAGGCGCGGCCGCAGATCGAAGCGGAGCTGCGCAAGGACGCCGCCGCCGAGAAGGTCTACGCCCAAAGCCAGGCCTACGACGACGCCCACCAGAAGGGCGCCAACCTCGCCGAATCCGCCCAGAAGGCCGGTGTGGCGGCCACGACGATCGGGCCGCTGACGAAGGATGGCCGCGGGCCGGACGGCCAGCCCGTGGCGGGGCTGAGTCAGAAGCTTGTCGACACCGCCTTCGGCCTGCCCTCCGGCGGCGAAAGCGAGGTGGTGGACGCCGGCGGTGGGGAATATTTCGCCGTGCGGGTCGAGAAGGTCATCCCGCCCGCCTTGCCGCCGTTCGCCGCGGTGAAGCCCCAGCTCGCCCAGGCCTGGACCATGCGTCAGCTCAACCAGGCCATGCAGGCCAAGGCCGAAAGCTTGGCCGCGCGGCTCCGCAAGGGCGAAAGCCTTGACGCCGTGAGCGCCTCGTCGGGCGTGCGCGTAGTCCAAGTCCCGGGCGTGAATCGCCAGAACGCTCAGCAGAACGCGCTCGTCTCGCCGGAGATCGCCGCCGCGGCCTTTGGCGGCAAGCCCAAGGAGCCCTTCGTCGCCCGCGCCCGCACCTTCGGCTACGCCGTGGGCGAGGTGGAAGCCATACACGCGGGCGACATGGCGGCGCTGGCGCAATCCGCCGAACAGATGCGTCCGCAAATGACCAGCACCATCTTCCGTGAGCTGGGCGAGAGCGCCCAGGCGTCCGCCCGCCGCAAGATGAAGGTCAAGGTCGACTACAACGCCGCGCGCGCGGCGATCGGCCTGACGCCGCTGGACGCCAAGGGCCAGCCGGAGCCGCCCAAGTGAAGCTGGAGCCCGAGTTCGAGTCCTTCCAGGCCCGTTATGGTTCCGGCGCGGCCCAGCTCGTCTGGACGCGACTGGTGGACGACCTGGAGACGCCGGTCTCGGCCTTCCTGAAGATCGGCCACGGCCGCCCCTACGCCTTCCTCTTCGAGTCGGTCGAGGGCGGCGCCTGGCGGGGACGCTATTCGATCATCACGCTCAATCCGGACCTGGTGTGGCGCTGCCGCGGGGACCGGGCCGAGGTCGCGCGCGGAGACGACATCGCCGCCGGCCGGTTCACGCCGCAGCCGGGCGGGGCGCTGGAGTCCCTGAAGGACCTGGTGGCGGCCTCCCGGATCGACATGCCCGAGGGCCTGCCGCCGCCGTCGGCCGGGCTGTTCGGCGCCATCGGCTACGACATGATCCGGCTGGCCGAGCGTCTGCCGGACATCAATCCGGATGCGCTAGGCCTTCCCGACGGGGTGATGACGCGCCCCTCCGTGGTGGCCATCTTCGACTCCATCGCCCAGGAGATCGTGCTGGTGACGCCGGTGCGGCCGGATCAGGCCTCGCCGGAAGCGGCCTACGCCGCCGCCTCGGCGCGGCTCGACGCGGTGCTGAAGGACCTGAACGGCCCCACGCCGCGCCTTTCCGGCACAGGAAAGGCCGAGCCGGACAGCTTCGAGACGCCGGTCTCCCGCGAACGGTATCGAGAGATCGTCGAGCAGGCGAAGGCGTACATCCGCGCCGGCGACATTTTCCAGGTGGTCCCCAGCCACCGCTTCCGTGCGCCCTTCCGGCGTGACCCGTTCGCGCTGTACCGCTCGCTTCGGCGGACGAACCCGTCGCCGTTCCTGTTCTACCTGGATTTCGGGGATTTCCAGCTCGTCGGCTCCTCGCCGGAGATCCTGGTGCGGCTGCGCGACGGCAAGATCACCATCCGCCCCATCGCCGGCACGCGCCCGCGCGGCGCCACCCCGGAGGCGGATCAGGCGCTGGAGCAGGAGCTGGTGAACGACCCCAAGGAACGGGCCGAGCACCTCATGCTGCTGGACCTTGGCCGCAACGACGTGGGCCGCGTGGCGATGCTGAGGGACGAGGGCGCGAACGAGGCGCCGACCGCCGGCAGCCGCGCGCCTCGGGTGCGGGTCACCGACAGCTTCTTCGTCGAGCGGTACAGCCACGTCATGCACCTGGTCTCGAACGTGGAGGGCGACGCGCCCGACGGGCTCGATCCTGTAGACGTCGTGATGGCCGCCCTGCCCGCCGGCACCCTCTCGGGCGCGCCGAAGGTGCGGGCCATGCAGATCATCGACGAGCTGGAGATCGAGAAGCGCGGCCTCGGCTATGCGGGCGGGGTCGGCTACTTCGGGGCCGACGGCTCGGTCGACACCTGCATCGTGCTGCGCACCGCCCTCGTCCACGACGGGATGATGTACGTCCAGGCGGGCGGCGGCGTGGTGGCCGACTCCGATCCCGACGCGGAGTACGACGAAACCCTGCACAAGGCGCGCGCGCTGCGCCGGGCGGCCGAGGAAAGCTGGCGCTTCGAATAGGTCTCAGCCTGGCCGCTCGGTCGGGGCGGCGCGCATCATGGGCGCGCTGATGCGGCAGCGAAGGCCCGAGCGGTCGAATGTCAGGTTCGCCTCCCCGCCCAGCTCGCGCGCGAGGCTGCGCTCGATCAGGCGCGAACCGAAACCTCGCCGCCTTGGCGTCCGCACAGGCGGGCCGCCCGTTTCACGCCATTCGAAGTCGAGGCGCCCCTCGGACTTCGGATCCACGCGCCAGGCCACCGACACCCGCCCGCTCTCATTTGAAAGCGCGCCGTATTTCACGGCGTTGGTGGCCAGCTCATGCAGGGCCAGCGCGAAGGAGAGCACGCGGTTGGCTTCGAGCCAGAGGTCCGGCCCGTTGATCTGAAGCCGCGGAGACTCAGCCTCCAGATGCGGCGAGAGCGTGCGCCGGACGACGTCCTTCAGGGACGCTCCCGTCCATCGCTGCTGGGTGAGCAGGTCGTAGGTCCACCCGAGCGCCATCAGGCGGTCCTCGAAGTCGCGGGCCGCGCTGACCGTGTCGGAGGGCTGCAGGCTCTGGCGCGCAACCGACTGAACGGTCGAGAGCATGTTTTTCACCCGATGGTTCAGCTCGTGCACTAGCAGGCGCAGGGTGCGGTCGCTGAGCTCCCGCGCCGTGACGTCCTTGAGCAGGAAGGCGACGCCAGGCGAGAGCGGGACGCTCCGCACCTCGATCCACTCGTCCTCGCTGTACGGCCTGGGGGCGACGAATTCAGACGGACCGGAATCGAGCAGCAGGCTGCGGAAGTGGAGTTGCAGGAGCTCGCCCCCCAGGGCGCCGACGAAGGCCTCGGCCGTGGCGCCGACAGCGGCCGCCGGGTCGCACTTGAGCAGCTCTGCGGCGAATCGGGTGCAGGCCACGACCCGGCCGTCCTCCACCGCCACCACGCCCTCATCGTCCCGCCCCTGCAGCAGGGCGCGGCCGATCCGCTGATCAAGGGGAAGGGCGGGGACAGGGCCTGGGCAGGCGGAAGCCATGATCCGCTCATCGTTACGCCCGCCCAAAGCGATCGAAGCACACTCCAGCTTCCGCGTCACCCGCCAGTTCGCCTTTCAGGCGAACTTGTCGCCTTCGGCTACTGGGGCGCGCTCCGCACCACGTGCGAGCTGACCACGGGCGGGGCGAGGATCATCGCGGTGGCGAAGGCCAGCGCCGCGACGGCGGCCAGGAACGCCGCGCCCAGCACCGGCCACATGCGCTCCGACTTCGCCGGCCGGCGCAAAAGCTGCCGGACGCGCGCGACATCCAGGGGATCGAGAGCCGAATCGACGGTCGCCATGCGGCGAGCATGGCTTCGCCGCGCGCTCAGCGCCATGGCGCCCTTGGCGCGACCGCCGCAAAACCCTACAGAGACGGCATGATCCTGGTGGTCGATAACTACGACAGCTTCACCTACAACCTCGTGCATTACCTGAACGAGCTTGGGGCTGAGACGGTCGTGCGCCGCAACGACGCGCTCAGCGTCGAACAGGCGCTGGCGCTGAAGCCGCAGGCGGTGCTGCTGTCGCCGGGGCCCTGCACGCCCAATGAAGCGGGGATCTGCCTGGATCTGCTGTCGGCCGCGCCCCATGACCTGCCGATCCTGGGCGTGTGCCTGGGTCATCAAGCCATGGGCCAGGCCTTCGGCGGAAAGGTGGTGCGGGCCCGCGAGCTGATGCACGGCAAGACCAGCCCGATCCATCATTCCGGCGTCGGCGTGTTCGCCGGCCTGAAAAACCCTTTCACCGCCACCCGCTATCACAGCCTGACCATCGAAAAGGCGAGCGTCCCTGACGTTCTCGAGGTCACCGCCTGGACCGAGGACGGCGAGATCATGGGCGTTCGGCACAAGTCGCGCCCGGTCCACGGCGTGCAGTTCCACCCCGAGTCCATCGCCACCGAATGCGGCCACGAGCTCCTGGCCAATTTCCTTCGCCTGGCCGGCGTGAGGCGGCTGGCCCAGGCCTGAGCCGGCGACGATGTCCGACGCCTTCAAGCCGCTGCTGAGCCGCCTCGCCGACGGCGCGACCCTTTCCGATGCGGACGCCGGCGAGTTCTTCACCGCCTGTCTGCGCGGCGAGCCGACGCCGGCCCAGGTCGCCGCGGCCGTCACGGCCATGCGCCTGCGGGGCGAAACCGTGGGCGAGATCACGGCCTGCGCGCGGGCCATGCGCCAGGCCGCGGTCATGCTGGAGCATCCCTTCGAGACTATCGACGTCTGCGGCACCGGCGGCGACGGGCTGCACACTCTCAACGTTTCCACCGCCGTCAGCTTCGTGGCCGCCGGCGGCGGATTGAAGGTGGCCAAGCATGGGAACCGGGCGCTCTCCTCCAGGTCGGGCGCCGCGGACGTGCTGACAGCGCTGGGCGTCAACGTGCAGGCGACGCCGGCCCAGCAGCTCAAGGCCCTGGAGGACGCCGGCATCTGCTTCATGTTCGCGCCGGCGCACCATGGGGCGATGCGGCACGTGACGCCGATCCGCGCCGAGCTCGGCTTTCGGACCATCTTCAACCTGCTGGGGCCGCTCACCAATCCGGCCGGAGCCAGGCGACAGCTCCTGGGGGTCTACGACACCCGCTGGGTCGAGCCCTTGGCCAAGGTGCTGGGCGCGCTCGGCGCGGAGAAGGCCTGGACCGTGCATGGCCAGGGCATGGACGAGATCACCACCACGGGCGAGACCCAGGTGGCCGAATGGCGCGACGGCCAGGTCCGGCTGTTCCGCATCACCCCGGAAGCCGTGGGCTTGCCGCGGGCGGCGCTGGCCGATCTGGCGGGCGGGGCGCCCGCGGAGAACGCCCAGGCGCTGCGCGACCTGCTGGCCGGAGCGGCGGGACCCTATCGCGACATCGTCCTGATCAACACCGCCGCCGCGTTCCTCGTCGCCGATAAGGTCGAGACCCTGCGGGAGGGCGTGGAGCTGGCGGCTTCGGTGATCGACGACGGCCGCGCCGCCCAGGCGCTGGAACGGCTGATCGCCGCCACCCGCCCGGAGGCCGCTGCGTGACCGACATCCTCGCCCGGATCGCCGAGTACAAGCGCGCTGATGTGGCGGAGCGTAAGGCCCGGCGCAGTCAGACCTCGGTCGAGGCGGACGCCGCCTCGGCATCGCCGCCGCGCGGCTTCAAGGCCGCGCTGGAGCGCGCCCGCGCGCCCGGCCGCCTGGCCCTGATCGCCGAGATCAAGAAAGCCTCGCCCTCGAAGGGCCTCATCCGGGCGGACTTCGATCCGCCGGCCCTGGCGCGCGCCTACGCCGAAGGCGGCGCGGCCTGCCTGTCGGTGCTGACCGATGCGCCAAGCTTCCAGGGGGCGGACGCTTATCTGCAGGCGGCGCGGGGCGCCGTCGCCCTGCCCTGCCTGCGCAAGGACTTCCTGGTGGACCCCTGGCAGGTGGCGGAAAGCCGCGCGTTGGGCGCCGACGCCATCCTGGTGATCATGGCCATGGTGGACGACGGGCTGGCCGCAGAGTTGATGGCGGAAGCCCGCCGTTTCGGCATGGACGCCCTGGTCGAGGTGCACGACGCCGCCGAGATGGCGCGAGCCGCCAGCCTGGGCGCCGAGCTGATCGGCGTGAACAACCGCGACCTGCGCAGCTTCGTCACCGATCTCGCCGTGACCGAACGCCTCGCGCCTCTTTCGCCCGCCAGCGCCCTTCTGGTCACCGAAAGCGGCGTCTTCGGCCCCGAGGACGCCGCGCGCATGGCCGCCTGCGGGGCGAGCGCCATGCTGGTGGGCGAGAGCCTGATGCGCCAGCCCGACGTCGCGAACGCGACTCGCGCCCTCCTGGCGGCCTGACGACGGGGGAAAATCCGCAGGCTGTTCAAGGCATTGCCGGTAACTTGACATTAATGCAGAACACCTAGAGAACATAGCCGACGTTTGCTATTTGTTCTTCCGCGCCTCCGGGCCTAGGGTGTCGTCATGCTCACCAAGAAGCAGCACGAATTGCTCATGTTCATCCATGAGCGGATCAAGGAGACCGGTGTCTCCCCCTCCTTCGACGAGATGAAGGAGGCGCTGGACCTGGCGTCCAAGTCGGGGATTCACCGGCTGATCACCGCCCTGGAGGAGCGGGGCTTCCTGCGCCGCCTGCCGCATCGGGCGCGGGCGCTGGAGGTGGTGAAGCTGCCGCAACAGGCCACCACGGCCGCCCCGCCCCGCGGGCGGGCGCCCTTCAAGCCGCAGCTCGTCGATCCCGCCATCTCGGCTCCCGCCGCAGCCAACGACAGCCGCGAACTGCCGATACTGGGCCGGATCGCGGCCGGTACGCCGATCGAGGCAATCCAGCACGAGCGCGACCGCCTGCCCGTCCCCGAAGCCATGCTGGGCGCGGGCGAACACTTCGTCCTGGAGGTGCAGGGCGACTCGATGATCAACGCCGGCATCCTGGACGGTGATTTCGTGGTGATCCGGCGCACCGACAGCGCCAATTCCGGGGACATCGTCGTGGCGCTTGTCATGGGCGAAGAGGCCACGCTCAAGCGCCTGCGCCGCAAAGGGGCGTCCATCGCGCTCGAGGCGGCCAACCCGGCCTATGAGACGCGGATCTTCGGTCCGGATCAGGTGGCGGTGCAGGGCAAGCTGGTCGGACTCATCCGCCGCTACCACTAGCCTCGCATCCAGGCGACGACGCGCGCCCGGGCGTCCGCTTCGATATCCGCCCAGAATAGATTGAAGCCCGGCGCCATGCGCCGGAGCGCCCAGCGTCCTTGCGGCTGCAGGGACGCGGACTTCGGTCGACTGACAAAGAGCACGCCATTGCGGCATTGGGCCGAAACCTGGCGAGCCAGGAACCCGGGGCGCGCACCCCACTCCAGACCCGTCGCGTTCGCCGCGCCGAGCGCCAGCCGGGCCGGCGCCGGCGCATCGCTCGTCGCCCCGAGTATGGGGTTGAAACACAGCGCCGGCCGACGCCCGAGATTGACCAACTCCTCGCCAGGACCCCAGACCAGCGCGCGGTCGAGCAGGGTCCGCGCGCGTTGGTCCTGGCCCTGCTCGACGCTCGACCAGGCGGCGAGGCAGCCGGCTTCGTCTCGCCGCCCGCAAGGCGGGACCGGCGTCGCGTCGGCCGGCGTCGGCGTTTCGATTAGATAGGCGGCGACCAGGCGTCGCCTCAACTGTGGGTCCGGCGCAATCACCTCGGCCAGCAGGCGCTGAGCCAGCACCCCCCCCTGCTCCACGCCCGCCAGGATGAACGGGCGCTCTCCGCCGTACGTCGTCACATAGGTCCGGAAGGCGGCGGCGATGTCCTGATAGGCGAAGGCCCTGGCCGCCCGGGCGTCCTCCCGAAGCGTCATCTGGCTGTAGAGGCTGGCCTGGCGATAGCGCGGGGCGAAGATCCGGCCAGCCGCGGCGAAGGGCGCGGCATAGTTCGGCGCCATCACCTCCCGGAACAACCGATCCGCCTTGGGCTCGGTCGGCGGAGCGTTCCAATGCGGCCCGCCGGCGAAAGTGGTGGGCGGGACCAGGAACACATCCGCGGGCGGATCGCCCGGAGCGACCCCTCGGCCCGGCAGCAACGCCCAGCCCTCGCTTCGTGCGTAGTCCGGCGGAGGCGGCGGCCGATAGGTCTGGAACGGCACCTTCGGGTCCAGCGCCGCCCGCATCAGGTCGCCGTAGAAAACTCCCGTCGCCACGCCGAGCAGGAGCACAAGCGCCAGCAGGGTCCAGGTGAGCCAGCGGAAAGGTCCTGGAAGGCCCCGGCCCATGGCTCAGCGGTAAGGATCGGGCCGGCTCAAATAGCCGCGCACATAGTCGCCGATCCCATCTTCCAGCGTCGTCATCGGCTTGACGTAGCCGGCCTGGCGAAGCCGGCTGATCTGCGCCTCGGTGAAGTACTGGTATTTGTCGCGGATGGACTCGGGCATGTCGATGTAATCGATGGCCGGCTCGCGCTCGGAAGCGCGGAAGACCGCGGCGGCCATGTCCGCGAAGCTCCGCGCCTGCCCGCTGCCGAGGTTGAAGATTCCTCCGGCCGTGGGCGTGTCCAGCAGCCAGCGCACGACGTCGGCCGCGTCCCGCACATAGACGAAGTCACGCATCTGCCCGCCATCCGGCACGCCCTCGCGGCCGCTTTTGAAGAGGCGGACCGTCTCGCCAGCCGCCACACGCGGCCAGATCTGGGCGGCGACGGATTTCATCGGCCCTTTGTGCTCTTCGTTGGGGCCGTAGACGTTGAAGAACTTCAGGCCCGCCCACTGCGGCGGCGCCCGTCTCCGCCCCGCCTCACGAACGGCGAAGAGGTCGAACAGAGCCTTGGACCAGCCATAGGCGTTCAACGGTCGGAGCGCCGCGAGCGCCTCGTAGCTGTTGTCGTCCACGAACCCTTGCTCGCCGCCGCCGTAGGTGGCCGCGGAGGACGCGTAGATCAATCGCCGCCCACGCTCCGCGCACCAACGGAACAGGTCGCAGGACAGGGTGAAGTTGGAATGCAGGATGTGGTCCGCGTCGGTCTCCATGGTGGAGGACACAGCGGCCATGTGCACCACGGCCTGCAGGCGGTCGGAATGCGCCTCCAGCCAACCGAACATCGCCTCCGGGCTTATGAAGTCGGCGATCGGATGCTTGGCCAGGTTGCGCCACTTGCCGCTGTCGGCGGTGCGCAGGCGGTCGCACACCGCGACGTCCAGCCCCCGGTCGGCAGCCAGCGCGGCGACGATGTTCGAGCCGATGAAGCCCGCCCCGCCCGTGACGAGCACGATGCGGCTCATGCCTTGGCCTTTTGGTCCTTGGCGGACATGCGGCGGATGGCGTTGGTGGTCGAATAGCCGTCGAGGATGGCCGCCAACCGCACCTCGCCGCCCCAGCCCTTCACAAGCTCCGCGCCCACCACCTGGTCTTCGGCGTAGTCGGCGCCCTTCACCAGCACGTCGGGACGCGCCGCCTCGATCAGCTTCAGGGGCGTGGCCTCTTCGAAGGGCACGACAAGGTCGACCGAGCCCAGGCCGGCCAGCACCAGGGCCCGCGACTCCAGGTCGTTCACCGGCCGCCCCTCGCCCTTCAGCGCCCGCACCGAGGCGTCGGAATTGACCCCCACGATCAGGCGGTCGCACCAGCCCCGCGCCTGGGCGAGATAGGCCACATGACCCTTGTGGAGAATGTCGAAGCAGCCGTTGGTGAAGCCGACGCGCAGGCCCTTGGCCCGCCAGCGCACGACCTCGTCCGCCATGCGCTGCACCGTCGCCACCTTGGCTTCGGCCGGCGCCAGGTGGGCGCTGATCGCGGCTTCCATCAGCTCCTCGGGGCTGACAGTGGCGGTCCCCACCTTCGACACGGCCACGCCGGCGGCCAGCTGGGCGAAGCCGATCGCCTGGTCGAGGTCCGCGCCGGCTGCCAGCGCCAACCCGAGCGCCGCCAGAGTCGTATCGCCGGCGCCGGAGACGTCGAACACTTCGCGCGGCTGGGTGGCGAAGTGACGAACGGCCTCGCCGCGCACCGCCAACGACATGCCCTTCCCCGCTCGCGTCACCAGCACGGCCCGCGCCTCCCAAAGCTCCAGCGCCCGCACCAGCGCCGCCTCGATCTCGGCGTCGGAGCCGGTCGGCAGGTCGGTGGCGCTGGCCAGTTCAGCTGCGTTCGGCTTGATGAGATCGACGGCGCCGTAGCGCGCGAAAGAGCGCGCCTTGGAGTCCACCACCAGCGGAACTCCCTGGGCCTTGGCCGCCTCGCGGCAGGCGGCGATCACCGCATCGGTGACCACGCCCTTGCCGTAGTCCGACAACAGGACGGCGCCCGCGCCCTCCGCCACCTTCGCGATGGCGCGGACGAGGCGCTGCTCCGCCTCGCCCTGCACGGGATGACCTTCTTCGAGATCGACCCGGAGAAGCTGTTGGCCGCCGGCCACGAACCGCGTCTTCAGGGTCGTCGGCCTGGTGGAATCGGTGACCAGCTCGCCATCCAGTCCAAAGGCCTCGCCGACCAGCCGCAGCGCCTCGCGTCCATCGGCGTCCTCGCCCACCACGCCGGCCAGGCCCGCGGCCCCGCCCAGGGCCGCGACGTTCCGCGCCACATTGCCCGCGGCGCCCAGCATCACCAGCTCGCGGCTGCGCTTCAGCACCGGGATCGGAGCCTCGGGAGAGACCCGGCTCACCTCGCCGTAGACGAAGCGGTCCAGCATCAGGTCGCCGATGCAGGCGACCCTCCGGCCCGGCGCGAGCCCCAGGAGATGCTGAAGGGCGGAAAGGTCCATTCGGCTTCAGGATGTGCGGCGCGTCGCCGGAGGCGTCAAGCCGCAGCGTTCGCCGCCTCGTGCAGGCGCTTGAGCCGCGCCAACAAGGCGGTGGCGCCGTCGAGAGGCAGACAGCTTGGCCCGTCGCACAGAGCCTTGTCCGGATCGGGGTGGAACTCGAGAAAGACCCCGTCGGCGCCGGCCGCCACCGCCGCCCGAGCGATCACCTCCACCCCGTCTCGTCGCCCGCCGGTGGAAGCGCCCCCGCTGCGCGGGTCAGCGCCCGGAAGCTGCACGGCATGGGTCGCGTCGATCGTTACCGGGACGCCCAGCTTCTTCATCTCGGGGATCGCCAGCATGTCGACCACCAGATTGTTGTAGCCGAACGAGGCGCCGCGCTCGCAAAGGACGGTGATGTCCGCCCCGTCCACGGCTTCCTTGACCTTGGAGACGATGTTCTTCGCATCCCAAGGCGCCAGGAACTGCCCCTTCTTCACATGCAGCCAGCCGCCTTCGGCGTGGATCGCCCGCGCGGCGGCGACGACGAGGTCGGTCTGTCGGCAAAGAAAGGCGGGCACCTGCAACACCTCGACCACCTTGCTGAGCGGGACGGCCTGATCGATTTCGTGGATGTCGGTGGCCAACGGGACGCCGACCTCGGCCTTCACCTGGCAGAGGATCTCCAGGCCCGCCGCCAGGCCCGGACCACGATAACTCTTGATCGACGAGCGGTTGGCCTTGTCGAAACTCGCCTTGAAGA
>Ga0068863_100006191_pt1 | contig 11735 bp, 12 predicted proteins | sample KBSSwiS62_FD_66596 | JGI IMG/M metagenome (GOLD analysis project Ga0068863, IMG submission 66596) | Switchgrass rhizosphere microbial communities from Kellogg Biological Station, Michigan, USA - KBS Switchgrass S6-2 | ecosystem: Host-associated > Plants > Roots > Rhizosphere > Soil ...
ACACTGCGGAAATGACACTCATGAGGCGCGCGATTGGAGCGGGAGACGGGGATCGAACCCGCGACATCAAGCTTGGGAATCGCTAAACAACTGAAACACCGACTCAAATCAGGCCGGAATTTGCGGATTTCGGTCTGATTATCAAACGGAACTTGGTTGGCGTTGGTTGCAGTTGGTTAGCGTTTGATAGCGTTGGGGCACAATTGCGGCACAGTGGAAGCGCCTGATTTGTTTGCGGGCGTGCCAGACAGCCTCGAGACTACTGATACCGTTCTGTACACCCTTCGGGACCTTGCGCCTCGGTGATGCCGACAAAATCATTGTCGAATATATCGAGAGGCAGCAGGACAAGAGTAAGCCCGTCCGCGTCATGGCACACGCCGCACTCATTGGGACGTTTCCTTGTCAGCGAAAATGACCGCCCCGGGGAGAGTCTCGGGCAAATAACGGGCACACATGGCCGCTCAAACTCCAGCCGCACTCGATCCGTACATTGTCCAACACGGCCTCAACGATCCGATTGTGATTGCTAACGGGCCATTCCAGCTAACCGCGTTCGGGCAGCCGTCCATCGCCGGCCAACTTCAGACGGATCCCGAAGTTCGGAACGCACTTGTACATTCGACCGAAAGGAAACGGATAAGACTAGCAGGTGTCTCTGGCGTGCAGTTGTTGGAATGCGCGCAATTAGCGCGAGAGTATGTGGAGCTCACCCTTCTCGCGATGTTCGGATACCGCGGCCAGTACAGGCGTCGGGCTTGGCGCGGCGATGCTGTTTCTGCGGAAACCAACGTCCCTTGGGTCTAGTACGAATGCATTGATACTGCGCCTCAGAATCCGGTCAGCTTCTAACAATTTTCGTCAGCCGTCGTGACTTCCAAGATTGTTCTGTTATATCGCGTGGTGGTCGAACGTTCTGGGCCTTAACGAGTCTTACCAAGAGCCCAAGGCAACACTGCTAACTGCTCAGCGTTTCGCGTCGAAACTCATCCTACTAAGAAGCCACCGGGCGAGAAACTGATTTCCCCTGGAGGACGTGTGCCCGTCTTCGAGGTAAAAGTCACGATGCCAGTTTTGAACCTTCAACATATCGTCGAGTGGTTCCAGGTATGGGACATCTGTTTTCGAAAGGCAGCCGGCGTATCCTCTCCACCGCCACGCGACCCTTGGCCACAGCCGCTCCTGCTCCTTGTTTGGAATCCTGACCACCGCGAAGCGCACACCTCGGTGGGCTGTATCGTCGGCGATCTTTTTGAAAACGGTGCACACGATTCGCCGGGCGACCGCTGACATGTACACGGCACGCGCGATCTGGCTGGCCAAGACGCTCTTACCGAGTGTCACCGAGAGTCGCTGCTGCCCACGCGTGGACTCGCGGCGAGCGAGCTCGTCGCCGACGATGGTGAAGCTCGGCTTCGTCATCGCGGTCTCGGCGCGGTACGCCTCCAGCACTCGAGCGACATCGTCGTCTATGTAGGCCAGGATAACCACGTCTGGATGCAATACCGACACATATCTCTCGTAGCCAAGGTACATCTGATCGATTCCCCAGCCAGGTACGCCGAGGTTGAAGACTTCGTACCGGTCGCCGAGCGCTCGCTGCAGTTGCTGAGGCACGCTCTCGGTGGCATCCAACTGCGCGCCCCACATGAAGGAGTCTCCGAGCACCATGATCCTGGTTCTGTCCGACGCGATGACCAGATCATTGAAACTCCGTGGATCCCGGAATCCCTGCGGATTGATGTCGGGCAACGCCGTGTTGGAAATCCATCCGAAGTAATCGTCTGGCTGCAGCCAAGGTGCTCTGAGTGGCTCGTTCAGATGTTGCCCGGGATAAGTCCTGACGTAAGGAGGTATGTGCTCGAACCGGAGGTAGAGCTCAAGCATTCCAGCGCCAGCCATCAGCAGAAATGCGTCGATCGCAACAACGAACAGGAATTTCTTCATTCGTTGCGGCACATGTCCTCCCGACGCGTCGGCGCGTCTGTTCGATCAATGCAGAGCATTAAATCGCCGTCGTTCGGATATTGGCCCTCCACTCGTGGCATCGAACGCCTCGGAGGTTCCAGAAATCGGGTGGCGAGAGTCTGTCAGGCGCGGCCCAAGGTGGCACAACCAAATCGGAAATCCTTTTATACCGCAGCGACGACATTCGACTTGACCTTGATGCCGCGCAGCGTCCACAGATCCTGAATGTGCTCGAGGGTCGGCGGACGCTTTCGTGGTCCCGATGGCGGCCAAACATCCGACATGGCGAGCGGATCGTAACGCGGTTTGACTTTTCGCTGAGATGAGGCAGAGAATGCGCGGCAGTAGAAACCGGGACGCACGCGAGCGGGAACTCGCGCACGCCCCTAACCCCGTCACCGAGTGACCGGTGAGCGAGGCTGCCGCATTTTCGCACGCCCGCCTACCGGCCTCTGTCATTACAGGAGGCCGCATGTTCAGCAACTACCAACCACACCCGCAAGCCAACAACACATTGCGCACGTTCGCGTGTGCGGAAAGGCGGCGTAACGTGGGCTGCCTCTGTAAGCGCAAACAGAAGTTGCCGGACGGCCGGTATCGAGAACTATCGACCTGGTGGATCAAGTACTACCAGAACGGTCGCGCGGTACGGGAGAGCACCGGCACCACGAAGGACACTAAGGCGCGCAAGATGCTGCGCTCACGCGAAGGCGATGTCGAGCACGGCATCCCGATCAACCCGAAGATGGGCCGCATCTCGTTTGAGGATGCAACCGATGACATCCTGAACGACTACCGTGTCAACGAGCGCAAGTCTGTCGATGGCCTCGAGCGCGGAAATCAACCGCGAGCTCACCGCGCTCAAGCGGATGTTTTCGCTGGCCGTTGAATCGGGGAAGTTGTTGCATCGTCCGCACCTTCCGATGCTGAAGGAAGACAACGTCCGCACTGGGTTTTTCGAAGTGGAGCAGTTCGAGTCCGTAAGCGGCATCTGCCCGAATATCCGCAGCCGCTCGTTTCGTTCATGTACATCACCGGTCGGCGACGAAACGAGGTGACGTCATTGGAATGGCGACAGGTGGATTTCAAGGCCGGCACGCCGGCATTCCGGAGCGCGTCGCGATGACGATGACGGGCCACAAGACGCGCTCAGTGTTCGAGCGCTACAACATCGTCTCTCCGGGCGATCTCCTCGAAGCCGCACGTAAGCTTGATCACCTTCGCGGGCACAATTCCGGGCACACTGCGGCGGCATCGGCGGTTTCCGCCTCGAGCGCGTCCTCGCAAGTTGTTGGAAAGATTGGAGCGGGAGACGGGGATCGAACCCGCGACATCAAGCTTGGGAAGCTTGCGTTCTACCGCTGAACTACTCCCGCTTCTGGAGCGCACCGGGCCAGGCCCGGTGACGAGCGACATCAGATCTTAACGCAATGCCAGGTGTCTCTGTGCCTCGGTGTCTCTGTGGCACGCAAAGCCTGGTTATTCAGTGCAGTCAGTGAAAGTTGCCCCAACTGAACTTTGGCGCGTTCACCCTCTGATGATTGATAACACTTCGTCCCGCTTCCGTTCCATCAGCTCCGGCGTCACGGCTTCCAGGTTCAGTCGAAGCAGCGGTTCCGTATTCGACGCACGGACGTTGAAGTGCCAGTCGGGATAGTCGATCGAGATACCGTCCATCTTTGAAATCGCGGCATCCTTGAACCGGGTCTCGATTCCCTCGAGCTTCCTGGGCACCTCGTTCATACTCGCCAGCTTCGTGTTGATCTCGCCGGAGATGAAGTATCGCTCCCGGAGCGGTTGCAGCAGGTCGTGGAGCGATTTGTTCTTCTTCGACATCAGTTCGAGAATGAGCAACGCCGGAATGAACCCGTTGTCGGCGTAGGAGAAGTCGCGGAAGTAATAGTGGCCGGTGACCTCGCCGGCGAAAATACCGTCCTCGTCGCGCATCCGCCGTTTGATGAACGCGTGGCCGACGCGGTTCATCAACGCGCGTCCACCGTACCGTTCGACCGTGTCCTTCACGGCGCGGCTTGCCCGCAGGTCGTAGATGACGGTAGCGCCAGGGTGTTTCAGCAGGAACGCCTCGGCGAGCAGCGCGGTGATGAAATCGCCCGAGACGAACTCGCCGCTGCCGTCGATGAAGAAGCACCTGTCGGCGTCGCCGTCCCACGCGATCCCGACATCCGCCCGCTGACGGATTACCTCCTCGGTGATGTCGCGCCGGTTCTCCTCGATCAGCGGATTGGCCTCGTGATTCGGAAACGTTCCGTCGATGTCGAAGCACAACTTCGTCGTCTTGCACGGCAACTGATCGAACAGCAGCGGCGCGACGAGTCCAGCCATCCCGCTGCCGGCGTCGAGCACGACGGTGAACGGCTTGATGACCGACGCATCAATGAACGACATCACCTTCTCGACGTACTCGAACAGGATGTTGCGCGGCAGCACACTGCCGGGGCTGGCGGCGACGGGTGGGAGGCGGTCGCCGACGATCATGTCGCGGATGTCGCCGAGACCGGCATCTCCGCTGAGCGGTAACGCGCCCGCGCGCACCATCTTGATGCCGTTGTACTGCTTCGGGTTATGCGACGCGGTGATCTGCGCGCCCCCTTCGAGCCGGTCGTTGACGACGGCAAAGTAGAGCATGTCGGTGCCGAGCATGCCGTAATCCGTCACTTCGGCCCCCTGCTCACGCGCCCCGTGAATGAACGCCGCCGCCAGCCCGGGGGAGGAGACACGCATGTCGCGCGACACCCCGATGTGTTTCGCGCCGAGGTAGCTGACGAAGCCGCGGCCGATCAGGCGCGCCACTTCTTCATTGATCTCGCCAGGGTAGAGACCTCGGACGTCGTAGGCCTTGAAGATCTCCGTGTTGATACGCATCTTATGGGCCGTCTCACCAGACATTGGACGCTACGCTTTCGTGTAATCGGTGAGCGTCGTCTTATCGCCGAGCACCGCGCCCGAATTGACGCTCACATTCCGGCCGATATGGCAGTGCCGGCCGACAATCGCATCGCGGATATGTGCTTCACGGCTGATGCGACAATTGGGCCAGATCACCGCGCCGCTGATCACCGCATCTTCCTCAATCTGCGTCTGCCGCCCGATCACGGAGTACGGGCCGATCTTCGTGCCCGACTTGATCAGTGCGCCTTCGTCGATAAAACACGGGCCCTCGATCGTGGCGCCCTGCTCGATGCGGGCGTCGGGGGCGACCCAGGCGCGCGGTGCCGCGATGTCACGAAACGGCTCGGCCGCGTACCGTCCGTCCATGATGTCGCGGTGTACCTGCGTGTACTTCCCGGGCGTGCCGATGTCGATCCAGTAGCCTTTGTAGACGTAGCCGACGAAGGTTTCGCCGCGGTCGACCAGCGACGGAAAATAGCTGCGCTCGATCGACCAGGAGACGTTGCTCGGAATGCGGTCGAACGTGTCCGGTTCGAGCACGTAAATCCCGGCATTGATGTTGTTCGTCGTGATTTCGTCGGCGCTCGGTTTTTCGAGAAAGCGGCGGATGTTCCCGTCCTCGTCCGTCTCGACGAGCCCGTACGCCGTCGGATTGTCGACCGGCGTCAGCACGATCGTCGCTCGCGCGCGACGTTCGCGATGCAGCCGAAGCACGCTGCCGAGATCGATTTCGGTCAGCACGTCGCCGTTGAAGACGACGACGGATTCGGTCAGCTGATCGCCGGCGTATTTGATCGCCCCGGCGGTTCCGAGCGGCGCGGGCTCCACGACGTAGCGGATCTTGATCCCGAGTTCCGAGCCGTCGCCGAAGATCTCCTCGATGCGCCGCGGCTGATAGTTCAGGCTGAGGATGACTTCGTCAATTTCCGGAACCTGTTTCAGCAGATCGATCTGATAGTGCAGAAACGGACGATTGAAGATCGGAACGATCGGCTTCGGCGTGTGGATGGTGAGCGGCCTGAGTCGGGTACCCTTGCCCCCAGCCAGAAGGATCGCCTTCATGACGATCAACGATCATACACGCATGGACTGATGCGGTAGAATGCGGTGTCCCAAGGCATGAACCTCCCGAATACCCTGACGCTTGTGCGGATTTTTCTCGTGCCGCTACTGGTCGTGGTGTTGCTCACGCAGTTTGCGGGACGTGAGATTTTCGGCGTGCCGAAGGAGCTCCTGGGCGCCGGCATCTTCGGAATCGCCTCGATCACGGACTGGCTGGATGGCTACCTGGCGCGCCGCCGCCGGCAAGTGACCTGGCTGGGACAGATTCTGGACCCGATTGCCGACAAGCTGCTGACGTCGGCCGCCTTCATCTCGCTCGTGCAGCTTGGTCTTGCGCCTGCCTGGATGGTCGCGTTGATCATCGGTCGGGAGTTCGCCATCACGGGATTGCGCAGTCTCGCCTACACCAAGGGCATCACCATACCCGCCTCGCGACTCGGCAAGATCAAGATGGCCTCCCAGGTCACAGCCATTCTGCTGCTGATTCTGGGATGGCGGCCGCTGCCATGGCTGGCGCCTATTGGTTATGCAGCGCTCTGGGTCGTGATGCTGACGGCGGTCATTTCCGCGGTCGACTATTACCGCCGTTTCGTGCTGTTGCTGAATGCGCGCGTGACGGACGTGAACGTCGCGAGGGAAAGACGAGCGAGCTAGAAAATCTACTTCCGCAGCGCGACATAGTCGCCCAACAGCAGCGCGCTGCGGGCGCTCATGATCTGCACCGTCGAAACTTCCGGTTTCACATCCACGACGACGGCTTCGCCGATTTCGAACAGAAACTCCGGCGTGACGATTTCATCCGGCAGTTCCTTGATGGCGAACAACTGCTTGGTTTCCGTCCGCCGCTTGTCCCGGTAGACCATGAACCGCGCGCCCAGCGTGATGCCGTGGTCGCTGCCGCGATCGATGGTCACGAAATCGTTTCTCGCGAACATCGTCCGGCGGTCAACCCCCATGAGGAGGTGCCCGTAGTTGTCCTTTTGCGGCTTGGCAGGGTGGGGATCGGGCGTCGGAGGATCGGGAGCAGCAAACGGTTCGAGGTAGTCGCCGATGTCGATCGTGTCGCATGCGTGCGACACCGTCACGAGCGACATCGTCTTGTCGACCGCATAGACACGCACCCAGCCCGCGGTGCGGAGCGTGGCCGGGGTGGCCCTGGAGATACCCGTGCCGCGGGGCGCTTGCACCCGTCGCACATAGTACTCCTGGCCGACTTCGACGCCGTTGTCCGAGCCGCCGTTGATGGTGATGAGGTCGCCGGGGTGGAACCCGTGACGCGTCGATGCGTCCTGACCGCCGGTAATCAGCAGCGACGCCAGGGGCCGCTCAAAGACGAGTGTCGGCGCGCAGGCGAGCGCCACGACATCCGTGTCGAGGTGTGTCGGCGTCGGCGCCGGTCCGGTCTGTGGCGCAGCCGATGTGGCGGTGCAAAGTAGCGCAACTGTGAACAGGGTGTAGACGGAGCGTCCGATGTAGCGGCCCATAACTCCCCACGACCCCCGAACCTACTGAACCGACAGTGTTTCGATGCGTCTGTGCGCGTCCACGAGGAACTCGCTGCGCTCGAACTCCTTGACCAGCCTGTCGTAGTACGGGAGTGCCTCCGCTTTCTTATCGGTCCTGACGAGAGACTCCGCCAGATAGTAGTAGACGGCGTCCCGGTTGGGGTACCCCGGGTCCTCCTTGAGAACTTCCTTGAAGCGATCGATCGCGCCCGGATACCAGCGCGCGCGGAAGTAATAGAGGCCAACCTTGTACGACGCTTCACTAAGCCGGCTGCGCGCCTCTCGCCATCGCTCCCGCACCTCGGACGTCAGCATGCTGTTCGGGTAGCGGTCGAAGAACACTTCGAACTCGCGCACGGCCGCGCTTGTTTCCGTCTGGTCCCGCTCGGGCCTGCGCATACGTTTGTAATGCGTCATGGCGAGCTTGTACTGCGCGTAGTCGACCCGCATGCTGGTCGGATAGAACGTAATGAATTCCTTGAATTCGTTCTCTGCCAGCACGAGGTTCGCTTCACCGCCTTCATTGAGGTATGTGTCGCCGACCCCGAGCTTGGCGTCCGGACGAATGGTGCTCTGCGGATAGTTGTCGACGATCTGCTGGAAGTACTTCCGCGCGTCCGCCCAGCGCTCGCGTTTCACGGCGTCGTTGGCGCGTTGAAACAGGAACTGGTCGGGCGGCGTGGTGCCAGGCGGCGTTTCCGGCGCCTTGTTGCCGCCGCACGCGGCCAGCCACATCACGCCGAGCACGACGAGAATGCGCGAGCCGATGCGCGAGTGAGCTCTGAAATCGATCATGTGTTGAAAAGGCCTGCTTCGGTCATCCATTGAAACTGCGCGCGCAACCCTTGCTCGAGCGTGACCGCCGGGGCGAACGCCAGTTCCGCGCGGGCGCGTGCGGTGTCGGCGTAGGTGTCGCGCATGTCGCCGGCCTGCGGCTCGATCATGTTCAGCCGCAGGGGACGGCCGGTGACCCGGCCGATGAGCTCGAAAACGTCCAGCAGCTCGATGCGCGAGCCGCCTCCAATATTGTAGACAGCCCCCGGCGTCCCGCGCGTACTGGCGCTGACGGTCGCGGCAACGGCGTCGCTCACGAACGTGAAGTCGCGGGTCTGCCGCCCGTCGCCGAACACCGACACCGGTTCGTTGCGCATGGCCGACTGAAAAAACTTGTGAAACCCCATGTCGGGTCGTTGACGCGGCCCGTAAACGGTGAAATAGCGGACGGACACCGCAGGCACGCCGTAATTCGCGTAATACAGGTGGCAGAGCTGCTCGGCCGACAGCTTCGTCACGCCGTACGGGGACACAGGCTGAGGCAGAGCATCCTCACGCATCGGAAGCGGCACGTCGTCGCCGTATACCGACGAGCTGGACGCGTAGACGAGACGCTCGATTGGTCGTCCTTTACAGGCCTCGAGAAGAATCTGGGTCCCCTCCACGTTGTTGACCGTATAGACGTGAAAGTCCCGCCCCCAGCTCTTTCGCACGCCTGCTTGCGCGGCGAGGTGAAATACCCAGGTGACGCCGTCGAGCAGCCGCGCCCAATCGGCCTCCGCGAGCGAGCTCTCGACGAGCGTGAACCGATCGGTGGCGTGCAGGGTCGCGAGGTTCTGTTCTTTGCGGTTGCGCGGGTAGTAGTCCGTGAAGACGTCGATGCCTACCACGGTGTGGCCGGCCTGAATGAGATGTTCGCTGAGATGCGAGCCAATGAAGCCAGCGGCACCTGTGACTATGGTTTTCATCCGAGAAGCTCCGAGACGCCGGGTGGCAGACGGCGCGGCCGCCCACGTGGGTCGAGTGCGGCATGGATCGTGTGGCCGAACACGAGGATCTCGTCACCGCGGGCGATTTCGTAGTCGAATCGAATACGGACGGGTGTCAGCAGCGCCGCGCGCGTCCTGATTTCGAGCTCGTCGTCGTACTTCGCCGCTCGCCGGTACTCGCAATGCGCTTCGATCACGGGCAACTGCACGCCCTCCGCTTCCATCTCGCGATAGCTGTGGCCGGTGTCTCTCAGCCAGTCGGTTCTGCCGATCTCGAACCAGATGAAATAGTTTGCGTAATACACCACGCCCATGCAGTCCGTTTCCGCGTATCGCACGCGAACCGTGGTGCGTCGAATGAGCGTCGTCGGCGTGCCGGTCATGCGCGTTGGATTATGGGCGTGCCGGATGCGGCGGCTCGCAGCGCTCGGGTCGCTTGTTCGGGATCGGATGTCCCAAAGATCGCCTGACCCGCGACGAGGATGGTGGCCCCGGCGGCGACGACTTTAGGAGCGGTCTCCTCGTCTATGCCGCCATCGATTTCAATCGGAGCCGACGCGCCCGCCTCGGTCAGGACGGCGCGGACATGGCGAACCTTTTCGACGCTGTGCGGTATGAACGCCTGTCCGCCGAAGCCGGGGTTCACCGACATGACGAGCACATAATCGAGTTCGGTGGCGATGTCCTGCAGAGCGATGGCCGGCGTCGACGGGTTCAGCACGGCGCCCGCACGAGCACCCAGCTTCTTGATCAGGCAGATCGTCCGATGGAGATGCGGCACGACTTCGACGTGCACGGAGACCATGTCCGCACCGGCATCCACGAACGCCTCGATGTAGCGATCCGGCTCCTCGATCATCAAGTGCACATCGAGAGGACGAGACGCCGCGCGCCGAATCGCGCGGACGACAGGGGGTCCAATCGTGATGTTCGGAACGAAGTGGCCGTCCATCACGTCGACGTGAATGAGATCCGCGCCACCGCGTTCCACGGCGGCGATCTGTTCGCCGAGCGTCGCGAAATCGGCCGACAGGATTGACGGGGCAATTTGGATCGGACCGCTCAACGGCTCACCTCGAGCGATATGGGATCGGAGGCCGCGACGCGGAAGCCGCCCTGCGGCTGCTGCCGTACGACCGTTCCCGCGGGAACGCCGGGATAGGGCTGCGAGCCCGTTATCGTGATGCGGAAGCCTTGAGTGCGGAGCGCATCGGCCACACGGTTTCCGTCCATGCCGATCACGTCGGGCATCACGTAGGTGGTTGATGCCTCTGCTCGATTGAGCAGCAGCGATACCTTGGGCGCCTTCGCCTCCGGCGGCGGATCCTGTGAGACGACCGCATCGGCGGCGTAATCTGGCGACCGAAATTCAGATACGGAGCCGAGCTCGACGCCGTCCTGTTCCATCCGGATGCGTGCGGTCCGCTCGGTCTGGCCAATCAGTGCCGGTACGGTCGTGGTCCGCGGACCGGCGCTGAGCCAGACGCGAATCGAACGCTGGGATCGGGCAGCCGCCCCCGCAGGCGGGTCCTGCTGCATGATTTGATTGGCGGGAACGTTCGTATCCGGACGGCGCGTTGCGTCGATCTTCAGCGTCAAGCCGAGCGCACCAAGCGTCTGCGACGCGTCGTTGACGGATTTGCCGACGAGCGCCGGCACCTGCACTTCACGGGCGCGCAAAGCGACGCGCAACGCGACGCCGAAAAACAACAGAAACGTGCCGCCGAGCGCCGCGGCGAGCAGAAGAAGCCGGCCCACGCTCCAGACGCCAAATCGGGAGGACATTGAAACACTCCATCGTACCATGACGCTCCATCAGTGCCGGGTCAGGAGTGCCGCGAAGAACGCTTCGAGACCATGGCGGTGGGGTGTCGTGCGGAAGAAGCCTTCCGCATCGACGAACGGTGCGATCACCGTGCTGCGGTGCGTGAGCAGATTGACGATGCGGAAGTCGGTACGAAGCGCGGCGAAGTTCGCAACGACGCGATCGTTTTCTTCTGGCTCACTCGAGCAGGTGGCATAGACGAGACGTCCACCAGGGCGTACGACTTCAGCAGCGCGCAGTAACAGCGCCAACTGGTCGCGTCCGAGGACCTCCAGATCGCGCTCGTGCCGTCGCCACCGAATGTCCGGATCCCTTCGCACCGTTCCCAGGCCAGAGCAGGGTGCATCCACGAGGGCAGCGTCGAATATCGCCGCGAATGGCAACGGGCCAGAGCGGGGAACCCGCACGATCGACACCGAGCGAGCACTCGCCGTCCTGATCGTTTCCTGGAGAAGCGACAGACGCTTCGAGCGAACGTCGCTCGCAACGATCGCTCCCATGTCGTTCATGTCCGCAGCCATGGCGAGCGCCTTGCCGCCCGGCGACGCGCATAGGTCGAGGATACGTTCGCGCGGCGACGCCGACACGACGGCAGGGACCAGCTGCGATGCTTCGTCCTGCACGAACACGAGGCCGTCGGGCTGACGCCGGAGAGGGTTGCCACGCGTGACGACGAGACCGTCGGGCGCATAGCGTGTCGGT
>Ga0068863_100006200_pt1 | contig 11730 bp, 10 predicted proteins | sample KBSSwiS62_FD_66596 | JGI IMG/M metagenome (GOLD analysis project Ga0068863, IMG submission 66596) | Switchgrass rhizosphere microbial communities from Kellogg Biological Station, Michigan, USA - KBS Switchgrass S6-2 | ecosystem: Host-associated > Plants > Roots > Rhizosphere > Soil ...
TGGTGTAGGCAGCCTGGACAATGTGCGCCTCTGGGGCTACGGCGAGCTTTACTACAGCCGCCAAAGCCGCGACACCAGCCGCACGACTGCCGACCTGGCGCGCGCCGTCTTCGGCATCGGTTACCGCTTCGACGACAAAACCGAGTTCAACTCCGAGTACGAAGTCGAGCACGCGGTTGCATCCGCGGATGACGCGGGCGAGTTCGAAGTTGAGCAGTTCTACGTTGATCGCCAGTTGATCGACAAGGCAACCCTGCGTGCGGGTCTGTTCCTGATGCCTTTCGGCTTCATCAACGAGCATCACGAGCCAACCAACTTCTACGGCATGCAGCGCAACTTCGTCGAGACGCTGATCATCCCCAGCACCTGGCGCGAAGGCGGCCTGAGCTTCCACGGCGATTTCGACTTCGGTGTCGCGTGGAGCGCGGGCGTGACCACAGGTGTCAATCTCGGCGGCTGGGACTTCGCTCCGGAATTCCCGCAGTACACGACCGCCCTGGAGTTGGCCAACAACGGCCCCGCGCCGTTGCAGGCGACTCACCAGGAACTGTCACTGGCGGCGGCCCGTCACCTTTCGCAGTACGTGGCCCTCAACTACTTCGGGTTTCCGGGCCTCGACGTGGGTGGCGCGGTATTCACCGGAAAAGCCGAGCCGGCCCCCGGTCAGGCAGGCGATTCGCGTGTGACTTTGTGGGAAGGCCATGCCCGCTGGACACCCGGCAAGTTTGATCTCGAGGCTCTGTATGCTCACGGTGCAATCAGCAATGTCGCTGATGTGAACATCGCCAACCCGGGCTCCCCGAATCCGATCCCTTCCGCCTTCTACGGCTACTTTGTGCAGGCTGCCTACCAGGCTTGGGAGTATGGCGACTACCGGTTGAACCCGTTTGTCCGCTGGGAGTACTACGACATGGGTTCCAAGTACTCGGGCGCCTTCCCGCAGATTCCGCAAGGGACCGTGCCGCTCACCGATTCACCCGGCGATTTCGGCACCTGGCCGTCAAATCGGGACCGCGTGTGGACGACGGGCGTGAATTTCTATGTCACCCCGCACGTGGTGTTCAAAGCTGACTACCAGTGGTTTGACATCAACAAGGCGTTCAACCGGCTGGACCTGGGGTTGGGTTTGAACTTCTAAGGACGGGGCGTGTACGTCAGTTGAACCGAAATGCCACCGTACTCCGTGGGTGCCAGATTGAAGGCGACCGGAGAATTCCGCAGAAACTGCCGGTGCATGACAAACACGCCGGTGGACAAACCGACGGCTGAGCCGGCGACGACGTCGGATAGCCAGTGAGCGTTGCCATGAAGGCGCTCATACGCCGTGAAGCTCGCAACGCCATACCCCAGCAGGCGGCGTGTCCAACGATAGTCATCGGGGCCCGACTCGGCAAACACTGTGCCGATCGCGAAGGCGGCCGTGGCGTGTAAAGAGGGAAAGGAGCTTCCACCCGCGCGCCACTCATCGACCCTGACGGTTTCACTCGGTCGCTTGCGTCCGGCCGCGAACTTCAATGCCTCGGCGGTTACGCCGCTCAGAGCCGCTGCCTCGAGCATTCTGTAGGCTTCGTTGCGGCCCTCGCCGCTGCCGACTGCCAGGGCGAGAGCAAAGGTTCCACCCACCAGCGCGGCGGCGGGCAGGGCATCCCGGGTGCTGTGCGGATCCTTGCCGTCCAGAATCGGGGTCTTGCCCGCGAAGTGATTGCGCGCACGACCATCCAGCTCATGAGCCGCTCCAATGGCTGCCACGGTGCCACCGAAAAGCAGCCAATCCTCACCATCCCAGCGAAGGGGGGCGGTGAAGTACAGCTTCGTATCCTGCCATGCTCCCGGCAGAGTGAAATCTTCCGCCTCGCATTGCACGCTCCAACACATACAAACCAGAGCCCATCGCCACAACTTCATCCACCGCTCCTGCAACTTGCGCGAACGCATTGGACGTCATTAACTTTACAATGTAAAGTTCTTTATCGATGCTTGCCTGCCGGATGGGCGCACGCTACTTTGGGATCGCCGAGTTCCGTGGGAGGCAGGGCAATGAGAGAGCTGCAGCGGGCGCTTGCCGACATCAATGCAATCCGGAGCCAGATGGCTCTGGAGACTCAGTTCCGGGGTTACGGCCCTCGTTCCACCGCCGCCAGCGGACTGCTGGCGTTACTGGTGGCGGGTGGGGAGGCTTTCTGGCAGAGGAGTCATGCGAGTACCGCCGAGGTCTTTCTCGCGGTGTGGCTGACCACCGCCGCGGCCGCCGCGTCGTTTTCCATCCTCGAGACGGTAATCCGGACTCGCAGAATGCATACGGTGCTGTGGAAGCAGAAGATTCAGATGGCCGTCGAGCACTTTATGCCATCGATGGTGGTCGGGCTCATGCTGACCGTCGTCCTCGATCGAGTGGCGCCGGCACAGGCGTGGATGCTCCCGGGTTTGTGGCAGCTGATGTTCTGCCTCGGAATCTTCGCATCCTGCCGTTTCCTGCCGCGCCCGATGTTTGCGGTAGGGCTGTGGTATATGGTCACCGGGCTCGTATGCCTCGCGTTTGGCGGCGTGGAGCATGAGCTTTCCCCCTGGTGCATGGGGATCCCGTTTGGCATCGGTCAGTTGTTGATCGCGGCGGTTTTGAAACACGGAACAGAACATGAGCTCGAAGAAAAACGCGCGTAGTAGTGCCGATCAGGCGCCCTTTGCCTATGAGGGGCTCGATCGGCTGATTCACGAGCATGCGCGCCTCAGCGTCCTGACCGCGTTGATTACCAACGGAGCGGGGCTGGCTTTCAACGATCTCAAGCGGATGTGCAATCTGACGGACGGCAACCTGAGCCGTCACCTGCAGGTTCTCGAAGAGGCCGGCCTGATCACGATCTTCAAGGGCATCGAAGGCAATCGGTCGTTGACCCTGTGCCGGATCACGACCGACGGCCGTAAGAAATATATCGAGTACCTCTCCGTCCTGGAGCAGGTCGTCACCGACGCGGCCGACGCCATCCAAGTCGAGGGCCCGCGCCGGGAGACTGACAAAGCAGTTCGTTCCTGAGCGACTGACATCACTCGGACGGGTCCAGGAACAGCAGCTCCAGCGAGCCGGGTTGAGTTGGCACGCGGCCGGTCTTCTTGTCCGGCGCGGCTCCCGGCGCGGTATGCGCGGTGGCGAGGAACAGGCGTCCCGTCGCAGGATTGATGCCCATCGTCCGGGCGGAGATTGTCGTTTGAATGGGCTTCAGCGCCACATAGGTCCTGGCGTCTCTCTCCGCGATTACGGAAATGGTTCCGTCCTTGCCGTTGGAGCTGAACACGAGCTTGCGCTTGGGATCGAACACAACGGCGTCAGATCCCTTGCCGATGGGAACGGTCGCGATGACCTGGCCGCTCTGTGAATCCACCACATTGAGCTTCTCGTTGAGGCAGCTCACAAACAGGCGGTGACTGGCGGCATCGAGCGCCAACCCGTGCGGGCTCTCACATGCCGGCACCGGCCAGCGCGCCAACACGGTGTTGGTTTCGGTATCGATGCTGAGCACTTCGCGTTTCGCCGCACCGTTGACAAACAGCTTGCCGTTCTCGCCGGGGACTCCATATTCGAGCTTGCCGCCCACTGCAATTGTCGCGACCGCCGCGTCGGTCTTCGGATCGATGACCGTGATGCTGCCGGCATCACCGTTGATGATGAATACGTGGTTGCTCACAGGATCGAACGTGATTGCATCTGCGCCTTCCGCCGCCCGGATCCGCTTCTCAACCGCCAGGGTCTTCAGGTTGAACGAGGCCGCATTGCCAGCTTCGCCTTCGTCGGTGTAACCCCGGTTGCTCGCCGTAACTATGGCGACTCCGTGAGTGATGCCGGGGAAGCTTTTGACGTGTCCTGCGATATCGCCGCTATTGGCGTCAACCACGGTCAGCTCGTCCCCGTGAGCCACGAACACTCGGTTGGAGCCCGCGTCGAATACAACGTAATCCCAGCGATCAGGCGCGCCCAGCTCGACCTTTTTGACCACGCGGTAATCGGGTGCGGTTTGCGCAATGGCGGCACAGGAGAGGGCCAGACCGACGAACGCAACGATGGGTTTGAGAATTCGCATGAGAGTGTCCGGAAAGCGCGAGAGGCCGCCAATCCTGCGCGCGAAGACTTAGGTGAGACTTAGGACAGTGCGGGTTACAGTTCCGGGTCTATCGGCAGCAGGCTGATCAGACGCACTTTGAACCGCTGCCAGGGATTGCGGGCCGGTTCAGCAGCCTGTCCGACATCTCGTCCCTGCTCGCGGTAATGCCACAGCAGCTGTTTTCCCGTGTCTGCGAATCGAACTGAATAGGCACTTTCCGGTCGGGTCATTGCGTCGAAGCGGTCGACCGTCTGGCGTGCGAGCTCCGGGCTGTCGATAATGAGGCCGAGCTCTGTGTTCAACGCATGGGAGCGCTGGTCGAAGTTCATGGAGCCGATATAGAGGTGTTCGCGGTCGAAAACCATCAGTTTTGCGTGCAATGCAAAATTGCCGGCCGCGGAAACGCGTTTGGATTGTCCGCTGCCGCGCGTGCTCTCGAGATGTGAGCGCACTTCGTACAACTCAACGCCTTCGCTGAGAAGCTCTGGTCGATAGTGAGTGTATCCGGCATGTGCGGAAAGCTCGGGCGCCGACTCCAGTGAGTTGGTCAGGATAGCGACCCGTGCGCCTCTTGCGAGCTGGTCGTGGAGCAGCTTCATCTCGCTTCGCGCCGGAACGAGGTACGGAGTGATCACCAGCATTTCCCGCTGAGCGTTCGCGGCGGCTTCGGCGACCGGGCCGTACATGAGTCGGCCCGCACGATGGCCGTCTTTCACGTCCTTTTTATTCGGGCTGTCATAGACCACTTGCGACTTTGCCCATACGAGCGCGGTCGCCCCGGACAGCAGCCCCGCCAGCGGCTCGCCGGCAGCCAGCTTGTCCTGCAGATGGAATCCGGCAGTGGCGGCTTTACTTGCCGACAGGTGAGCTCGTGGTGACTTTGTGGAGGTTGTTTCGGGCTCATGCAGGGCCTGGCTCGGAATCGCCAGGTCGTTATTCCAGAATTCGTCAAAGCACTTCTGCATGGGTCCGACGGCTGCGCCGATTGTGAATACATCGTCGTCGGCGAATTGGGAGTCGGGGTCGACCTGGAAGTACTGATCGCCGATGTTGCGTCCGCCGGCCAGGGCGACGGTTTGGTCGGCAATGAGCAACTTGTTGTGCATCCGGTAGTCGAGCCGGGAATGGTGGGTGAGATACTCGAGGTTGCGAAACAAGCTCACGTGGCCACGATAAGCCCACGGGTTGTAAACGCGAACTTCAACGTTGGGTATGCTGGAGAGATCGAAGAGTCGTTCGTCGCCGGGCACGGTGTCAGCGTCATCTACGAGGATGCGTATGCGGACGCCGCGTGCGGCCGCGCGCTTCAGAGCCGCCCGAATAGTCGCGCCGGTCTCATCACCTCTGAATATGTAGTATTGAAGATCGAGCGTGCGCGCGGCGGCATCAATCAACTCGATGCGGGTTAGAAAACCATCTACTCCCACCGGGAAAATATGGAAACCGGACTGCGAAGCATGGTCGGCCGCGGCCCGTTGGAAGGCCGAGCTGAGGCGGGTTGTACCCGTCAGTGGTATGGCTACGGACCGGGTCTTCGGATAATCAGCTCCCGGTGGCCGGGTCGAGCAGGCAGAGGACAGGGCGCACGCCAGGATGACAGCAAGCCCGCAGAATCGCTCGTGGCTGTAAAGTCGATTCACAGATATCCGCTCAATGTACAGTTGCCGGGCAGTCTACCTTAGACTTGATAACGTAAAGTGAATGGACTCAACGGACTGCGGGCGGCTCTGCGGTGGGAACGCTCGCCCATTGGCAGGACTACGATGCTGGTGAAGAGATCGTCAAGGAAGGCGAAATGGACGGTTCTCTCATGATGGCAGCCTGGAGATGTTGGTCCGGCGCGCGCTCATGAGCCGCTCACGGGTCGGTCAGTCGGCGCTGTCAACAGCCAGGTTACAGACTGCGGACGGGACCAGTGCGCGAATGGCCGGTCGTAGATGAAGATAGGAACCATTCTCACAACCTAACATCATCTTCAGCCACAATAGGAACGATGAGAGTCCTATGGCTGCTGCTACTGTTGGTGCCCGGCCTGGTCCACGCGCAGGGTAACTATGAAATCCAGGTGTACGGTTCCGAGACCGTCGCGCCGCAAACCCTGATGGTCGAGCTGCATTCGAACTTCACCGCCACGGGAGAAAAAGACACCATTGACGGTGTCTATCCAACCCAGCATCAGCTCCACGAGACGATCGAGCTGACCCAGGGCATCACCGACTGGTCGGAAGTCGGGTTTTATTTCTTCACGAGCACGCAGTCAGGTCATGGTGTCCAATGGGTTGGCGATCACATTCGGCCGCGTGTGCGGGTCCCTGAGTCCTGGGGCTGGCCGGTCGGCGTGAGCCTGTCCATGGAGTTTGGTTATCAACGCGCGGTGTATTCGCCCGATACCTGGACATGGGAGATCCGGCCCATCATCGACAAGAGCGCCGGCCCGTGGTATGTCGCTTTCAACCCGGCGTTGGAGCGTACGGTGCACGGTCCGGGAGTTGCGGACGGCTTCACATTCGCTCCCGGTCTCAAAGTCAGCTACGCATTCACCAAAATTGTCAGCGCGGGATTCGAATACTACGGCGACTTCGGGCGTCTCGGTAACTTTGCGCCGCGGAATGAGCAGCAACAACAATTGTTCGCCGTCGCCGATCTCGATGTCTCGGCGGACTGGGAAATCAACTTCGGCGTGGGCGTCGGTGCCACCGCGGCGACGGATCACTTGATTTTCAAGGCCATTCTGGGGCGGCGACTGAGGTGGGGGCAGGAGGGTCATTTCCGATGACCCCGGGCAACCGGTCCGCGAGCGTCGCCCGACCCTGCATTCGCGCCTGGATGAGGTCGAGCGCCTGGGCGAACAGCTGCATCCAACCAGCACTTTTCAACTCCCGGAACGACTGCTCATTCAATCCACCGGGCGTCGTATGCGCAGCGCGCAGCTCGTCGAAACCTTCGCTGCAGCGCTCCGCTGCCGTTGCCGAGAGCGCCTCGAACAGGGTTGCCACAAAGGACCGGGCCTGCGATTGCGGTACGCCTTCGCGGCTCAGCCACGCCGAAATCTCATTCAGCAGGCCGAAGTACGGGGCCATGAGGCCGGTCACGGTCCACAAAGCATCCAACTCCGGCTCGGTCTGGAGTTGGATCAGTTGCCCGAGGCCCGTCAACAGCCGGGCCACTTCTTCACAGGGTGGGCACATTATGAGTGGTCCCAGTCGGCGAGCTACGGACGGCACCGGCGCCAGGCGCGTAAGTGAGGCGGCGGGAGCGATGAGAGGTCGCAAACGCGCCGCATCGAACGTCGCAATCAAACTGACAACGTGCTGATCCGGCCGAAATTTCAATGCGCTGAGCACCTCCGTGGCAATCTGCGGTGTGACAGCAAGAAACACGATATCGCTGCCATCGACTACTGCCTGGTTGTCTGAGGCAACCGCAACGAAAGGCAACCGCCTGGCAAGCTCCCCGGTGATGTTCGCATTGCGTGGCGACAAGAGGAAATTGCCCCGCTGTTCGCCACGCGCGCACATCCCGGTGATCAGGGCTTCGGCGATGGTACCGACGCCTACAAAACCCAATCGGGGCAGTTCTTTCATGAGTATCCCGGGAAAACCGCGGTGTTGGATTTGACAGCTCCAGCGTGCCCATCGTAGCGCTGTGCTCGGCACAGATCCAAGAGGCGGCCACCGGAAGCCCTGCCGCATCGTGTTCGGGTCGGCGGCGACCTGAAGCCGCCCATCGGGCGCTTCCGGCTACCCACCCGGTGGCGCCGCGAGCCGCGTTATCGCGCTAAGATCGACCCTCATAGTGGCGGAACGGGCAGCGATGCGATCTTGGATTCCATTGATCATCAACTGATCGGCCTCTTACGGGTCGATGCCCGGCTCAGCACGGTGGAGCTGGCCAAGACCCTGGGGGTTTCGCGCGGTACGGTGGTCAACCGGCTGGCGCGGCTGGAAAAAGAAGGAATCATCATCGGGTACACCGTGTGTGTGAAGCCCGATGCGGCGACCAGCGCCGTGGTCGCCTGGGTGAGCATCGCAGTGGAAGGCGACAATACACGCGAGGTCGTCAGAGCGCTGCTGAGCGAGCCTGCTGTGAGGTCTCTTCACGACACCAACGGTCGTTGGGACCTCGTGGCGGAAGTGGAGGCAGCATCAATCGATCAGCTGTCTCAACTGCTGGAGCGGGTCCGCACCATCAAGGGCATCGAGACCACGGAGACCAGCATCCACCTCCGTTCATTCAAGTCCAGAGACTAACCAATCCGCGCGGCCCGCGAGCGTACCGCCATACAGGTCTTTGGGATCATCGAGATCGGGGACCAGATCAATTTGCCGCGTAGTCTGCGTCTGCCGGCTCGTCAGTTGATGCAGGAACCGCAGAGCTGAGTAGTCCTCCAGCGCGAATCCCACGGAATCAAACACGGTGATCTCATCAGCGCTGAGCCGTGCGGGCGCGTTGCCTGATACGAGCTGCGCGAGCTCGGTCACCGGATAGTCCGGCGGCATCTGTTGTATCTCGCCTTCGACCCGGGACTGCGGCTCATACTCGACGAAAACGCGCAGATTCTTCATGCGCAGCACGTCGCCATGCAGTTCCGTTTTCCCCGGGCAGTCGCCGCCGACTGCGTTGATATGCATCCCGCGAGCAATCATCGGCGGAGTGAGAATGATAGCGTTACGCTTATCAGCAGTCACCGTCGTAACAATGTCCGCGCCCTGGCAGGCGGCGGCGGATGATGTCGTCCGCACGACGCGCAAATTCCGCAGCTCGCGCATCGACCTCAGGTTCTGTTCCAACTTTGCACTCGCGCGTGGGTCGATGTCATGGATCCGCAGCTCGCGGATACCCAGCATGTGATGGAATGCAATGGCCTGGAATTCGCTCTGTGCGCCGTTGCCGATCAGGGCCATGACGCGGCTGTCGGGACGTGCGAGATAACGTGCCGCCAGCGCGGAAGTTGCCGCGGTACGCATTGCGGTTGTTACAGTCAGCTCTGACAGTAACAATGGATAGCCGGTGACAACATCCGCGAGGACACCGAACGCAGTGACAGTCAGTAATCCGGCTGCCGTGTTCTTCGGGTGGCCGTTTACATATTTGAACGAATACAACTTGCCGTTGCTGGTCGGCATGAGCTCAATCACTCCGAGGGGCGAGTGACTGGCCAGCCGGGCCGATTTTTCAAACTCACTCCACTGCCGATAATCATTTTCGATAACAGCCGCGAGTTGTTCCATGAAAACGCCGACACCCAGGTTGTCGACGATACGGAGAATGTCTGTGACGCCGATGTAGTTGACCATGTTTTGTGCTCATGAGGCCCTCACGGGCGGCGTGCCCGCGGTATGCCCATGATGGCTGTTGGCGGTGTCAAACAGAAGCCGGCAGACTGCTCAACATTGCCTGGATACCGGGCAAAGTGGCAGGGGTTTCGGACTGAATGCCAGGCAGGGCCTAAAAGCGCTTGGCTATACCGACGCTCAATCCGTGCGGCAGGATCTGCACGGACAGGGGAATCGACCTCGTGGTGGCCCAATAGCCAATTCCCGTGCCGAAGACCCACCCCGCAATGACATCGGTTTGCCAGTGAGCCTGGCTCTTCATCCGGGCGATCCCATCGTAGACGGGTAGGATTTCCATGGCCCATACCCAGGGGTGGCTGGGCGCATAGTGAACAATAAACGGGGTTACAAAGCTCGCCTGCAAAGTGACTTCACCGCTGGGGAAGCTTTCGCAGCAGCTGCCCTTGAACCAGGCGTTGGGATCGTTCCTCTGCGCGGGCCTCGCCCGTCCGGTGGCTTTCTTCAGTGCAAAGGAGGCGAGCCCGGAGACGGCCGAAGAATCGATTGACTGCCAGAATACGTGGCCCGCTTCAGTATCATTGCCCAGCCACAGGGCGCCACCTACCTCAATCGCTACGACGCCTGCTTCCAGGCCAGTCTGATACTTGCGCGCCCAGATGCCGCTCTGATCGAGCGACCATTCATGGTCGATTCCAGCGTGCGCGACTGGCGCTGCGAACAGTAGGACGAGAAGCCAACGAAGCATGGAGTAACTTTATACAGCAAAGTTAATATATGCAACGTGGCACTTTTCTCAGTCTGAGTCGCCGTCGCATCCAGGCGACTGAACTTTTCAGGGCAAAGCGGCAGGGATACAGTTTGCGATTATCTCGTTTTGGCTGCAGTCAGACCGGCGCCGGCGCCATCGGAGGCTCGTGGTGAGTGATGTACCGCTGCGCAAGGGCGGGAAGCACTACGAGATTGAGCAGTGTGGAAGACAGCAGGCCACCCAAAACCGTCACCGCCATCGGACCTTCAATTTCCTGTCCCGGACGACTCATGCCGAACGCCAGGGGCGCAAGCCCCAGGGCTGTCACGGCAGCCGTCATCAGAATGGGAACCAACCGTTCGTTCGCGCCCCGCATGACCAACTCCGGTCCCCAGGCCGCGCCTTCGACTTCCACCAGGTGCTCGTAATGAGCCAGTTGCAGAATGGCATTACGGGCACTGATTCCGAACACCGTGACCAGGCCGACCACCGTTCCCAACGAGATGCCGAGTCCTGTCACCCAGATTGCGAAAACGCTGCCAATCAACGCAAAGGGCAGGTTGGCGAGCACCAGCCAACTATTGGCGCGCCAGTGAAAAGAAATGAACAGAATCATCACAATCACCACCAGCGCCAGTGATGAATACAGTATCAGCTCGTTACGAGTGCGCAGTTCCGCCTCCGCGGCGCCGGTGAACTGCGCATACACACCCGCAGGTAATGCCACCGAATGGTTGATGATCTGCTGCGCTTCACCGACAACATCCTGTAAGGGGCGCCCACTGACGTTGAATGTCACGACCACCAGACGTTGTCCGGAGTCATGCTGGATCGAGTACCGGTCTGTCGTGACTTCGACGTGAGCAACCTGTGATAGTGGCACCGGTCCCAAAGGACTCGTGATCATCAGGTTGCGAACCTGAGTCGGTTGGTTACGAACTTTGTCGGGCAGCAGTGCGACGACATCCACCGTCCTGGTTCCCTGGAAAGTTTGTCCGACGGTTGACCCGGCATACGCGGCTTCGATTGTGTCGAGAACGTCCGTCACCTTCAGTCCGGTGGCTGCAAGAGCCTGCGGAATCAGATGGATTGCGATCGTGGGTGTGCCGCTTTGACGTTTGAACTGCAGGTCCACGATTCCCTTCACCTTACCGAGCGCAGCGGTGACTCTGTCTGCCGACGCGTCGAGCGTATCCAGATCGTCGCCAAAGATCTTGACGGCCGCCTGCGCGGTCTCGCCACTGAGACTTTCGCTGATACGGTCGCCCAGGAACGTCACTACTTCACTTTGAATTCCGGGATAGCTCTCGAGGATGCCGCGTAATTCCTCCTGCGCCGCCGCCTGATCGATATTCGCGTCCGGTTTGAGCTCCACGTGGAATTCGCTTCGATGGGGTCCCCAGGTGTCCTCGCTCAACTCAGCGCGACCCACCTGTTGCTCGATGCTCTGGACATAGGGGAGCGCCAGCACCTGCTTGCTGATGCGCTGACCCACACTCAGCATCTCATCGAGCGAGGTTCCGGTCACTGAGCTCGAAACCTGCATCACGAAGTGACCTTCGCGGAAGTCGGGCATGAAGGTGCCGCCGAG
>Ga0068863_100006201_pt1 | contig 11729 bp, 10 predicted proteins | sample KBSSwiS62_FD_66596 | JGI IMG/M metagenome (GOLD analysis project Ga0068863, IMG submission 66596) | Switchgrass rhizosphere microbial communities from Kellogg Biological Station, Michigan, USA - KBS Switchgrass S6-2 | ecosystem: Host-associated > Plants > Roots > Rhizosphere > Soil ...
AGTCGGCGGAACGCCCATCGAACACGACTCGCGTGCTCTGCGTAGCCGGCACGACGCCCACGATCCGGCTGTAGTCGAGACTCATGCGATTGTCGTAAACGGTGATTTCACCGTTGGGCTGCCAGTCCGGATCATGCTGGCGCCGCCATGCGCCGATTCGCGACCACTTCACTTCCAGAGTGTCCGGATCCACGACAAAGACCAGGTTCAGCGAACGCGCGCTCAGCAGCAGATCGCCCGCTGCGAAACCTTCGAACCGGTCCGCGATAGCCGCGGGCAGTGGCTCGACATCGTTCAGATGAAACGGGTTGTCCAGCCATTCTTCCGAGGTGTTGCGCGGATTCGCCCTGGCGAAGTTGCGATCGCGCTCACGGATATCCAGGATATGAAGCGTGGGATTCGCCGCGACGATGTCCTCCATCGTGATGCGTCGAACGATCTTGCCGGTCGCCGTCGCCACTTTCACCACGGTCTCATGCAGTAACTCTCCGTCCGCGACTTCACGACGCAAGGTCCAGACGAAGCTCTCGTCCTCATCGAGCGTTACCGCGTGGTTGAAGTTGCCGCCAACGGACCAGATCCGCCTGCCACACGCGTCGAAGCGCTGCAGCGAGACACCCTCGTCGAACGAAAAGATCACCGAGCCGTCCTTGAGGATGGCAAACCCGTGGACGTACTTGCGAAACGAGGGCAGCGGCTCCTCGCCTTGAATGTCTTGCTCGGTCAGTTTCCAGACCTTCACGATCTCGAGCTCCGGCGAAAGCGCGAGCGCCGCATGCGTGAATTCGCCGTCTACTACGAATCCGCCGACGAGCACGCGCCATCCGGAGGCCCGAGCCAGCGCAGCTCGATCAGCGCGCACCACCGGTCCCTGGACGTGAATCCCTTGCTTCAGCTTCATGGGACGGAATTCAGACAGGTCGGCTCCGGTCCGCGGCACGCGCAAGCCCGAGTCCGCGTCCTGGCGCAGCTCTCGAAGCGAGATTCTCACGGTGTCCGGGAACGAGGCGATGACGACCGCGGCCTTGCCCAGCCGTCCAAACCGAGTGCTGCCGTCGAGCGTGCTCTTGACGCACCAGGCGAAGATCACGGTAAAAAGTGCACCGAGGAGCAGAACCAGCAGGAACACCCAAAGGGGAAGCAGTTTTTGCATGCCCAACCGTGAGCGCATCTCAGGGTCATCGTCGATCACCCTGCTGCTGACTGCCGACCGCCGTCTAGTCGATGCGATTTGAATCGCCACGGAACACCAGGCTCCTGCTGACCGTCAATTTCCTGCACTCCCGATCAGCAAAAGCCTGCGGTATCAGCGCGAGTTCCCAAGCATGGTTTACGCGGTACTTTTTCCTTTTTGCATAGTCTTCTTCGAGCTATTCGCGTTGCTGAAGGTGGGTCGGGATGCGATGGCAATCATCACTCGCTCTCAGGAAGCCATGCGCGTGCTCATGTATTCGGAGCTTGCAGACGATGACAAGGAGGTCTTGATGCGACGCGGGTCGGCTGAGATCTTCAAAGCGACGCTGCGCTTTGCGTTGAAATTCGTCGCAACAGGTGCGGTCCTGTATCTGCTCTTCATGCTGACCGTCAATCTCTTGCCCGATCTGCAGCAGGCGCTGCTCGAGAGTCTTTATTCGCCGGTCGTCATCGCGGGACTGACGGTCGCGACACTGTGCTATGCATGGGTGCGCAGGGCCATTACATATATATGTATCGGGCGCCGGGCCGGGTCCTAGTCCTTCCGCACGTACAGAGTGAAGGACTCGTTGCGAAAAACAGGCCGAAAGTCCGGCAGTGCTGCGACCTGGCGCTCGCTCAGTTGCCACTGCGACCCCGCCTCTCCGGAAAAGAGCGCGATCGAGTTGACGTTGCGGGCGCTGTCGATCCGGCGGATGAGCACCGCCTCCTTGCCGCCCAGCAGGCGCATCGCTCTCGGCTTGAAGAAGGCAATCGGCTGGATGCCAGCCGGCTGCGCTCTGACGTATTCGAACAATTCGCTCGCCGCGCGCGAGTACGGGCCGTCGCTGCTTCGGTCGCGATTCAGATCCACCCGATAGATATTTGCGGCGACCGCGCCGGCGAACAACAGCGCGATGACGAAGGCGCTGGCGAGACCGGGCTCGCGGGCTCCTGGCAATTTCGCGGCTGCCCTGCGTACCAAGTCTTCGACGCCGGCGACGGCGAGCACGGCGACGGCGAAGAGCACCGGCAAGTAGTAACGCTGGCCGCCGTTGTAAGGAAACAGAATCAGCAACAACAGGTGGCCAGCTGCGTACAGCGCCAAAAGGAGCCCTATCTGCCTCAATCGGCACGCACCGTAAACAGCGAGAGCAGCAAGCACCAGCACTGAAAGTCGCTCGAGCGTCGGCGGCAGAGCGACCATCGGATAGAACCAGCCGAAGGCTGCGAGCGTTTCGCCGGTCCGGCGCACCAATGAGGCTGGGTCAGCGGTCAGGTACCCGACATGAACCAGAGTTCCATCGGGGAGCAGCGCGTAATAAGCGAGCAGCAGCGCGGCGCCGGTCAAGGCGAACGGGGCAACGCCGACTGCAACTGTGCGAACACTCGCACGTCGAGTGAAGATCGGCACTGCGCCCAGGCTGGCCGCGATGGCGATCAGAGTCACTGCACCGTTCGATCGAACAAAGTAGCTGCTAGCAGCGAACACTGCGGCGATGATCGTCGCCCAGACGTTTGCACGTGACGACCGAGGCGACCAAGTGCGCAATGCCACAGCCGCGAACAGAAGCGCGACACCGGTAAGCGCAAGGAACACGACGTCCGAACCGATCATGTCGCCGAGACTGGTCAGGTCGGGCTGCATGCCGACCATGATCGCGACGCAGACCGCCGCTGCAAAACTGAGTCGACTCACATACGCCAACGCACCCGCGGTGATCGTGATCACGGCCATCGACGCGATCGAGACGATCTTTACGGTCGCAAGACTCGAGCCGAATGCCGCGATGACTAGCGCCAGAATCGCCGGATAGCCCCATGGATAGGCATCGGGCCCGGTGCGCCAATCGCTGGCTGCCATCAGGCGCGCATTGAGTTGGACTTCGTCCACGACCGTTCCCTGCAACAGAGCTTTTGCCTGCAGCAGGTAAGCGGCGAAATCATCTCCCCAGGAGTGTCCCGGGGTTTGCCAGAAAACTGCCAGCGCGACGGAAGCTACCGCGACGGCGAAAGTGAGCAGGAGCCAAAGCCCGCGCCTCCTGCTGCTGGCACTTTCGTCGTCGTGTAACGCTCGGAAGACATTTTCTTGCGAGTCGGCCGGTGTCGCCATATCGAGACGTGCGTGAATTTTTTACAGAGACGACGCAGCGCGCGAGTTTGCGCACTCGTTCGTCCCGAACCTGCAGAACTGCTCTATTTGTTCGACAGTTCCCGCGCAGCGGGATCTCGCTTCAATTCGCCGCGGCAGCCGGGCACGCGCGCATTTCGAGGCGCGTGATCTTGCGAGGATCCGTCTGAAAGATGCTGCTGTCGATGACCTGTCCGGGCTCCTGCAGGTCGACATCGATCCAGTACACCGAGCCGGCGCGCTTGCGATCGTCGATGCGCGGTATGAGCCCGAGAGCACGCACTTCATCGAGTCTGCGTTGTGCGCGCTGGTAATCCGAGAACACTCCGAGCGAGAGCATGTTCGCTGGCTCGGAGCCCGGCATCAAGTACACGTCCGCAATGCCATTCGCAGAAAGGGTCTTGAGCGCAGCTTCCGCCGCCTCGCGCGTTGCAAGCCCCTGCACGCTGACCCAGTAGCCGGCCCAGATCTCGCCCTGCTCCATGCGTTGCCGCGGCTGAAATCCAGCAGCGCGCAGCGACGCTTGTGCCTGCGCGGCCTGCGGCAGATCGGCGAACGGGCCAACACTGGTGCAAGACAGGAAGTCATTTGCGGCACTGCCGCCCGCGTGCGCCGATTCTGCGGGCGCGAGCGGCTCCACCGCGGGCGGTTGCACGTCCTGAATGCGCGCGATACCGGGCTCGGGAGGATTCGCTTCCGCCACCTCGCGCGCGAGAACGATGCGAGCCGGCCGCTCGACGGGTGGTGCGCCCTTGCGATCGAGACTGCCGACGCTGACGTCGAGCAGCTGCGACCACGTGAAGTAGAAGACGTTGGCGAGTATCAGCAACAGGCAAAGCGTGCGCATGGCAACCGGATCGTGATTGTTATTTGGCGCCGCGCGCCCAGTACGCCGCGATATCCGCCATCTCGGCCGGGCTGAGCTCCAGCTTGCGCTTGTGTTTGACCTTGCCTGCGACGATGTCGCGCATCAGGCTTTCCAGCGAGGCCGCGTCCTCGCCTTCCCAGTCGTCCGCCGCGTGGCATCCGGCACATTTACTCTCTGCCGCAATCCGGCCAGCCTGGATGTCGGCTGCCCGCGCCAGGGCGCTCGCCAACGCGGTCGCTACGACTACAAGCAGTACGAGAAATAACCTCGGCACAGGCGCGCTCCGTCTGACATGTAAAGTCGCGTCGCCGCGCAATGATACATGGACCGGAACATCCGCTTCCAATCAGTAATTGTTGATCCTACGACAGCGTGTGCGACGAGAAGCCAATATGGACGCAGTGGATACAACGCCTCGCCCGAGCGGACCCTCCATTGCGGTACTCATCCCTTGTCGTAATGAAGCGGCGACGATTGCCAAAGTCGTGAGCGACTTTGCGCGCGCGCTACCGGGCACTCCGATCTACGTCTACGACAACAACTCGAGCGACGACACAGCTGCCGAGGCGCGCAGGGCAGGCGCAATCGTGCGCGGCGAATGGCAGGCCGGCAAAGGCAACGTCGTACGGCGCATGTTCGCCGACGTGGAAGCGGACGTCTTCGTGCTCGTGGACGGCGACGACACGTATGACGCGGCGGCGGCGCCGGCGTTGATTCAGCGGCTCCTGGCCAGCTGTCTGGACATGGTGAATGCATCGCGGATGGCGAGCAGCGACGCGGCCTACCGGCTCGGCCACCGCTGGGGCAATGCCTTGCTCACGAGTGTGGTGGCGTCAGTCTTCGGCGACCGCGTGACCGACATGCTGTCCGGGTATCGTGTTTTTTCGCGCCGCTTCGTCAAGTCGTTTCCGCTGCTGTCCGGCGGCTTCGAAGTGGAGACCGAGCTCACGGTTCACGCCCTCGAGTTGCGGCTGCCCATCGCAGAGGTGCCGTTGCGCTACCGGGAGCGCCCCGCTGGATCGACCAGCAAGCTGCGGACCTACCGCGATGGCTGGCGCATCCTCATGATGATCGTGCGCCTCATCAAAGAGGAGAAGCCGCTGCGGTTCTTCGGCTTCTTCTTCGTCGTGCTGGCAGCCTGCGCGGTGATCCTGGAGGTGCCGATCCTGCTCACGTATCTGAAGACCCATCTGGTGCCGCGACTGCCCACGGCAGTCCTCGGCACCGGTCTCATGCTGCTCGCCTTCCTGTCGCTGACGTGTGGCCTGATCCTCGATACGGTCACGCGCGGGCGCATCGAGCTCAAGCGTCTGCAGTATCTCTCGATTCCGTTGCGGCGTAGTTCGCCGCTCGCCGAGTCCAGGGTCGCGGACCTGCGTCGGCTCGGTTGACCCGCAGGTCCGCAATGATTCAGCAACTCGGGCTGTTCACGCTGGTCGGTGCGGCCGGATTCGTCGTCGATGCGAGTGTGTTGCTGCTGCTCGCAGCGCTCGGACTGAACATCTATCTCGCTCGCGTCCTCTCGTGGCTGGCGGCTGCGACCTTCACCTGGTGGTTGAACCGCACGCTCACATTCAAGGATCGTGGCATGCGCCTGCTGCGGCAGTGGCTGATGTTTCTCGCGGCCAACGCCGGCGGCGGCCTGATCAACATTGGCTGCTCGTCGCTCTTGATCGCTGCGCGGGTGTCGCCAGTCCTCGCGCTCGCGTGCGGCGCGCTCGCAGGGCTATCGTGGAATTTTCTCGCCTCGCGCCGTTTCGTTTTTTCTGGCCAGGCGCGCTCGCGCGGTGATTGAACCGAAATGGGGACTGTATGCTTCACGGTAGGCGCGCAACGACTCTGTTGTTGTCCCTGACTTTCCTGATCGCCGGCTGCGGTGGCGGCAACGACGGAGCGCAGAGCTCTTCTCCGCCGCCGACACAGCCGGCAATACCGCCACCGCCAGCCCCGACCGTTGGACTGGACGCGCGGCCCGACAACGCCACCTGCATCGCGCCCGAGCGTGCGACGGGCAGCGCCACGCTCGGCCTCGAGCGGGTTTTTCCGAAGCTCAGATTCCTCGATCCCGTCACCAACCTCTCGGAAAACCCGATCCTGCTGCTGCAGGCGCCGCGCGATTCCAAGCGCTGGTTCGTGCCGGAGCGATTCGGTCTGGTGCGCGTGTTCGACAACAACGAGAGCGTGGCGAGTTCGTCGATTTTCCTCGACCTCAAAGCGCGCGTCGAAGCCACTTGCGCCGAATGCGGCCTGCTCGGCATGGCGTTTCACCCCGATTTCCCGGCGACGCCGCGCGTGTACATCACGTACACCAGCCTGCACTACACGGGTAACGGGCCCGATACGCATCTGTCGGAATTCACTTCGCCCGACGGCGGGCTGACGCTCGATCCCGCTTCCGAGCGCATCATCCTCACGATCCAGAAGCCGACGGTCCATCACCATGGCGGTCACATCGCCTTCGGCCCCGATGGCTTTCTCTATTTCGGCACCGGCGACGGCAACGGCGCGAAAAAAAACGCCGCGCAGACCCTGACTACGCTGCTGGGCAAGATGCTCCGCATCGACATCCGCGGCACGACGGGCAACGCGCTCTATCGTATCCCCGCCGGCAATCCGTTCGCCGCCAGCACCGAGCTCTGCGGCGAGATCGGCTCGGGCACGCAGAATTGTCCCGAGATCTACGCCTGGGGCTTCCGCAATCCGTGGCGCTGGAGCTTCGATCGCCAGACCGGCGAGCTGTGGCTCGGCGACGTCGGTGAGAGCTCGATCGAGGAAGTGGATCGCGTCGTGCGCGGCGGCAACTACGGCTGGCGCTGCCTCGAAGGTACGCATGATTCGGGCCTGGACTGCGGCCAACCAGTAGGCACGCTGCTGCCCCCGATCGCCCAGTACGAACACGGCGTTGCCGGGCAAGTCATCACTGGGGGCTATGTCTATCGTGGCACTGCGGTTCCGGGCCTCGTTGGCCGCTACATCTTCACCGACTTCGGCAGCGGCCGCGTCTGGGACATTCCGAATGACACCGAACCTACCGTGACGATGACCGATGGGCTCGAATCGGGCATGAATATCTCCTCGTTCGGCGAGGGCAACGACGGCGAGCTGTATGCCGTGAACATAGGCGGCAACCTGCACCGCGTTACCGCCTCAGGCGGCGCCGCCGGCGCGGGCGTGGCGACGCAACTCTCCGCCACAGGTTGCGTGAGCCAATCGGATGCGACGCAGCCCGCGAGCGGGCTCATTCCGTACGCGCCGAGCGCGGCATTCTGGTCCGACGGCGCGCTGAAGGAGCGCTGGATCGGATTGCCGAACGGACAGAACATCACCGTCGGCGCCGACGGCGATTGGGATTTTCCGAATGGCACGGTGCTGATGAAGAACTTCCGCCTCGACAATCGTCTGATCGAGACGCGCCTGTTCATGCGTCACCCCGACGGCGTCTGGGCCGGCTACAGCTACGAATGGAATGCACAGCAAACCGACGCGACGCTGGTCCGCGGCGGCAAGCGCGCGACGATCGGCGCACAGACCTGGATCTATCCGAGCGAGGCTCAGTGCATGCAGTGCCACACGGAAGCGGCGGGCCGCGCGCTCGGCCTGGAGACGCGACAACTGGCATTCAACATCAGGTATCCGCAGTCCGGTCGCGTTGCGCACCAGCTCGTGACGCTCAACGCGATCAACACCCTGTCACCGCCGATCGCCAATCCGACAGACGAGGTCCCGTATCCCGATCCGGCCGGAACGTCGGGCTCGCTCGGCGAGCGAGCGCGCGCGTACCTGCACACCAACTGCTCGCAGTGTCATCGCCCTGGCGGGCCGACGACCTCGAACATGGATCTGCGTTTCTCGACCGCACTCGCGAATACCAACGCCTGCGACGTTGCACCTGGGCTCGGCGACCTCGGCATCGCCAACGCGCGGCTCATCGCACCCGGTGCAGCCGAGCGCTCCGTGCTGCCCACGCGCATGAACAGGCGGGGCGTTCCCGAGGCAATGCCTCCAATAGGCAGTGCGCAGCCCGATGCAGAAGGCGTGACACTGATCAGCAGTTGGATCAACTCGCTCGCAAGCTGCAACTGAAGCCTATTTCGCGAGTGCAGCGAGTCCGCGCAGCACGAGGTCCGGTACGATCCGGTAGGTGAGGCCGATCGCCCGCTCGACGCGTGCGCACGCGCCGCCCGTCAACAGCAGTTGCGGTGCCTCCCCTAGCTCGTCGCGCATCGCTTGGACCGACCGCACAATCAGCGCGGCCAGCGCATGCTCAGCGCCCTGACTGATCGCCCCAAGCGTGTTGTCAGCGAACACGCGCTCGTTGGTCGTGCCCTGTCGCGCGCGCTGCGCGATTTCACTCGTGTTGTGCAGCAGGCTCGACACCATCAGGTCCGGACCCGGCACGATGAGGCCGCCCAGATGCCGGCCGCTCGCATCGACTCCGTCGATCGTCATCGCCGTGCCGACGCTCACGACGCAGATCGCGCCCTGCTCCAGGCTCCGCGCTCCGATCATCGCGAGCCAGCGATCGACACCCAGTTGCGCAGGCTCTGGATAACTGTTGCGAATGCCGCCTGCCGCTCGAGTCGACTGCACGAATTCAGGCTGGATTCCCCACGTCGTGGCGACTGCTTCGCGTGCAACATCGCCCATGCGGGCGCCGCCGACGTTGCTGATCAGCACGCGCTTCGCGCGCTGACCTGAGCGCAGGATCACTTCGGTGAGTTTCTCGGACGTCCAATCCGAGTGTGGAGCAGCCGCCTGCGCATCGAGCACCGAGCCCGTGAGTCGCGCCCACTTGATGCGCGTGTTGCCGATATCGATGAGGAGGATCAGCGCGCGGCCCTCAAACTGACCTCACCGGAGACGAAGCGCCGCAACTGGCCGTTCACATCCACCAGCAGCGTACCGTCGAGCTCGACGCCGCAGGCCAGCCCGACCGTGGTCTCCGCCCCGCTGATGACGCGGACGTTCGCATCGGCCAGTGTGTCGAGACCGCGCCATTCCTCCGCGAACGGCTCGAAGCCACGCACGCCGAACGTCTGCAACATGCCGACAAGCTGGTGCACGAGCGCTGCTACAACTGCGTTTCGCGTCGGCGTGGAGTCGCGCACGATCTCGTGGACGTCCGCGATGAGCGCGGCCTGTTGCTCGGCGAGCTGCAGGCGCACCGCCGCTGGCATCCGCATGTTGATGCCGAGGCCGATGATGACCTGTGCCGGGCCGGCGGATTCCCCGCGCATCTCGATGAGGACGCCGCCGAGCTTGCGCTGCTGCCACATGAGATCGTTCGGCCACTTCAGTCCGACGCCTGCGACGCCCAGCGAGCGCAGCGCGTTGACCGCGGCGACTCCGACGGCAAGGCTCAGCGCCGAAAAGGTTGGCGGCGCTTCGACGAATTGCCACGACATCGACATGCAGATGCCGCTGCCGAACGGTGCAACCCAGCTGCGCCCGCGGCGCCCGCGACCGGCGTTCTGAACCTCCGCGACGCACACTTGACTGGTGCCCGGTGCCGGCGCGTCGCTTGCGGCGACGTGCCGATTCGTCGAATCGACCGTCAGCAGTACCTCGAGACGCTCGACGCGTTCGCGGGTCTCGGCAGGCAGCGCGCCCGCGATCGCTTCACGATCGAGCAGATCGACCGCGCGCGGCAACCGATATCCCTGTCGTGGTACGGACTCGATGTGGATGCCCATCGCTTGCAGCGTCCGCACGAGCTTCCACACGCCACCGCGGGAAATCCGCAGCCGGCGCGCCAATTGCTCGCCCGAATAGAATGCACCGCTGGAGAGCATCGCCAGCAGCCGCGTGCGACGCGCGAGCGTCCGGGCAGCGGAGCGGTTTTTTTTCGCCGCTGCAGCCATCGTCATCGCCGGCGCAGCAACCAGAGACTTCGAGCACGATTCTCGGTTCCGGCGCGCATGCGCTCGATGTTGGCCCGATGCGTGTAGCAGACGAACAGCAGCATCACGCAACCGAACGTCAGCAGCGCTTGGGCGGGCTGGATACCCGCGAGAGCGATGTAGGCCGGAAAGGTTGCAGTGGCGATCATCGTGGCAAGACCGACGAAGCCCGTGAGCAGTACGACGATGAGCCAGATGATCAACAGCGGAATCAACGCCGCCGGCTTCAAGCCGAGCACGACGCCGACGAGCGTGGCGGCGCCTTTGCCGCCGCGAAAGCCGTACCAGACGGGATACACGTGGCCGACGACGACGGCAGTCGCACAGGCGACGGCGAGCCACATGCGGTCGATTGTCGGATCGATACCGATGAGCGGCAGATCGAGGCCCGGCAACAACCCGGCAGCGAGCCAGCCTTTGCCGGTATCGATGATGATGACCCAGATCGCGAACGCCAGCCCCTGGGTCCGGAGGGCGTTCGTGCCGCCGGCGTTGCCGCTGCCCATTGTGCGGATGTCGACGCCGCCGCGCAGCTGACCGACCACGAGGCTGCCGATGATCGAGCCGAGCAGGTACGCGAGCAGGGTCTTGAAGCCGAGTTCGACCATGCGCGGAATTGTAGTCGGGCCAAAGCCCGACCTACAGGGGTTTCTTCGGCAGATGCACTTCCGCCAGCATGCAGCGAACGCTGCCGCCCCCGAGTGTCTCGATCGTCGGGATCGCGGCCGCGATGAGTTTCCCGCTCCGGCCGAGCGTCGCGCGCTGCTGCGGCGACAGCGAATCGAGTGCACGCTGCGACATCGCGATCAGCGGCTCGCCGCGCACGGAGCGTAGCTCCAGCATGTTGCCCGCGAATTCGGACAGCTGTTCGAAGCTCAGGTCCACGATCTCGTGTCCCGTGGTACGCAGCGTGCCGACGACTGCAGCGCGCTCCGCCTCGCGAATGCAGTCCGAGCAGATCGCCGCGAAGTTCGTGCCGATACACATCAGCACGTTGGTGTGATAGATCGGCACGCCGCCGGCATCGAGAGCCTCGAAGGCCACGACTTCATAGTCGAGCTGCTGCGCGAAGTCGCCGAGCACATCGACATCGGTGCGCGGCGAAATGCACGCGTACGCGATCCGGTTGACGCGGTCGAGAACGAGACTGCCGGTGCCCTCGAGGAATTTGCCGTCGCGCTCGTGAGCCGTCAGGTCGAGTATGCGCGTAATGCGGAAGCCGTGCTCGATGCTGAGCCGCTCCAGCAGCTCCCGGCGCCTCTCCTGGCGGCGGTTCGCGGCGAGCATCGGATAGAGCACGACCGAGCCGTCGGCGTGAAAGCTCACCCAATTGTTCGGGAAGATCGAATCGGGCGTGTGCGGCTCGGGCGTGTCGGCGAATGCATGCACACTTACGCCGGCTGTCGTCAGGACTTCGACCAGGCCATCGAACTCGCGCGCAGCTGCTGCCTGCACCTCACCCGCCCCGACGTTCGGCGCCTCGCCCTGGAAGCGGTTGGATGCAAGCGTCTGGGGATTCCCGGCGAAGTTGACCGGGCGGACCATCACAACGTCGCTCGCGCCCTGAAGTTCGCCAATGCTCATGCTGCCATTCTGCCAGGACCTGGGAACTTCGTCTGGCGATGAAGCATAAGGCGTAGGTCGGCCGCAGCGGGTC
>Ga0068863_100006202_pt1 | contig 11728 bp, 10 predicted proteins | sample KBSSwiS62_FD_66596 | JGI IMG/M metagenome (GOLD analysis project Ga0068863, IMG submission 66596) | Switchgrass rhizosphere microbial communities from Kellogg Biological Station, Michigan, USA - KBS Switchgrass S6-2 | ecosystem: Host-associated > Plants > Roots > Rhizosphere > Soil ...
CCGGAGCACGGCGCGTCCACGAGCACCCGGTCGAAGGCGCCCTCCGGCAACTCCGGCTCCTGGCCGACGTCGCGGCCGTCGGCACACACGACCGTGACCGGCAGGCCCTCGCAGGTGGAGCGGACCAGATCGGCCCGGTGCGGTGTCACCTCGACCGCGGTCACGGTGGCCCCCCGCTGCGCGGCCAGGGCGCCGAGCAGACCGGCCTTGCCACCCGGGCCGGCGCAGAGATCCAGCCAGCGTTCCCCGGTGGGTGGCGAGGCCACCGCAGCACCGTCGGCAGGTGACGAGGAGCCGGCCACGGCAGCACCGTTGGCGTCATCCAGCGGCGCGTCCGCGAGCGCGGCGGCGACCAGTTGCGAACCCTCGTCCTGGACGTGCGCGGCCCGGCTGCGGATCGCCCGCAGCTCACCGGGCGCGCCGCCGGCCAGATAGACGGCGTAGGGCGAGAAGGCGCCGGGCGCCCCGTCGACCTGGTCGGCCAGCACGATCGGGTCGATCCGGCCCGGCCGCGCGCACAGGTGCACCTGCGGCCGCTCGTTGTCCTCGGTGAGCGCAGCCTCCGTCTCATCCAGGTCACCACCGAGCGCTTCGGCGAATGCACGGACGATCCACTGTGGATGATGACGGGTCACCGCGAGATAGCCCACCCGGTCAGTCGCCTCATCGGGCGCGACCACTCGAAGCCACTCGTCCAGGTCTTGCTGGCTGATCGCCCGCATCACCGCGTTGGCGAAGCCGGCACCGCTCTCGCCGGAGACGGCGCGCACCAGATTCACCGTCGACGAGGCCGCCGCGTGCGCCGGCACTCGCGTGTAGAGCAGCTGGTAGACGCCCATCCGGAGGGCGTCGCGAATCGGGTGGTCGATGCGTTCGGCGCCGCGGTCGGCGGCGATCCCGATGATCTTGTCAAGGGTCCCGACGGTACGCAGCGTGCCGTAGGTCAATTCGGTGGCGAACGCGGCGTCCCGGCCGTGCAGGCCGATGTCGCGCAGGATGGCGGGCAGGGCCAGGTTCGCGTACGCGTCATCGCGGTGCACCGCCGCGATCGCCTCGTATGCGGCGCGTCGAGCCGGGTCTACCGGGTCTGGGCGGCGCGGTGGCCGGTTGCCCCCGCCGGATCGTGGCGAGCTGGATGTGTGCCGCCGAATCGGCCGGGTCATGACGCCTCCACCCGAGTGAATGTCTCCGCCGCGTCGAGCCGGGCGCCGCGCGCCCAGTCGCCGGCCTGCATCGGCTTCTTGCCGGCCGCCTGCACCTCGCCGAGCTGGACCGGCGTGGTCGCGGTGCCGACCAGCACCCGGTTTTTCAGGACCCGGATCTGGCCGGGCGCGAGGGTGTCATCGAGCGACGGCACCGGCGCCACCGGACCGAGCTTCACCCGCTCGCCGCGCAGCGTGGTCCACGCTCCAGGATCCGGTGTGCCGGCCCGGATCCGCCGGTCCACCGCGAATGCCGGCTCGGTCCAGCGCACTTCGGCGTCCTCCGGATTGATCTTCGGGGCGTGCGACACGTCGTCACCGGCCTGCGGGATCGGCTCCACCAGACCGGCCTCGATCGCGTCCAGCACCTGCACCAGCAGATTCGCGCCCTCGCCGGAGAGCCGGCCGAGCAGGTCGCCGGCGGTGTCGGTGGGCCGGATGTCCTCGGTGACGGTGCCGAACACCGGACCGGTGTCCAGGCCGATCTCCAGCTGAAAGACGGACGCTCCGGTGAAGGAGTCGCCGTGCAGGATGGCGTGCTGGACCGGAGCCGCGCCGCGCCACGCCGGCAGCAGGGAAAAGTGCAGGTTGATCCAGCCGAGCCGGGGAATCACCAGGGCCTCGGCCGGCACCAGGGCGCCGTAGGCCACCACCGGCACCACATCCGGGGCGATCTGCGCCAGCCGCTCCAGGAACTCCGGCTCCTTGGGCCGGGCCGGCGTGAGGACCTCGATGCCCCGAGCGTCGGCCCACTCACCGACCGGCGAGCGGCGCACTGCGCGACCCCGGCCGGCCACCGCGTCCGGCCGGGTCACGACAGCGACCAGGTCGTGCGACGACGACGCGATCGCCTCCAGTGACGGCAGCGCCACGCTCGGCGTACCGGCGAAGACCAGCCGCATCCAGGTGCCTCCAGGTGATTGCGTCGGAGCGGGGTCAGCCGCGCTTGAGATGAACGGCCGGCAGGCCGGGACCGTGCGGGTTGAGCTTGATCGTCGGCGGGGTCTCGCCATACCACTCCGCGGACCGGATGTCCTTCATCGCCCGCTTGCGGGTGTCCGTGTCCAGACGATCAACGAAGAGTACGCCGTCGAGGTGGTCGGTTTCGTGCTGGACGCACCGCGCCATCAGGCCGGATCCGACGATCTGCAACGGGTCACCGTATTCGGTGAAGCCCTTGGCGACGACGTTCATCCTGCGCTTGGTGTCGTAGTAGAGCCCCGGGATCGACAGGCAGCCTTCCTCGCCGTCCTGTTCCTCCTCGTCCGGGAAGTCCAGCACCGGATTGACCAGGTGACCGAGCACGTCGTCGACGTCGAAGGTGAACACCCGCAGACTCACGCCGATCTGCGGGGCGGCCAGGCCGGCGCCGGCGGCCTCCTGCATGGTCTCGGTCAGATCCGCGACCAGCGTCCGCAGCTCCTTGTCGAAATCGACGACCGGATCCGCCGGGCTGCGCAGGACCGGATCGCCGAAAAACCGGATCGGGGTGACTGTCACCTGGCAAGTCTAGGCATTGTTTGGGGCTCTCCTAACGGTGGCCACCGGGACGCGATGCGAGAATGGGCGGGGTGACCACCGAATTGCTGTTGATCTCCGGGAGCACCCGGGCCCGCTCGTCCAACACCGCGGCGCTGCAGGCTCTGGCGACGCTCGCGCCGGATGGCACCCACACCGAGCTCTACGACAGACTGGCCGCGCTGCCGGCGTTCAACCCGGACGCCGACCCGGACCACCCGGATCCGGCGGTGGCCGATCTGCGGGCCAAGCTCAGCGCCGCCGACGTGGTGATGTTCTCGACGCCGGAATACGCCGGCACCCTGCCGGGCAGCCTGAAGAACCTGCTGGACTGGACGGTCGGCACCGGCGACTTCTACGGCAAGTCGGTGGCCTGGCTCAACGTCGCCAACCCGGGCCGCGGCGAGGGTGCCCAGGCCGCGCTGGCCAGCGTGCTCAGCTATGTCGGCGCGGTGCCGATCGACACCGCGTGCGCCCGGCTCAACCTGGAGTCGAAATCCACCCCGGAGGAGATCCTCGCCGATCCGGCGCTGGTCACCGAGATGCGCGGCATGTATCTGGCGATCACCACACGGGTGATGCTGTCCTGATCCCCGGCTTACCCTAACGGCGATCAGAGGCGGACCTTGGACGGCGATCGGGGCGCCCCCTTGTTGGGAGCGCCCCGATCCGGGTAGAACCGGTCAGCTGACGTTGAACGCGGTGTCGTCCAGGACGAACGACGTCTGCAGTGACACGTCCTCGGTGCCGGTGAACTTCACCGTCACCGCGCCGGTGTAACCGGTCAGCGGAACCGTCTGCAGGGCGTAGCCGGTGTTGTGGTTGAGGTTGGAGAACGTCTTGACCGTGGTGCCGTTGACCGTGACGGTCAGCTTGTCGTACTGCGTGGTCGTCGTCGTCTCCGCCGTATCGATGTGCAGGTAGAAGCTGAGCGAGGCGGTGCAACCGGTCGGGATGGTCACCGACTGCGTGATCGAGTCGGTGTGGGTGGTGCCATAACCGTCCATCCACGCGTCCCAGGTGCCGGAGTGCGTCGGCTCGCCGCTGCTGCCGTACTGGCCGATGACGCCCGAGGTCGCCGACCACGACACGTTGCCCGACTCGAAGCCCGGGTTGACGAATTTCTGGCCGGCGCCGGTGCAGCCGCCGCCGCTCGGGTTGATCGTCCAGGTGAACGAGACACTCGAGGTGTGGCTGGCCGAGTCGTTGACGGTCGCGTTCACGGTGAACGTGCCGGACGCGCTCGGCGTGCCGCTGATCGTGCCGGTCGACGAGTTGATCGACAGGCCGGTCGGCAGGCCGGTGGCGGAGAACGAGTATGGCGTGGTGCCGCCACTCGCGGTGAGCGTCAGGCTGGCGGCGGTGCCGACCGTGCCGGTCTGGTTGCCCGGGTTGTTCAGCGTCAGCGTGGTGCTGCCGCCGCCCGCGGTGAACGCCGCGGTGCCGTTCGGCGTGCCGAGACCGGTCGGGCCGTCCCAGCCGGTGCCGGCGGTGCACATCGGCGCGCCGCAGGTCCCGTTGGAGCCGCTGGTGACGTCGAAGAGGTTGCCGGTGTGCGAGTACGGGTACGAGGCCGGGTAGTCGCTGGCGCCCGGGGTGCCGGCCAGCGCGTAGACCGACGCGATGATCGGCGCCGCGGCGCTGGTGCCGCCGTAGACTGCCCAACCGGTGCCACCGTAGGTCTGGTAGACCGCGACGCCGGTGTTCGGGTCGGCGACCGCCGAGACGTCGGCCTCGGCCCTGCGGGTGCAGCCGGTGGTCACCGTCTGCCAGGTGGGCTTGGTGTCAAACGACGAGCAGCCCGAGCCGGCACCGGACCAGGCGCTCTCGGTCCAGCCGCGGGCGTTCGTCGACGTGTTCAGCGAGGTGCCGCCGACCGCGGTGACGTAGCGCGAGGTGGCCGGGTATTCGGCACCGTTGCCGTTGTCGCCGGAGCTGACCGTGATCGCCACGCCCGGGTGGTTGAAGTGCGAGTCGTCGGTCGTCTGGCCGGAGTATTCGCCGCCACCCCAGCTGTTCGACACAAACTTGGCGCCCATCGTCACGGCGCGATCCTCGGCCGCGTAGAGGTCGGCGTCGCTCGCCGAATTCGCCTCAATCAGGAGGATGTGGCAGTTCGGGCAGATCGCCGAAACCATGTCCACGTCCAGTGAGATCTCCCCGGCCCATCCGGTGTCCGCCGTCGGCAGCGGGCTGGTCGCACCGTTCTGGTTGACCTTCCGGAAGCAGCCGTTAGCGGTGGTGCAGGCCGGCAAACCGAACTGGGACCGGTAGACACCGAGGTCCGCCTCGGCGTTCGGGTCGTCCTGAGCGTCCACGATCGCCACCGTTGCCCCGGAACCGCCCGCGGTCGAGAGCTTGTACGCGCTGATCAGGCTGGATGGTCCGTAGCCCGACGGGGTCACGTTCGGCTGCACGCCGAGCGGCCGGATCGAGGTGTCGGTGCGCCGCAGCGCGAAACAGTACATGGTGTTCTTGGCGGTCGGCTTCGCACACGAATTGACGTACGAATGACCGGTCGAGGTCGCCGCGACGATGGGTGCCGACGCGAACGCCTGATTGGACAGTCCGAGCGATACCACGATTGCGGCAGCCGCTGCGAACAGTGTGAGCACCTGGGGTCGTGCCCGCATGTCTCCTCCTGTAGGCGTGAACGGGTGACCGAACCGATGAACCCCCGTGATCCATTCGGTCGAAAGTATTTACATAGTTCATTGCGTCATGTTGTCGCACAACCCTCGATCTCTGTCAGATCCGGGCGGCGATCGGAAGGGTCACCCGCTGGTAAGCACCGGTGGACGCACTGGTCCATACGGATGCGGGACGCGAACGGCGGTTAGAGCAGTTCCAGCGGATCGATCTGGACCCGCACCGAATCCGGTCGCTTGCGCGCACTGCGTAGGCCGCTGGCGGCCCGCAACGATTCGGCCAGCGCGCGACCCCCGGCTCGCCCGGTCCGCACCAGGTAGCGCTCCTGGTCCTCGCCGATCGGCACCGGGCCTAGCACCTCGGCATCGTCGGGCAGCACGGCGCCGTCCAGGAACTCGGCGATCGCGGCCGGCACTCCGGTCAGCGACGCCATCCGCACCGCCGGCGGGAACCCCAGCTCCCGCCGCTCGGCCAGGTCGCGGGCGGCGAGCCAGCCCGGGTCGAATCGGATCAGTGCCTGCACCGGTGCCAGTGCGCCGTCGGCCACGACCACCACCCGGCCGCCCTGATCGCCGGGCACCGCCAGCGACGCCGCCGCCAGCCACCGGCGCAACGTCTCCTCCCCGGCCCGAAGGTCGGCGCGGGTCAGCAGTGCCCAGGTGTCCAGCAGCAGCACGGCGCCGTAGCCACCGCCGGCCACCACCGGCTCGGCTCCCGGCGTCGAAACCACCAGGGCCGGCTCCGCCGCCACCGACGCCAGCACTCCATCCCGGCCGGAGGTCCACACCGGTACGTCCGGGAACGTTCGCCCCAGCTCCTCCGCGGTCCGCCGGGCGCCGACCACCGAAGCTCGCAGAGCCCGGCCACCGCACGCCGGGCAGGCGTACCCGCTGGCGATCTTGCCGCACCAGCGGCATGTGGCCGCGCCCTGCGCGGTGCCTAGCCCCAGCGGGCCGCGGCAGGCCGGGCAGCGCGCCGGCGTCCGGCAGTTGGCGCACGCCACCGACGGCGCATATCCGCGGCGCGGCACCTGGATCAGCACCGGCAGCTCGGCCTTGAGAGCGTCCCGTGCGGCCCGCCAAGCCAGCGACGGCAACCGGCCATAGTCGGCCGGGCGGGAGTCGTCCTCCGACGGAGTCACCATCGGCGCACGGGCCCGAACCGTGTCCCGGGGCGCCGCGATCTCGCGGGCCCACTCGCTCTCCAGCAGGGCCTGCGCCTCGGTGGTGCGGGCGAAACCGCCGAGCAGCGCTGCCGCACCGGCTTGATGCGCGCGGGTCAGCAGCACTTCGCGTGCGTGCGGATAGGGCGCTCGAGGCTCGGCATGCAGGTCGTCGCCGTCGTCCCAGATCACCACTAGCCCGAGGTCGGCCACCGGCGCAAACGCCGCAGCACGGTTGCCGGCCACCACCCGTGCGGTGCCCCGCAGGCCGGCGAGGAACCGCGTGTAGCGCTCCCCCGGCCCGCTCGCCGCGGACAGCGCCGTGTGCCCGCCGACATCGGCATCGGCCAGCGCCGCGTCGACCCGATCCAGGTCGCGAGCGTCCGCCACCACGATCAGCACACCGCGCCCACTGTGGACAGTGGCCTGCGCGGCCTCCGCGATCCGACGCGGCCAATCCTCGCCCGGCAGGGCGGCCCAGACCGCACGGGGGTTGCGACCGTCTCCGAGCGCTCGGAGAAAGGCCGGACCTTGGGGGTACGCATCCCAGCCCGGCCCGGTCGGCATCGGTGGCTGATCCGGTGCGGTCCCCGAATGCTGCGGTGCCGCCTTTTCGGCCCGTGCATGCCGGGGCGGGATCGCCAGTCGGAGCACGTCGGCGAGGGTCCCGGCATACCGGTCGGCGATGGCGCGGGCCAGGATTGCGACTTCCGGGGTCAGCACCGGCTCGGGCGAGGTCACCTTCTCCAGGAAGGCGAGCTTGCCGCCGTGCTCGGAACCGGCCGTGCGTTCCAGCACGAATCCGTCCACGAGTTGACCGGCGAACCGCACTCGCACGCGTACGCCGGGTGTCGCCGTGTCACTCAACTCAGCGGGCACCAGGTAGTCGAATGGTCGATCCAGGTGCGCCAGGCCGACCTCGACCGCCACGCGGGCCACCGGAAGCTCGGTGGCCGGCGTGCGTTCGGCACGAGGTCGGGGGGTCACGCGTCGTTTCTACCAGGAACCTGGGCTGCCGCTCGAAACCCAGGCGGGTGCCGCAGTGACATCGGCCGGCTCCCGCTCCGGCGCGGCTTCAGGTCGGCGCGGGCCAGCCTCGGCTCGACTCGCTCGCCGCTGCCCACGCGCTTTGAGGTCGGTCGCCACCTCGGCGAGTCGACTCAAGACGTAGCGAAAAGCACCTGTGCGGTTCATTTGGCTACCGCCTGTGTCGACGGCTCGGGTGTCAGGGGCCATCGGTGAGACTAAACGACCTGGTAGCTCGTTAAGTCTCACCAATCGCGAAGTCTCACCGATCTCGCGACGGACTAGCCACTCATCGTCACCGCGATCTCGGTCCGTCTCGCCAAGCGACAGCACCCGGCCACCGAACACCACCGCTTCGGCGACTCTCCCTTGGGCCGTCGGTCGCGGCGGAGGTCGCAGCCGCCGACGCTGAGTAACTTCGTTTGATCGCCGGCGCGGCTCACTCTCAGTGAGGCCGCGTCGGCGGCTTTGTGGGGCGGCCCGGATCGCCGGTCCCAGGTCACGGCGCCTGCGCGATGGGTGCGGGGGTGAGGTGTTCTGGGGGCTTTGCTTTGCGCACTCCGGGTAACACGTCACGGAGCGTGTGGTGTTACTGAGAATGCGCAAAGCAAAGCCCCGCGAAGGGGGTGCCGGCCCCGGACTCGATGTGACGGTGGGTGAGCGGGCACCGCACCGCACCGCACCGACCCGCCTCAGTCGTAGATCTTCAGCAGGTCACCCGGTGTGCAGTCGAGCGCGTCGCAGATCGCGGTGAGCGTGGAGAAGCGAATGGCCCGGGCGTGCCCGTTCTTTAGTACGGACAGGTTCGCGACCTTGTCGCCGACCTGATCGGCGAGGTCCACCAGCGTGAGGCCGCGGCCTGGACCCAAACGCGAACCGCCCCGCACCCGAAGTCGGGGTGCGGGGCGGTTCGGCGGAGACTCAGGCAGCGGCGGACTTCAGGTCGGCCACCCGGTCGAGGCGCTCCCAGGTCAGGTCCGGCAGCTCGCGACCGAAGTGACCGTAGGCCGCGGTCTGCTGGTAGATCGGCCGGAGCAGGTCCAGGTCCCGGATGATGGCGGCCGGACGCAGGTCGAAGACCTCGCCGATGGCGGCCTCGATGCGCTCCACCGGCACGTTCTCGGTGCCGAAGGTCTCGACGAACAGGCTCACCGGCTTGGCCTTGCCGATCGCGTACGCCACCTGGACCTCGCACCGCTCGGCCAGCCCGGCACCGACGACGTTCTTGGCGACCCAGCGCATCGCGTAGGCCGCGGAGCGGTCCACCTTCGACGGGTCCTTGCCGGAGAACGCGCCGCCACCGTGGCGGGCGTAGCCGCCATAGGTGTCGACGATGATCTTCCGGCCGGTCAGGCCGGCGTCGCCCATCGGGCCGCCGATCTCGAACCGCCCGGTCGGGTTGACCAGGAGCTGGTAGTCGGTGGTGTCCAGACCCAGGCTCTCCAGCTCGGGCGCGATGACGTGCTCGCGGACGTCGGGCGCGAGCAGCGACTCGAGCGAGATGTCCGGAGCGTGCTGGGACGAGACCACGACGGTGTCCAGGCGCACCGGGCGGAGACCGTCGTATTCGATGGTGACCTGAGTCTTGCCGTCCGGACGCAGGTAGGGCACGGTGCCGTCCTTGCGGACCGCGGACAGTCGACGGGCCAGGCGGTGGGCCAGCGCGATCGGCAGCGGCATCAGCTCCGGCGTCTCCGAGCAGGCGAAACCGAACATCATGCCCTGGTCGCCGGCGCCCTGCGCGTCCAGGATGTGGTCGGAGTCGCCGGTCCGCAGCTCGATCGCCGAGTCGACACCCTGGGCGATGTCCGGCGACTGCGAGCCGATGGCGATGTTGACGCCACAGGACGCGCCGTCGAAGCCCTTCTTCGACGAGTCATAGCCGATGTTGAGGATGGTTTCGCGGACGATGCTCGGGATGTCCGCGTACGCGGTCGTGGTCACCTCGCCGGCGACGTGCACCTGGCCGGTCGTGATCAGCGTCTCGACCGCGACTCGGCTGCGCGGATCGGCGGCGAGCAGGGCATCGAGGACCCCGTCACTGATCTGGTCAGCGATCTTGTCCGGGTGGCCCTCGGTGACCGACTCGGAGGTGAAAAGGCGGCGTGCCACGGTTCTCCTTAGCGGGGTTATGTCATCGCTCATGAGCGGGCGAAACGAATGGCGATTCCGAACGCAAGTCTTGACGAATTCTGCCATACACGACGCTTGTGCACGGCGTGCGGGCGCTCACGACACCCACTGTGAGCAGGCAATGCCCGATAGTGTGGTGGTCCTCACCCGAGCGCGCGACGGTCCGGACATTCCCGGCGGCCGCGCCCCGAATGGTGCAGAATCCGGCGACGGCACTGTCACCGCAGGCGCGAGACGATCAGGTCCCAGACATCGTCGGCCAGGGCCTCTTTGCCCCGCAAGCCGATCTCGACGGTTGAGCCGTCGGCGCCGAGCACCACCGCGGCGTTGTCCTCGGTGCCGAAGGCTTTGCCGGTCCCGACCTCGTTCACCACGATCAAGTCGGCGCGTTTGCGGACCAGCTTGCCGCGGGCGAATTCGATCGCGTCATGGGTCTCGGCAGCGAACGCCACCAGGATCTGCCCGGGCCGTTTGCGCTCGCCGATCTCGGCCGAGATGTCCGGGTTGGTGGTCAGCTTCAGCACTGGAGCCGATCCGTCGTCGGACTTCTTGATCTTCTTCGGTTCGTAGACGGCGGGCCGGAAGTCGGCTGGCGCCGCGGCCATCACGACCACATCGGCGTCCGCGGTCGCGGCCAGCGTGGCGGTTCGCAACTCCTCGGTCGTCCCGACCCGGATCAGCGACACGCCCGCCGGATCGGCGAGTGCAGTGTTGGCGGCGATCAGGGTGACCCGGGCACCGCGTGCCACCGCGGCCCGGGCGAATGCGTAGCCCTGCTTGCCGGACGAGCGATTGCCGAGATAGCGCACCGGGTCCAGGGGCTCGCGGGTGCCGCCGGCGGTGATCACGACGTGCCGGCCGGCCAGATCGGGGACCTCCTGAGCGCCGCGTGCCAGCACCCGGCGGGCGATCGCGAAAATCTCCGCAGGCTCGGGCAGCCGGCCCTTGCCGGTGTCGGCCCCGGTGAGGCGGCCCACGGCCGGCTCGATCACGACGATGCCGCGCGAGCGCAGCGTTGCCACGTTCGCGGCGGTGGCGGCGTTTTCCCACATCTCGGTGTGCATCGCGGGTGCGAAGACGACCGGGCAGGTCGCCGTCAGCAGCGTGTTCGTCAGCAGATCGTCGGCGATGCCGTGAGCGGCCTTGGCGAGCACGTCGGCGGTGGCGGGGGCGACGATCACCAGGTCGGCGTGGCGTCCGATGGTGACGTGTGGCACCTCGTGGACGTCGGACCAGACGTCCGGGTGCACTGGATGCCCGGACAGCGCGGCCCAGGTCGGTGCACCGACGAAGCGCAGCGCCGACTCGGTCGGCACCACCCGCACGTCGTGCCCCGACTCAGTCAGCAACCGCAGAAGCTCGCAGGCCTTGTAAGCGGCGATGCCACCAGCGACGCCGAGAACCACGCGCGGACGGTCCACCGGCGCACCAGTCACCGGGGTGATCAGCCCTCGGTCGGCTCGGCCGTCAGCAGGCCGGAGTTGATCTCGCGCATCGCGATCGACAGCGGCTTCTCCTGCGGAGTCGTCTCGACCAGGGGTCCGACATACTCCAACAGGCCCTCGCCGAGCTGGCTGTAGTAGGCGTTGATCTGCCGCGCGCGCTTGGCCGCGAAGATCACCAGAGCGTACTTCGACGAGGTCCGGTCGAGCAGCTCGTCGATCGGCGGGTTGGTGATGCCCTCGGGAGCAACAACAGTCACTGAAGAATCCTCACTGAGCGTTCATTTCCGCGCCGTCGCGCGAACAGGGGCGGTCCGCTCGGTCAGTGAACGACCGCGCGATCCCGGGAAATCGGATGAGAACCGAGCAATCCTACCAACTCATCGGCCGCACGTTCGATTGAGTCGTTGATCACGGTCAGGTCGAACTCGGTCTCGGCGGCGAGCTCTTCGTCTGCGTGCGCCAGCCGGCGGTGCAGCGTCTCCTCGTCCTCGGTGCCGCGCCCGACCAGGCGGCGCTTGAGCTCTTCGACACTGGGCGGGGCCAGAAACACCAAGAGCGCCTCCGGCATGGCATCGCGCACCTGCCGAGCGCCC
>Ga0068863_100006204_pt1 | contig 11726 bp, 20 predicted proteins | sample KBSSwiS62_FD_66596 | JGI IMG/M metagenome (GOLD analysis project Ga0068863, IMG submission 66596) | Switchgrass rhizosphere microbial communities from Kellogg Biological Station, Michigan, USA - KBS Switchgrass S6-2 | ecosystem: Host-associated > Plants > Roots > Rhizosphere > Soil ...
GACTCTTGAGCTCGAGCTCGGCGTGCATGCCGCCGCGCAGGAGCAGGTAGTAATCGCCCTGTCCCGGCACGCCGAAACGGACGCCCTCGAAGTAGCCCACGTTGCGGCGGAAGATCCGCCCGTCGGGGAGCGCGAGCGGCAAGCGCGCGCAGAGCAGGCGGCCGAGAGAGGATTCAGACACGGGTGCCCCGAAAGAGGATCGGAGCGAACGTGGTGAACTCGACGTCGCCGCGTAGTGCGAGACTCCAGATCGCGTCTTCGAACTTCGTTCCGCCCGTGACATCCGCTGGCTTATCGAGCACCTCGATTGAAATCGCGTTGAACGTTCGCTCGCGGCCATCGCTCAAGAGCACAGCTATCGCGCGCTCGAAGTCCGCGACGCTTCCTTTCGCGATCGTCGTGTGCGGTCTGACGTCGCCAGCTTCGCGCCCGCGCTGGCGGCGCTCGGGGTCGTTCGCGCCGCGGATCATGATCGTGAATTGCTGCATGGGGTCGAGGTCGTAGCGGGGGCGTCGGTGCGTGACCCAGCGCTCGACGTCGCGCAGATGCTCGAACGAGTGATTCGAGATCATCGCAGCATGTCCTCGAAACAATTCGGCTCGACCTCGGGCTCCTCAGCGGTGAACTGCGCCGACTCGCGCGCCTTGAGTTGTCGGTCGACCTCTTGCCAATGCTCGCGTTCCTTCGTCCGATGCTCGACGCGGCGCTGCCACTCGGCGTCGTTCGCGTACGCGGCCTTCGTCACCTGCGACCAGTCCCACGGCGGCCACGCGCCGTATTTCTCCTTGTACTTCGCGCTCGCGAATCCCGGCTTGAACCCCTCGCGGCGCGAGCGATCGACGTTCGCGTCGTACATGCGGCGCTTTTCGTCGACGGCTTGCTTCGGTACGAGCGCGGCCGCAACGGTCGGGGCGATCTTCCGCTTCTCGACGGGCACTTCGAAGCCGCAGAACGGGCACTTCGTCTGCGCGATCGGGTACATCGCGAAGCACGCCTTGCACATGCGATGCGTCACGGGAGGCTTGCGCGGCGCTTCCGTAAGCGACCACTGCACGTCCTCGTGCGGCAGACCGTGATGGTCGATGCACGAGCCGTGATCGATGACGACCGGCTGTCCGTCCGCGTGCACACGCAGCACGCGTCCGACCATCTGCTTGTAGAGTGCAAGCGACTTCGTTGGGCGCGCCAGGACGCAGCAGCGCACCGACGGCTGGTTCCAGCCTTCGGTCAGTACGCCCACGTTTGATACGACGCGCGTGTGACCGTCCTCGAGGCGGCGTAGGCATGCGCGTCGGACGTCTTGCGGCGTCTCGCCGTCGATGTGCTCGGCGACGATACCGGCCTCATTGAACTGCCGCACGATCGCTTGCGAGTGGCGCACGCCCGTCGCGAAAACGACGGTGCGGTGGCCACGTCCATGCGTCTTCCAATTCTCGACGACGTCGCCGACGAGCTTGCCCGCGAGCATCGCCGTCTCGAGTTGCTCGAGGTTGTAGTCGCCGCCGCTCGAGCGAACGTGCTCGAGGTCCGGTGCACGCGGCGTGCCCACGCAGAACGGCTCCGCGATGAACCCGTCGCGGATGAGCTCCGCGTACGTCGCAGCGTTCTCGAGGCGCTCGAACACGCCGCCGAGCCCTACGGGCGTCGCCGAGAGACCGACGATGATCGCATCGGGGTACGCCGCAAACAGGTGCGTCCGGTACTGCGGCGCGCTCGCGCGGTGAGCCTCGTCGATGAGGATGACGTCGGCCGACGGCTTGTCGCGCCGCGCGAGGGTTTGGATGCTCGCGACCTGGATCGGCGCGTGGGGGTTGATGCGCGTGTCATCGCCGCGGAGCACGCCCACGTTCGTCATGCCGAACGCCGCGAGCTCGGCGATGGTCTGGTCGACGAGAACGATGAGCGGCACGACGAAGAGCACGCGCGACTTGTGACGGAGCGCCGACTCGATGAGCGCCGCGGCGAGGCGCGTCTTGCCGCCTGCGGTCGGGCAGGCGAGCACGACACGGTTGATGTTCCGCGACGCGTGGACGCGGATCGTGTCGTAGCCGCGCCGCTGGTACGGGCGGAGCGAGTCGAGGAGCGGGGTCATGGGGCGCGCTCCGCTTGGAACTTCCGAACGAGCACCCACGGACGGACGCGACGCGCGCCGCCCTTGAGCGCGGCGCGACGAGCAGAGCGACAACCGACGCAGAGCGATCGGTCTGCCAGCTTGCGGAACGTTCCGCCGCAGTGCGCGCAACGCCGGGTCACAGGTTCGCGACCCGCTGCTTGATGCTCTTGATGCCGAGCTCGCCGGGGAACACGCGAGCGATCGCCGAGAGAACGCGCTCGCCGCGGATCTTCGTCGGGCCGCGCATGACGGCGTAGAGGTCCGCGCGCTCGACGCGGAGCATCTTGCAAAGTTGCATCGTGCCGAGGAACTGCGGGCACGGCTCAGGGAAGTCAGTCGATCGCTTCGGCGGAAGCCATCCACGACCGTGACAGCGAGGGCAGGGGAACTTCACGCCCGCACCGCCTCACCTGAACGGCTGCGCCTCTTGCGTGCAGAATGCACGCGATCTACCCGTGTAGAATGCAACCAGACGTTGGGATGCCAGCCGAACACCGCGTACATCGCGGCGCGGGCATCGCCGTCCGGTCGGAACTCTCCGCTGAGCCAGCGCGAGATGTTCTGCTGCTTGTTCTGAATCTTCCGAGCGACCTCGCTTTGCGAAGTGCGCTCCACTTCGGCGCGGAGTAGGCGTTGGCCCTCGACTTCGCTTCCTGCTCGTTTGCGCATGTGGATACACATACGCGTGTATATTCTAAACGTCAAGAGTTCGCGGCGCTCGATTATCCGAACACGTTTACGAGTGCACGCCCATGATGGCTTTGACGATGCCGCGCAAGGCAGCAGGCAAGCCGCAGAACTTCACGCCCGAGCAGAACGAGGCGCTGCGAAAAGCCCTGCTCGAATTCAAGGAGCGCAACGAGCTGAATCAAGAGCAGCTCGGCGGAAAGCTCGGCGTAGAGCAGCAGAACGCCGGGCGCCTTTTGAGCGTGAAAGGCTCAGGATTCAGCTACCAGACGGGCACGCGCGCGGCGCGCCTCCTCGGCTACATCGGCGTGGACGCGTTTTTTGAGGCGCAAGGCGTGGGGCTCGACCGGCGCGCTGCGGATCCCGATCCGACGACGAATTCGACGCAGGCTGATGGGATGCGTTCGGCGCGTGCGGTGGGGATCAGCGAGAAGGCGATCCAGCTCGTGAATCGCCGTCACGCAGAGAGCGGCTTTCACACCTCGAGATGGTGGTGCACGCAGTACATCGCGCAGCAGGACGCGCTCGATGAAGCCCGTCGCGAGCTCGAGCCCAAGCAGGCACCTGTAGCGCCGAGGTCGAAGCGCGCCGTCGCTAACGAGTAGCCTGGCGAGCCTCTTTTACGGTCTGCCGGAACACGGCCCAGAACCCGCGCCAGAGCCCCCAGACGACTGCGGGCGCCATGAGCGCCACGCCGGCGATCGCCATCAGGGCCTCGAATTCTTGGCCTGGCTTGTCGTAAATCACCGCGACAATCAGCGGCCCGATCATCAGTAGACCCACGAGGGCGGCGAACCAGATTGCGTAGCGCATGCGGAAAACATGCGGCCGGAAGGGTCCACACATAAAAGTGTACTTTCGCAACGCAAGAGTCTTGACGGTTACACATACGCGTGTATATTCGATCACGTGAGGTGCGGAGATGTTCAACGTTCAAGGCATCCGGGACACGGCTTTTGCTGCGGCGCAGTGGCACTCGAGGCAGGCGGACAAGCGCGGCGAGATGGGCGCGCTGTGGATGTTCGTCGACTACCAGCTGCGGAGGCTCGGCCTTCGATGATGACGCACATCGAGGCGCGCATCACGGGCGACAGGTTCTCCACGTTCGCGATGCCGGGCAACACGCCCGACGAGATCCAGGGCGCGCGCATCGTCGGCGCGTACATGGGCAAGCAGTTGACGTTCTGGCTGCTCAAGAGCGGCGAGAGGTACATTCGCCTTGTCACGCGCGAGGGCAAGACGAGCGGCGCGTACGTCATCGGCGGCGAGCAGCTTCGTGCGGAATTCATCGCGCGCGCTGCTGCGCTCGGAGCGTCGATCGTGTGGGGGTCGTCATGATGGTCATCGTCGGATGGCGGCGGGCGATCTCCTTCGCCCTCGTCGACACGGTTCTGCGCGCGGCGCTCAAGCCGCGCCGAGGTGTCTCGTGACCGCCGCTCCCTCCCTCTCGCCCGACACGCTGCGCGTGCTCTCGCACACGCAGATGACGACGTTCATGCGCTGCCCGCGTGAGCATCACTTCCGCTACGGCCTCCGCCGCGCGCCGAAGGATGACGCCGAGGCGCTCCGCTTCGGGCGGCTCTGGTCGCTCTTCCTCGAGTGCCACTACACGGGGCGCGACTGGCTTCCGGTCGTGACGCCGGTTGCGATCGACGAGTTCGAGCTCGCCAAGGTGACGGCGCTCGCGTTCGGCTACGAGACACGCTGGGCGGACGAACCGCTCGAGACCGTGGCCGTGGAGCTCGAGTTTCACACGCCGATCGTGAACCCCGAGACCGGCCGCGCGTCGCAGACGTTCCAGCTCGGCGGGCGCCTTGATCGCGTCGCGCGCGACCGCACGACGGGCGAGGTCATCCTCGTCGAGTCCAAGACGACGAGCGACGAGATCGGCTACGGCGCGGATTACTGGCGCACCGTCTCGACGACCGATCCACAGGTCTCTACGTACTACCCCGGCGCACGCTCGCGAGGCTACGACATCGCGCGCTGCGTCTACGACGTGACGCGCAAGCCCGCGCAGCGTCCGCTCAAGGCGACGCCGCCCGAGTCGCGCAAGTACACCAAAGCCGGCGTGCTCTACGCGAACCAGCGCGAGCGCGACGAGTCGCCGACGGAATATTTCGAGCGCATCGCGGAAGCCATCGCCGAAGATCCGAACAAGTACTACGCGCGCGGCGACGTCGTGCGCCTCGAGCGCGACGAGCGCGAGCACGCGTCCGACGTCTGGCACACCGCGCGACTGATTCGCGAGTCGGAGCTGCTCAACCGGCACCCGCGCAACCCGCAGAGCTGCAAGCGCTACGGCCGGCTCTGCTCGTACTTCCCCGTCTGCTCGGGTGAAGCGCGCATCGAAGATTTTCCATTGAGAGATGAAGAAGTGAACGAAGGGAAGGAAGTTTGAAATGAAGATCCGTGTGCTGTTCAAGGATCCGGACGCCGCATACGACTGCGTCGCGGATGCGGTTCGTGACTCCGTGACGTCGTCTACCGGACTCGCCGACGCGACCGCAGACGAGAAGGAAGCCATCATCGAAAAGCGCATCGAGGGCGCGCGCTCGGCGCTCGGTCGCTGGCTTCGCCACGGCGAATACCTCGACGTCGAGTTCGATCTGGACGCGAACACCGCAACCGTTCTGGAGGCCAAATAACATGGTCGCTCAGCAAACCACGGACTGGTCATCGGTCCTGAAAACCGCCGCCGAGGGCGGCGCCAAGCTCCCGCCGCTGCTCGTCGTGTGGGGCCCTGGAGGCATCGGCAAGACGACGTTCGCCACGCGCGCGCCGTCTCCCGCCGTGTTCGCGTTCGAAGTCGGCGCACGTAGCGCGGCCGGAACGAAGGTGTTCCCGCCCGAGGGCACGATCCAGACGTGGACGGAGGCTCTTACGTACGCGCGGGCGCTCGCCTACGGCGTCCACTCGTACAAGACGCTCGTGCTCGACTCGCTCAACCCGCTCGAGGCGCTCGTTCTGTCGTACGTCGTCGAGCGCAGCGGCAAGGGCTCTTACGAGAAGATGGGATGGGGCAAGGACGCCACCGTCGTCACCGAGCTCCGCGTGCTCCTCGGCCTCCTCGAGCGCTGCAAGGCGCGCGGGATGCAGGTGATCGTCACCGCGCACGACCGGCGCCGGAACATCAAAGACCCCGTGCTCGGCGAGTACTCCGCGTTCACGGCGTCCACGCAGGTCGAGCAGGTGTGGAACGCCGTGTTCGAATGGGCCGACGTCGTGGGCTTCTGTCGCGACGACTACGGCGTTGTCGAGGGCAAGGCCATCAAGGTGTCTGACGCGCGCACGCTGCACACGCGCAAGGGCGCTGGCTACCAGGCCAAGCAGCGGAGCGGCTACGAGATGCAGTCGCCGATTCCGCTCGACTGGCGCTCGTTCGCGGAGGCGCTCGAGCGCGGCGGCGACACCGCGGACGTTGTCATCTCGCGCATCACGGCGCTCGCGCTGGATATCGGCGATTCCGACGTCGCGGCGAAAGCGAAGAAGTACGTCGACGAGTGCGCGGGCGACGTCGGCAAACTGTTGGAGTTGGAGAATCAGATGAAACTCATGAAGGAGAAATCGAAATGATCACACCGGGTACGCACAAGGCTCGCGCCGTTTCGGCCGCGATGGAGAAGTCTCAGTCGAAGGGCACGGAACAGGTCCGCGTCACGTTCCGCGTCGGCGACGACACGATCGACTGGTACGGCTACTTCGGAGAGAACAGCGAAAAGCGCACGCTCGAATCGCTCATGCTTTGCGGATGGGACGGGCAGGATTTCGTCACGTTCAACGGCATTACGCAAAACGACGTGAACCTCGTCTGCGAAGAAGAGGAGTACGAGGGCAAGAAGCGCGTGCGCGCGTGCTGGGTGAACGATCCGAACCGCACCGTGGGCGGCAAGCCCATGGAGGCGACCGAGGTCGCGAGCTTCGCGGATCGGATGCGCGCGAAGGTCGCCGCGCTCAAGGCGAGCAAGGGCCAGTCGAGCGGCATGCCCGGCACGTCGTTCGATTTCGGCGCGAACAAGGCGAGGATCTGACATGGAGGCGCGCATGGTGTGCGGTGCGGCGCATGTGCCGCACACCGCGCTCAATTGGTGGGAAGGGCTCTGGCCGCCGCGGGTGTGGTCGTGAGCAAGTGCAAGCTGTGCGGGACGGAGTGCAGGCTCTCACCAACGGAGCCCTGGGTGTGGTGGGAGGACGGACACCTCGCTCTGCACCACACCCCTACGCGCTGCGCCGAGTTGTCGGCGGCGAGGGCGAGGATTGCGGTGGAGGCGTTGGAGCGTGTGGATCGCAAGGGTTACGAAATGGGCGATATGAGCACGCTGTTCGATGAGGTGCTCGAAATCGCACGCGCAGCCCTCGCCGCGCTCGGGACGACGACGGGAGGCAAGCGATGAAGTGCGATGTCTGCGAGACGCCGCTGCGCGAGACCGGATACGAGCGACACGGTCACGAGCACAATGCCACGCGCTGCGCGGAGCTGTCGGCGGAGAGGGCGAAAGAGCTGCAGGAGATTGACACGATTCGGCGCGTGCACATCGGTATGCTCGAAGCGCAGCTCGAGATCGCGCGAGAGGCGTTGGAGCGCATCAGGGACGCGGAGATGTCGCCACATCCGCCGCACACCGTGGACGCGGGCGTGCGCCTCATTGCCGCGGACGCCCTCGATGCGCTCGGGACGCCGGAGCGGAAGACATGAAGACGACGAAAGCTGGTCGCGATCTTTGCCGCTCGGACATGCGTGGCATGTGGCACCGGGTCGGCACCGAGTTTCTCGGGAACCTGCTCGACGAAGCTGACGCGCTCTCGGCCGCCCTGGCCGCGAAGGCCCAAGCTGACTTGTGCATCGCCGGGCACAAGAATCAGGAAGCGGCCGACGCGCACCGCATCGCTACTTTGGAGATACAGCTTGAGACTGAGCGCGAGACGACGGCGAACGGTCGACGCGAATACGCAGCGCTCAAGGAGCAATGGCAGGCCGCCCTGGCCGCGAAGGAAGCGGCCGAGCGGGAGCGGGATGAGCTGATCGGCAAGGACCAAGCGCGAGCGCTAAAGCACATCGAACTGGCGCGCATGGCGTCTGATTGGATGGCTCGCGCGGAGCGGTTGGAGAGGACGCTGCGCGAGATCGTGGCGCGTGAGGCCTACTCGCCTGGAGAAGAGTCGATGCAGGACAGTGCCCGCGCCGCTCTAAACGAAGGTTTTCGCAAGTGCGAGTTCTGCGGGTGCGTCACTAACGCGCATCTTCGACGATGCTGCAAGAAAGGCCATGATGCTGATGCCGCCCTCGCGCCGCCAGCCAAGACTTCGGAGGAGGCTATCGCCGGAGCTGCTACTACGGTGTCGCCTTCACCGTCCTCGCTCCCGGCCGAGGCTCCGAAGAGCCGGGATTCTTTCGCGCCGCCAGCCAAGCCCGACGCCGAGCCGAAGGAGGAGTGTGGAAGTTGTCGCGGATACGGGCACTTCTCCAAGTACGGCAAACCGTCGATCGACAAGCGTGATCGCAAGTGCCTCGACTGCGCTGGATCGGGTAGGGCGACCACCGCCGACACGCCCGACGCCGAGCCGAGCGTGTGTGCCGCGTGGCAATCTCGGCCGAGCCGATGCACCGAGCGCGAGCCGTGCGACCACTGTAAAGCCGTGATGGCGCGCCTCCGCGGCGCCGGGGAGCCGAAGGGGGAGCGAGAGCCATGAACAACGAAGCGCAGATCCGATGCGACCGATGCGGTCGGACTGAAACGTCGAACGCCAACAACAACGAGTACTGCAACACACTGGAGCCCGACGGTTATCGCTGTCCGGGCATCTTTCGGTGGATCGTACGCTGGAACGCCCAGTGGCAGCCCGCGGGGCGGAAGGGGGCCAAGTGAAGGTCGATCATCTGACATGCTCGTGGTGCGGAGTGATGTGCGGCGTCATGGGTGACAACGGCTGGATCAAAGTCCACGACGATCCGAACTTCGTCTGCCCGTCTTGCATGAAAGCGCATGCCCGTGGCTTCGCGGCCGGCGCGACCGAGATGCGCGAGCGCGCGGCGAAGCAGTTTGATGGATGGTTGTGCCTAGACCACGGCGGTGAGGAGCAGGACGTCATTCAGGCTCGTATCCTCGCGCTCCCCGTAACCGCTGGAGGCGAGCGGAAGCCGTGAGCGCAGCGATGACGACGAAGGAGGTTCTTCGCGCGCTGCGCGTCGGGCGGACCAAGCTCTACAGCCTGATCGCCGCGGGCAAGCTTCACCCGTCACGCGAGCTCGGGAGTCGCTCCTTGCGCTTCGCGCGAAGCGAGGTTCTGATGCTGCTCCCGAAAGAGGACGACGATGGCGGTGACGACGTTCCGGAACGAGATATGGATCGACGTATACGTCCGCTTGCCCGGCCGAAAGCCGCGGCGGATCCGTCGCCGCAGCCCCGTGCAGACGAAAAAGGGCGCCGCGGCGTACGAGCGCCAGATACTCGAGGCCGAGTATCGTCTGGGTGGTAAGGAAGAGCGCACGTTCGGCGACTTCGCGCGCAACGAGCTCAAGGCGTACGCGCGCGCGAACAACTCGCCCGCGGAAATCGACCGCAAGAAGAAGGCGCTCGAGACGCACTTGCTCCCGTTCTTCCAGCACATGTATTTGCGGGACATCACCGCGCGCGAAGTCGAGGCGTACAAGGCCGAGAAGACGGCCGCGAAGCTCGCGCCGAAGACGATCGCCAATCACCTCTCTGTGCTCCGCCGCGCCCTGACGCTGGCGCGCGAGTACAAGGAGATAGACGTCGTGCCGGTCGTGAAGGCGCCGCCCGTGCCAGAGCAGCCTTTCGACTTCCTCACGTTCGAGGAAGCGGACGCGTTCATCGCCGCAGCGTCGCCGAAGTGGAAAGCGATGGTCACGGTGGCGATCCGTACGGGGCTTCGTATCGGCGAACTCCGCGCGTTGCGCTGGGAGGACGTCGAGCTCGAGCGCGGCGTCTTGCATGTCCGGCGCAATGCGACGATCGACATGAAGACGAAGGCGCCGAAGAACAACCGCTTCCGAGACGTCCCGCTGAGCGAAGAGGCTCGCGCCGCGCTGCGCGGACATCGCCACCTCCGCGGCCCGCTCGTCTTCTGTTGTAGCGACGGCGCGATGTTCGAGGAGTACGAGTGCAAGCCGGGCGTGAAGACGACGAGCAAGAAGGCGATCGGGCGCACCGTCTACTGGCACGTACTCCGCCACACGTTCGCGTCGCACCTCGCGATGCGCGGCGTCTCGCTCCGCACGATTCAAGAGCTCATGGGCCACCAGTCGATCACCCAGACGCAACGCTACGCGCACCTCTCGCCAAACGTCCCGCGCGAAGCCGTGAAGCTGCTCGACATGCCCGCACCCTGTTCCCAATCGGCTCCCAAAGCGATCCGCTCGTAGCGAACAACAGCGGACAAATGCGCACGCTCGCGAACACGTCGCGAGGCACCTCCAGCGACATGTATCGACAATATTACGAGCACTTAGCTCAGAAAAAGCGTGAGCTTCAAATCCTCTCGCCCCGACTCACGATCGGCCGAGAAATACGCGCTGAACACGCACGCTGAACGCGCGCGGCTCCCAACTGGCTCCCAAGTCACGCCGCAGCGACGGTCGGCAGATCGCCGTGGTAGTCCGGCTCGATCACATCCATGTCGAGGTCGCGGTTGCAGACCGTGACGTCGTTCGGACGGAGTTGGCGAACGCAGTAGCCGCGCTCCGGTTCGAGCGCGCGCGAGCACGAGTGCCAGTAGCGCGAGACGGCGAGCCAGGTGAGCTGGGTCGAGGTGAGCGGACAGCCCGCGCCGACGTAGATGCCGGCCTCGTAGCCAGCCGATACCACCGCGTTCGCCCAGACGTTGATTTTCGCGATGAGCGTCATCGGCTCGAGGTTCACGCCCTCGACGTCGAGCCAGACCGTCACGCCCTTCGGGAGGCCGAGAGCCGCGAGACGCGCGAGCGTGTGCGCCGGGTCGAACTCGAGCGCGTAGGTGACCGGCATGAACGACATGCCGACCGAGGTCATGTCTTCGAGCTCCTGCACCGTGACGAGGTCGATGTAGCCGATGCGGACGGTGACGCTCTTGCCGAGGAGCGCGATGTAGTCGCCCTTCGACAGCGTCAGCACCGTGTCGCACGCCCACGTGAGGTTTTTGGCGCTCGGGACGGCCTTGATGGCGCGGAGGGTCACGGCTTGCCCAGAAAATGCTTGATGAGCCAGCCGATGACGATGAGACCGATGGCGCCGACAATCTTGCCGACCACCTCGAGCGCCTTGCGCCAGCGCTTCGCGTCCGTGTTCATGGCCTTGCGGCGAAGGATCTTCTCTACCGTGTCGATGGTCACGGTCGCGTGAGTGCCCGTGTCGCTCACCTCGAAGTCCTCTTCGGTGACCGAGTGCAGCTCACGGCGCTGCGGCGCCATGATGACGGCGTTGAGGGCTTCGAAGCCCTGGCGCATCTCGCGGCGGAGCTCGGAGATCTCCCGCTCCTGACGGGAAGCTGACTGCTCGGCGCGAAAAGCCGAGTTCGCGGCCTTCTCGGCTGCCTCGTGCGAGCGCCTTGCGAACTCGACGACAGCGGCCGTATCACCGTTCACAGCACGCCTACCGGAGCTTCGTACGCCTCAGGCGGCGTCGAGCGAAGAAGCGTCATCGTCTGCTTGTGCGCGACGCGCGCGAACATCGCATTCGCCTTGCGCTCTTCGGTGATCTTCTCGCCGAACGTCTGCGAGCCATCATCGAACGCGAGGTACCCTGTCGGGTAGCAGTCGAACGGCTTGGTCAAGACGGCCTGGCCATGGCTCGCCGTGACGAAGTCGTAAGGGCCTTCGTCGTCCTCCGCATCCGCCCATGCAGGGAGGACGAAGTTCGCGATCAGGGTGCCGTTGTGGCGGTACGGCGTGCCCTGCACCGGGTCGCACACCTCGTAGGCCACTTTCTTC
>Ga0068863_100006210_pt1 | contig 11724 bp, 11 predicted proteins | sample KBSSwiS62_FD_66596 | JGI IMG/M metagenome (GOLD analysis project Ga0068863, IMG submission 66596) | Switchgrass rhizosphere microbial communities from Kellogg Biological Station, Michigan, USA - KBS Switchgrass S6-2 | ecosystem: Host-associated > Plants > Roots > Rhizosphere > Soil ...
GCCGGGTGCGACTGATGATGGAGATGCACGTACTGGCGCCTCTGCACCTGACTCAGCTGTCGATTCCTGCGATGCGCGAACGCGGCGCCGGGTGGGTACTCAACGTCACGTCGGTCGGTGGCGAGCTGCCCGACGGACCGCCGTTCTCCGACTTCGACCGCACCGCGGGGTTCGGCATCTACGGGACTGTCAAGGCCGCGCTGAACCGGCTGACGAAAAGCCTGGCCGCCGAGTTGTGCGACGACGGCATCGCGGTCAACGCCGCAGCGCCGACGAATCCGGTCGCCACCCCGGGCGCGGGCACGCTGGACCTGGCCAAGGTCGACACCGAGGACATCGAGCTGATCACCCAGACCGCCTTCATGCTGTGCACCGGCGACCCCAAGGTGCTCACCGGCCGGATTGCCCACACCCAGACGTTCCTGCGCGAAGTGGGCTGGTTGACCTGAGCGCCGAGTGTGGGCTCGTGTCACGCCGAAGTGGCATTTTGCGTGCGGGTAACCCACGTTCGCGGCAGGGGTGGGGCAGGATGACGTCGTGTCCGACATCGCCTTTCAGCCGGCCCGCGCACTCGCCGCGGCCATCCGTCGCCGCGAGGTGTCGAGTCGCGAACTGCTGGAGCACTACCTGGACCGGGTCGAAGCGCTGAACCCGCCACTGAATGCCGTCGTCACCCTCGACGCCGAGGGCGCGCGGCAGGCTGCGGATGCCGCCGATGAGGCGCTGGCCCGCGGCGGGGAGATCGGGCCGTTGCACGGCGTGCCGATGACGATCAAGGACTGTTACGACACGGCGGGCATACGCACGACGTGTGGAGTCGAAGACTGGGACCGGGTGCCGGAGCGTGACGCCGAGGCGGTGCGACGGCTACGCGACGCGGGCGCGGTGATCTTCGGCAAGACCAACACGCCCGCCTTTACGGCCGACTGGCAGACGTACAACCCGATGTTCGGCACCACCAACAATCCGTGGGACACGACGCGTTCCAGCGGCGGGTCATCCGGCGGATCGGCGGCCGCGCTTGCGGCGGGGTTGACGCCACTCGAATTGGGCAGCGACATCGCGGGGTCGATACGGCTGCCGTCGAATTGGTGCGGAACATGCGGGCACAAACCGAGTTTCGGTGTCGTACCGCAGCGGGGGCACCTGCCGTCGGCGCCAGGGGCGCTCGCGGATCGGGATCTCAACGTCGTCGGCCCGATGGCGCGCGATGTCGACGATCTCGATATGGCCCTCGACATCCTCGCCGGGCCGACAGGGGATCAGGCGAAGGGCTGGCGGCTGGAGCTTCCGGCCGCTCGCGCAAACACGTTGTCCGAGTTGCGCATAGCGACCTGGCTGGACGACCCCACCTACCCAGTCGCGGACGACGTGCGCGGCGTGCACGAAACGGCCGTGAGCGCCCTGCGCAAGGCCGGTGCCCGCATCGTCGCCTCTTCGCCGCCGGTGACGTTGACCGAAGTGGTCTCGTTGCACATGGAGCTGCTGTACCCGGTGATGGAAGCTTCATCGGAGATGCTTCATCGAAACTGGTTGGCCGTCAACGAGAAACGCGAGCAGCTGCGGGCACGGATGACGGAGTTCTTCCGCGACGTGGATGCCCTGCTCATGCCAGTTGCCGTGGTTGCGGCGATTCCACACGATCACGACGCGCCGTTGGCAGGCCGCGAGATCCGCACGCCCGGTGGCAGTCGGCCGTACCTTGACTTGTTCGGCTGGGTCGGCCTTGCGACCGCGGCCTACCTGCCCTCGACCGCCGTCCCAGTCGGGCGCACCGCACAAGGACTGCCGGTGGGTATCCAGATAGTCGGGCCCTACCTCGAGGACCGCACAACGCTGGCGGTGGCCCGCTGCATCGAGAAGACGCTCGGCGGCTTCGTGCCGCCGCCCGGCTTTTAGAGTCGCTGCAGGGCGAACGTCCAGAACTGGGATCCGGGTGGGCCGCTCCAGCAGCCGACGTCAAAATTCGACTCGATGGTTCCGGCCAGCGTGCGGTCGTCCCACGTCCAGGTCTCGTGTGTAGGCATGGCGTAGCCGGGAGCGCACTGCAGGCCGTCGGAGACCTCGACGTTCAAGGTCCATTGGCCGTTGGCGAGGTGCGCGGTGCCGTCGTAATAGTTGTAGAACTTCAACCGAGGTGCCGCGCTGATGTACAGGCAGTCTGGGGCCGCGACTTTGCACGGATAGACGGCCCAAAACCATGAAGCCCGCTCATACCTGTTGGTGAGCACGTCGTAATTGCCCAGCACGTAGGCGTTGGCAGGTGGCGCGGCCACCGACGCGGCCGCTGTGAGTGCGGCCGTTGCAATCGCGAGTGTCATCGACTTCATCGTCGTCCCTTCGTCGATCCCAACCCGATGGCTGCCTATCAAACCACTCGGCATCAATCGATGACGGCGGATTCCTTACGTTCGGTGATCGGCCGCGCCAGTTCCTGCTCGTTGCAAATGCGCTGCAGCTTCTCCAGCGTCTCGTCAAGGCCTGGACCCAACGGCTTGCCCGGCGTGAACGTGGCAGGCAGATGCTTCATGCCCTGGATGACGCCGATGGTCTCGTAGTGTTCGGTGGCCTCGGGATCGCACACGTAGTCGGGCATCCGGTCGAGCACCGCGGTGAGCATCGACTTGAAGACAGTGCGGGCGACATTGGAGCCGACGCAGCGGTGCACGCCGATGCCGAAGCTGAAGTGCCGGTTGCCCTTTCGGTCAAGGACGATCTCGTTGGGCGAATCGAACACCGAGGGATCGCGGTTGGCCATGGCCCACGAGACCCAGAGTCGCTCACCCTCTTTGAACTGCTGGCCCTCGACCTCGACGTCCGCGGAGAACGTTCGGCCGTCGCCGGGCGCGGGCGTGAAGAACCGCAGGAACTCCTCGGTGGCAGGGTTGAGCAGGGTGTCGCGTTCCCGGCTGAGCAGCTCGCGCTGATCGGGATGATCCGAGAGCCACTCCAGCGCGTGCGCCGTCAATGCGGTGGTGGTGTCGAAGCCGCCGCCGATGATCAGGCCGAGGTTGCCAAGTATTTCCAGGTCGGGTGCCGGCTCGCCGTCGATGCGCAGCTGCAACAGTGCGTTCACCAGTCCGGGCCGCGGGTTTTCGCGGATCTCGTTCATGGTGTTGATCATGTCGATGCCCATCTGCCGGTTCATCTCGGCGACGCGTGCGGCGTCGGGCGAGTGCTCGGGGGTGGACACCGACAAGTGCGCAGGCTCGCTGTAGACCGGCCACTTCTTCAGCTCGATGCCCATCATCGCAAGGGTGAGCACCGCGGGCACGATGTTGGCGAGGTCGTCGACGAAGTCGATGCGGCCCGACTCGATCCTCTCGTCAAGGGCCGCGCGCACGATCTCGTCGACGAACGGCTGCCAGCGCTTGACCGCGGCGGGGGACAGATACGGGTTCAGCGCGCCGCGGTAGGTACTGTGCTCGGGCTCATCCATCTCCAGAATGCCGCCGCGCACCACGGTGGCACGCTGCGCCTTGGGGATCGTGATGCCCTGATACGGAGTCTGGCCGGTCAGGTCGTGATGATTGGAAACCGCTGGGCAGCGCGCCAATTCGAAGACATTCTTGCTGTCAGCGGCCACCCAGTGGCCGTTGTATGTCTCCGACCAAGCCACCGGGCACTTGGACTGCATTTCCTCGGTGATCTTCTCGAACTGCAGCCGGTACTCCGGGGTGTGTCGATCGAAGTAGTAGCGGTTCTTCTTGCGCTCGTTGTCGGCGGCGCGAATGTCGTCGACGCTCAAGATGTTGTCTCCCTTATTCTTCGATCGTGATGGCCTGCTCCGGGCACGAGTGCACCGCCTCGCGGACGGCGTCCTCCTGGTCTGCCGGCACCACTTCGTCCACTGGCGACGACGTGCCGTCAATGTCGCTGAGCTCAAAGGAATCCGGGGCGATCATCGAGCACAGCGTGTGGCCCTGGCAGCGCGCAGAATCAACGAATACCTTCATGGCAACACTCCGATCAGATGTGGTAGTCGTACCACTTGAGGTAGCCGCCGGCGTCGACCCGCTGCTGTGTGCCTGTGATGTAGCGGGCCTCGTCCGACGCCAGGAAGAGCACCATGTTGCTGATGTCTTCGGGCTCAATCCACGGCACCTTCATGGCCTGCTGGACGTAGAACACCGGTTCTGCGTCCGCCTTGGTCGGGTGCTCCAGGTCGGGTCGGAACGACTTGTACATGGGCTCGCTCTGCAGCATCGGCGTGTTGCAGTTGGTCGGGTGGATGACGTTGGCGCGGATGCCCCGCGGTGCAAGCTCGGTCGCCAGGTTGTGCACGTATTGCGACAGCAACCGCTTCGAATGAAGATAGGCCGCGCCACCAGGATCAGTGCCGGGGTTGTCGTTCTTGGAGACGTCCATCAGGGCCGCGGTCGAACCGGTGGCGATGATCGACGCGCCTTCACGGAGATGCGGCAGTGCGACATGGATGGCGTTCAACGTGCCGATCAGGTTGGTGTTGATCACGTCGACCCAGGCGTGCATGTCGCCGGAGCCCTTCATGCCGGCGATTCCAGCCGACGTGACGACGATGTCGAGGCCGCCCAATTCGGCGACGCCGTTGTCCACCGCCGATTTGAGCTGAACCGCATCACTGACGTCGACCTTCGCCGTCACGACACGCTGTCCGGTCTTCTCGATGAACTGCGCGGTTTCCTCGAGATCCTCGGGCGTAGCCATCGGATAGCCGATCGTCGAAAAATCTTCGCAGCGGTCGACCGCGATGATGTCCGCGCCCTCTTCTGCGAGCCGTATCGCGTGGCTGCGGCCCTGGCCGCGCCCTGCGCCGGTGACAAATGCGACTTTGCCCTGTACACGTCCCATCTGGAGGTGGTTCCTTTCGCTATGTGTTTCGGCCGCCGTTGACGCCCAAGATCTGTCCGGTGATGTAGCCGGCTTCCTCAGAGATCAGGAATGCGCACGCCGCGGCGATGTCCTCGGGCCTGCCGATTCGTCGCACGGGTGTCGCTTCGATATTCTTTTCGACGACGAGGTAGCCGCGCTCCTCGGACTTGCGCAGCATCGGGGTGTCGATGAAGCCCGGCGGCACGGCGTTGACGGTGATACCCGCCGGGCCGTATTCGAGCGCAAGCGACTTCGTCAGCCCGTTGACCGCCGACTTGGCCGCCACATACGGCGACATGTAGGGCTGCCCGGAGTGGGTGCTCGAGGAGGAGATGTTGACGATGCGTCCCCAGCCGGCCTCGATCATGTCCGGCAGCACCGCCTGGATGCAATGGAAGACGCCGTTCAGGTTGACGTCGATCACCCGCTGCCAGTCCTCGAAGTTCAGGTCGGTGAACCGCTTGAATTTCTCGAGCCCGGCCGCATTCACGAGCACGGTGACCGGTCCGAGTTGCGCCCGGATGGCAGCCAGCGCCTCCTCGATCGCCGAGCGATCGGTGACGTCGGCGACGTAGGCGTATTGCGCGTCGGACGGGTTGAGATCGATGGTGGCGACGTCCAAGCCGTCGGCGCGCAACCGTTGGGCGACGGCTTGTCCGATGCCGGAGCCGCCACCTGTCACAACCGCGGTCTTCACGCGCAGTCCTCAGTTGTCAAGAATCGTCCTTCCGATTATGAGAACCGTACTCTCGGAGTATGTGTTCTCGCAAGACAGTTGGGGAGTCTCGTTCGCACTGGTGAGACGTTTGCGCTCGCTTTGTCGCAGCGTTAATCGCAGGCAGAGGGAGTTCCGCACATCTGCTTGAGTTCTCTGAATGCGAATGTATGATTCGCCGGTGATGAGAATGAAGTTTCCATCACACCGCGATGAACGCTGAGGAGGATCGTGCAGGAATCGCCAACCATTTCGGCTGACGCAGCCAGTGCCGGGTCTGCCGATCGGCGCCTCTTGATCGACGGACGGCTGCTCGAAACGCAGCGGACCTTTCCTTCTGTTAATCCCGCCACCGGCGAAATCCTCGGGTATGCGCCGGACGCGACGGTCGCTGATGCCGAGGCCGCGGTCGCCGCCGCGCGGCGCGCCTTCGATGCCACCGACTGGTCCACCAACACCGAACTGCGCATCCGCTGCCTCGAGCAGCTTCACGGGGCGCTCGTCGAGCACCGCGACGAGCTGGCAGCACTGACGATCGCCGAAGTCGGCGCCACCGAGTCGCTGTGCCAGGGCGCCCAACTGGACGCGCCGATCGAGATCGTCCGCTATTACGGCGAGTTGCTGCGGAGCTATCCCATGACCGAGGACCTCGGCAACATCGAGAGTCGCGGAATGCAGCACCACCGCTGGGTGGAAAAGGAAGCCGGCGGGGTGGTGGCCGCCATCATTGCCTACAACTATCCGAACCAGCTCGCACTGGCCAAGCTCGCCCCAGCGCTGGCAGCGGGATGCACGGTGGTGCTCAAGGGCGCGCCGGACACCCCGCTGATCACGCTCGCGCTCGGCGAACTGATCGCCGACCACACCGACATTCCCGCTGGTGTGGTGAACGTGCTCAGCGGCGCCGATCCGGAAGTCGGCGCCGTGCTGACGGCCAGCCCGGACGTCGACATCGTCACCTTCACGGGATCGACGCCGACCGGCCGCCGAATCATGGCCGCCGCCAGCGACACCCTCAAGAAGGTCTTTCTCGAACTGGGCGGCAAGTCCGCGGCCATCGTGCTCGACGACGCGGACTTCAACACCGCCGCGTTGTTCTCCGCGTTCTCGATGGTCACCCACGCCGGCCAGGGCTGTGCGCTGACGTCCCGGCTGCTGGTGCCGAAGAAGAACCACGACGAAATCGTCGAGCTGGTGAAGAACAACTTCGGCCTGGTGCGCCACGGCGACCCCGCCGACCCCAGCACCTATATGGGCCCACTGATCAGCGAGAAGCAGCGCGACAAGGTCGACGGGATGGTCAAACGCGCGGTCGAGGCCGGCGCCACGCTGGTCACCGGCGGCGAGAAGGTCGACCCCGGCTACTTCTATACGCCCACATTGCTCACCGACGTCGACCCCGCTAGCGAGATCGCTCAAGAAGAGGTGTTCGGCCCGGTGCTCGTCGTCATCGGCTATGACGACGATGACGACGCGGTGCGCATCGCGAACAACTCCATTTACGGCTTGTCCGGTGCGGTGTTCGGCAGCGAGGAGCGGGCGCTGGCGGTGGCCCGTCGCATCAGGACTGGCACGTTCTCGATCAACGGCGGCATGTACTTCAACGCCGACAGCCCGTTCGGGGGCTACAAACAGTCCGGCATCGGACGAGAGATGGGCACCGCCGGGCTCGAGGAGTTCCTCGAGTCGAAGACGATCGCGACGGTGGTCGGCTGATGAGGCCGCTGGAAGGAATCCGCGTTCTCGAGGTCGCGATGTACGGGTTCGTCCCCTCGGCCGGTGCGGTGCTGGGGGAGTGGGGCGCCGACGTCATCAAGGTCGAGCACGCCGTCACCGGTGATCCTCAGCGCGGCCTGCGCCAGACCGGCCCGCTTCGCGTCGAGGGTGACCCGAATCCGAACATCGAGCACGCCAACCGCGGCAAGCGCAGCATCGGGCTGGACATGTCCGTGCCACAGGGGCGCGAGGTGCTGCTCGAGCTGGCGAAAAACGCCGATGTGTTCCTCACCAGCTTCCTGCCCGGTCATCGGCAGAAGTTCGGCATCGACGTCGACGACGTCCGCGCCGTGAACCCGAACATCATCTATGCGCGGGGCAGCGCGTTGGGCCCGCGTGGCGAGGAGTCGGTCAAGGGCGGCTACGACATGACCGCGTTCTGGTGTCGGGCAGGCACTGCGGCGACCATCACCCCGCCCGGCATCGAGGGCATGATCGGCCCGCCGGGCCCCGCCTACGGCGACACGATCTCGGGCACCAACCTGGCAGGCGGAATCGCGGCGGCGCTGCTGAAGCGCGAGCGCACCGGCGAACCGTCGGTCGTCGACGTCTCGCTGCTCGGCAGCGGGCTGTGGTCGATGGGCCACACCGTCGCGCTGACGTCACATCTGAACCAGCTCATGGTGCAGCCGCCGCCGGGCGTGCACGGCTCGCCGATCAATCCGCTGGTCGGGGTCTATCCGACCGCGGACGAGCGCTACATCTCCTTCGTGATGATGCAGCCGACGAAGTTCTGGGCCGACGTGTGCCGGCACATGGACCTCGAGGATCTGATCGATGATCCGCGATTCGCGACGGTCGAGTCGATCGCCGAGAACACCGCGGCGGCCGTCGAGATTCTCCGGGAGGCGATGGCCAAGCGGACACTGCCCGAGTGGAGCGAACGGTTCGCCACCTTGGCGGGCCCGTGGGCCCCTGTGCAGGACACCTTGCAGGCGGCCGAGGATGCGCAGATCCGGGCCAACGAGTACATCGTGTCCACTGGCGAACTCGAATTGGTCGCGAATCCGGTGCAGTTCGATGTCAGCGCGCCGCAAACCGGACCCGCGCCGGGGTTTGCGGAGCAAACTGACGAAATCTTGCTGGAACTCGGTTTGGATTGGGACCGCATCATCGAGCTCAAAACGGCCGGCGCCGTTACCTAGCCTCGGGAGAGATCTCAATGCCCTATGTCGCGTCGATCGGCACCTACCTGCCGTGTTGGGGCGCGCCCCGGCACCGGGTGGCCGGTGACGACGAGGACGCGATCACGCTTGCGGTCGAGGCGGGCCGTGCCGCGTTGATTGCCAGCGGGGCGGTCGAGCGAGTGGTTCTGGTCAGCCGCGACATGCCGTTGCTGGAGAGCAGCAACGCCGCGGTGCTGCTGGCCGGTTTGGGGCTCGACCCCGAGCTCGAGGTCGACGAACGCCTCGGCGGTGCGCCCGCGACACTCGACGCGGTCAGTTCGGCCAGGCCGCGAACCCTGATCATCGGCACCGATTTGGACCCAGCAGGCGCGGCGGCGATCCTGACCGCCGAGCGCGGGCTGCAGGTGCGCACCGCGGCGCGCGTCGCGCGCAGCCTTCCAGTCCGCACCCGCAATGCCACCGGTGATGTGCACGACTACGGCGATCCCCGACTGTTGCACGAGCGGGGTTTGGTTGCATCGCTCGCCGCCGCGTGGCTCGACACGCCCGCCGCGGTCGCAGGCGTCGAGCACGAACGAGCGGTCGAGTTGTGTATCGGTGAGCCACCGCCGTTGCCGACCACCGGTGCCAGCGCCAGTCTGTTCGCGCTTGCGGGGATGGTCGACGCGGGAACGACGGGCCCTTTGGTGGCCGTCGAACAGGCCAGCCTTTCCGGCGTGACGGTCAGCGGCGGGGTCGCGGAGCTTCATCGACGCGAACCGCCTGCACGGCCCGCTCCTGTCGGAACGTATCTCGAAGGTGCGGACATCCCGATCTCGCTGGCCGCCTACGAGCGCGCGTTTGAGGCTAAAACCCGTTGGGAGGCAGGCAGATTCGCCGAGAGTGACGAGATGGATTTTCCGCCGCGCTACCGCCTGGCCGAGGACGGAGCGCTGGCATCCGACTACGAGTTGATCCCGCTGCCGCGCACCGGCATCGTGTACACCGAAACCACGGTGCACATGCCGGTGCCCGGGCTGCGCACACCGTACTCCCTGGTGATCGTCGAACTCGACGGTGTCGACGTTCGTGCGCTGGTGAAGGTGACCGGCGCTGAGCCGGGCACCGTCGACATCGGCGCCCGCGGACGACTGGCGTTGCGCCGCGTCGCAGTGCGTTCCGGCGTGCCGGATTACGGCTACATGTTCGAGCCGGAGCGGGTGGCGGCATGAGCGCAGCTTGTAAGCGAATCATCAGCACGGAATGCGCCGGCCGAGCCTGCGAGGTCGGCGCATGAGACGCGTGGCGATCGTCGGGGCCGGAATGACGGCATTTGGAGAGCATTTCGCGCTCGGCATCAAGGAGCTGCTGCCGATGGCGTTCGCCGACTGTGCAAAGAGTGTGGACAAGGGGTTGGCGAAGTCCGACATCCAAGGTGCCTGGTTCGGCGCGATGGGCACGGCCGACGGCTTCCCGTCGGGCATCCTTGCCGATTCCCTCGGGCTTCCCGATTTGCCGGTCACGCGCATCGAAAATTCGTGTGCCACAGGCAATGACGCGGTGCGTAATGCACTGTTCGGCGTAGCGTCGGGAGCGTTCGACGTGGCCCTGGTGATGGGTGCGGACAAACTGCGCGACACCACATCCAAGGACATGTTGTGGAAGTGGGAGGCGATGGCCCGCGATATGGCGTGGGACTACCCGCTCGGGTTGGTCTCGCCGGCCGGGTTCGCGCTGCACGTCCGCCGCTACATGCACGAGTCCCCGACGACGCGCGAACACCTGGCCATGGTCGCGGTCAAGAACCACCGCCACGGGGTGAACAATCCGAAGGCGCGGTTGCGCTTCGAGATCACCCTGGAACAGGCGCTCGAGGCGCCCACCATCGTGACTCCGTTCGGGCTGTACGACTGCGCTCCGCAGAGCGACGGCGCCGCCGCGCTCGTGATTGCGGCAGAGGATGTGGTTGATCGATTCACCGACCGTCCGGTGTGGATCCGCGGTGTCGGCCTTGGGCTCGACTCGGTGATGCATCAACACAAGCCGGATATGACGACTTTTCCAGCCACCACGCGCGCCGCCAAGCAGGCGTTTGCAATGGCCGGCATGACACCGGCTGACGTCGACGTCAGCGAAGTTCACGATTTCTTCACGGGAATCGAGCTGATCAGCTATGAAGATCTGGGCTTTGCCGAGCGGTTCGGGGGCTACAAGCTTGTCGAGGCTGAGGTGACAAGTGTCGGCGGTGCGCTGCCGGTCAACCCCAGCGGGGGGCTGAAGGCCAAGGGTCATCCCCCAGGGGCGACAGGTGTCGCACAATGCGTGGAGCTTTTCGCGCAACTCCGAGGAGAGGCGGCCAACCAGGTGGATGGCGCACGAGTTGCGTTGGCGCACAATATCGGCGGACCGACCGCGGTGTCGGCTGTCACCATCCTGGAAGGATCGTCCAATGGCGCGGGGTAGCGGGCCCGAACGGTGGTCTGCCGGACTGCCTCAGATCAAGAACCTCTCGGGGCCGATGCAGGCCGTTGGTGGGTTGTTCGCGATGTCGGCTGATGCGGTGCGGTGCATCTTCCGGCGGCCATTTCAATGGCGGGAGTTTTTGGAGCAGTCGTGGTTCATCGCCCGGGTGGCGCTGGCGCCGACGCTGCTGGTGGCGATGCCTTTCACCGTCCTGGTGAGTTTCACGCTCAACATCTTGTTGCGCGAGCTCGGCGCGGCGGACTTGTCCGGTGCGGGTGCGGCCTTCGGTGCGGTGACCCAGATCGGCCCGCTCGTGACGGTGCTGATCGTCGCGGGTGCGGGTTCGACGGCGATCTGTGCGGATCTCGGTTCGCGGACGATCCGCGAAGAGATCGATGCGATGGAAGTGCTCGGCATCGATCCGGTGCACCGACTGGTGACGCCGCGCATGTTGGCCTCGGGTTTGGTGGCGCTGCTGCTTAACAGCCTGGTGGTGATCATCGGAATAATGGGTGGCTACGCGTTTTCGGTGTTCATCCAGGACGTAAACCCTGGTGCGTTCGCGGCGGGTATCACGCTGTTGACCGGGGTGCCCGAAGTGATCATCTCGTGTGTGAAGGCGGCCCTGTTCGGTTTGATCGCCGGGTTGGTGGCGTGCTATCGCGGCTTGACGATCTCCGGTGGCGGTGCCAAGGCGGTGGGCAACGCGGTGAATGAGACGGTGGTGTACGCGTTCATGGCGCTGTTCGTGATCAATGTGGTGGTTACGGCCATCGGCATCCGGATGACGACGAAGTAGCCGGGGGCAGCTGA
>Ga0068863_100006212_pt1 | contig 11722 bp, 9 predicted proteins | sample KBSSwiS62_FD_66596 | JGI IMG/M metagenome (GOLD analysis project Ga0068863, IMG submission 66596) | Switchgrass rhizosphere microbial communities from Kellogg Biological Station, Michigan, USA - KBS Switchgrass S6-2 | ecosystem: Host-associated > Plants > Roots > Rhizosphere > Soil ...
AGAATCGCAGCGCTGCATCACGACCGAGAGACAGCCTCAGAGTATTCGGCCAGAGCAGCGGCATGGGATCCTTCGCTGGCGCCGAAGGCTCGCCACTGATGGTACGTTGCCTAATAATCGCCTGCATCCTTGCTGTTACCGGATCTTCTCAATCGTTGTTTGCGCAAAAAAATCCAACGACAACCGCCGGCAACCTGCATTTCCGTGATCTCAGCAAAAATGCGGGGTTGTTGACAACACCGCCGACCTCGGACAAGAAACAATACCTCGTCGAGACCATGGGCGGCGGCGTTGCTCTGTTCGACTGCGACAATGACGGCAAGCTCGACATCCTGGTCACGGGAGACTCGACTATCGAGCGTTATAAGGTGGGCGGAGATCCGATGGTCTACCTATATCATCAGGACCGTGACCTTCACTTTACCGATTTGACTAAGTCTGCGGGCTTAACAACACGCGGATGGGGAATGGGTGTTGCTGTCGCCGATTATGACAATGACGGCTTACCTGATATCTATGTAACTGGCTACGGCCACAACGCGCTCTATCACGATCTTGGCGGCTGCGAGTTCGAGGATGCTACGGAACGTGCTCACGTTGTTGGAGGCGGCTTCAGCGTTGGAGCTGCCTGGGCTGACTACGATCGCGACGGGCATCTGGATCTTTTTGTTTCGCGATACGTACATTCCGACATACACAATCTGCCCTCCCCAGGTTCACGTTCCTTTAATTACAAGGGACTCCCGATCGAAGTACCAGGCGCCGAAGGGGAAACATCTCTGCTTTACCACAGTCGCGGAGACGGCATCTTCGAAGAGGTTTCAGAAAAAGCCGGAGTACACAATTCTGAGAAGCGCCGCGGCATGGGCGTTACCTGGGCGGATTACGACGACGACGGCTGGCCCGATCTCTTCGTTGCGAATGATATGGACGCAAACTACCTGTATCGCAATAAGCACGACGGCACATTTGAGGATGTCGGCATGGTGACCGGAGTTGCGCTGAGTTCCTCGGGTCTCGAGATGGGTAACATGGCGGGCGATTTCGGAGATTATGCTCATCGTGGTAAGTTCGACCTCCTGATTACCCGCTTTGGTAATCAGCCGATTAGTCTTTACAGGAACGATGATGAGCGAGGCTTCATGGATGTGGCCCGGGATGCCAAGATCGCTGATGCCAGCTCCGCCCCGGTAAAGTGGGGAACCGGCTTTCGGGATTTCGATAACGATGGCTGGCTCGACGTTCTCGTGGCAAATGGAAACGTGTCTCCTCTCGCCGATCAACTGCCGCACGAAGCACCTTACCGGGAACGGCTGCAACTGTTTCGCAATCTCGAGGGCCGCACTTTCGACGAGGTTGCGCAGGCTACGGGCTTGAATGACGGCCCACTGCAATCTCGGCGCGGCGCGGCTTTTGGCGATCTCAACAATGACGGTCTGATTGATGCGGTTGTCTACAATGTCGGGCGACCGCCCACTTTATTCATCAACGAAACCCAGAATAGGAATCATCGCGTTCTGCTCAAACTGGTCGGAGTGAAGAGCAATCGAGATGCGATCGGAGCGCGAGTCAGCCTCCAAACATCGACGATGTCACAAATCGCCGAGGTCCATGCTGGAGGCTGTTATCTTTCATCAAATGATCAGCGGATTCACTTTGGGCTGGGTTCTGAGAGAACCATCGAAAAACTCACGATTCGATGGCCAAGCGGAAATGTTGAAGTACTGACAAAGCTGCTTGCGGATTCGATTGACACGATCGTTGAAGGGCGGGGTGTTCAGAGTGCTGTCGTATTATCAGGGGTCAAGGGTGCGCCGAAAGATCATTCAACAACTCCTAAACACATTCACTAGCCGTCACCATTTAGACTTTTGCACCGCTTTACTGCGTTTTCGGTGGACCCGAACCCCGAGACCGTCGTCATCGTCCCGATTTCCGGGCCGACTCGCCCCTCGCCCAAGGGCAGGACACGGAAGCACATTGGCTTAGTCGAAGTCCTTCATGGATGGACGACCATTACGATTTTGCTGTCTGGTTCGTTCCACGCCGCGGCTCCCGTGTGTTTCAACTGTTGCGAAGTGTTATCCCAGTGAAGCTTGGTAATAGAGCTAGTTCCGTTTTCGTAAGCATATGTGCTCCCGTCGTCTGCAAAGAGCGTAAAGTCTCCATCTGCTCCGGGATAGACACGTACTGACGCGATGCTCTGAGGTTCCGAGGCGCTCAGGATCGTAGACCCCAGCGGGACGATTGAACCTGCTCGGACGAATAGTGGCATGGTGTCCATGGGTGCGGAGGCAGTGATTGTCTGTCCACCTTTGAACCGCTTGCTGGTCCAATAGTCGTACCAGTCGCAACCTGCCGGCAGATACACCTTGCGGCTCGTGGCACCCTGGTCGACCACAGGTGCAACCAGGAAAGCAGGACCAAACATGTACTCGTCGGGGATATTTGCAACTTCGGGATCGGATGGAAAATCCATAAACAGCGCCCGCGTGTAAGGTGCACCCGTCTGATAGCTGTGGTAGGCGATTGAGTATGTATACGGCATCAGCTGATAACGTAACTTGAGATACTTTTCGAGGATGGTTCCAGCTTGCTTGCCGTATGCCCATACTTCATTGTGAGTTCGCTCTCCGTGCGCGCGCATTATAGGCTGGAACGCTCCCCACTCGAACCAGCGCACAAACAGCTCTGGATAATCTTCATAGCCGTCCACATTGTCGCGGGCATCTGAAGGGTCCACCAATGGTGTATGCGCTGCATGGTATGTCGAAGGAATCTGCGGTGAGAAAAATCCAGCGATATCTGTATCCCAATATGGCATGCCGCTAGCCGTAAAGTTCAGCCCAGCGGGTATCGATCGCTTCAGCATGTCCCATGTAGAGACGATGTCGCTCGACCAAAACACCGTTCCATTGCGCTGAGCGCCAAGGTATGCCGCGCGAGCAAGGATCATCACTCGGCGGCTGTCTCCAAAGTCTCGCCGGAATCCTTCGTAAACGGAAGCTGTGTGAAACAACGGATAGACGTTGTAGTAGCGCGTGCCTGAGCCAACGAAGAAGTTGTCGTTTGCGGGGTCTACATCTGGCTCAGTCTCATCGAGCCAAAGATAATCGAAACCGTAGGGTTTGACGTAGCGGTCCCTAATCTTTTCCCACCACCATTTGGCCGCATCCGGGTTGGTGGTATCAATGTTGGGGCCGATTTCTTTGGTGTACCCACTTCGGTCGGGAGTTCCGTCCTTGTTGAGTATGAGCCATCCATTCTTCAGCAGCATGTCATAAAACTGAGTGCCCTTTGCAAAATGGGGCCACACACTCAGCAGGCTCTTGACACCCATTGAGTGAAGTTCGCTATTCATCGCAGCAGGATCGGGCCAGCGCTTCGGATCGAGATCCATCTCGCCCTGATTTGTCATGTTGAGGAAGTCAACGACCATGGTGTCAAGCGGCAAATGGCGTTCCCGATAGCCCTTGGCAACTGCCAGAATGTCTTCTTGTGTCGGATAAATTGCCTTGCTCTGAATGTATCCATAAGTTCCTTTGGGCAACAGATGGGCAATGCCAGTGAGCTGGCGGTAGCCACTGTAAATTTCGTCAACTTTCTTGCCGATGATGACAAAGAAAGAAACACGGTCGCCAACTTCGGAGGACCAGACGTTCTGCTGGTTAAAGCCGAGGTCAACGGTAGTTTTGGATGGATTGTCCCAGATCAGGCCATAGCCGAGGCTCGAGATCATGAAAGGAACGCAGACATGCTCTCCTCCAATTGCGAAATATTCGTGCCAGCAAGTGATGCGATGATCGCGGAGATCCATCGCGCCCTGTTGCTGCTGGCCCAGGCCGTAGTAGTGCTCAATGGTCGGCGAGTCGAATGTCGCGGTGACGCGGTAACCGGAATCCATACCCGGCTTTTCGTTGCTGTCTTTTGACTCCGGCTGGTTTGGGGCCATCATCCAACGTCGCATTGTCAGCAGCGGTTTGCCTGATGCTGTCGTGATTGATATGACATCGTTGTGGGGCCGAGGCCGGGGCTGCTCGTCATAGAAAACGTGGTCTCTTAATTTTTGGTTTAACGAATCGAGAGGCATTGCATGTGGTGCCGGAAGGTTTGCGGGAGCGACGCGAATGGTCATCCGGCCGGAACGGACTACGTCGTAGCCCGACGAATCCTGCTCGTGATTCCAGCCGTCAGAGGAGGGCTTGTCAATAATTCCGTAACCGGGCGGCGTAACCGCCGCAGGCTTGGTGATGCTTGATGTGATGCGAATAATATTCGGCCCATAAGGCTCGAGCACAATCGTCCGGTCTTCCCGTTGCAGCACAAATCCGGTGGTGCCATCGGCGCCGTTCGCAACTGCTGGAAACAATGTTAATAACAGGACCGCAATAGCCATGCATGCTATTGAGTTGCACGCACGAAAGATCCGCAGATAGCCATTACCGACGCAGTAATCCAGATTCGGCTGTTGCATTGGATTCCAACCTCCATGACCACCATCTGAAATTTGAATTGGCTCTATGGTAGACAGCTTTATTGCAGGAGGCATTCGATCACATCGATGACGTGAATGCCAACTTTGCTCGACAACGAACTGCAGAAAAACAAATGCGCTAAGTGACAAAAACAGGTGCAGTCATGGCTAAAGTAACCAAACTGCACCTGGCTTTAATTATTTAGAAAGCGAAAAAGTTACCCGCAATCTTACCCGCAGTTGGGGTTGCTTGTAGAATCTTTCAACAACTTGCAACGCCGGGAGGCACCTCTAAGTTGTTAGAATCACTTTTCATCTAAACTCTGAAAAGGCTGGCGTCGGCGGTTCAACTCCGTCCCTGGCCACCATGTTTTCAAGGTCCAGCCCGGACACATAGGTTACAGAATGGACCGACTACATAGGTGACAACCTCGGGCCGAACGGGTTGTCGAGCGGTTCCAGCATACGGGTATCGAGATCGAAATACCCGAGATCATAATCCATAAAGCTGACTAACCAAATATCGTCGTGAACCTCCTTGATGCCGACTGCCTGGCCGGCAAAGACGGTGCTGAAGTTAATCTTTTTGTTCCCCAAGCAGATGCGGCCGCAGTGGGTGACGACAATGACTTTGTCGTGGAAGGGATAGTCAATGTCCGGCAATCCCTTGTAGGCACGGGTGGAAGGCTGATAGACCTCGGCCGGGCACTTCATAGCGAGAGCTTCGTGAGGACGTTCCTGGTTGAAGATTTCGATAAAGTCATCGAATCTGCTCTGCTGCAGCAGAAAGTTTCGAGCGGCCGGCTTGGTGGCTTCTTTCTTCAGGGTAAGATGCATGCGCTCATGGCGGCCGTTTTGCTGGGGATGACCAGGCTGGATGCGTTCGATGCCAATCCCCAGCCTGAGCCACCAGACCGCGAGTTTGCTCAAGTTGAACAAAGCGTGAGCGGAAGCGAAGGGAACACCGTTGTCGCTGCGAATGTTCGAAGGCAGGCCGTACTCCTTGAAAAGCCGCTCAAATACGGTAAAGGCAAAGTCTTCGCAGGTCGAGGAAAGAGCCTCGCAACACAACAGATACCGGCTGGCATGATCGGTGACGGTGAGCGGATAACAGTACTGACGATTGCCCAGCAAGAACTCGCCCTTGTAGTCGGTGCACCACAGTTCATTGGGAGCGTTGCCGACGGATAAAGCGGTTCCCTGAGCACGCTGACGCAAGCGACCACGGCGCTCCACCAGGCCGTGGCGATCGAGCACCGTATGGATGGTGCTTTTGGCCGGGATCTTGATCCCGGAGAACCTGCGGATCAGCCGTTCTCGGATCTTACGGGCACCCAGCTGGAGTGCTCGTGCTTCACGTTCAGGATGTAGTTCTCCACCTGAAAGGGAAGTTGATGAGCATACCGAATGGGACGTCGGCTCCTGTCGGTGAGCCCTTCGACTCCACATTCCTTGTAGCGATCGAAAATCTTGTAGCCAGTCTTGCGAGAAATGCCGAACTCTCTGCACAATTCAGTCATTGGCTCGCCGGCTAGCCGGCGAGCCACTAACTTGAGCCTTTCATCCATCACCGAACACTCCTTCCACGGCATCACTCCCTCCCCGAAAGGGGAAAAAGTGTAACCCATGTGTCCGGTACGATCTGTCACCGATGTGTCGGGTCGCTCAAAAGCAGTTAGCTCACCAGAACACTTTTCTCTCAGTCCGCTTTCAGTCCTGCATTTTTTTGCGGGGACCAGGTTTGATGCTTTGGCACAATGATTACGAAGAACTTAACTCGAATCGCCCAGATTCTTAGTCCGCTCTCAGTCCGCTTTTGCCAGCAGCGTGGTTCGGCAACCGAACGATCTGGACACAGGATTCGCGAAGCGGCACCAGACTCAGTTGGTGGACGCGATGTAGCCTTTTCGCGCTCGAACTAAGACCGCTTTGTCGCGGGGAGTGGAGATCTGAATGTGACGATAGTGACCGTCGAGTAGAAATCTGCGGGACGGTAGGATAGCGCGTACTTGCTGCGAAGTTCTTCCTGAATCGTCTCGAAGGCGTGGGCGACATCTCCGATGTTCAATGGGAAGAAGGCCCGTCCCCCTGTTTCTTCCGTTAGTTTTGCCATCAGTTTGTCGCCGCGCGTCACAGTGTTGCTGGTATTGGTGCTGATCGCGTAGATCGTGACTTCAGCACGACGCGCCAGTTCTAGGATTTCGTCGCGATTCATGCGGCTCTGGTTGTCTTCACCGTCGCTGATCAGAATAATGAGGCGGCGGACAGATTTTCCCTCATCCCGATTCTTAAGCTCTTTGTTCACGGCAAATTGAATGGCGTCGAAAACGGCCGAACCGCCAAAGGGTTTGAGGGAGGTGACTCCTTTGGCGAGGAGTTCCTGGTCATCGGTGAAATCTTGTGTGAGAGTCGGCACCGCATCGAAGGCTACGACAAACGCTTGATCGGTCTTCGGTCGAATTACGTCTTTGAAGAATTTGATCGCCGCCTCTTGCTCAAAACTGAATCGGCTGGTGATGGAGCCGCTTACGTCGAGCACAAGTCCGGCCCGGATCGGAAGATCGGTCTCACCACGAAAGCTGCGCACGGCTTGCGGAGGTTTGCCATCGTCGAGTATGGCGAAATCGGAAAGGGACAGGTTCTTCTTGAATCTTCCGCGTTTGTCCGTTGCGGTAAACACCAAATTTACTTCTTGGACGGTCGCACGGATCGTGCTGACGGGTTCGTTGTCTTGTGAGACGGCTTCGGGCGCGGAAGTATCAGGGCGCAGTGCCGAACCAATCGCCTGCGACCACAGCAATGAGACTGGGATCGCAACGAATAGGAGCAGACTTAGCTTCCATCTCACGCGGATTGCCCTCCACCTAAGGATTTGAGTTTCATTTAGTCTAACGGGATGTCCGAGATGCGGAGAAGGGTACGCAAGTACACTGAACAGTAATTGTTATGTCCTTGAAGGTCATCATCTCAGGTGCTGGCATCGCGGGTCTTGCGCTCTCTCATTGGCTGGGCCGCATCGGTGCCACGACCATCCTCGTCGAGCGGGCGCCGCGCTTCGAAGCACTTGGCCACTACATTTCACTCAAAGGCAATGGAGTGGAGATGGTGCGGCGGATGGGCATCCTAGAAGCATGCCAAGCGCGTGCGGCCCCAATTGAAGAGGTCTACTTCTACACCACCACGAGACAGCTTCTGCGCAGGGAGCGTACCGCAGCGCTCGCTAAAGCGCTCGGTGGCTACATCCTGTTTCGCCGTGCGGACCTTCAGGCCGCTCTATACGAACTCGTGCGGGAGCGCAGCGATATCCGCTTTGGAACCCAGGTTGAAGAGGTTGCTGCCACTACAAGCGGGGTCGAAGTGCGTCTCAGCGATGGAAGTATCGAACGGGCAGATCTTCTTGTGGGCGCCGACGGCATACACTCAAATGTCCGGAGCCTAGTCTTCGGGAAAGACTCTGAGCGACCGCTCGGCGGTTATTACATCGCGATCTCGCAGATATTCCGCCATGGTTTGCCTCCCGTCGTTCATTCCTATCTAAGTACGGGAAGAATGGTAAATTTATTGCCGGTCTCGCCTGACTATGTATCAGCGGTGGTGTACGTTGGCCCAAGCGTGAGCTCTCCCCCGCACAAGGATGCAATGGCAATGCGAGATTACCTACTCGCAACCTGCGCTGGTTTTCCTGAAGAAGTGCAACACGCCCTGGGCAACATGACGGCGAGCGATTTCGTTTTCTCCGATGCTATCGCTCAGGTCGAGATGCCGCGCATCACCGCTAACCGCTGCGCCCTCGTCGGTGACGCCGCGCACTGCCCGACATTTCTCTCGGGGATGGGCAGTTCGCTGGCTCTTCAGGACGCACACGTTCTTGCCGGTTGCCTCGCACGCAATCCCGGCGACCTAGCCATTTCACTGGTGCGGTACGAGGAGGTGATGACGCCAATCGCCCGCCGCTACAAAAGCAGCGCAGTGACTGCGCACCGAGCCTTCCTTGGCTCAAACCCCATCAAAGCACGCCTTCGCGATGTCATTCTTCGCTTCACGCCCGAAAGCCTGGTTGAACGCGGTGTGCGTCGCTTCTTCGATGCCGAGCGCCCTCTGGCGGGTCTGCCGAGGCCTGAGGAGGCGTGACGACGCCTAGTCGCGGGGTACAGTCAACAGTAATAGTTTACGTCCGACCCTCAGCGACAACTTGGAGTTCGCGGGATAGCATCTATCCCAGTAGAACTCATTTCGTAACGGACAATCATTTGCAACTGAACTGGATACTTTTCGGTCGGGACAGACTGTCTGCCTTTCACCGCTCTCAATTTGGCTCGGCCATTATCGTTCTTTGTGCCCTCGCTGCTGTGTGCGCAGCACAGGAGTCCGTCTCCAAGAAGTACATCTACAGTGCGTGGAGAGACAGTTGGATACCCTTAATCCCCTACATCTTCGGCGCGTTTGCTCCCTTGATCGGGCTGCTCGCATGGAAAAGGGCCCAGATCGGCGGCTGGCTTCTGCGCAGGCCGCAGGTCACTTTTGCTGTCGCGGGCTCGCTCCTGATCTGGGTGATCGCATCTGGCGTCCTGTTGCACTTTGAATGGGAATGGAATGAGCATTTCAACTCGTTGCCGACTGCAATGAGGTTTGGATTCTTGTACCTAACTTCTTTTCCTGGTTATGCCCCGATCACGCCGGATGGTCAATCTGCGGTGCAAATCGCGAAGTGGATTAGCCTGTTGCTCTTCGGTGGCCTCGTGGGCCCTCTCCTCAAGGAAGGGTTGGATACTCTGGGTAAACATATGTCGACTTTGTCGCAGATGGAAGTGCCCAAGAGTAAGCCCGTCGGCGGGCAAGTTCTGTCATTCAACCACTCAGTCCAGAGCGAAGAGGACGCAAGCCCTGCTTCCGACACGGATGCCCAGGATCCTGCTATGATCCCCGGTGCCGACTGAGAGACTCGTCGTGCTGCTTCTCAAGTGTCGTGGAGTGTCGAAAAGCTTCGCCTCCTACTTTCTCCTCGAACCCGCATTGCATAGGTGATGAGTAACTCCCCGTGATGCGTCAGTTTGTGCGCTTCCTGGCTGCGCGGGTAGATGGAGAAGCCTGCGAGCACTTTTCGGGCGATGTTCCTGAACCGGTAGTGCTCAGTCGCCAGCTCGTCAAAGGTCATTGAGAAGGTCCCGGTCTGAGGCAGGTCGGGAAGTTCGGGAATTCGACAATGAACGTTCCCTGGTAGCCGGTGCCGATCAGTTTGCGGTGAGAGCCGAAAGGTGGTGCTAGAGAAAACCTGAGGAATACTCGACACAATAACCTAAAAATGGTACAACGTAATAACCTAATAGATGCACGGCGGGAAAACCTAATAGTCGTCCGACGCAATAACCTAAGGACTGCACAGGATAACGGCATGGCTTCACCGTCCGAAAAACTCGCGGATTCACTGCGACGCCTCCATAGGCTTCAGAATGCCAATGGCGCAGCGGCTATACGGGCGAAGGATATGCCTCGCACGCACAGGGAGCGCCTTAAGGCCAATGGCTTTCTGCGGGAGGTGATGAAGGGCTGGTATGTACCGAGCCGACCTGATGAAAAGGGAGGCGAGAGCACGGCCTGGTACGCCTCATTTTGGCGCTTCGCGGCCGTTTATCTGGAAACACGATTTCGCAAGAACTGGAGCCTGTCCCCGGAGCAGTCCTTGTCTCTGCATGGTGGAAACTGGAGAGTCCCGCGTCAGCTCGTGGTCAGGTCGCCGAGGGGCGGCAACAAGGTCGTTCCGCTTCCGCACGGCACGTCCTTGCTAGATTTGCGTGCAGCCCTTCCGCGCCCTGCCGACCGTGAGGAAAGGGATGGTTTGCGTATCTTCTCGCTTGAATCCGCGCTGATTGAGTGCTCACCGCGGTATTTCGCAAGCCATGCGACCGATGCGCGCGCGGCCATGGCCATGGTGCGCGACGCCTCCGGGCTGCTCGCACGGCTGCTCGACGGCGGGCATAGCCGGATCGCTGGCCGGCTGGCTGGCGCCTTCCGCAACAGCGGACGCGACCGGCTGGCCGATGAAATCCTAAAGACCATGTCCACGGCGGGTTATGACGTGCGCGAAACCGATCCGTTTAACGACCGCCCGTCGCTCTCGCTCCCGGCCCGCGAAACATCGCCATACGTGAACCGCATACGGCTGCTTTGGGGCAAGATGCGGCCACCCATTATCGAGCGATTCCCCAAGTCGCCGGGGCTTGCCCGTAATGCGAGTTCGTACATAAAGAAGGTACAGGAGGCGTATGTAACGGATGCCTATCACTCACTGTCGATCGAGGGATATCGCGTCACGCCGGAACTGATCGAGCGCGTGCGCACCGGCAACTGGAATCCGGAGGCTCATGAACAGGACCGCGAACAGACGAACGCCATGGCGGCGCGCGGTTACTGGCAGGGCTTTCAGGTCGTCGAAAAGAGTATCGCCCGCGTGCTGAAGGGTGAAAATCCGGGTACGGTTGCCGAGGAAGATCATCGCGCATGGTATCGGGAGATGTTTGCGCCGAGCGTTACAGTCGGCATTTTGAAACCGTCCGATCTCGCGGGTTACCGCAATGGACAGGTCTACATCCGCCAGTCGATGCACGTGCCGCTGAATCGCGACGCGGTAAGGGACGCCATGCCGGCTTTCTTTGATCTTCTTATGGAGGAAACTGATGCCGCCGCGCGTGTGGTACTCGGGCATTTTGTATTCGTCTACATCCATCCTTATATGGACGGCAACGGTCGCATGGGACGTTTTCTGATGAACCTCATGATGGCGGCAGGCGGATATCCCTGGACTGTCATTCCGCTGCCCGAGCGCAAGGGCTATATGGCTGCACTTGAAAAGGCGAGTGTCGACGAGGACATTGGGCCGTTTGCGGATTTTCTCGCACGGCTGGTTGAGAAGCGTCTGGCGGGCGAGCCACTGCCATCGGTGCCTAAGTCAAGCGATCACGATACATGAGTATTGATATGTGAATAGCAAATCTGTAGAGATGTAGAATGACTTTACTGCGCGCCGTGTCGACCGTGCCGGAGTTGGAGGAAGCTATTGAGCTTTCGCTCGATGCTCGCGCCAATCGCCAGGAAAGCGCAGTGGGTCACGAGTGCCTTGGGATTTCTCCTAACCAGATTTTTAGTAGTGGTCCGAGCGGTCGGCTTGGTGCGCTGAATTAGGGCCGATCCAGTGCGCGTTTATCGCCCGTGCATCTCACTCGTCCCTCAACCTTGAGTTTGTTCTCGATT